>OGCL01000147.1_pt1 | contig 79911 bp, 73 predicted proteins | sample 1570041 | NCBI WGS metagenome assembly OGCL01 (sample SAMN06266162, study PRJEB24511) | hot springs metagenome | isolation source: Hot spring water | place: South Africa: Limpopo | collected 2015-06-22
CGGTCTGGTCGAGCTCATCCGCGCCGGCTTCGAGACGCTGGTGGAAGCCGGCTACGCGCCGGAAATGGCCTATTTCGAGTGCCTGCACGAAGTGAAGCTGATCGTCGACCTGATCTATGAAGGCGGCATCGCCAACATGAACTACTCGATCTCCAACACGGCCGAGTGGGGCGAATACGTCACCGGTCCGCGCATCATCACGGCTGAAACCAAGGCTGAAATGAAGCGCGTCCTGCACGACATCCAGACCGGCAAGTTCACCTCGGACTGGATGCAGGAATACCGCGCCGGTGCAGCCCGCTTCAAGGGCATCCGCCGCATGAACGACAGCCACCAGATCGAAGAAGTCGGCGCCAAGCTGCGCGGCATGATGCCGTGGATCGGCAAGAACAAGCTGGTCGACAAGGCCCGCAACTAATCCTGTTCTTCAGGAGTGAATTCAGGCCGGGGAGGGTGACCTTCCCGGCCTTTTGTTGTCTGGGAGCTAGATCAGGCCTGAAAGCCTCTCGCTGGTGTCCGCCGCGCAAACTCTGTCTCGGCCTGCAGCCTTTGCCTGATAGAGGCGTCTGTCGGCGGTCGCGACAAGGGAGATTTCGTCCTCCAAGCCCGTTGCGGCGGCAATCCCGATGCTGACGGTAAGGCTTGCGGCGTGACCATCATTCGCCGGCAGCTGGTGCCGCGCGACGCGGCCGCGCAGGGATTCAGCAAAGACGGTCGGCTGATGTGCATCCTTCCCTTGAATGAGAAGCGCAAATTCTTCGCCGCCATATCGGGCGGCAACCGCGTCCTTGCCCGTGATACTGTCGAGCAGGAGGTCCGCCAGCGCCTGCAGGCAGCGGTCCCCTGCCTGATGGCCGTATGTGTCGTTGTAGCGTTTGAAGTGATCGACGTCGATCAGCAGCAGGGCCAGTGGTTCACCCGTTTCGCGCATCAGCGTCAGGCGCCGGCGCAGTTCCTCGTCAAATCCACGTCTGTTGTCGAGACCCGTCAGTGCATCGGTGCGGGCATGACGGCTAAGCTGCTCGTTGGCGCGCATCAGCTTGTCGTTGCTGTCTGCCAGAGCTTTCAGCAAAACGTGCGTCTTTCTTTCCGCTGCTACGCGCTTCTCGTCCATGGCAATCAAGCGCACCATGTAATAGGCGAGAAAGCCGACATAGGCCGTACAGATCGGCACCATGATCCAGTTGCCTTCGCTGATGGCGGCGATGTTCACGGCGAAGGTGATTATGACGATGATCAGGAATGTCGAGCGCGGTGCCATGTAGGCCCGCGCGGCACTCGACTGCAGGATCCCGCATCCGATTGCCAGGACTACGACTTGCGTATCGGGCGGGCTCCCCATGTAGAGGATCGCTAGAACTACGCCCCAGGCCACCCCCGACAGCAGGGAAATGATCGTGAAGCGTCCAAGCCACAGCTGCAGGGAATCGGACGAGGATCGGCGTCGAAAGCCGTAGTCGGCGACCGCGCGCATCGTCACCTGGAGGATCAGGACGATGACCACAAGGCTCACCTTGGTCATCTCCCCAGACAGGTAAGGCTGTACGGAGGCAACCAGTAACGCTGCCGCTGCCAAGAGATGTGGCGTCGTACTGAAGAGCGTCTTGAGATGATCCCATGGCGGATCCGTAGGATCTTCGGCGCCAATCATGGGTTGGATGAGTTTCCGCACGCTTATTCTGTCCGCTGTTTCCAATTGCACCCCCAATTATAGGGGATCATTTATTAATGTTTCGCGCCTGTCATCCCTGAGTTGGCTGAGGATCGACAACCTCAAAAAGTCTAAGAATGGATAGGTCAGTAATGTTGACCTATCCACTCTTTCGTGGTTTCCTAGCCTGACAATAATAAGCCCGAGGAAACCCCTATGCTGAACTGGGATCACGTCTTTGCCACCCGGTCGTCGCGGATGCGCGCCTCCGAGATCCGTGAACTCCTGAAGTTGCTGGATAAGCCGGATATCATCTCCTTTGCTGGTGGCATCCCGGATCCTGCCCTGTTTCCGGAAGCGGAGTTCAATCGGGCCTATGCTGCTCTCTTTGCGGATGGTCGGGCCGCCGCCGCGCTTCAGTATTCGGTGTCTGAGGGATATCTGCCTTTGCGGGTGTGGCTCAAGGAGGAGATGGGCCGGCTTGGAATCGCTTGCGACGTCGACAATATCTTCATCACCTCCGGCTCCCAGCAAGCACTTGATTACCTCGGAAAACTCTTTGTTTCGCCTGGCGATACAGCGCTTGTGACCTGGCCGACCTACCTCGGCGCGTTGCAGGCCTTCAATGCCTATGAACCGCATTATGACCAGCTCGGCACGGGCAATCGGACGCCAGCGAGCTACCGCGCGACAGCGGAGGCTGAGGGCAGTGCGGTGAAGTTTGCCTATCTCTCCACCGACTTCGCCAATCCGACTGGCAAGACCGTCACCCTGGAGGAGCGGCATCAGGTCCTGGCGCTGGCAGACGAACTCGACATTCCGGTCATCGAGGACGCCGCCTATCAACATCTGCGCTACGATGGCGAGGAGATCCCGCCGATCCTATCTCTCGACATTGCCCGCAGCGGCGATATCGATTCCTGCCGGACAATCTATTGCGGCAGCTTCTCCAAGACGCTCGCGCCAGGCCTGCGCGTCGGATATGTGGTGGCCGCCAAACCCGTGATCCGCAAGCTGGTGCTGATGAAGCAGGCGGCCGACCTTCACTCGTCGACGATCAACCAGATGGTCGTGGCAGAGGTCGCCGAGAAACACTTCCCCGCCCAGATCGCTAAAATCCGCGCTGCCTATTCTGCCCGGCGCGATGCCATGCTGGCGGCGCTGGACAGTTACATGCCCGAGGGTGTGCGCTGGACCCGGCCGGAGGGCGGCATGTTCGTCTGGCTTACCCTTCCCGAGGGTATGGACGGGGCAGCTCTGCTTGCCCGGTCGGTCGAAACTGAAAAGGTCGCCTTTGTTCCGGGGCAGGCCTTCTTCGCAGACCGATCAGGCGCGAACACCATCCGGCTCTCCTATTCCTGCGCCAACGAGGCGCTGATTGAAGAGGGTATCCGGCGTCTGGGGCGCCTTATCGGTACCGCGCTCGACCGCGCAGCAGCCTGACAGGGGCTGCCGGCGGGCTGGCATGAGGCAAGTCGCGGGACTTTCGGTTGCGGCGGCGGGGAGGGCGTGGTTCAGTGCGTCGGATCCCATTGCCGCAAGCTCCTTCTGACGGGTGCCCATGTCCATACGCATCGCGACCTTCAACATCGAGAATCTGATTGCTCGGTTCGATTTCACCGGCTACCGCAATCAGCTGAAATCGGACCGGGTCCTCAAACTCTTCGACATTAAATCGGAATCCGATTACCAGCGGCTGGAGGCCGCCCGCATTGTCTCCTCCACCGATGACACCCGCCAGCTCTCGGCACTGGCAATTGCCGACACCGATGCCGACATCCTGTGTCTGCAGGAGGTCGACAATATCGAAGCCTTGAAGGCCTTTGAATACGGCTACCTGTTCCGCATGGTCGGCTCGGGCTACCGGCAGAAATATCTCGTTGAGGGCAATGACAGCCGCGGCATCGACGTCGCAGTGCTGATGCGGGAGGAAACGCGGCATGGGCAACCGATAGAATTGCGCGACGTCACCAGCCATGCCGCTCTCACCTATCACGATCTCGGGCTTTATCACTCCGGGCTGGGGCCGAATGTTCGCCCCGAAGACCGCATATTCAAGCGGGACTGCCTGGAACTCGATCTGCGCGTCGGCGGACGGCCGCTGACGGTCTATGTCGTGCATTTCAAGTCGATGACCAATGGTCGTGACGGCAGTGACGGACGCAGCGCGACCATGCCGATCCGCGAGGCGGAAGCCAAGGCGGTGCGCCACATCATCGAGAACCGATTTGGCAGCGAGCATGCGAGCCGCCGCAACTTTGTCATCTGTGGCGACATGAACGACTATCAGGAGCGGGTGGATGTGATCGGCGATCGGCGCCATGGCTACGACTATGCCTTGCGTGGCGACCTGCCGAGCGCTCTCGATGTATTCTCGCAAGACGGGTTTGCCGAGAACGCCATGCTGCGCCGGGATGCGCTCGACCGCTGGACGCTCTACCACGCACGCGGACCCGAGGAGCAGCATCTGTGTCAGCTTGACTATATCTGGTTGTCACGCGGGCTGGCTGATGCCAATCCACAAGCGGTACCGGACGTGATCCGCAACGGCCAACCCTTTCGCACGCCGTTTCCGCCGGGGCAGGAGGTCGAGCGCTATCCCCGGATAGGCTGGGACCGCCCGAAGGCATCCGATCACTGCCCGGTTGCCATTACGCTGCATCTGCCATGAGCGGTCTTTCGCTCGACAATGTCGGCTTGCCCAGCGACGGCAGCATACACGTGGTGCGATCCCTGGATTTGCGGGTGTTGCCCGATCCCCACCCGCTGGATCTCGCGCAGACGTGCAACATCGCGCAGAACTGGGAGAGGGAGGTTGCTGGCAATCCGTCCCTCTTCAACGGACAGATCATTCTGCAGCGCGAGATTTGCTACCGCGAGGGGGATCTAACGGCAGAAGGGCACGTCTCGACCTTCGCCACATTCCTGTGGTGGCGACGGCAACCGGATCTGACCGGCGCCTGTCACCTCTTCGGCTATCCCGTGATCGTTTCGTCCGATGGAGCCCTGATCGCCGTCGAGATGGCCCCCAATACTGCCAATCCGGGCCAGGTCTACTTTGCCGCCGGTTCACTCGATGTTTCCGATGTTATTGATGGGCGCTGCGACATTGAGGGAAATATGCGCCGCGAAGTGCTGGAGGAGACGGGTCTTGATCTTGGTACCTCCGTGGCTGATCCTGTACTCTATGCCAGCTATCGCCCCAAGCGGCTGACGCTGTTGCGGATGTTTTCCTTTCGGGAGAGCGCCAAAGAACTGATCGAGAAGATCGATGCCTTTGCTCGCTCCTGTGAGGAGCCGGAGATCGCCCGAGCCGTGGCGATCCGCAGCGGAGATCCTACACTGCACCGCTACGGTGCTGCCATGTTGCCGATTCTGGGATGGTACTTCCGCGAACAGGTATGACGGACGTCGGCTTGCCTTGCCTTGTCGCCTCGGGCAGTGTGTGCCGCGAGCGTGACCATCAATGGAGACGGCCCGTGGCGAGAGACTATGCCATCTACGATGTTTTTACCGACCGCAAACTGGCGGGCAATCCGCTTGCAGTCATCTTCGATGGTGCCGGTCTTTCGGCGGAGACCATGCAGGCGATCGCACTTGAGATGAACCTCTCCGAGACGGTTTTTGTGCTGCCCCCGGACCATGCGGCGCACACGGCAAGGATCCGCATTTTCACGCCCGGACGGGAACTGCCCTTTGCCGGCCATCCGACTGTCGGCACAGCGATAGCGCTTGCAGAGCGTACCTATAGCGGCGATGCCGCAAGCATGGATCTCGTCTCGGTGCTGGAGGAGGCGGTCGGCCCGGTGCGGTGTGCGGTTCGTGTGCGACCGGGGGAGGCGAGTTTCGCGGAGTTCGACCTGCCACGCATCTCCACGCATCACGATTACCAACTGGACCGCCCGGGTCTAGCAGACGCCCTTTCGGTTAAGGCGAGCGCCATCGGTTTCGAAAACCACCAGCCCATGGTGTGGAGCGCGGGTGTGCCCTTTCTGCTCGTGCCATTGCACGATCTCGCTTCGGTGGAGGGTGTCGAATTCGACCCGCAGCTTTGGGAACGCGTTGCACCGATGAGCGAAGGGCGGCTGACCTCCGCCTATGTCTATTGTCGCGGCGGTGTGCATCACGCAGCCAAGTTTCACGCGCGGATGTTCTCACCCGACATGGGGATAGCCGAGGATCCGGCGACCGGGTCTGCCGTCGCCGCCCTGTCGGGCGCCATCCATCATTTCGACGCTTTGCCGGACGGGCACCACCCGATGATGATCGAGCAGGGTGTTGAGATGGGACGACCGTCCTACATCCACCTGCAGATCGATGTGAAAGACGGCACCGTATCGAGGGCGCGTATAGGCGGGCAGGCTGTCCGTCTCGCGACGGGAGTGCTGTATCTTTGAAAAACAAAGCAAATTCGCTGTTTTTGAAATTTTTTTGACCAAAGGCCAAAGATTTTTCGTGCCGGCGCTGGACAAGGTCCCTGATCCTGTTTATACGCCCGGTCACGCCACCGGAAACGGGGCGGACGGCACCGGAAACTGGTGCAGGCGGGTGATTAGCTCAGTTGGTAGAGCAGCTGACTCTTAATCAGCGGGTCGTAGGTTCGAGCCCTACATCACCCACCAAACTTCTCCATAGAAATCAAAATCTTGTTGCCGAGTTCTCAACAAGCTTGTCAATTGCATCATCTCCAAAATCTTCGGCATTTGTGGACGCGTTTTTCGGGTGCTCGTCAGCCGGTTCTGGGTGATCCGTGGTGGCGTCGCTGAGGCGAAGCTTTCCTCGGTCTAACCACTGAGTCTGGCGAATTCAAACCGCCTTTCCCTGTTCAGGGACATTGCGCGTCAGGGCTGCTCATGCAGCGGCGGGCCCGGAGATTTGGCGTATATTATCGAGGCTGCAACTCCGTCGCCCCTTCATCCACTTTTGCTGGCGAAGTGCGCTCTTGCGCCGTCGGTCACGAGGGCTTGTCTATGTCTGGCAAGGCAAAGGCGATCAGGTAGTCGCCATTCTCCTGGCTAAAAGGAGCGCCGCCAACCGAAATCACGACATACTGTCGGCCTGTCGTGGGTGAAACATAGGTCATCGGGGTCGCGCTCGCGCTCATCGGCAGGGGGTGTTGCCAAAGCAGGTTGCCGTCGGCGGCATCATAGGCCCTGATATAGTGATCCTGAAAACCCGCGAAGAAAACAAGGCCCCCCGCTGTCGCCATGGTGCCGCCATAGGTCGGAAGGCCAAGCGGCATCGGCAGGTTCAACTTGAACCGCATCGGGCCGAGCTCTTCGGCGGTTCCGGCCGGTATCTGCCAGGCGATCTGCTTGGTCTTCAGGTCTATTGCCGTAATGGTGCCATAAGGCGGCTGATTGCAGGGAATGCCAAGCGGCGATTCCCACATTTCCGTTTCCATGCCGTAGGGTGTGCCGCGCTGCGGTGCCGGACCGTGGGCTGCGTCGTTATGGAAACGGCTATCATAGGCATCGCGGGGGATCAGGCGAAACACGCTGGGTATGCGGATATCATTGAGGAAAACTCGCCCTGCTTCCACATCCACCGATACACTGCCCCAATTCATCCCGCCCAGGTTGCCCGGTTGCTGCAAGGCAGCCTGCAGGCCGATCGGTGTGAAATCGCCGTCATAACGCAGCCTGCGAAAAGCGATCCGGCAAGCCAGTTGATCGAACATTGTCAGCCCCCAGGCCTTCTCCTCGGACAACCGTTCGGCGCCTATGGTCGGCATGTCGATGGAATAGGGCTGTGTGCTGGCAAGCCGCTCTTCCGGAACAGCTCCTGCCTGGGGCACCGGCTTTTCCTCGACGCGGGAAATTGGCTCTCCCGTCTCGCGGTTCAAGAGAAAGATCTGTCCGCGCTTGGTCGTCTGCAGAACCGCAGCCAGCACTCCGCCCTTGCCGTCGGGCAGGTCTATAAGGGCCGGCTGGGAGGGCAGATCATAATCCCAGATGTCATGATTGACGGTGCGAAAATGCCAGCGTTCGCGGCCGGTTTCCACATCGAGAGCGACGAGGGCCGCATTGTATTCGTCGGCGAAATCTGGTCTCTCCGCCCCGTAGTAGTCTGGGGTCGCGTTGCCGAGCGGGGCATAGATCAGGCCGAGCCGGTCATCGTAGGAGGCCGTCGTCCACATGTTTGGCGTGGCCCGGGTATAGCTTCCACCCTCGGGCGGATCCCGAGTGATGGCCGGATTGCCGAGATCCCAGGCCCAGACAAGTTCGCCGCTGAGCACATCGAACGCCCTGATAACTCCCGAAGGTTCATGGGTCTCCTGGTTGTCCTTGACCCACCCCCCGATGATGATCTTGTCGCGGGCCACCAGCGGGGCCGAGGTCTGGAAATAATAGCCCGGCTTCACTTCGCCCATGCCGGCAGCCAGGGAAACGGTGCCTTCGGCGCCAAAGCCGGGGCAGGGCTGGCCGTCTTTGGCGTCGAGGGCAATGAGCCGCGCATCGATCGTTGTCATGATCAACCTATCGCCGCAGGGCTGCGCTGGTGTCGCCGGCGATGGGGATTGCCGGTAGAAGCCAAGGCCGCGGCAACGCTGCCACATCGGTGCCTCGGCCTTGGGGTCGAATGTCCAGCGAGGCTGGCCGGTATCGAGGTCGAGTGCCGCTACGACATTGCTGGGATTGCAGCTATAGAGCGTGTCGCCGATCACCAGCGGGGTGTTCTGGTCAACGCCGACGGTTTTTCCGGTCCGAAAGGTCCAGGCCGGTTGGAGCTGCGCGACAGTGTCGCGATTGATCTGGTCGAATCGAGAGAAGCGCAGTCCGTCATTGGTCTTGCCGTAAGACGTCCAGTCTTCCGGAATGTTGCTGGCGCCGCTTGGAATGTAGTTCGTAGCCTCCGGGCCGGGTCGGATGGCGCCATGCGGCACGAAAGCGAGCGCGAGAAGGGCTATGGCGAAGGTCGTTGAGCCTAGGAGGCCGAGGGTCAACCATCCCCGGTTGCTTCCCGGGGCCAGCTTCAAGGAAACAAGGCAGGCGATTGCGGCGATGACCGCGGGCGAAAGAAGGCGCGCAAACAACCCCCAGAACTCCCGGCCGACTTCCCATATGGCGAAAGGCAAGCTGAGGAGCGCGACAGCCAAGGCGATCGCTGCCCCCGCACTGCGTCCGCGGAGGAGCAGGAGGGCCGCCAGGCAATAAGCCAGGCCCGCTGCCAGATAATAGCCGGAGCCGCCGAGCAGAAAAAGCCAGAAACCGCCAGTACCGAGAGCCATGCCTGAAACGAAAAAGAGCAGACAGAGAAGTCGCAGGATCAATTGCAAGGCATGTACTCCCCGGTAGGTCCTGCCGGCACAGCAGTCACGCAGTTTCGGGTTGCTGCAGCGTGAGGAAGCAGTGGAATGCTGGTGTAGCAGAAATAAATCGCGAATGTTTCCACGGTCACTGACACCCCCGGGCTCGAAAGCTAATCTCGCTCAGGCAATATTCTTTTTGACGTCACGTCAAGATTATCATTCGGGTGTCCGATGTTTATCAGCGAAAAGCTATGTATGTCCGGAAACAGACCGTCCGGATTTGATTACATGCGCATAATTCTGTCGGTACTTGTGGTCTGGATACATACCGCAAGAGTTGTCTATGGGGATGATTTATTCTTGTGGCAGTCCGAATTGAGGCCGCTTTTGAAATCTGTATTGCCGATGTTCTTTATTTTAAGCGGGTTTCTCGTTGCCGGAAGCTTGGAGCGCTCAAGGACGTTATTGTCCTTTCTCGGCAATCGGTTCATACGAATTTACCCGGCCCTGGCGGTTGAGGTGTTCCTGTCTGCCCTGGTGCTGGGAGCGGTCTTCACCAGTCTGGATCTCTCGGTCTATTTTGTCGATGCAGAATTCTGGAGATACCTCGTCAATGTGACAGGCCACATCCATTTCTCGCTTCCTGGCGTCTTCTCGGCCAACCCGGACGGCGGCACGGTGAATATTCAGCTGTGGACAGTACCCTATGAACTCGAATGCTATATCGCCATCGCGTTGCTGTTTCTTCTCGGCGTGGTCAAACGACGCGTTCTTTCAGTGGCTGCAGTGATTGCCTGTACCCTCTTCTACGGCCTGGTTCGCTATTGGCGGCACGGTCCTGATTGGGCAGATTTTCCGACCACGATGTCTGGCAATCTGCTGATCTGCGGCTTTCTGCTGGGCATCGTGTTCTATCTCTATCGCGACAGAATCCGTTGGGATCCCCGTCTCTTTGTTCTCGCCTGTGCCTCCGTTCTATATGCCTATTGGAACACCAGTTTTGGCGATTTTCTGGCGCTGCCTGGGTTGGCTTACGTCACCGTCTTTCTCGGAATCTGCTCTCCGCGAAAACTCGCAGTGCTGAAAGGGGCCGACTATTCCTACGGCATATTTCTCTATGGCTATCCGATTCAGCAGGCGCTTTATGCGATGGGGCCGGTCGGTCAGACCTGGTTCCTCAACGGTTTTCTGGCCTGCGCTCTTTCGGCAGTCTTTGCCGCCTTTTCCTGGCATTTGGTCGAAAAGCCGGCGCTCAGGCTCAAGTCGAGGATCATCGGATTGGAAGATCGCTGGATCCGGCTGCGCGCTGTCATCCTCGGCGATGCGCCGGGGCAACAGGTCATCGCGCGTGAGGTGGCGGTGCGAGGAGATTGACCGGGCACCGATCGCAGAGTGCGCCCCGCAATCTCCCCGCTTGACCGTCGCCCTGGCTGCCGCGTCGATCTCTCCGGCGACCAGGGCGCGTGGTTACAGGCGAGGCGGCATAGGGGCAACATCTTCCTTGGCCCCAGTGCAGTGCGAGGCCGGGACGCTTCAAAGCGGCAATCCCAGGCCTGCATCCAAAACCCCCAGCATTTCCCGGTCCAGATTATTCTGGTGAGCTGCGTTCACCGGAAATGCTCCAGCACGAGTGGCCGTCCAGTGCTGCCGTTCTTATCCTGAACTGCTGTCGCAGAACTCAGATGGGAGGGGTCCGCCTGAGCGATTCAGGCTGAAAGATGCCAGTCGATACCATCAAGCAAGCCATTTTCCGCCAGGTCGCGCCAGCCGCGGTAATGGTGACTGTCGGCCCCCAGGAAGACCTCGTTGCCTGCGGCGCTGGAATAGGCGGCATATTCTTCGGTATGCTCCGAGAGATTGGACTGGTCGGCTATCTTGTCGACAAAGGTTGAGAGAAACTTGAAATGGAGCAGTGCGCCCGTCACGACCCGCCCGCCTTCGGGATCATTTAGATTGAGCGATAGAGGCCAGATTTGATGCGACGATTTGAGATAGAGCCGCTCGCCCGAAACATGGATAAGCGGCACCTTGTTAAGCGCAGGCCCGTCCCAAAGTCGATCGCGGAAGTAGATCCTGCCGCGAACGCCACCCTTTATCCATGTCGTGTTCTCGACCGGATCATATTGCTTCACGTAACCGGACCGGTCAAAGAGCGGGCAGACAGCCAGGGGATCGCCACCAATCTCACAGATGTTGTCGGCCAGTCGTCCCGGACCATACATGTCGATCATGATCGCCCTCAAGGATCTTAGTCCCTGACGCGAAAGGTGCGCCGTCAGATCCCGGATTGTCCGACAATCATCATGGGGGAAAACCAGAAACTCGTCGGCATCGACATAGAGAACCCATTTTCCTCGGCACAGCCTGTTGATGACCTCGTTGACCCAATCATTCCCGAAGCGGGCTGCCTTGTAGGAGCCGACTGCTGAAACTACGGAGACATCGCTCTGATTTTCAAGGATCCTTTCAGTGCTGTCATCTGACTGATTGTCGATGAAGATGAAGTGCTCGAAACCCTGTCGCCGGTAGTAGTCCAGAAAGAACGGCAGTCGGTGCCCTTCGTTGCGCATCACGCAAACAACCACATGCCCGGCTGCGGCGAGTGCGGATTCACGCAGGTCAAAGGTTAACTGTCGGGATTTGATCAGTCGTCGCAGCCGCGCCTTTGAATAGTGAAGGACGCTAGTGGAGGTTTGAGAGGCAAATTTCATCAAATATCCCTCGTGCGTCTGACGCTGTCATGCTTTGCCGGACGGCCCAGGGCGTCACGAGCCACCGCCACTCTGTGTCTCTCAGTGCTGCTACCAGCATTCCTTTGTTCATACCGGATAGTTTCCCCGTAGCGCCTCTTGCAGGATCCGCCGCGGATAGCCGCCAGGAAAGACTGACTTAACCCGTTCCCGCACGGATCGGAATTTGTACACCAGCTGGCGATCGAGCCCGATGCCGCGATAAAGTGCGCCAAACACAGGGCTTTCCCGCCTCAGATCTCGATAGACCCTGCTCTCTGTCGCCGACCACGGGAAGTAGGTTCCGTGCCAGGGTTTGGGGTGGGCCATGTAATGCACGATGCCAAGGCTCTGCATATCAACCAGATGCAGGAATTGTTTGGGGAAATTCCACTTGTTGGAAATCAGGATGAGGGCGTCGCCGGCCACATGGTTCAGTGCGCCCTGGTCATGCTTTCCGTCGCAAAGTTCGGGATGGGTCAGAAATAGGTTGAACGCCTCTTCTCCAACCCAGCCCTCGCGATTGAACTTCAGTACCCCGCTGTTGAAATAATTGCTGTGTTTTCCGTGTTCGAGGAGATCCTGAAGTGCGAGATAATCGCGTGCTGCATAGAACTTCCCAGGCGGTGCTGTAATGCGTTCAAGCTTTTCAAGCGAGCTCACTACCTGTGTGTCGCCGTCGAGATAGATGATCTGTGTATACTGTGATGGCAATATTTCCGGCAGGATCAGCTTCGCCATCGCGCTGACGCTGATCCTTCCCATGAAATGTCCAGGATCCAGTCGGCTCAGCGCAGCCGATAGCTGCTCCGATGTATCGAAGAGCCGTATGCCTTTGGCCGACAGGATCTGCTGAAGCTCGGAAAATCCCGGGATTGCTTCGGAGGTGCAAATGCACACATCCGTCGTCGTGGCGCTGTGCGATCTCGCCTGAAGCGCCGACATGATCGTTGGAAACGCATATTCGGCGTCAGTGACATAGGCGATGCACTGAGCAATTCGGCCAGCGATATGCGCCTGCACCGGAGCCGACGACCGAGGCTGTGCAGGCACCGAGCCTTCAGATGCTGTTGGGTAAATCATAAATATTTCCCATTTTTCATTTACTGAATATTTAGGAGAATTTCGCAGTTCTATGCTTTCATCATGGTTGTAGTTGGCGATTCGTGGCGGTGGGCCTTCGGCATCGCTCGGGAGGCGGATCATGGTCAGAGGTGACTTGGGCATGTCGGGCAGCGCATTCCTGGTATTGGCAGCCGCCGTTTTTGCGGGTTTCTTTCTGCGCGTCTGGGCATTTGCCCTCGCGACCTTGGTTGTGATGGCAACCTGGGTCACCTTCCTGCTGATGCGAGGCGAAACCTTCGCGACAACAGCAGTCAACGCACTCACGCTCCTTGCCTTGATGCAACTCGCCTATTTCGTCGGCCTGCTCATAGCTCAACTGCTTTTGCCGCGCCTGAGGCGTCGGCGTGCGGCCGAGACTACGACTGCGCCAATCGGAGGCGAACCTCCATCGGTATGAGCCAACACCGTTGTTGGCATTTCCCAAGTTCCTACGATCAGATTCTCCGTCTTCCAGAGGTTCCTGACATCTCCGGATTGCTGTCTGGCTGAGCCGAGAGGGCGGGCTACCCGTCGCTGTCTGACTTGGTGGCCGCGAGAGGCATTCGCGATGATTGGATTGGGAACTCCGGGCATCACGCAAAGCCTGTCCCTCCAGCTGTTTTATGCGCTACAACCAGCGCCGGCGGGGTCAAGGACGCGTTGTTCAAGACGGCTCGGGCACTGGCGCCGGCGGCAAGACCGGAAGTTAGGCTGAAGAGCAGGCCAAGATCTGTGCTGCTCCCCGCAATGGTGGCGGAAAAAATCTGGCTGAGTGCTGACATCAAAGCTGCCCGGCCAATGGCTGCCTCGTCCAGCCGCCGCATATCCAGACCCCTGGCGGGTGCGAACAGACGGTAGACGAACAGGATGAACAGCAGGGTGCCCGCTACGCCGGTGTTCGCGAGGAGAGCGACGACGAAACTTGACGCCCGCACCGCGCCCAGCCCCGCACCCATCCCCATCGTGTCAATGAATGAAATTAGAGCCAGCGTATTCCACGCTGTCCGCTCCTCGCCCGATTGGGAGCCAAGCTTGTTGGCGAAGGCCTCAACACCGACATCGATGACCATTTGCCAAATGCTGGGAATAAGCATCAGCCCCAGCACGGCACAGGGAACGACCAGAACGCATAGAAGCATAAATGCGGCGTGTGACGAATGCGCTCGACCTCTCCAGAGCTGTTGAAGACTGTACAGAATGATGACGCCGATCATCGCTCCGCCTGCAGCATAGGCCGTGGTTGAGGTGCTCATGAGAAGGAAAACTCCGGTCCCCATTGTCACCAGACCCAGGTGGCGCACCGGATAGCGTTCAAGCCACAGAACAAGGGTAAAGCTGAAGAAGGCCAGCGCAATGGCACCAAAGGAACTCGCTTCCGGATAGGAGCCGACGATGCGCTTGAAACCGGCAAATGTGTCTGAGGTGTGCATCGAGTAATTGGCATTACGGATGACGTCGAGGGCCCCAGGAATGCCGGCATAGAATGTGATTAGATCCAGGAATGCAAACAGAGAGCAACCTGCGGAGGTTGCAACGACTGCGAGGGCGATGAAGCGGTGCTCTCCGGCCTTTGCGAGGGCCGCAACGATGGCAAAACAGGCGAGATCGCCGAGAAGGTAGAACGATTGGGTCAAGTTCGACGAGCTCGGCCCCAGTGGCGACGCGAGCGTCGACATGACCGAATTCGCGCCGCGGGCAGAAGAATAGACTAGGCTCGCATCCGCGAAGATCCTGGGGAGAAAAAAGGCTGTTGCCACTGAGAAGAGGATATAGGCCGCAAACCAGTAGCCTGGGCCTGGATGCGCCAGGCTGAGCAGGCTTGCACGAAATTGCGCCGGCCTTATCGCCACGCTGAGGCAGAGAAATACCATCAGCAGGTGGCTCGGCTGGATACTATTGCCGCCAAGTGCAGGCAATTGGATTGCCGCCGCAGCGCCAAAGAGCAAGGAAAAACAAAGCAATGCCGCCGCCCAGCGCGGGCCGGCCCAAAGACCAGCCAGCCCGATCAACAACGTCAACATCCCGATGGTTTCCAGGGTCACGAGCCATGACCCGTGATTTGCCGTCTGGCGGCGGAAAGGTCGAAAGCGGCAGGAGAAGTCAAACCACGGCTTTCCCGGTCAATCGTTCTGCTTAAGGGCTGCAACTTCGCCGGCTCAGGAGCCGTATCATGCGCGGCACTGATCAGGATGCCCTTGTATTTGGCGGACTCGATCTTGGTGTTCCCAGGCATGACGTGTCCCATCAAGGCTGGTGCTGGGCTTCATTGCCCCGCAATATGCTTGTGTTGGCGGTCGTGTCGAGCGCGAGCGTCGATGGTTGCAAAGGCATGGTCACGCTCGATGATTGCCGTGTCGACGCCGGGCTGACCGGTGAGGTGCTGATGCCGATCTCCACAAGGTCATGCGGCTTCAGTGCCGTCGCTTCGTCACCGATGATCACGCTAGTGCCACCATCGGGATTGGTCCTGAGGATCCGGTAGGTCCGCTGCTCGCTTCGGGTTTCATCGGCAGCAGCTTCCATTTGCGCCAATTGCTCATTGTATCCCGCCTGCTGACCCAGAAGCTGAGCCACCTGCATCTCTATCGATGCGCGGGACAAGGCGGCATCGATTGCGTTCAGTTCCTGCTGGTTTTCCGCGTTGCGTTGGTAGACGAGATTGGCCTTTTCACGATTGCCCTCGCTGACGGCCTGACGCGCACGCGTCAGGGCAATCTCAAGGTCGAGAAGGTTGCTTTGAAGTGTTGCCAGATCACGGTCGATGGCCAGTTGCCGGCTATTGGTAATTGCGCCCTTGTTGACCAGGTTTGTGGCAGATGCCAGCTCTTTTTGCGCCCTGTCGATCTGGTTATTCTGCGACAGGATCTTTGCCTCCAGGGAGGTGATTTCCTGGCCGTAGAGAAGAACCAGGTCTTCCGCAGCATGTATCCGACTGTCCAGCTGCCGCTGTCGCAGACGCAGCAGGTTCAGCTCGTCCGCCTTGGCCTTGTCAATGCCGCTTGTCCCAACCAGTTCAGCAGGTATTTCAAAATCGTTCTGCCCTTCGATTTCTGCCGTCAGCCGGGCCCGCCGCAGAAGCAGTTCCCTTTGGCCCACCACCGCCGTTCGATAGGCACCGGCAGCCTGGATCTGGTCGCGCAGCAGGTAGATATTGTCCCCTCGCGACCGTAGAAAGCCTCCGGCGACACTGACCGCCTTCATCGTGGTCATTCCGGATTGATAGACATATCTGCCCGGTGCCTGAACCGATCCCACGACAAAAATGGGCGCGTGTTCGTCGATCTCGATGGCAACGGAGGGGCGGCTGGGAAGTCCGGCTCGCTCGGCGATGGCAATGGAAACTTCCTCGGAAAGCTGCGTGGTCGTTTTGCCGATTGCCGCGATGTTGCCGATGACGGGAACGGCGATCTCACCGGCATCGTCAACCGTATAGACACCTTCGACCGCATCCCAGCTTCTGTAGCGCCCATCTTCCGAGCGCCATTCGACGACCCTAAGGCGGATCTTGTCTTCCGCCACCAGTTGGTACCCCTCGCCATATGCCATCCGCACTGCCGGGAGGCTGAAGGTCAAGGTCAGCAGGACCACTACGGCTCGCCTAAAGGATCGGCTCCGTCCTCTTGTTGCGATCATCCTCGAGTTCCTTCCGTTGCTGTTGGTTTCGCCGGCGGCCAGGTTGCGGTCTTCTGGTCGATGGTCAGGATGCGCTGGGGATCAAGCCTGGCGCATGCCAAGTCGGCAAGAGCGAGCATATTGCCCCACAGCCGTCCCGGACGGTCTATGTCAGCCTGTCTCAGGGCGCTTCCGATGATGTTGGCCAGTAGATTACGGGCAATCTGGGCAAGTGCGCGTGGTGCGGTGAGCGTTTTCTTGCGCATCATGAACCAGGGATTTGCGACTTGCGAATAGCCGAGCCGCCGGCCCGATTGGCGTCCTGACCGGACGCCGAGATGGATGCCGATGGCGTTGCTGACCCGCGCACATTCTCCGTGACGCGCCATGGCTCGGCTGAAGTCCACATCTTCCAGCCAACCATAGAGCGGCAGGCGTTCATCAAACCAGACTTCCGCGTCCCACGCCGTTGAAATGCGAAGCGCCATGTTGCAGCCATATGCATTGTAGCATGGCACCACACGCTTTTCCGGCAACGCGCAGGAACTGAGGCGCGCAATAGCAGCTTCCCGCTCGATCGGCAGGCCCAATATGCCGTCGGCAAGCACCGTTCCGGTCGCAATGACGAGAGCAGGATTATCCTCAAAGGCAGACAGGATGTTGGTTACATAGTCTCGATGCGGGACGAAGTCGTCATCGAAGAATACCAGGACATCGGCACGCCCGCGCGCAGCCTCCAAAATGGCGTTGCGCTGGCGTGTGAGGCCGCTGGGGCCGCAGATCACCTGCAAGTTTTGATGTTCCGGGAGGTCGCCGGCATGTTCGGCGCCGGGCACGCACACAATGACGTCTGGTGGGGCTGCGCTCTGTGACAACAAGTCCCGAACTGTGTGGCTGAGAATCTCTGATCGGCCGGCCGAGGCGATGCCGATCATGCCCCTTAGCCGCGATCGGCAACCGTTTGGGACATTTGTTGCCAGATGCCTATCGGTCGCATCCAACTGAAACTGCAGCGGAAGCTCTGGCCTGGACATCTCACCCTCCTGCCGTCTTGTTCAGGATTGTGCCGGCAACATCCGTTCCCACCAGTCGCAGGTCTGATGCTGCTTTGCTCAACTGGTCAATGGTCGTCCGTCCTTCAGCAGCCACCAGCAGAATGGTATCGAGTTCAGGTCCGATCGCCGCTGCATCAGCGGTTAGCGCAGTCGATGAAAGGTCGAAGACCACGGTGTCGAATTCACTCTTCATTTTCGCCACGGTCAATTCTGTGGTCCTTGCGGCCAGCCGTAGTGCTGGCGCCACGCTGTCGCGCGCGCCGCACGGCAGGAAGTGGAGGTTCGGCGTAAGTTCGACCGTCAATTGATCGAGAGGTGTCGCACTGGACAGGGCCTTGCCGAGGCCTTTGGAGCCGTCGTGATTGAGCAGGCGGCTGAGCGAGTCTTTGCCGCCGACGGTGTCTACCAGCAACGTTCTCGCGCCGGCACTTGCTGACAGAAGTGCCAGCTCCCGCGCAATCGTCGACGCCCCTACGCCGGTGTCCGCTCCGGCGACCCCAATTGCGGTCTTTCGTTTTCTACGCAGATTGAAAAGCAGCGGCGAAAGAGCCTGCATCTGGGGTAACCTGCTGATGCGCAGGCCATCACCCGGATCGGCGGGCGTTCTCATACTAACGGGTGCCGGAATGCTCGGATAGATCGGGAGCCTGGCCAGTACGGGCGTGGCGGCGACATCGGCGATCTGCGTCCTTCGACTGATACGGCGGTCCGCAGAATCACGGATGGTCGCCCAGATCAGCCCGATCCCGGCACCGCTGAGCAGGCTAAAGGCAAGCAGGAGCGCCGATCTCGGACTGGATTTTGACAGCGGCGGAGTAGCGGGCGACACGATTGTAGCGTCGGAGACAGGTGACGAAACGCGTTGCTTGGCCTCGGTGAACGCGGTCAAGGTGCTCTCGAATAGTGTACGGCGTGCCTGGGCCTGGCTCTCCAGCTCCGCCAGACGATACTGGCCCTTGGGATTAGCCCGGAAGGCGGCGAGGTCATTCGCAGCCCTGGTCAATCCGCCCTGTTGCTCATCGACCAGTTGCTGGAGCCAGTCGCTGTATTGCTGTGCGGCACGGGACTTCATCTCGATATTCTTGGAAATGTAGGACCGTGCGAGCATGTCGGCGATCTCGGCGGCACGCTGCGGTGTATCGGCAGTGGCGGAAATCTCGACGACCATTGATCGTCCGATCCGCCGAACCCATGTCAGGGTTCGCAACTTGCCAATGACAACGTCTAGGGGCACGCCGCCAGAGGGCGAAGGCGCGGCGTCTCTGCCCTCTGGCGTCGGCAATAGGCTGGCCAGCGCGGATCTGACCTTGTCGCGCAGGGAGCTTTTCTGCGTAAATTGCGGGTCATGGGTGAGGTTCAGGCGCGAGGCCGCTGCTGAAAGCACGTCACTGGAACGAGCGATTTCGATCTCGCCCTCGATGAAGGTATCCTCCGCCAAGGCTCTGGAACTCTCTCCATTCGCCATATGCGGTGAGATCAGCAGTTGGGTCGACGACACGAAGCTAGGTGAAGCCGTCATGAGATAGACTGCGGTGAGGCTGGCCGTGATCAACGGTGCCGACAGCAGAATACGCCAACGCCTGGATAGAAAAAAGCTGATGTCCGCCAGCGAGAAGGGTTCGTCCCTCGTTCCCTGGGGAAGCATCGAAAGAGCAGTCAGGCGCTGAAAACTTTGGTTCGACGACACACTTTTCCCCAATACGCTTGCTGTTTCAGAAGCACTGGCCGGAGCATGCCCTCAAAGGCGTGTCATCCGGCGGCGGCATTTCAATAGGCCCCTTCGCGCGAGAAAAGGACGGGGATCGTTTTTGCCATGATCCAGAGGTCCCATAGCATCGACCACTGCGTGACATATTCGACGTCCAGCGCTACTCGCCGATCGAAGTCGGTATTGCTCCTGCCGCTCGTCTGCCAATGTCCGGTCAATCCAGGACGTGTGGCCGTGTAAACTTCGACATATTGGCCGTAGCGGGGAAGTTCTTCTCGCGTTACCGGGCGAGGCCCGACAAGGCTCATGTGGCCTGCGAACACGTTAAGCAATTGCGGAAGCTCATCTAGGCTCGACTTTCTCAGGACTTCGCCGATCACAGTCACCCGTGGATCATTCCTCAGTTTTCGCGTCTGCTCCCATTCTGCCAGGGCTTCGGCATCACCAGCGAGCAGGTCGGCCAGTTGTTGTGCAGCGTCGACCCGCATCGTGCGAAACTTCAAGCAGCCAAAGTCCTGGCCTTTCAGGCCGACACGCTTGTGCGAGTAGAAAACCGGACCCGGATCAAGGAGCTTGATCAGTGCCGCGGTGAACACAAGCAGCGGAAGCAGTGCCAGTAACGCCAGCCCGGAAATCGTAAGATCAAGGAAGCGTTTTGTGAGGCTTGACGCAGTTGGAAAACGGTATGCGGACGGAGAAGCTTGTGCCACAGCGTCATGCTTCAAGCTAATCCACGCGTCGGTAACGTCCAGACCCTGAAATTCGGTCGTCATATACATCTCCAGCGCGTCCCATTATGCCCTTGCGCTTGGTTTGCAGATTGTTGCGTCGCAATGTTGATGTCTGTGACCCGGGTTACAAACATTAACAAAATATTTATGATAGTGATCTCTGCACAGCGGAATTCGTATTAGACCAATTTTGGAGGTAATCAGATCACTTAAGGTAATTTCATGGACGCATATTTGGAATGTTGCTATTGACTACCTGTATACGATGTATCCGAGGCAATGTTACGTTTTTTGTCAGGTTCTTCGGCAAGATTGATTACAGAATGCGCAAATGCATTTATCGCGTTCTTTGAATGGCTCAATTTTCCCCATCTATATTTGGGGGTTTTGGGCGGGTATGCCCGAGTTTTTCTGTGAATTGTGTCGATCGATGCCAGTTTTTTGTGCGATGCGATAGATTTTCATTTGCGTAAGGGGTTTGTCCATGAATGGTGCAGGGACCAGTCTATTGTCGGGAGAGCGGTGCCGGGTTCAGCCTTCCGGAAGAACCGCCCAGCCGATCGCTCCGGCTGCTGCGGAAGGTCTCATCGGGCAATGGCCGCAGCTATTTCCACAGTACCGGTCGACGGTTCGCAGTTTCCGCCGCGGCGACGTCATTGCCGGTGCCGGGGTCACGGGCGACATGTTTGCCCGTATACATCGTGGACTTGTCGGGGCAAATGCACTCTTGGCCGATGGTCGGGAGTTCATTGTCGACATCATGCCAAAAGGCAGTGTTGTCGGTGAGATCGAGGTTTTGCGCCGTCAGCCGATGAATCTTGAATACCGCGCCTTGTCCGATTGCGAGCTGCATTTTTACGACGGTCGGTTGCTGCGCGAGCATTGCGCAAACGATCCCCATTTCCAGATCGAGCTTCTGTCAAAGGCCCTTTCGAGGATTACTGAGCTTGAGCTCAGGATCATTTCTAGTGCGGGCGGTAGTCTGATGTCTCGTCTGGCGCAGACCCTTCTGCGTCTGTCGATGATCTATGGTGTCGATGGTGGAGATGCCGATCTCATGACCATCTCTCAGCATGAGCTCGCAGCAACCGTTCCCGCCTCGCGTGAGAAGGTCAACCAGTGCCTGCGCCGCCTGCGCGAAAGCAAGGTGATTGCCGGCTCTCACGGCACCATTCGCATTCTCAATCGCAGCGCTCTGGAAAGTCACGCCCGCAACTGCGGCGGCGTGGCCTGACCTTCGCTCGCGCCTCAAAGGGCAAGCGAAGGGGCGGCGAAGAGCTTGAATTCAGGTTGAGCTGTCTTGAGAGCGTGGTTCTCTTGTCGCGCCACCGACGCATGGTGTGTTTTCTGTGGAGGTTCTTGCGTGAACAGTGTGATCCAGGCAGCTCCTCCGAGATACGGGATCTCTGCGCCGGCCATCAGGTCAACATTGCGATGCGAGCGTAGGGGGCTCGATGCCGGAATTGAGCGCGTTGTAATTCTTGACGATTATTCTGTGGCGCGGGGAGGTGCGACAGCGCTTGCTCTTCTGGCCGCAAGGCAGCTGCTAGACGCTGGATTCCGCGTGACCTACATCTGTGGTGATCGCGGAGATGACGGAGTTTTAGCATCAGAGGGGATCGATCTGGTTGCCCTTGGTCGGGCCGACCTCCTGTCAGCCGCGCCTCTGGCAGCCGCCGTGGACGGAGTCCATAATCGGGCCGCGGCTCTCGCCATATCGCGGTGGATCGCCGCCCACGACACAGCGTCCACGGTTTACCATGTCCACGGCTGGTCGAAGATCCTGTCTCCCTCCCTATTCGATGCTCTAGACCCGGTTGCCGAACGCACGCTTGTTCACGCGCATGACTTTTTCGCAGCCTGTCCGAATGGTGCGTTTTTCGACTATCGCCGTCAGGAGACATGCGCCCGTCGCCCTCTCGGTCCGGATTGCCTTGCGACATCCTGCGACAAGCGAAACTTCCTCCACAAAACCTGGCGCTCCGTGCGCGGGGCCAATCTGTTCCTGCAGTTGAGGCGACGCCACCGTTTCCGCCGCATTGTCATGCTGCATGAGAAGATGGCTGCCTACTTCATCCGGGCCGGATACGGACCAGAGCGGCTCGTGACCATCCGCAATCCCGCCATGGCCTTTTCCGAGACTCGGATAGAAGCCGAAAACAACCGCGATCTATTCTTCATCGGTCGGCTCGACCCGGAGAAAGGAATCCTGGAAGCCGTTTCAGCCGCAGCACAAGCCGGTCTTGGCCTTACGGTAATCGGGGATGGCCCACTCAGGGCAACGATCGAAAATGCCTGCCCGCATGTACAAGTCCTGGGATGGATGTCGGCACAGGAGATAGGTGCAACTATCTCGCGCGCGCGCGGGCTGATCATGCCGTCTCGCTACCCCGAACCTTTCGGACTTGTCGCTGTCGAAGCGGCCGCGAGCGGTCTACCGATCCTTCTGCCTGAAAGTGCCTTTCTAGCCGAGGAAATGCGCAATCTCGGCTTTGCACTCACGTTCGAAGCGGGCAAGCCCGAGGCGATGCGGCGGGCCATGATGGCGCTAGATCGCTTGCCTGCGCGAGAGCTTCGGACGATGAGCAAGGCCGCTTATGAACTGGCCCACGGCCTCTTCCACCGCCCGGAAGAATGGCGAGATGCCCTGCTGGTCAGCTATGTCGATCTGTTGCGGCCACAGGCCGGGGTGATCCGCGCCATGCCCTCACGAAATGGAGGCTGTTCATGAAACCAGTCACGTCGCCCACAGATATGGATGACGCGACCAGTGCGTCGAGGTCTCCGGCCGTCCTGATCAATCTTCCGCTCCCGCAGAAGGGGCTGAAGGTTGCAATCATTCACTATTGGCTCGTGTCTATGCGGGGCGGCGAGAAGGTGCTGGAAGAACTCTGCCGTCTGTTCCCACAAGCCGACATTTTCACCCTCGTCTGCGACGAGAGCCGTTTGAGCGATACCTTGCGGTCGCGGCGGATTACCACGTCGTTTTTGCAGAGGATCCCCGGCGCCCGGCGGCATTATACAAAGATGCTGCCCCTCATGCCCTTCGCCCTCGAGCATTTTGACCTTCAGGATTATGATCTGGTTATTTCGAGTGAATCCGGCCCGGCAAAGGCCGTCATCACCAGACCGGATGCGCTGCACATCTGCTATTGCCACTCGCCGATGCGCTACATTTGGGACCAGTTTCATCTCTATCGCCGGGGAATGCCGTGGCCCGGTCGGATGCTGATGAGCCTCACAGCTCCATTTTTGCGCGTCTGGGATGTCACCTCGGCTGCTCGGGTCGATGCTTTCATTGCCAATTCTGGCTACATCGCTAGCCGCATTCGCCGCTTCTACAATAGGGACGCCAGCGTGATCCATCCGCCCGTTGCGGTGGAGGATTTCAAGCTTGGGGATGGGGCAGGGGAATTTTATCTCTATGCAGGTCAACTCACGGGCTACAAGCGGGCTGATCTTGCCGTGCGGGCCTGCAGCGAAACCGGTCGTCGGCTCGTCGTCATCGGTGAGGGGGAGCAGGCAAGCCAATTGCGGACCATTGCCGGTCCGTCCGTCGAGTTTCTAGGGCACCAGTCTTTCGAAGTGCTTGCCGACCATCTGCGCCGCTGCCGCGCGCTTCTCTTTCCTGGGACGGAGGATTTCGGCATCCTGCCCGTAGAAGCCATGGCCAGCGGGCGGCCAGTGATCGCGTTTGACGCTGGCGGCGCGCGCGAGACGGTCTCGAATGCGGAGGTCGGTCTTCGCTTTGCCGAGCAGAGTGTCGAGGGCTTGGTTCGGGCGATCGATGAATTCGAGGCCCGCGAGCATAGCTTTGATCCGCACGCCATTCGCCGGCATGCCGAACGCTTCTCCGCCGAGGTCTTTCGGACCCGCTTCATGGCGCTGGTGGAGGATTTGCTGGAAAGCCGCACGCAGTTGCCGGCAGAAAAGCGTACGGGGAGGCCCGCGTGAGGAGAGTGATCGGCAACGTGACCGGCAGAATCGAGGCGATCCTCTCCAAAGCCCCCAGTGCAGGCGGCCATCCTTCATGACGGCGATCGGGCACAAGATAGCCACGGCTAGCCTGTGGAGCGTGGGGGGCAAGCTGATTGCCCGTCTGATCGACTTTTTCAGTCTGCTTCTGCTGGCACGATTGCTGACCCCAGAGGATTTCGGCCTGGTGGCAATCGCTGTGTCGATCCTCGTCATCGTCGAGACGGTCCTCGAATTGCCGCTGACCCAGGCACTGCTACGTCATGAAACCCTGACGGACGATCTGCTCGATACGGCTTTTACCTTGAGCCTCATCCGCGGAGGCATAATCGCCGCCCTGCTGTTGTCGCTCGCCTGGCCTGTTGCCTATTTCTACGACGAACCGAGACTTTTGCCGCTGATGGCTACGCTGTCTCTTGCGCCCGCGATGCGCAGTCTTGTCAGCCCCCGCATGGTTGTCTTCATGCGCGCCTTCGATTTCAGACGTGAATTCGCGATCGATCTGATGGTCAAACTGGCCTCGCTCATAGCGGCCGTGGGCGTGGCCGCGACCACACGAAGCTATTGGGGGCTGGCGATTGGTTCTGTCACGGGCCCATGCCTCGCGCTTGTAGCCTCCTATGTCTTCGCCCCCATGAGGCCGCGTCTTGGGTTACGGGAATGGCAAAGCTTTCGCGACATCATTGGCTGGAATAGCGTTTCGCAGGTCTTGATGTCCTTCAATTGGCAGCTTGACCGTCTTCTTCTTCCCCGGTTCACCGGCTTGTCGGCTCTTGGAGCATTCAGCGTTGCCGACAGCATCGCGGGAATTCCGCATCAGGTTTTTGTCGGGCCACTTCTGCGCCCCCTGATCGCGGGCTTTGCCAGGGTTGACGAGGGGCAGAAGCGGATCCTCGCCTATTTGAAGGCAACTCATGCCGTGACATTGGCGGCGGCCCCGGTCCTGATGATACTGACGGTGCTCGCCGAACCCATGCTGAGGGTGGCCGTCGGCGACCAATGGACCTTCGCCGCTCCAGTCTTCCAGGGGCTTTGCATCGTCAGCATCCTGACGCTGCCGTCTGCGATCATGCCGCCACTCGCCATGGTGTTGGATCAGACCCGTCTTGTTGCCCTGCGGATGTTCGTTGAATTTGCCTTACGCGTGCCGATTACAGTCCTTCTGGTCGTCAAGTTTGGTCTTGAGGGTGCTGTCGCGGCCAGATCGATAGGGGTTGCTGTCGCCTACCTGACCAGTTTGTTGATCGTCAGGCGTCTCATCGGCGTTGCGATATGGGTGCAGTTGGCGACCTTTCTGCGCGCTCTTTTGCCCGGCGTGCCGATGTTGATGTTCCTTTTCATGGTCCAGCCCTGGCTCTCAGACTTGCCCGCAGGACTGGGGCTGCTGTTTGCGGTTGGCTCGTCGGGCATAGCCGCACTGGCCCTGTTCTGGCTTGCGGCGCTCGCTTTCTGGCATGTCAGCGAGCGGCCGTCCGGACTGGAATGGATCGTCATCCAAAAAATTGAAGCCGGTCGGCAACGACTTACCGGCATGACGGAGCAAAGCTCATGATGGTCTCGATCCCGCCGATGTATGACGTCTTCCGGAAATCCTCTGCTGTCTTGCTTGCAACTCTCTTGCTGATGATCTCACCGAGCCTTTTGAAGGCTGAGGATGCACTGGATCTCACTGCTTATACGTCAACCTTCGAGGAGAACTTCGACAGCCTCAGCGTCTCGGCCTGGGGCGAAACCAAATCGCGGTGGATTGCCCATACTCCCTGGAACGGCGATTTCGGAGCGGCATCATTCAGCGATCCCGCCGACGGATTCCCTTTCACCACCGCAGGAGGCATCCTGCGCATCGAAGCGAAGAAGGATGCGCAGGGTGTCTGGCGGGCGGGACTGTTGTCAGCGGTCAATCCGCGGGGGGAGGGCTTCTCACAGAAATTCGGCTATTTCGAAGCTCGGATGAAGCTGCCGCCAGGCAAGGGCGTCTGGCCGGCCTTCTGGTTGATCGGTCTCGATCGGTCCGCGTTCACCGCGGAGATTGACGTGCTCGAATATTATGGTCGCGCGCCCTATGAGTTTTCAAGCGGCTATCACATCTGGCGTGAAAGCCATGGCGGTACGAACCAGTCCGACGGCTATTGGACAACGGTGCCGGAGGGCAGTCTCAGCACGGAGTTTCATACCTGGGGCGTCGACATCGGTCCTAAGAGAACCACCATTTATTTCGACCGGAAAGCTGTCTGGGGCTTCGATACGCCGCCCGAATTCCACATGCCCTTTTTCCCGCTGGTCAATCTGGCGCTGGGAGCGGGATGGCCAATCGACGAGACGCCCGACCCCTCCTTTCTCTATGTGGATTACATTCATGTCTACCAGCGCAAGGATGTCTATGCGACTGAGTGAGATCCCGATGGGATTGCAGGCAGGGGCAGCTCGCAAGGACGCGCGCCGTCACTGTCAAACGGGTCTTTGCTGACCCGGAGCCATTGCGGTGAATAGGGAATTACCGAAGCGGCTCTAGCTGTCAGATCTTGTTTTAGTTTCCGAACCTGACCGGCTGCGCTTCGACCGGACGCTTTAGAGCGGATGATTGCTCTTGGCGTGCCAGGTCCAGGCAGACTGGATGATGTCGCCGAGGCCGTAGCGTGGCTCCCAGCCAAGGATCGTCCTTGCCTTGCTGTTGTCGGCCACCAGCGATGTGCTGTCCCCCTCGCGCCGTTCTGCATATTCCACCGGGAAGGGTCGGCCTGATACCCTGGCGATTTCGGAAAGCAGTTCTTTCACCGTCGTGCCGGTGCCGGTGCCGAGATTGATTTCGACGGTTTCTCCGCCTGCGATCAGATAGTCTACGGCTCTGACATGGGCGTCCGCGAGATCCAGAACATGGATATAGTCGCGCACACAGGTGCCGTCACGAGTGTCATAGTCCGTACCGAAAACCTTGAAGCCCTCCCGACGGCCGAGTGCCGCCTCTATTGCCAGCGGAATCGCGTGGGTTTCCGGCGTATGCCATTCCCCGATCCGTCCCGCGAAGTCTGCGCCTGCGGCATTGAAGTAGCGCAGTATGACGGAACGCAGGTCCTTGTATGTTCCGAAATCCTTCAGTGCCTGTTCAATGATGAATTTCGTGCGTCCATAGGGATTGATGGGACTTTGCGGATGCGTCTCATCCATAGGTACGCGCTCGGGCAGGCCGTAAGTCGCGCAGGTCGAGGAGAAGACAAAGGCTTTGACACCCGCGTCCATCGCTGCCGAAAGCAGGGTTAGCGCCCCAATCACATTGTTATCGTAGAAGGAGACGGGATCCTTTACTGATTGTCCGACCTCGATCAGGGCTGCGAAATGGAGAATGGCCACGGGCTGATGGCGGGACAATACGTCAGCAAGGCGCGCACGGTCGCGAATGTCTCCCTCTTCCAGCGGTCCCCATTGAACGAATTCCGAATGGCCGTTTGAGAGATTGTCGTAAACAACCGGGACATAGCCGCGCTCGGCGAGCAGGAGGCAGGTATGAGAGCCGATATATCCGGCACCGCCGACGACGAGGACCTTTTTAAGCGACATGGAAGCACCAAACTGCAATATCTTCTAGGGAAATCGGAGGGCTGTATGACGGCGTGATAGGCCCGGCAACGGGCGAGGACGAGCCCGTAATGAGCGTCGTCCTGATTGCATGTTACGAGAGTTTTGCGACGCGTCTAGTGCGTTGCACAAAATTTCCCAGAGCTCTACATCGGCGCATTCATTTGCTTCATCATTCGTGCTGAAGCCGAAGCTGCTCAGCTCGACACGCTACGTTTGCAGCGCTGCGCCCCGCGCGTTCATTGGAGCGCACTGACTTAGCCGGACAATGAAATTCGCGAACAAACATCTGGCGAATGTGCGGCGCTCGGGGCGGCGGTGTTCTCGTCATGTTCTCTGAGTTTGTCGGCGGTGTTCCTGTAATGTATCGGATCTGACATCGATTTAGGTCGCCGTGTCCTGTGGATAACTGTGGACAACCTTGCTAGCCGGCTCAGGAAGCTGTGCCGAACCGGGCCTGAGGCAAGACGTAGGGAATGGCCGCGCTAGGCAGGCGGCCGACGCTGCCTGAGATACCGTAGACATGGGCGATAGTCGCATCGTCGATCGTCGTGCTGGGGCTCCCCTCGCGGATGAGACGGCCGTGATGAAGTATCACCAGATGATCGGCGAATTCGGCGGCAAGGTTGAGGTCGTGCAAAATCGCGAGCACCGCGCCGCCCTGCCGGGCGAAGTCGCGCGCAAGCTCCAGAACGGAGATCTGATGGCCGATATCGAGGCTCGCCGTTGGTTCGTCGAGGAAGATGGCGCGGGGCCGGCCGTCCATCACCGGGTCGGGCATCTGGGCGAGCACCCGAGCAAGCTGCACACGCTGTTGTTCGCCGCCGGAGAGGGCGTTGTAGCTGCGGCTTTCGAAACCCGACAGACCGACGCGGACTAGCGTCTGTCTGGCTGTCAGATTGGGATTGGCACTGCCATGCGCCACGGCCCCCATCCGCACGACCTCCAGCGCCGTGAAGGGGAAAGAGAGGGCAGTTGATTGCGGGAGCACCGCCCGCTCGCGAGCGAGTTCCATCGGCTGCAGGGAGGAAATCCGTCGATCGTGGTAATAAACGTCGCCCTGATCAGGCTTCATTTCGCCTGAGAGGGTCTTCAGCAGTGTCGACTTGCCGGCCCCGTTGGGCCCGATGATGACAGTGAACCTGCCGGCTTCCAGGTTGAGACTGACGCTGTCGACAAGATGGCGCCCGCCGCGGCGGATGGTGATGTTCTGTGCGCGGATCATTACGGCCCCTCCATGGCCTGGCGTCCCTGACGCCCAAGGAGCAGCATCAAGAAGACGGGAGCACCGAGAATGGCCGTGATGATCCCGATCGGCAGTTCGGCGGGAGCCGCGACCGTTCGGGCCACAGTGTCAGCAAGAAGCAGGAGACTGGCTCCCCCGAGCGCTGATGCGGGCAAGAGGAAACGGTGCGACGGGCCGATGGCCAGTCTGAGCAGATGGGGGACGACGATACCGATGAAGCCGATTGAGCCAGCGGCGGCGACGGTTGCGCCGCAGGCGGCAGCGACTGCAAGGATCGTCAGGCGTTTCAGGCGCTGCACGGGAATACCCATGTGGAAGGCTGCGGCGTCACCGAGGATCAGGGCATCCAGGCCCCGGGCAACGAAAGGAATGATCGCGAGGACAAAGAGAACGAAGGGAAGAATTGCCACGATCTTGGCTGTCGTCGCGCCGCTCAGCGAGCCCAGAGACCAGAAAGTTATATCCCTCAGCGCACGGTCGTCGGCGATGAAGATCAGCAGGCCTGTGGCAGCACCAGTCATGGCGGCGATGGCGATCCCGGCGAGGATGAGCGCCGTCGTCGAGGTCTGGCCGTTCCGGGTCGCGATTGCATAGAGAAGCAGCGTATTCCCGAGGCCGCCGAGGAAGGCCATCAACGGTAGAAACAGTTCGCCGAAAGAGGCGTGCAGCGGAAAGAGCAGCGTTGGGCCGAGGACGATGGCAATGACGGCTGCCAGGGCTGCGCCAGAGGTCACGCCGACGATCCCGGGATCGGCCAGCGGATTGCGGAACAGGCCCTGCATCATCGCACCGGAAACTCCGAGGGCGGCACCAATCAGCAGGCCCATCCCGGTCCGCGGCAGGCGCACGGCCTCAAGGATGATCAGGTTCTGCTGGTCCATGGCTGCGTGCTCGCCCGAGAGATAGGCGATCAGATGCGGCAAGCCGACCCCCGTCGGGCCGATCACGATCGATACCAGGACGGCTAAAGCGAGCAGAACGGCCAGCAAGACGATGACGAGTACGCCGAGACCGGAACGGTCACCATCGCGTCTGCCGAAAGTCGACATCAGGGCCAGCGTGTTCACCGTTACTGCCCCTCCGGGTAGAGCATGGCATTGAGATCACGCGCGGCATCTGCTGCACGTGGGCCGAGGCCAAGGAGATAAAGGCCGTCCATGGTCAGAAGGGCCTTGTCGCGGCCGGCAGGTGTCGCGGCAAGTGCCGGCAGCGCAAAGGCCTGATCGGCGCTCAGATGCTGGGCGCCGCCGCTCATCACGAGGATAACGTCGGGGGCGGCTGCGATCACTGCCTCATCGGTCAGCGGCTTGTAGCCAACGATGGTCGACACGGCGTTTTCACCACCGGCGAGGCGGATCATCGCATCAGCAGAGCTCTCTCTACCGGCTGCCATGACGCGGCCGTTGGCGAGTGAGAGCGCAAAGAGAACCTTCTTTTTCGGTCCGGTTGCCGCGGCGACCTTGCCATCCATCGCCTGGATGCTGGCTTCAACGGTCTTTGCCAATGCCTCGGCCTTGTCCGCGCGACCGATCGCTTCGCCGACAGCGCGGATCTTGTCGGGAATTGCGGCGGTTTCCGGCGGGGAGGGGATGCTGACAAAGGTGAGCCCGCTCGCCTTCAGGATGTTTACGGAATCGACCGGGCCGGCACCCGCTTCGGCGATGATCAGGTCAGGTTTCTGGGAAAGAACGCCCTCGGCGGAGATTTGCCTGACATAGCCGATGTCGGGCTTCTCCGTGGCCTCCGGCGGATAGAGGCTCGTCGTATCGACGGCGACCACGCGGTCTCCCTCGCCCAGTGCATAGATGATCTCCGTAATAGTTCCGCCGATCGCCACAATGCGCTCGGCATCCTTGGCCACTGCCTGCGACGGCAGAAGCAGCGGGAGTGTGGCGGCAAGAAAAACAGCGCAGATGACCTGACGGCGCGACGGAAGACTGGATAACATGGATGCGTACAAACCTATGATCCGGGCAACTGCTGAGCCGCCATGGCCGCCTGCAGATCGCCGATGTTGAGACTTGATGCCAGGATCCTGCCCCTGACATTTAACTTGACTGCGATACACAAGTTTAAATAGGAAGGCAACAGAGCGTGGTCGTTCCACCGCTGCGGATTTTGGCTTAAGCTCAGGATCCAGAGGTGTTCCCGACTTCGACCAACCAGTATCTTTGCAGAGAGGGAAAGAGACCCATGTACATCGCCATGAACCGTTTTCGCGTCGTTCCGGGCTTCGAAGAAGCTTTTGAAAACCAGTGGAAGGCCCGCCAAGGTCGCCTTGCCGAAATGCCGGGTTATGTCGAGTTTCACATGCTGAAGGGTCCGAAGGCGGAAGATCATACGCTTTATGCCTCGCATACGGTCTGGGAAAGCCATGCCGATTTCGTCGCCTGGACCAAGTCCGAGCAGTTTCGTGCTGCTCATGCACGCGCCGGTGAAAGCAAGGTGCAGTATCTTTCCGGCCCGCATTTCGAGGGCTTCGATGTCATCATCCACGAAGATCGCTCGGGCAAGCGCTCCGCATCGGAAGCGGCGTGAGGGCCAGATGGATACGCTGACGCAAACGAGCAGTGAGCGACGGGAGAGGGCACTGGCCGCTCTGGCCGAAAAGCCCGACGGCGTGATCGAACAGATCGCGGCCAAGGCCGATGTCACGCCGGCCGAGGTGCTCGCCATCCTCCCCGAGGGGGCTGCCATTGTCGTGCCTGCCGAGCGCTGGGAACCGATCTGGAAGGACCTCACCAGTTGGGGCGAAATCCTGATGATCGTACACACGGACGACATTGTCCTTGAAGTCGAGGGTAGCCTGCCCGAGGGCAGCGAGGGCCACGGCTGGTTCAACATCCATGGCGACAGCCCGATCGGCGGACACATTCGCAAGGAGCGCTGTGTCTCGATTGCATTCGTCGACCGAGGCTTTCATGGTCGCCGGTCCTGTTCGGTCTGGTTCATGAATGCCGATGGCAAGGCCATGTTCAAGGTCTTCGTCCGCCGGGATAAAGAGCGCAATCTGCTGGAAGACCAGGTGTCGCGCTTCGAAGCCCTGCGCCAGGCCATCGTTTGAAACATGTCACACAGGCCTCCGGCCCCTGCCGGTCGGCGGCCTGCTGCCTTTAAGTCGTTCTTTCTTTTGCCTTTAACTGGATCTATTGTCCTGCGGGTTCCATCCACGCATTGGACTTCGTCTTGATCCGATTCCGCTCGCTCGTTCTTTTCGTCGCGTTTGCCCTGCTCGCGGGAGTCTCGCCCTTCATTCATCCGCAAGTCGGCCACGCGCAGGAGACCGAGGCTGCCCCGGCGACTGCGCCATCCATGCCTGCAGATGCACCGGTGGCGCAACCGGCGGCCACAGTTGCCACGCCCCCAGCGGCGCCAACGCCTCAGCGAGACGAGAAGATCGTCGCAGCCGAGCGGCGGATCGAGGACGCCCGCGCTCTGCTTTCGAGCCTCCGCAGCCAGGTGGACAAGAACCTGCAGGAGGACGGCATACTGGCTGATCTCAAGGTCAAAGCCGATGCCTTGGTGCGCGAAGCGCTGGCAATCACCGTCGATCTTCGGCCGCGCATCGACGCCATTCAGACGCGCCTGACCGAACTCGGTGATGCCCCCGGTGAGGGCCAGCCAGCCGAAAGTGCCAGCGTTACGGATGATCGCGCTCGACTCAATGCTGCACGGGCGGAAGTCAATGCCTTGACGGGACAGGCCGAGGACCTTTCCATCGAGGCGAAGGCGCTGTCCGATCGGATTTCCGACATACGCCGTGCGCTCTTCACCAGTCGCCTGTTCGAGCACACTGAAATCAACGGCAGTGTGCTGGAAGACGCGATGAAATCCTTTGCGGCCGATGCCGAGCGGGTACGTCGGAGCATTACGAGCTGGTTGACCTTCGTCTTCAAGTTCAAGGCCTTGCCGCTGGCCATTGCTGTATTCCTTTCGACGGCGCTTGCCTCCCTGATCCTGTTTGCCGAGTACAGGCTGTTTGGGCGTATCAACCGGCGGGATCGGACGATCGCGGATCCTTCCTATCTCAGCCGTTTCTCCGTGGCCTTCTTCTCCACGATCCTGCCGTCGCTGGCGTTGAGTTTCTTCCTCGCGTCAGCTTATTTCCTGCTCGACACCTTCAATGTCCTCAGACCCGATATCGCTCCGATCATTGCCTCGGTTTTTGGGCTGATCGGTCTCGTCTTCTTCGTGACCGCAATTTCTCGTGCTGTGATGGCGCCAGCGGAACCGAACTGGCGCCTCGTCAGGCTTTCGAACAAGGGCGCCCGCGACCTCACGATTGCGATCTTTCTGATGGCTCTCGTCAACGGCCTCGACTACGTGCTTTCGGTGATCAGCGAGACCTACAGCTCGCCTGTCGTCCTGACCGTCATGAAGAGTTTTGCCTCTTCGGTGGTTGTTGGCCTACTGTTGTTCTTCGTCTCGTTCTTGAGGCCGGTCATCGCGCAAAGCGGCGATCCGGCGGCTCCCGGACGGCCCTGGCCCCGCGCAATCTCTTTCACGCTGAGGGGCGTGGGGGCTATCCTCATTCTATCTGCCTCGATCGGCTATGTGGGGCTTGCACGCTTCCTGGCAACTCAGATCGTGGTGACGGGTGCGGTGCTGGCGACAATGTATATCGGCATCCTTACCGGCAAGGCCATTTCGGCACCCAACCAGTTCGGCGAGACGCGTGTGGGGCAGTTCGTTGGTCGGCAGTTCCGCCTGTCTGCCGTCGGTCTTGACCAGAGCGGCATCGCCGCCGGCTTGTTCATCTACGTCTTCGCCCTCGTCACCGGGGTACCGCTGATCCTCATGTCGTGGGGCTTCCAGCCTCGCGATCTGCAGTTGTGGCTGTTCAATCTCTTCACCGAGATCAATGTCGGCACGATACGGATCTCGATCTTCGGCATTCTCGGCGGGGTACTGCTGTTCGTTTTCGGTCTGGTGTTTACGCGCTGGTTCCAGAAGTGGCTGGACGGCAGCGTGATGGCCCGTTCGCAAGTCGATGGCGGGGTGCGCAATTCCATCAAGACCGGTGTCGGCTATCTCGGCACAGGGATTGCCGGCATCATCGGCATTTCAGCTGCCGGAATCGACCTTTCAAGCCTGGCGCTTGTCGCAGGTGCACTGTCACTCGGTATCGGTTTCGGCCTGCAGAACATCGTCTCGAATTTCGTTTCCGGCCTCATCCTGCTGGTCGAGCGTCCCTTCAAGGTCGGGGATCACGTGATTACCGGCGTCAATGAGGGCATCGTCAAGCGCATTTCGGTTCGCGCAACCGAGATCGAGACCTTCCGCCGGCAGTCGATCATCGTGCCCAATTCAGAGCTCATCAACTCCCCGCTCGGGAACTGGACGCACCGGAATCGCATGCAACGATCGGAAGTTCCGGTCAGCGTGGCCTATGACACGGATCCCCAGGAGGTGATCGACGTGCTGCTTGAAGTCGTCAAAGAGCGACCGGATGTGCTTCGTAATCCCGACCCGCACGTGGAGTTCCTGCGTTTCGGCGCATCCTCACTGGATTTCGAATTACGGTTTCACCTGGCCGACATGAGTGAGGGCCTTCATGTGCGCAACGAGGTGCGGATGGAAATTCTCCGCCGTTTCCGCGCCCGTGGGATCGTGATGCCTTATCCGCACCAGGACGTCATGTTGCATGTCAAGGAGCATGATCGTCAGGTGCTCCTGCGCCCGAGGATACGAGAGGCCGTAGCAGATCCGACCGTCGAGCAATTGTCAGCCGAGCCGGATGATGACAAAGTCCTGCCATGAACGCCGTATTCAGCCGCCATTCAGGCGCAATGCGGCACAAGAAGGGCAGGAGCGACGGAATGAGCCGGTCGCGTTTGAGAGGACGGAGCTATTTGGCTTCGCTGTCAGCATGAAGCAGATCTATGCGCAACTGGTCGTCCTGACGGGCAGCGTTCTGGTAGCCGGTTCGACCCTTGCTGCCTCGGTCCTCAACACCGGATCATCCGCAGTGATGCTCGTCGTTGTAGAAGACGGCACCAAAACCGAGATCACTCTTGATGCCGGTGGCTCCGAGTCCATTTGTACTTCCGGCTGTTTCCTCACCTTGCCGAATGGCGACCGGATCGGACTTGCAGGTGATGAAACCGTTGAGATCAATGATGGAGTAGCTACGATCAAGTAGTTGATCGATAGCAGCCTCCTGCACCGGGATAGCACGATATTCCGAGATGCTTAACTATGCTCTGCCCTTGTCTTGTCCAGCGAGGCTCAGTTAACGCTTCCGCAAATCGCTTTTGCTAGTTGTCTTGCTAATAAACAAGATAGGTAAAGGCGGTTATGGCAGTTCTCGGCGTTTCTGGAATGCAGTATTCGGGGGAGACATTTCCCGAGGTGCGGATCATCCTTGGGGAAGACTCCAATGTGTTCACTCAGATGATCAGTCAGCGCCTGAAGGAGCTGATGGGCGTTGACGTCGAGATATGTCGCACCTTCGAGGACCTGCAAATGGCCAATGAGCTGTCGCAGGAGCCGGTGAAACTGGCAATCTCGAACATCAACCTGCCAGGAGCGGAAAACGGCGAGGCACTTGAGTATCTCGTCGACTGCAACATCCCCACTGTCGTCTTCACCGGCACGTTCCAGGACGAGATGCGCGAGAAGCTGCTGTCGAAGGACATCGTCGACTACATCCTCAAGGACAATGTCTTTGCGGTCGAGATGCTGGCAGAATCGGTCTATCGCTTTCTCACCAACCACCGCCATCACGTTTTGATCGTTGATGATAGCCCGACCGCACGTGCGCTTTTGTCCAGCCGCCTGCGCCGCTACAATTTCCGCGTCAGTCTGGCTGAGAGTGGAGCCAAGGCGATCGAGATCCTCAAGGCGAACCCGGATATCGCTCTGGTGGTCACGGACTACAACATGCCGGACATCGACGGCTTCGAACTGACACGCCGCATCCGGTCGGTACGTGGATCCCATGAATTGCGAATCATCGGCGTCTCGTCTTCGACGAATCGACTCCTGTCGGCACGCTTCCTGAAGGTCGGCGGCAACGACTTCATGCTTCGTCCTTTCATCGATGAGGAGTTCTACTGCCGCGTCAACCAGAACCTGGATACGCTGGTGCAGATTAAAGCGGCGCAATCCCACAAAAAATAGGTGCGACATATAACGGAGGTCGCTACAGTCCTGCCGTGGGGAGGAGGCCGCTTTATTGGCGGCCTCGTTTATTCGGTAGGTATTCTATGTATTTTCCTGAGCAGATTTACGCGCGGCAGGTTGCCTTGGGTTCCAGACGCGGCGAACTGGGCCGAATTCTCATCATTGAGGACTCTCGATCTGTTTCTTCCCTCATGCGTCATCGACTTGAGAGCGACTTCTTCTGCTCGGTCACTCAATGTGCGTCAGCGGAGATATTCCGAGATGTGATGGGCGGAGGAGATCGCTTCGATGTTGCCGTCGTTGATCTCAACCTGCCTGGCGCAGCTGACGGAGAGGTGCTCGATGCGGTGATCGCCCAGGGCATCCCGGCTGTCGTCTTTACCGCCGATTTCAATCATGATCTGCGTGAGAGGCTTCTGCAGAAGGGAGTCGCGGACTATCACGTGAAAAACAACGAGGGTGCCATCGACTTCGTTGTTGCCTCCGTGCTTCGGCTTCTCGGCAATCGCGACGTTGGCGTGCTGGTCGTAGACGATGTGCCGTCCGCGCGCACGATGCTGGCAGACCTGCTGCGCGTTCAGAAGTTCCAGGTCTATGAGGCCTCGACCGGTTATCAGGCGATGGACATTCTGGCACGCCAGCCGCATATCGAACTCGTCATCACCGATTACCATATGCCGGACATGGACGGATATGAGCTGACCCGAAGGATAAGGCGCGACCACAACAGCGACCGCCTTCGTATCATCGGTATATCGTCGTCCGCCGACCGCCTCCTGTCGGCAAGCTTCCTCAAGGCCGGGGCCAATGACTTCGTTTACCGGCCCTATGTCATCGAGGAACTGCAGTGCCGGATCCAGCACAATATCGAGACGCTCGCGCAGCTCAGACAGCTGCGAGTTGCTGCCTTCAGCGACTACCTTACCGGGTTGCCGAACCGCCGCTACTTCTTCGACGAAGGGCCGGCACAGGTGGCTGGTCGGCTGGAGCGAGGCGAAGCCTGCTGCATTGCCATGCTCGATATCGACCATTTCAAGAAGCTCAACGACACCTATGGTCACGAAATCGGAGATCGGGTGCTACAGGCGGTGGGTGCGAAACTGGCACGCCAGCTTGACGGCAGTGGCCATCTTCTGGCGCGGCTGGGCGGTGAGGAATTCAGCGTGCTGATGCTTGGCCTCGACGTTGAGGCCGGGACTGCTCTCTGCGAAACGCTAAGGGCTGAAATAGAGACCCTGCGTGTGGCACTCGACGATCTGGATATCAGCGTGACGATCTCCATCGGGCTTGCCGAGATCGCCGGACGAGAAAGCTTCAGCAATTACCTGGCTGCAGCAGATCAGTTGCTCTACCTGGCGAAAAGCCTTGGTCGCAACCGCGTCTATTCCGAGGCCATGCTCTCCTGAAGCTTGCGAGACGCTCTGGCGGTTCGGGGGGCGGGTCCTTATATCTGTCCGACCTCCCGCAGCGAGAAGGTCCTCATGGCTCCCATCATTTCCATCAAATCTCTCTCCAAGACCTATTCCAACGGCTTCAAGGCGCTGGACGATGTCAGCTTCGAGATCGAGGAAGGCGAGATCCTTGCGCTTCTCGGTCCAAATGGCGCTGGCAAGACAACCCTCATCTCGATCATTTGCGGCATGACCAATCCGAGCGGCGGACAGGTTACAGTTGCTGGTCACGATGTGGTCAGGGACTTTCGCCAGACCCGTGCGGAAATCGGTCTGGTGCCGCAGGAACTGACAACCGACATGTTCGAGACGGTTTTCAATACCGTCAGCTTTTCGCGCGGCCTGCACGGTAAGGGGCCGGATCCGGACTATATCGAGCAGATCCTCAAGGATCTCAGCCTGTTCGAAAAGCGCAACAATGCCCTGCGCGAACTCTCCGGCGGCATGAAACGCCGCGTGCTGATCGCCAAGGCGCTCTCACACCAACCGCGCATCCTCTTCCTCGACGAACCGACCGCAGGCGTGGATGTGGCGCTTCGCAAGGACATGTGGCAACTGGTCGAGCGCCTGCGCAAGACGGGCGTCACAATCATCCTCACCACGCATTACATCGAGGAAGCCCAGGGAATTGCCGACCGGGTCGGGGTGATCAACCGGGGCAAGCTGCTGCTTGTTGAAGAGAAGAATGCCCTGATGCGCAAGCTCGGGCGCAAGCAACTGACCATCGAACTCCTAGAGCCGCTGCGCGAGATCCCAGAGAGCCTGGCAGGTTATGCATTGGCGCTCACCGAGGACGGGAAAGAACTGACCTATGACTATGATCTGGGAAGCGGAGACGGCGAGATAGCAAAGCTGCTGCTGGCAATCGATGCGGCGGGCCTTCGGTTTGACGACGTGTCGACCCGCCAGACCTCCCTCGAAGATATCTTCGTTTCGCTGATCGGAGAGGCTGCATGAATACCGAGGCAATCAAATCCATCTATGTCTACGAGATGGCCCGCATGCGTCGTACGCTCTTGCAGAGCGTCATCTCTCCCGTGCTGTCGACGGCACTCTACTTCATCGTTTTCGGGGCTGCGGTCGGTTCGCGCATGGAGCAGGTGGGCGGCGTATCCTACGGCGCCTTCATCACACCGGGTCTGATCATGCTGGCATTGATCACGCAGTGCGTCTCGAACGGATCTGCTGGAATCTACTTTCCGAAATTCACCGGGACGATCTATGAGATCCTGTCGGCGCCGGTCGCCATGACGGAAATCCTCCTCGGCTATGTCGGGGCAGCGGCTACAAAGGGCATGATGATTGGCCTGATCATCCTGGCAACGGCGATGTTCTTCGTCGAACTGCACATCGCGCATCCATTGTTGATGCTGCTCTTCATGGTGCTGACTTCGATCACCTTCAGCCTTGCTGGCTTCATCATCGGCATCCTGGCGAAGAATTTCGAGCAATTGAGCCTGGTGCCGTCGCTGGTGGTGCCGCCGCTTACCTTCCTCGGCGGGACCTTCTATTCGATCGACATGCTGCCGCCGTTCTGGCAGACGGTCAGCCATCTCAACCCGGTTCTCTATCTGGTAAGCGGCTTTCGCTGGAGCTTCTTCGAGGTGTCCGACGTGCATCCGCTGATCAGCCTTGGCATGATCGGCATCTTCCTTACGGCCTGCCTCGGCTTCCTGGCCTGGATCTTCAGGACTGGCTACAAGCTCAGGCCTTGAGCTTTTCTGTCAATCGCGGAGCCTGAGTTCATCCGTCTGCATCTGCAGCGAACTCAGGCTCGACAAGAAGCTCATGCCGAGCAGGCTCTGGTCTAGAAGACCTTCTTCCAGTACGACCGCCTCGACATTGGTTCGCATGATCGGTCCAAGGCGGATCTCAGGAATGCGCAGAGGTGCTGCTCGCGCCCGCCCGTTGGCCGTGAGGACGGTGCGCGTGAAGCTCAGATCGCCGGGGTCTATACCAATGCGCATGGCGTCTTCATAGCGCAGGGCGACAGAGCTTGCGCCGGTATCAATGAGGACAGGAACATTGATCGGCCCCATACCTACAGAAGTCTCGAAATGTCCGCCAAGTGACTTATGTATGACCACCTCTGCGCGACCGTCCTCAGTTGTCACGGTCACCGCGCGACCGGGTATGAGGCCGGCGACCACACGTTCGCCAATGCTGCGGAAGTCGCCGCGATAAAGGTAGCCGGTGACCAGGGCGAGCGCGATGAGGACCCAGATGGCCATCTGGCGAAGGCTCTGGCCAAGGGATCGCCTGCCCAGCACAATGCCGGCGGATATCATCAGCAGGATCGGCAGTGCCACGACCATCCGGCCGAAGTCCTCGTTGTCTATCCCGAAGCTCTGGCCGCTTTCATGGTTCATGACGAGAACGACGAGGCCTACGGCGAGGATGGCAATGCCGAGAACAAATCGCATCAGCTGCCCTCGCGTTCGCGCACAAGCCGGGAGCGGCGTGTCTCGCGGCGCGGCTTGCGCTCCACATTTTCGAGGCGTGCCGGCAGTTCGGACATGATCGCCCGTCGTTCGAGACTGGTGTAACTCGTCCAGAGGCCAATCTCGTCACGGGTGCGTCCGCAGCCGAAACAATAGCCGGTTCTGTCATCGATCGAACAGATGAGGATGCACGGAGATTCCATCGCGAGCCCTTTGGTTTCGCTCCTATATCGGGTGACTAGAGTGTCATGGCAAGGGTCACCAGGAAGGCGCTCTCGCAGAGTTGTTGGCTCGCTCCAATGGTATCGCCTGTATGGCCTTGGAGCCGCTTGCGGCAATGGCGGGTGAAGGCGCCGACGCCCAAGAGGCTGATGCCCGCGGCCAGGAACCACGTATGAAACGGAAGAGCTGCAAGGTTGAGGACTAGCGTAATTGCTCCTCCGAGGATCAGCCCGTTGCGCGTCGCTTCAGGCTCGGGTGTGCCGGCCGAAGCGGCCACCCCATCCGCGCGCGCCGGAGGCAGGGAGGACCAGTGCCAGACCATCAGTGTGCGAGAGGCGACGGCAGCAGCCAACCACGACAGGCTGGCCGCAAGCGGCGGCAGGACCTGAAGCAGGATCGACAGGGCGGCCACCCGAAGTGCGACCGACAGGATCAATGCGAGCGCCCCATAAGTGCCGATACGGCTGTCCTTCATGATGGCAAGCGCCTTGTCGCGCGTAAGGCCCCCGCCCAATCCATCGGCTGTGTCGGACAGCCCGTCTTCATGCAAGGCGCCGGTCAGCATGATCTGCACGCAGATGGCAATCAGGGCGGTCAGAAGGGGGGGCGCGCCAGCTGACGACAGGAGGAAAAGGATGAGGCCTGCAGGCACGGCGATCAGGAGGCCGGCCAAAGGAAAGGCCGCCACAGTTCGGCTGAGGCTTCCGTCATGACCGGCAAAAAAGCGATCCGGGACCGGAAGGCGGCTGAGAAATGAAATGGCTCGCGCCGTTTCCGTCAGAAGGTTGTCGACGACCTGCATGATCCCCGCTGTCCGTATTCAAGCATTCCGTTTCGTCCTCGACCGTCCGCGTCGCTTTTTTGAGTTGAGCGGCACCGGTCCCGACAGTATGAGAGAGGCCACAAAGCCTGATTTGCTGGAAGAATACAAGGAATCCCCGTCCATGAGCGTTACCGGCCTGCCATTCGATGACTTTCGCGCCCTGCTGCGCGACCTGCCGGGACCAGATACCGCTGCGCTGGTGGCAGCGCGCGAGCGTGACAAGCAGCTGACCAAGCCGCCAGGTGCTCTTGGACGTCTCGAAGAGATTGCCATGTGGCTTGCCGCCTGGAGTGGGCGGGCGCCTGCGGTCAACCGTCCGCTGGTGGCGATCTTTGCCGGCAATCACGGCGTCACCAAACACGGCATTACGCCGTTTCCGCCGTCGGTCACGCAACAGATGGTGGAAAACTTTGCCGCCGGCGGCGCTGCCATCAACCAGATCTGTGTGACGCATGATCTTGGCTTGAAGATCTTCGACCTGGCGCTCGATTACCCGACCGGCGACATTACCTGCGAGCCGGCCCTTTCCGAACGCGACTGCGCCGCGACCATGGCCTTCGGCATGGAGGCGATTGCGGGTGGTACGGATCTGCTCTGCATCGGCGAAATGGGGATCGGCAACACGACGATCGCCGCAGCCATCAACCTCGCGCTCTATGGCGGCGAGGCGGAAGACTGGGTTGGTCCCGGCACGGGTTCGGAAGGCGATGTGCTTGCCCGCAAAGTTGCGGCCGTCAAACAGGCTGTTGCCTTCCACAAGGAGCATCTCTCTGATCCGCTCGAGGTGCTGCGGCGTCTCGGTGGCCGTGAGATCGCCGCCATGGCGGGCGCCATTCTCGCAGCCCGCATGGAAAAGATCCCCGTGCTGATCGACGGTTATGTGGCGACTGCCGCCGCCTCGATCCTGAAGTCCGCCAATCCGTCGGCCCTGGATCACTGCCTGATCGGTCACGTCTCGGGCGAGCCCGGGCATTTGCGTGCGATCGAGCGGCTCGGCAAGACGCCGCTTCTGGCGCTCGGTATGAAGCTCGGCGAGGGCACGGGAGCCGCTCTTGCAGCCGGCATCGTCAAGGCTGCGGCTGCCTGCCATTCCGGCATGGCGACCTTCGAACAGGCCGGGGTATCCAACAAGTCCCATGACTGACCGCAACGCACAGGCCGGTGGTCCCGAGCCGCTCGCATCGACTGTCATCAAGAAGAAGACCGGCGTCGCGCATCTGTTTGCAGCCGCCCAGTATTCGGCGCAGGGCTTCAGGCGCCTGGTTCAAGAGTCTGCCTTCCGGCACGAATTGCTGGGTTTTGTCGGCGGGCTCATCATCTTCGCCCTTGTCGGTGCGAGCCTGTTCGAGTTCCTCGGCTTCATCGTACTGATGATGCTGATGTTTTCGGTCGAAGCGCTGAACACGGCGATCGAGGAACTGGTGGATCGCATCTCACCGGAGATCTCGACTGTCGGCCGCAATGCAAAAGATCTCGGCTCGTTTGCCGTCTTCTGCCTGATCATCGCCAACGGCGCATTCGCCGCCTATGTGGTGATCAGTCGACTGTTCCTGGGGTGAGGCGCCGGTCAGGCGAACTGGCGTCGGCGCGGTTCCACGGCCTTCACTTCGCTGACGGCGGGAAGGCTTTCGAGCACACGGCTTGAGGGCAGTATCGCGATGACTTCTGTGCCTTCGCGCAACTTCGACTTGAGTTTGAACTCGCCACCGTGTTTGGCGAGGATAGCCTGGACGATGGGCAGGCCGAGACCCGTTCCCTGCTCGGCACTCTTGATCGCAATGGAGCCCTGACCAAAGGCTGAGAGCACTACTGGAATTTCGTTCTCGGGGATGCCCGGACCGTTGTCGCGGATCGAAATGTACTGCCCGCCTCCGGCGGTCCAGCCGGCCTTCACCATGATCTCCCCACCCTGCGGAGTGAATTTGACGGCATTCGACAAGAGGTTCAGGATCACCTGGCGGAGCGCTTTCTCGTCGGCCCAAAGCGATGGCAGATTGTTTTCGAACTGCTGATCGATCCGGATGTTCTTCGACTTGGCGCGGAGCTGAATCATGCCAATGCAGTCCTCGGCGACTTCAAGCAGGGATACGCTTTCCTCGCTGAGTTCATACTTGCCGGCCTCGATACGGGAGAGATCGAGGATCTCATTGATCAGTTCAAGCAGATGGGCGCCGGAGCGGTGGATGTCCCCGGCATATTCCTTGTAGAGCGGATTGCTCAAGGGGCCGAGCACCTCCGTCGCCATGACTTCCGAGAAGCCGAGAATGGCGTTGAGCGGTGTGCGAAGCTCGTGAGACATCGAGGCGAGAAAGCGGGACTTGGCCATATTCGCTTCCTCCGCCCGCCGGCGTGCCTCGTCGGAGAGTGATTTGGCAACCTCGAGTTCGGCGATCAGATCGTCCTTCTCTGTCTGGAAGGAGAGGAGCTTCAGGTTGGCCTGATGGAGGCGGTTGGTGATGTAGATGAAGAAGATGAGAGCTGTGGTGAAAACCGCGGTCAGACCAAGGTCCAGCATGTCCTGGCTGGAGGCGGCGGTCCAGGTCAGTGCGATCACCGTCGGCAGAAAACCGAATAGGACCGCCTGGCGCAGCAACATGCTCGCCATGGCGGTGATCGACAGGGCAACCAGAAGCACAGCCCCCTTATAGAAGATGAAGGCCGTGGGATTGCAGGTCGTGCAGCTCTGCAGGGCGAAGATCGCCCAGGACATGCCCATGGCGGCCTGCGAAAGCAAGAGGATGCGGCGCCAGCTTCTTTGCGTTTCCAGCGTGATCTCGACCTTCGAGGCGTGCCGGATGATCATGATGCCGATAGCGTGCATCGTCAGGGCGAACAGACCCCAGATGATGAAGTGTGCCTGCGCGGTAAAATAGGCGCCGGACGCGGCGATTAGAATGATGATGATCGGGATGACCGCTGCGCCCTGGAGGCAGGATGCAATATGCATTCCCAGAATCTCGACGTCGAACGCAGGCGAGATTCCCTGGCCGCTCTGTAGGCGCTCACGGGTAGCGCGGAGGGCGCGTGTCGTTGCCCTGTTGCGATCGTTTCGCGTCAGGTCGAGAACGTTCTTGTCCGCCGATGTGTCTACGCCGTTACTCATTGCGTTGCAGTCTTCCGCGCCTTGGTGAACCCTAGCGGCCAATTCTTAAGAAGATCCTGTCTTGGAAGGATTTGTTTGCCATGTGTGAAAAGGATTCGTTCTTGAAGTGGGTCGGAATGTGACCGCGCGGCTGAGGCGTAAGCGCGACATCGTCGTCGGCTTGGCGATCCTCTCGCTGGCGCTGCTGATCATCGCCAAGCTTGAGAATGAACAGGCCCTTCGGTTTGTCGGGCCGTTTTTTGCGGTCGATGGGGATACCTTGGCGACTGCCGGCGAGCGACTGCGCATCGAAGGGATCGATGCGCCTGAACTCGGCCAGTCTTGCGAGACGCTGGACGGGTCACCTTATGCCTGTGGGGTGGAGGCGAGGCGCATGCTTGCGACGCTGGTAGAAAATGGCGGATGGGAGTGCAGCGGGACGCAGCGCGACAGGCACGACCGGCTGCTCGTTGTTTGCAGGCGCGGGCCTGACGATCTTGGTGAAGCTCTGGTGGCGCAGGGTTATGCGGTCGCCGAAGGTCGCTACCTTGTGGCAGAAGCTAAGGCTCGCGAGGCGGGCGAGGGGATCTGGGCGGGTCACTTCGAACGGCCATCCGACTGGCGGCGGATGAGGCGGGTTGAGGTGGCGGAACCACTGGCTTGGGTTCAGGCGTTAGTCCCTCAGTGGATATCGCGATGGTTTGAGGAATGAAATGAATGACTGCTGATGCCCCTAAGCCGCCCGCCATGCCTCGCGGCGATCTACCGCCCCCTATAGAGGAGTTGAGCCACGCGATTGCCCGCTGTCGGATCTGCCGTGATTGTCCCGCCGGCGGGCCGGAACGACGCATGCCGCATGAACCGCGACCGGTTGCTTATCTTTCAGCGACTGCGCGAGTGTTGATCTGTGGGCAGGCGCCAGGGCTCAGGGTGCACGAGACGGGCATTCCCTTCAACGATGCCTCTGGCGATCGGTTACGCTCGTGGCTCGGTGTGGACCGGGAAACATTCTATGATCGTGGCCGGTTTGCCATCGCGCCTATGGGCTTCTGCTTTCCGGGGTATGACGAGAATGGCCACGATCTGCCCCCACGCAGGGAATGCGCGCCGCATTGGCGCCAGACGGTGATGGATGCGATGCCACAGGTGCAGCTGATCCTGGCAATCGGACAATATGCCCAGGCCTGGCACCTTGGCGCTGCCCGACGCAAGACCATGACCGAGACGGTCGCCCATTGGCGGGAATTCCTTTTGGCCAACCGCGAGGGCGCTCGGGTTTTGCCACTCCCACATCCGAGTTGGCGCAACACCGGCTGGCTGAAGCGTCATCCGTGGTTCGAAGCCGAGGTGCTTCCCGTCCTGCGTCGGGAAGTTTCGTTGTTGATAGGCTGAAATGATTTTCCATAATCGCCGGTGGATCGGCTATATCAGGGAAAATCAGTTTTTTCAGGAAGTGCCATGGATCGCCTTGACCGCAAAATTCTGCGTATTCTTCAAGAAGACTCGACGCTGGCCGTTGCCGATCTCGCCAAAAAGGTCGGGCTGTCCACGACGCCTTGCTGGCGCCGCATCCAGAAGATGGAAGAGGATGGCGTCATCCGCCGGCGTGTGGCCCTGCTGGATCCGGCGAAGGTCAACACCAAGGTTACCGTGTTCGTTTCCATCCGCACATCGAGCCATTCGATTGAATGGCTGAAGCGGTTTTCAGAAGTGGTGTCCGAGTTTCCGGAGGTTGTCGAATTCTACCGCATGAGCGGCGATGTCGATTATCTGTTGCGCGTCGTCGTGCCGGATATTGCCGCCTATGACGCCTTCTACAAGCGTATGATTGCCAAGATCGAGATCCGCGATGTCTCGTCGGCTTTCGCCATGGAGCAGATCAAGTACACGACCGAACTGCCGCTCGATTACATGATGATCGACAATCAGAAGGCAGGCGAGGAGTAAACAGTCTCGCTCGTCACTTGAGCCTGGCGATCCGCTTGGGGTCGCGCAGTTCCCGCAAGGCATCCTTGCCAATCCAGCGGGCGGTGGGATCGCTGCTTGCGGCCAGTTTCTCGGCCAATTGAAGAGCCCCCGCGTGGCAGGCTCGGCTGCGCTTGCCAATATTGCGCAGGGCCCAGTTGACGGCTTTCTTGACAAAGTTGCGCGGATCCGTGGCGTGCTGTTCTAGCATCGGCAGCCAGGCGAGGAAGGTTTCGTCCGGTTCTCTTCGGTTGTGAACCGTGGCACCTGCGATCATGGCAAAGGCGGCGCGGCGAACGAATTCGCGATCGTCGGCGGCGAAGTCTACCGTCACTTCTTGCCAGCCGGGTGTCTCGGTCAAAAGATCTGCCGCTGCATCGACCACCTCCCAGGAATTGAAATCGGCGGCAAGGCGCCAGATTTCGGCCCGTGACAGCTGCGTCGGATCGAATGTCCAGATCGCCAACAGGCGGGCTTCGCGGATGCCGGATGTCCAGAGCTCCTCGGCCCGGAGGTGGTTCGTCCCGATCTGCTTTGCGATCTTCTGGACTGCGGGATTGCCTATGCCGAGCGCATTTTCGGTGACAATCCCGAACCGTGCCTCCCGGTGATGTTATCCTCCGACCGCAGCGAGCGCAGATAGGTGAGAATCTCGGCTGCGGTAGAGGAGGGGCCGATCATTTGGTTTCAAGCCTGGCCAGCAGCGAAGATGTGTCCCAGCGCTTGCCGCCGATCTTCTGCACCTCGCCGTAGAACTGGTCGACGAGGGCTGTGACGGGCAGATTGGCACCATTGCGTCGGGCTTCGGTCAGCACGATGTCGAGGTCTTTACGCATCCAGTCGACGGCAAAGCCGAAGTCATATTTGCCCTGATTCATGGTTTTATGGCGGTTCTCCATCTGCCAGGACCCGGCCGCGCCCTTGGAAATCACGTCCACCACCTTCTCGATGTCGAGACCGGCCTTCTTGCCAAAATGAATGCCTTCAGCAAGCCCTTGGACAAGACCGGCAATGCAGATCTGATTGACCATCTTGGTCAATTGTCCGGCGCCGACTGGCCCCATCAGGCCGACCATCCGGGCATAGGCATGGATGACCGGCTCTGCCTTCTCGAAGATCTCCGGCGTGCCGCCGCACATGACTGTGAGCACGCCGTTTTCGGCACCAGCCTGACCACCGGAAACCGGGGCGTCGATGAAACCGCAGTGTCGGGCGGCAGTGGCTGCAGCCAATTCACGGGCGACCTCGGCGGAGGCCGTCGTGTTGTCGATCAGGATGGCGCCGGGTTTCATCGCGGCGATCACGCCGTTTTCGCCTGTGGTCACAGAGCGGAGGTCGTCGTCATTGCCGACGCAGGTGAAGACGAAATCGGCATCTGCAGCCGCTTCCGCCGGCGTCAGCCCATGGCTGCCGCCGAACTGCGCCACCCAGGCTTCGGCCTTGGACGTGGTCCGGTTGTAGACCTTTACCTCGTGGCCGCCTTTGACCTTCAGGTGTCCTGCCATGGGGAAACCCATTACGCCCAAACCGATGAATGCGACCTTTGCCATCTCGTCTCTCCTGCCTTGCGCTGTGCGACATGCATAATCGAACGCAGGAAGGTACGGAAGGTCTTCGTTTGGTCATTTGGCCTGAGGCGGCGCGTCAGGTTTGTCGCCGCTGATCTTGTCAGCCGTCAGCTCAACGCCCAGTTGACCCAGCCGGCTCGAGATCTCGTTCCACAGGCGCCTCAGTCTGCGGACATGGAGATCGTCTCCGATCCAGTCCATGAGATGTTCGATGGCATAGGAAGCCATCTCCTTGTTTTCGCTGATTGTCGTCAGCGCCCATATGCTGAAATCCTTCGCGTCGACCTCCTTGATCTGTCCGTCTGCGTCCGGGATCAGAAACTTTGCCAAACTCTTCTCCTGGACATCCTTCATCGGTCCGGTGGGAGCGAAAAGGACGGCGGCGTAGATCCGGTCGAAGGCGTCGATGGCTTTCTTCTGCGCTTCGGTGTCCTCAGTGCGGTTCTGCTTCAGGGCGCGTTCGAGATCGAAGATCGTACGGACATTGAATTGGCGGAGCAGCAGGAACCGGTCGAGGCCAACGACGCAGCACAGCTGGGCCTGGGCGATCCAATCGACGGTCTGGTATATTCCGTAGGGCGTTTCGATGTGCAGCATGATCGGATTGTAGGTCGCGAGCGACTGGACGTCTGAGATGCCGCATTCCTCCAAACGAAAGCGTGTGAAGAAATCTATCCCGTCGATTGCATCGAGCGGCACGACCCTTGTCCAGTCGAGGAAGCGGTTGTCCGATTGCTTGATCCAGTTGATCTGCGTGCCGATCTTGACCAGGATGAACTGCAAGACGCTGCCTGGTAACAGACCGAAGGCGAGGCTGAGGAGGATCCACGCAGGTGGCAGTTCTCCGATCGGCGTGGTTCTCTCGATGCTGACCAGAGCCTGCAGCGCACTCAAGTCGGGCAGTGCGCGGTATAGTGCAGCGGATGCCAGCACAGAAATGACAGTTATCGCCGCCTGGCGGATCATGGTGTAGCCGTTCAGGTCAAAGACGGCGAGTGCCTGGACTAGATAACGAAGGGACGACAGATAAGCACCGACGAAGGTAATCGCGGCGACAGTCAGGACATTTTCGGCCAGCTGCCTCATGTCGGATGATGCTGTCTGTTCCGCGAATTTGGTGCCACCAATCGTCAGGAAATTGAATGCCGTTCCTTGCAGGCAGGTTGCGGTTGTTTCAACGCAATGGAAGCCGGAAAGTGTGAGCGTAAATCCGCTCATCACGACAAGCAGGTAGGGAAGTGCGGCGAACAACAGGCGCAAGTCGCCGCGATTTAGGAAAAAGCGGGTCTGCGAAATCGTCTGATTGATGTCCCGGATTATTCCCTCGGCAGATTGGGGCTCGTCGTTTGTTACCTCCCGGGACCGTTCGCCATTGCCCCTGACGTCGGCCGCATACTTGCTTCGGACGAATTCGAAAGACGGACTCGGTCCTTTTTCACTTCGATCGATGACCGGGAAGGTCTTCACGTAATCACGGATGAGACGCAAACGCCTCAGTCTGATGTCGTAGCGCCCGTAGATCAGCGCGAACACCGTGACGAAGGAAATGGTGAATGCGGCCACGATCGTCCACGCCAGGGACGGATCTGAGATGGCCTGAGTGGCAAGTTCTGTTTGCATGGCTTCCCCCTTGAGTTTGGGGAAGCCTATCGCCATGGCTGTTGCAGGCCACTAATCGTGCGCAATCAGAGGTGGAAAATACAATCCGAGATTTAGTTCTGCGTCTTTTTCGCGATGACCAGATGCCCCGGCGAGGGATTGCCATCCTGCATGCGCACATTGATGTCGGTGATTTCGACGATTTCGAACCCTGTCGCCGCCAGCCGTTCGCGCACATAGGCCTCCGCATGGACGAAGCGCTGATGCGGGCCCACGAGGAAGGGGCGGCCAGCCATGACGTCCTGCGACATCGTTTCGGAGGAGAAGACGAAGATGCCGCCGGCGCTCATGTTCTCTGCAGCGCCGAAAAAGAGCGGCTCCAGCGCGCCAAGATACGGCAGCACATCTGTCGCTGTGACGAGGTCGAAGGGTTCGTCGTCATTGTCCTCGAGGAAGTCTTCAAGTTCAGCCACATAGAGGGTCTCGTAGAGATCCTTCTCGTGCGCGATCTCGACCATCTTTTCCGAGATGTCGATGCCGGTCATGTCATCGACCATGTCACGCAAGGTACCGCCAGTCAGGCCGGTGCCGCAGCCTAGGTCGAGCAGGCGCTTGAACGGGCCCAGATCGAGCGCCTGCAAACGCTGGCGCACCATCATCGGCACGGTGTAGCCCAACTGCTCCACGAGGATGTCCTCGAATGCTTCTGCATGCTGGTCGAAGAGCGTTTCGACATAGGCGTCCGGTGCCTTGGGCGGCGCTTCACCACGACCGAGGGCGGCAATACGGACCGAGGCGCCGCCATGATCGTCGGGATCGATCGCCAGCACTTCCTCATAGGCCTTGACGGCGGCGTCGATGTCGCCTGCCTTTTCGAGCGCGAGTGCGCGGTTATAGGCTTCCGCCAGGGCTTCTTCGTCGATCTTGGCCATGTTGAGGCTCCTGTTTTCGTGGCCGCTCAGCGGACCTTTGCGGCTCGTCTAGCCGGTCGGGACCGGCTTGGCAATGAAAACGGAACTCCCACCGGGCTCTTCGTGTTTTGAGGAGAGGGAGCCTGCCAATGGAACAGACAGCACAGGAGAAAGCTGGCATATTGCCGCTCGAAAGCGCCAAGCCGGTGCGTCTCGCGCCCGCCTTGCCAGCCAGTTCGGCCGAGAAGGCCAATATGATCATTCACTACTACCGCGGAGAGATTGGGCGGATGACTAGCTGGCGTGACCGGATAGACCGGACCTCCAACTGGTCGATGACGGTCGTTGCGGGTCTGCTCTCGGTATCGCTCTCGACGCCTGCGTCGCACCATGGCGTCGTGCTGTTCGCCATGCTGCTGATCTCGGTCTTCCTGCTGATCGAAGCGCGCCGATACCGTTTTTTCGACGTTTATCGGGCAAGGGTGCGCCAGCTTGAGCGACACTATTTCGCCCAGGCACTTTGCCCGCAGGCAGAGCTGAAGCCCGATTGGGCTGAAGCGATTGCGGCAAGCCTTCGCAAGCCGGTGTTCTTGATCGACTACCGGGATGCGCTCTTTCGGCGGATACGCCGCAATTACGGCTGGATGTATCTCATCCTGCTGCTCGCCTGGGCGCTGAAGATTTCAAGTCCCAAGCTGCAACAGAATGAGGCGCCAGCGGAGTTTGTCAGCAGCCTGTGGCAGGTGGTCGAGAACGCGCATCTCGGGCCGCTGCATGGTGGCTTGGTGCTTGCCGCAGTCGGCGCATTCTATGCCGCCCTGCTTGGCGCAGTCCTGTACCGGCAACCCGATGACGGAGAGTTCGCCCATGGCGAGGTGCATGTCTGACCTTAGTGCAGGATGAATTCGCCTTTCAGCGAACGCCACTCGCTGGCTGCAATCATCTTCTTGTGCACATAGGTGACGGAGTGGATCGGTCCATCGATCTTGTCCTGCCAGAAGCGCAGAAAGCCGCGCATCTCGGGAAAATCGGGAGCCAAATCGTAGTGCTGCCAGATGTAGGTCTGCAGCAGGGAAGGGTGGTCAGGCAGGCGATAGAGGATCTGGGCGGTGGTCAGCCCATAACCCTTCAGCATCAGTTCCATTTCGCTGTTCATGTCCGTTGCTCCGCATCCCGGGACTGGGATCGGCGCGGACGGTGTCACGCTTCCGCGACCGACCGGGGCCGCGACCGACGCGGGCCCTGAGATGATGGAAACACCGGATGGTGAAGGATCTACTAACGCGGGCGCGGCGGAGCAGGACGCGCCGCCCGGTCCCCGCCGTCAGCGTTTGAGGTGACGCGTCAATCTTGCCTCTATGGCACCCCAGGTGTGGCGCAGTGCCTCGACGATGGCGAGATAGAAAATCGCCGCCCAGAGATAGGTCTGGTAGTCGAAGGTGCGCGAGAAGGCGTAGCGGGTCTGGCCCATGAGGTCGAGGACAGTGACAACGGCGACGACAGCCGAGCCCTTGATCATGAAGATGATCTCGTTGCCGTATGGACGCAGTGCCACGATCAGGGCCTGCGGCAGAATGATCTTCCAGAAGGTGACTGAGGTGGGCAAGCCGAGCGATTTCGCTCCTTCCGTCTGACCCCGCGGTACACTTTCGATAGCGCCTCTCAAAATCTCGGCCTGATAGGCCGCTGTGTTCAGCGTCATGGCAAAGAGCGCGCAATACCAGGCTTCGCGGAAGAACCACCAGAGACCAACGGCTTCGATCTGCGCGCGGAAAGACCCCAGGCCGTAATAGATCAGGAAGATCTGCAACAGCATCGGCGTGCTGCGGAAGAGGTAGACATAGGCGTAGGCGATGGTGTTCAGCAACCGGTTCTTCGCCATCCGCGCGAAGGTGACAGGCAGCGATAGAACGGCACCGAGCGTGATCGAGCCGAAGGTGAGGATCAGGGTCGTTGCGAGGCCGTCGAGATAGCGCCAGCCGTAGCGGGAGATCTTCTCAGGGTCCCAGCTGGAAACGAGGTACCAGACCAAAGCGATGCCGAGTATCGCCCAGAGCGACAGGATGGCATATCCGAAAATCCGCGCGGCGCTGATGCGAATTGCCTTAGTTGCTGGAGCCGGGCGCGGGGGGATCATTTCCAGGGCGTGGCTCATCGGCCGACCTCCGCACGGTTGGCCCAGCGCGACACAGCGTTCAGGCCGATGGATGAGACGGTTGCCAGCACGAGATAGAGCAGACAGGCGATGCCATAGAACAGGAAAGCCTCTTTGGTCACGCGGGCGGCAATGCCAGTCTGGCGGACGATATCCGCAAGGCCGATAACGGATACCAGCGCCGTGTCTTTCAAAAGGACGAGCCAGAGATTGCTCAAACCCGGCAGCGCGATACGAATTAATTGGGGAATGATGATCAGCCACATGGTCTTCCGCTTCGAAAGACCGACCGCGCTGCCCGCTTCGTATTGGCCGCGCGGAATGGCCTGGAAGGCGGAGAGCAGCACTTCCGACGCGTAAGACGAGAAAACGACCGAGAGTGCAATCATGCCCGCGACAAAGGCATTGATCTCGACACGTTGTTCGATGCCCAGCCAGGAGAGTATGGACTGAACGAGGATCTGGAAACCGAAATAGACGATGAAGAGCGTCAGGAGCTCAGGCAGTCCGCGAAAGATCGTCGTGTAGATACCGGTTGCCGCGCGCAGGCTCCATTCCCCAGACTGTCGCGCCAGCGCGATCAGGAAGCCGAGCGCAAGTCCCACAGGCAGGGTGGCGAGTGCAAGCGAGATCGTGACCTTCACACCAAATGCGATCTCGTCGCCCCAGCCCGTGTCGCCGCAGCCGACCAGAGTGTCGGATGCCAAAAGCCGGAATATGCCCACCGGGCCACAGAACGGATCAAAAGTGTAGCTGATCCAGCCCCAAAGCGAGCCGAGCGCGGAAGACAGTCCGCCCATGCCATTTCCCCTTGGCGGTTTTTCCCGCCTTTTGAAGTTTATGCAGTGCAAATGCAAAATGGCGGAAGTGTTCGACTTCCGCCACTCGTTTCGTCAGATGACGCCGGGATTACTCGCCGTAAACGTCGAAATCGAAATATTTCTTATTGATTTCGGCATACTTGCCGCTCGCACGGATTGCCTCGATTGCAGCAGAGAATTTGTCGGCAAGTTCGGTTTCGCCCTTACGGACGGCAATGCCTGCGCCTTGGCCGTTGATCTCTACATCCACTTCGAGCGGGGTCAGGATCTTGCAGCATGCACCGGCATCCGTCGCCAGCCATTCCGACAGGACGACGATGTCGTCGACAACCGCATCGACGCGACCGCCTTCGAGGTCGAGCTTGTATTCGTCCGCCGTCGGGTAGAGCTTCAGCTCGGAGTCAGCCATGTGCTTTTCGGCATAATTGGCATGGGTCGTGGACGACTGTGCGCCGACCGTCTTGCCCTTCAGGCCGGCGAGGTCGGTGATCGGCGAGTCCTTCGGCACGGCGACGGCCGGCGGCGTGTTGTAGTACTTCTTCGAGAAGTCGACCTTTTCCAGGCGCTCGGGGGTGATCGACATGGAGGCGATGATCGCGTCGAACTTCTTGGCCTGCAGTGCCGGAATGATACCGTCCCAATCCTGGGTAACGAATTCGCAGCTGACCTTCATTTCTTCGCAAAGGGCCTTGGCAATGTCGATGTCAAAGCCAACCAGGGAGCCGTCGGCTTCCAGGTTGTTGAAGGGCGGATAGGCGCCTTCGGTGCCGATGATCAGCTTGTCTTGAGCCATGGCCGAGCCGGCAAAGAGCGACAGGGCAGCGATCGATGCTGCGGCCAGAAAACGTGTCGGAATACGCATGAGATCCTCTCTGTTGGGTGGACGCCGATTGTTGTTGTAAGGCGGCTGTCCCTGATCGTGTGGCCTAATCGTCCACACTTGGGCCCAATATTCGTCTTGTTTGCGGGGCGAAATCAACAGGAAAGAGCGTGATCGGTCAAAATTGCTTCTCAAAACCCCTGCGTCTGGCCTCGTGCGATTTTTTTGTTCCATCTGGTGTTGTCTGATGGAGCAAAAGTCGTTTGAACTCGTTCAGGCACGGTTAATCATGCGAAATCTAGTTTGGCCACAGTTTCGGTTGGCACAATCGAAGGCGCATTAAATGGCATGGCTCGGATGATCCTATCGGTGACCATGCGTAGGGAAGGAAACGCAAGTTATGTTCAAGAACAGATTGCTCGCCACGGTGGCAATTCCGGTTCTGTCCGTGGCCGTACTGTCAAAACCAGTCGCGGCGTCGGTGTCCGGTCATCCCGAACGGCAAACTCAGACCCGGCAGGCTGAAGAACAACTGATCCAGCTCGCGCAGGCGGTCGTGTGCAACGACGGTACGGAAGCCCCGGACGAGGAAACCTGCGCCGCCCGAGATGCGCAGGCCGCTGCCGAAGAGGAACAGCGCCGCGCCGCCGAGGAAGAGGCGCAGCGTCAGGCCGAGGCTGAGGCCGAGGCACAGCGTCAGGCAGAAGCGGAAGCCGAAGCCCAGCGTCAGGCCGAAGAAGAGGCCGAAGCCCAGCGCCAGGCAGAAGCGGAAGCCGAAGCACAGCGCCAGGCCGAAGAAGAGGCCCAGCGCGCAGCCGAAGAAGAGGCGCAACGCCAGGCGGAAGCCGAAGCAGAAGCGCAGCGGGCTGCCGAAGCGGAAGCCGAAGCCCAGCGTCAGGCAGAAGAAGAGGCCGAAGCCCAACGCCAGGCTGAAGCTGATGCTGAAGCACAGCGTCAGGCTGAGGCGGACGCGGAAGCGCAGCGGGCCGCCGAAGCGGAAGCAGAGGCCCAGCGTGCGGCAGAGGCTGAGGCCGCTCAGCAGGAAGAGGAAGCGCCTGCCGAAGAGCCGCAGGGCGTCACCTGTGCCGATGGTTCACAGGCAGCCTCCGAGGCGGAATGCGCCGCTCCTGCAACGGAAGATCAGGCCGCTCCTGAGGAGGCCGAGCAGCCTGCTGAAGAGCAGCAGCCGACGGAAGAGGAGGCTGCCCCCGAGCAGGCAGAACAGCCTGTTGACCAGCAGCCTACCGAAGAGCAGGCAACGGGCGAGGAAGTGCCCGCTGACGGCCAGCAGCCGGAAGGCGAGCAGGTTCTCGTGCCTGCGGTCGAGCCTGCGGAGAATCAGCCGGTTCAGCAGATCACCGATACCCGGACTGCCGAAGAAAAGGAGGCCATTGCCGAAGACCCGTCTCAGACATCCGAAACCGTTGTGCTTCCCGTCGACAACGGTGCTGCCGTCCTCGACAGCGACAAGGATGCCGACAACAGCGGTGGCGAGAATGTCCGTCAGCAGCGTAGCGAGATGAGGGCACAGGAAGACGTGGCTCCTCCGCCGGAGACGGATGCCGAAGCTCAGTCCGAGGCCGTGGCTTTTGATCCGCAGACGTTGCAGGCAACGATCTCGGAGCAAGGCACCACGATGGATGCTGCGCCGACCTTCGAAGTGCCGACCACGATTACCAACGTGACCAACAGCACCGTGACCAACAACGTCACCAACAATGTCACGAACAACAACGTGACCAATAACACCATCATCCAGAACAATGTGGTGAACCAGGTCACGGAGATCCGGGTCATCGAGCAGGTGGATAACCGGACGGTCATCAATGTCGGCAACCAGATCGTTGTTCGCAGCGACGACCGGCCGCGGCTGCGCTGGGATGCGGACCGGACTTATTACGAGCAGCTGCCGCGTGGTCGCACGCGCGAGACCATCGAACGTGCCGATGGCAGCAAGCTCGTGACGGTCTACAACCGCTACGGGGACATCATCATCCGCTCGCGGATCTCGCCCCGCGGCCGTGAATATGTCCTGATTTATTCGCCGGAAGCCGATAGCGAACGTCCTCGCGTCCTCGTCGACGTGGGTCTGTCGCTCCCGCCGATGCGTCTGACCATTCCGGTCAACGACTACATCATCAGCACATCGCGCGCCCCGGATCGCGACTACTACGACTTCCTCGCCCGCCCGCCGGTTGAGCGTGTCGAGCGCGTCTACTCGATCGACGAAGTCAAGTCGTCGGCACGTATCCGCGACAAGGTCCGTCGTATCGACCTCGATACGATCACCTTCCCGTCTGGTTCGGCGGAAGTCCCACTGGAGCAGGCAAGGACGCTGCGTCGCGTGGCTCAGGCCATGGAAAAGCTGCTTGAAAAGGATCCGGGTGAAGTCTTCCTGATCGAGGGCCATACGGATGCCGTGGGTTCGGATCGCTCGAACCTGATCCTGTCGGACAAGCGTGCGGAAACCGTCGCCAACCTGCTCACCGAAGTCTACGGCATCCCGCCGGAGAACATGTCGGTCCAGGGTTATGGCGAGCGGTTCCTGAAGATCCGCACGGAGGCCGCCGAGCAGCAGAACCGCCGCGTAGCCATCCGCCGTGTCACGACGCTGGTGCGCCCGGCCAACGTGTCTAGCAACAACTGATCGAGCACGATCGCAACATAAGAAGGCCGCTGGAGCGATCCGGCGGCCTTTTCTTTCGGGTAAATGTCAGGACCGGGGCGGGAGCCCCGTGACCGAGGCGATGAAGTCGGCAATCGCCATGGTGTCATCAAGGTCGAAGACCGGCAGATCGGTGTTCTCCACGCGGTGATCGGCAGCGATGGCGCGGATGTGTGGGTCCGACGGTGCCAAGGGTTCGCGATTGGCGGAAGCTTCCCGGCGTGCCTCGATCTTCGGCACGGGCTCGCGTTTGTAACCCTCGATCAATACAAGGTCGCAGGGGCCGATCCTCGCGAGGATCTCTTCGAAACTTGGCTCCTGGGCCCCGCGCAACTCATGCATGATGGCGTAGCGTGTGCCGGAGACGATCACCACTTCGTGCGCGCCAGCCTCCCGGTGGCGGTAGCTGTCGGCACCGACCTTGTCGATATCGAAGTCGTGGTGGGCGTGCTTGATCGTCGAGATCCGGTAGCCGCGGCGGGTGAACTCCTCGACAAGACGCACGGCAAGCCCGGTCTTCCCGGAATTCTTCCAGCCGGCGATGCCGAAAATGCGAGGACTGAGCGTCATTGCTGACCCCGTGCGAGGATAGTGGTGGCTAGTGCCAGATCATCCGGCGTGTTGATGTTGAAGAAGGGGTCGACCGGCCCGATCGGGCTTTCGAAGAGACTGAATTCGACGCGCCTTGCCGGATGGCGGGCAACGAAATCGAAAACGCGGCGGTGATCAGGGTTCTCCAACCATCGGTCTAGATCATCTGCGAGCGCCACTGGCCAGAGAGCCGTGACCGGATGCTCGCGACCGGCCGATATCGCCATCACGATCGTGCCGCTTTCGGATTGTTCCAGGAGCCGCGCGACGAGGTCGTGAGGCAGGAAGGGCGTGTCGCAAGGCGTCGTCAGGACGTGGGTTGGCGCGTTATCTCGTTCGGAAAATGCGGTCAGCGCCGCAAGAACGCCCGCCAACGGACCGGGGCGGTCCGGTCGGGTATCGGGAATAAGCGGTAGGAACTCGGTCAACGGGTGGTCTTCCGGGGCGTTGAGGAAAACGCTGTCGACCTGGAGAGATAGACCTTGCGCGACGTGCAGGGCGAGAGGCGTGTTCCCGAGCCTGATCATCGCCTTGTCTTCTCCCATTCGGCGTGACAGGCCTCCTGCGAGGATGACGGCAGGGGGGCGTTCGCCGTGGGGCATGGGGTCACCGTTCCTCACCTGGCGTCAAGCGGAGAAGGACCACGGCGATGAGGGCCAGCACACAGCAGGCGAGCATCACGAGGAGCAGTGGCATGGCGCCTGTTTCAACCGACAGGATACGGGAGGCAATCCAGGACACGAGGGCGCCGCCGCCCATGGTGATCGCGCCACCCAGCCCGGAGGCGGAGCCGGCAAGTTCCGGGCGAACACTGACAATGCCGGCATTGGTGCTTGGCAGAGAAAGTCCGTTGCCGAAGCCCACAATGACCTGTGGGGCGAAGAAGGCGAGCGAGGAGATGAAACCCTGGAGGAAGAGCAAAATCGGAATCGCGGCACCTGCAAGGGCAACGAGACCGCCAACCAGCATCATTGTGTCGATGCCCGCGCGCTTGGAGAAGCGCCCAGAGAGATAGTTGCCGGCGATGTAGCCGGCGGCAATGAACATGAACTGCAGGCCGAGCATGCTGGGCGTGAGCCCCATCAAGGTGCCACCCACGAAGGGGGCGCCACCGAGAAAAGCGAAGAACGCGCCAGATGTGAAGGTGCCGGCCATGGTGTAGCCCCAGAACCGAGGCGAGGCGAGCAGTTTCGGCCAGGCCCGGAACTGCTGCGAGAAGCTGCCGCTCTTCAGACGGTTTGTCTCCCCGAGGTCGCGTTGCACGAGCAGTAGCACGAGCAGAGCGGCAATCAGGATCGCCACGAAGTTCGACCGCCAGCCAAAGGCATCGCTGAGCAATCCGCCGAGCGTGGGTCCGATCATCGGGATCAGCGTCATACCCATCGTGACATAGCCGATCATCGAGGCGGCCTCTTCCATCGGCACCATATCTCGGATGATGGCGCGCGACAGGACAAGGCCGGCGACGACAGCGGTCTGGATCATGCGCGCGATCGTCAGGATCTCAATCGAGGTGGAGATGACGCAGATGAGAGAAGAGGCAATCAGGATGACAAGGGCGCCGATCATGACAGGGCGACGTCCATAGCGATCGGAAAGCGGGCCGATAATCAGCTGGACGAGTGCGGTCATCGCAATATAGCCGGACACGAGGATCTGAACACGATCATACTCGACACCGAGGTCCGCTGCCATGGCCGGCAGGGCTGGCAGAAAGATGTTCATCGTAAGGGCAGAAAGTCCAGCAATCGCCACCAGGCTGACGATATGCGGTGCCGTAGTCCGATCAAGAAAGCGAGAAGTCTGCAACACGTGGTAGTGTCCTTGCTGGAAGACCGGGGTCAGCCGGGAGAGGCCGGATCGGCACGACGGGCAAGCGCCGCCTTTTTCTTGCTCTCGCGATAGAATGTGTAGAGCCCGGAGCCGATAACAATGGTCGATCCGACGATCATCCAGAGATCGGGGGTCTCATCGAAGAACAGCATGCCAAGAAGGACCGCCCAGAGCAGGCTCGTGTAGCGGAAGGGGGCAATGAAGGAAATTTCCCCGGCCCGCATCGCCATGATGATTGCCTGGTAGCCGGCAAAGAGAAAGACGGATGCAAAGGCCAGGCGTCCGAACGCGCTGCCGGACAATGGCTGCCAGCCCCCGAAGGCCGGAATCAACAGCAGACCGGCAAAGGAAATGGAGGCGGCCGTGAACAGTGTTACCGTCAGCGAGGAGATATTGGGATCGATGCGGCGGGTGACCAGATCACGGCCAGCGGCAGTGATGACGCAGAGCACGATGTAGAGAGATGCCAGCGTGAAACCCTCGGGGCCCGGCTGGATGATGACGAGCACGCCGATGAAGCCAAGCCCGATCGCGGTCCAGCGCCGCCAGCCGACAGGCTCCTTGAAGAAGAGAGCGGCGCCGAGGGTGACCGCAAGCGGTAGCGACTGCAGGATCGCCGACGCATTGGCAAGCGGCACCTGGCCGAGTGCTGCCAGGAATGCAACGGCGGCAATGGTCTCGAAGATGATCCGGATCAGGATCAGCGGCTGCAGGATATTCTTGATGTGATCGAGCGCCCCCATGCGGCGGGCCACGATGTAGACCAGCAGGGCTGTAAAGGCGCCGCGCACGAACATGATCTGTGCCACGGTCAATTCCGCGGTCACCGATTTCGTCAAGGCGTCGTTGAAGGTGAAGCCAGCCATCGAGATCGCCATCAGAAGGGCGCCTCGGGTGTTCTCGGATAATGCCATGCTCGATTCCCGTGCGTGTGGGCCGGTTGTAGACCAAGCGGCAGGAGCGAGAAACCTGAATTCCGCCGTTCTCTATAGGAAACGATGCTGCAGTGCCAAAATCGCGATAAGCAGTTAACCTTTGTTCAAGCTCCAGCCGACAAGCTCTGATCCGGTGCCGCATGAGGTGGTTCCCTACCTTCGATCCTGCGCGATGATCTTGCAGGACATCGACCTCCCCGAGGGGCCCATGAGCTTTATCGATCGCCTCCTGCAAAGCCGCAGGATCGTCACCAAAGTGTTGTTGTTCGTCGTTCCACTCGTTCTGCTCATGGCCGGCGTCGGTCTCTTGGGCTATTGGACTGCCACCACCCTCAACGGTCATATGACTGTGACCCGCGCCACGATCGGCAATATCAGCGATCTGGAGACGCTGCAGCAGGGGCTGCAGGAGTTCAGCCTGGATCCGACTGACGTGAACAGGGAGGCACTGTTCGCGTCGATCGAGGCCCAGGAGAAGGGGCTTGGCGTTCTCAATGGTGTTCTGGCGAAGCAGGCACAGACCGGCGATCTCTCCGCCTTGACCGGTTTGCCAATCCAGATGCGCGAACAGACTGCGGCCCTGTGGGAGAGCAAGACGGCCAGGGAAGAGCTGGATGCCGGCCTGACGGCCGCTGTCGCTGCCCTGCAGGCGGAAAGCCAGCAGATCGTCAAGCAGGTCGATTTCGTCCGCAATGATCTGTCGGGCAAGGAGCGCTTCGCCAAGGAACTGCTGTTCGACGCTTCCGCCTTCAAGACACTGCTCGAGCGGCTTGGGAAATTGCGCGTTGGCGTGCAGATGGCCTTCACTGCGGAAGAGCAGCTTGCAGAGGCGAAGCTCTACCTCGGGCCGATGCAGAAGGATCTGGCCAAGGCCACCGCCATCGCTTCGGAAAAGGGCAAGGTCCTCGTGGGTGAGGTGGCAGCAGCCATGGCCAAAATTGAATCCATCCTCGGCCAATCGGCGCCGGATGATACACGGGCGCAAGAGCTCGGGCGGGTGCTCGCCGAGTTGGTCGAGATCGAGCAGAAGATCACATTGCAGGCGGCCAAGAACAGCGACATCGCGGCCGACCGCTTCGTCAGTCTCGATAAACTTGTGGCCGAACAGAAGGAGCTGATGTCACTCGTTGACAGTGCAGCACTGACCATCGCCACCGTGGAACTGCGCGTTCAGCAGATGCTCGGCGCGCTCGATGACCAGGCCCGCGCCGTTGTCGTCGCTGAAGTCGATTCTCTGCAGAAAGTTGCCGCGCGCATCTCCGAGCTCGGTGCCAAGAACAGTGCGCTGCGCGACTTCCCTCAGAAGATCGCTCCGCATCTGACATCCATCACCGAAAACTCCCAGGCACGTCTGGATGCCGGGCGTGATTGGCAGGACAAGCGCCTCGCGGCCAATGCTGCCGTTTCGGCTGCAATGGAATCGCTTCGCAATTTCGTCAGTCAGGCGCAGGAAATCGGTCGTGAAGACAGCGAGCGCTCGGCGACTATCTCGGTCATCACCATGGTTGCGGGAACACTGCTTGCGATCATCGGGGGCCTGATGCTGGTCGAGACACTGCGGGCGCCGCTGAAGCGCATCACCAGCGTCATGGCGCGGCTGGCAAATGGCGATCTGTCAGTGCCGATCGAGGGGCGCAATCGCGGCGACGAGATCGGCGACATGGTGCGCTCTGTCACGGTCTTCCGCGATGCGGCACTGGAAAACAGGCGTCTGGAAGAAGAAGCGGAAGCAGCCCGCTCGCGCTCCGAGCAAGAAAGCGCGCAGCGCGCGCAGGAACGGGCACGTGTCGAGGCGGACCAGCGGTCGGCACTGGAGGCGCTTTCGTCGGTGCTCGACGCCCTCGCCAATGGCCAGCTCAATGTCTCCATGCGTGACGACCTTCCGGCCGACTTCGTTGCCATGGCCTCGACCTATAATCAGGCGGTCGAAGCGTTGCGCGCAACGCTTGAAGAGGTTCGCGCGGCAAGCGTCGACATAAATGCCGGCACGGAGAACCTTGCTGTTTCTGCCGACGATCTGGCGCGCCGCACCGAGCAGCAGGCGGCAGCTCTCGAGGAGAGCGTCCGCGCGCTGTCGCACTTAAGCGATGTGGTGCGCTCGACGGCCGACGGGGCAGGGCGCACCGCCCAATCCGTCCAGTCGGCGCGCGACCATGCGCGTCAGTCGGGCGTCGTGGTTCGCAAGGCTGTCGAGGCGATGGCCGAGATCAGCCGATCGTCGGAAAAGATCTCGACCATTATCGGCGTTATCGACGAGATCGCCTTCCAGACGAACCTCCTGGCGCTCAATGCCGGGGTGGAAGCGGCGCGCGCCGGTGAGGCAGGTCGCGGCTTTGCCGTCGTTGCGCAGGAAGTCCGGGATCTCGCTCAACGCTGCGCCAATGCGGCCAAGGAGATCAAGGCGCTCATCTCGGTCAGTGGCGGTCAGGTGAAGTCCGGCGTTGAACTGGTGGAAAACACCGGTGTCGCGCTGCAGTCGATCATCGATCAGGTCGAGGAGGTCCAGGCGCTGGTGGAGCGCATCTCTGCTGCCACGCGCGAGCAGTCGACCGGCATCAACGAGGTGACGTCCGCTGTACGCGATGTCGAGCTGATTACACAGCAGAACGCCGCGATGGTTGAGGAAAACAATGCCGAGATCCAGGGGCTCCGCCAGCGCGTGGACATCCTGATGCACAAGATCTCGCGTTTCCGCACTGACACGCAACGTGCCGAGACGCAGGTCTACCGTCGTTCGGCCTGAATGGAAAAGAGGAGCCGGCGGCGGTCAGCCGCCGGTAACGCTCATGTGGCGGGCAACGGCCGGCTTGCGGTGGTTGCGGTCAATGATGAAGTCGTGGCCTTTCGGCTTGCGCGAAATGGCTTCATCGATGGCTGCCGACAGGTAGGCGTCGTCATCGGAAGCTCTGAGGGCGGTCCGCAGGTCTGCGGCATCGTCCTGACCGAGGCACATGTAAAGCGTGCCGGTGCAGGTGAGGCGCACGCGGTTGCAGCTTTCGCAGAAGTTGTGCGTCAGCGGCGTGATGAAGCCCAGCCGTCCGCCGGTTTCGCGCACCTCGACATACCGCGCGGGGCCGCCGGTGCGGTAGGGAATCTCGTCTAGCGTGAACTGTTCTTCGAGCCTCTGGCGCACGAGGGATAGAGGCAGGTACTGGTCGGTCCGGTCTTCGTCGGTCTCGCCCATCGGCATGGTTTCGATCAGCGTCAGGTCCATACCCTCGCCATGCGCGAAGCGCAGCAGCTCCGGGATCTCGTGCTCGTTGAAGTCCTTCAGCGCGACGGCGTTCAGCTTGATGCGGATGCCGGCTGCCTGTGCGGCCCTTACCCCTTCCATGACCTTGTCCAGTTCACCCCAGCGGGTGATGGTCTTGAACTTGGCCGGGTCGAGCGTGTCGATCGACACGTTGATGCGCCGCACGCCGCAATCCGCCAGCTCGGCGGCGTGGCGGGCAAGCTGGGAGCCATTCGTGGTCAGCGTCAGCTCGTCCAGCCCGTTGCCGATGTGCCGCGAAAGGCCGCGCACGAGGTGCATGATATTCTTTCGAACCAAGGGCTCGCCGCCGGTAAGCCTCAGCTTGCGTACGCCCTTGCCAATGAAGGCGGAACAGAGCCGGTCGAGTTCTTCCAGTGTCAGGAGGTCCTTCTTCGGCAGGAAGGTCATGTTCTCCGCCATGCAATAGGTGCAGCGGAAATCGCATCTGTCGGTGACGGAGACACGCAGATAGGTGACGGCTCGACCGAAGGGGTCGATCATCGGTGCGGCTCGGTCGGTGAGCGGTTCTGCGTTGCGCCAGTCGGCGGGGCTATGGTCCAACAGGTTCCTCCTGTCCGTTTGGGTCAATGTGGGGCCTCATGCTTGAAGCGTCAAGTTGACACCGGTCCTGTCGCGGATTTGCGTTGCAAAGCTTGAACGATCGCCCTAGGTCTGCAGCAACCCCATTCGACAGAGACGAGTGCCCCATGAGTGAGATCTGGCCCAGCGAGCTGAAAGTGTCGAAGGATCGTCGTCTTCTGACGGTGACCTTCAATGACGGCTTCGTCGCCTCGCTTCCGGCGGAAATGCTGCGTGTCCTTTCTCCCTCGGCAGAAGTCCAGGGGCATGGGCCTGGCCAGAAGGTCACTGTGCCGGGCAAGCGGAATGTCACGATACGCCAGATGGTGCCGACCGGGAACTATGCCGTGCGCATCGGTTTTGATGACGGGCATGATACTGGGATCTTCACATGGCTCTACCTGCGCGAGCTGGGCGAGAGCGGGGCTGAGAAATTTGCCGCCTACGAGGCTGAACTTGCCGAAAAGCGTCTCAGCCGCGATCCTCGCTGATCTCCAGATCTTGCATCTCATCGGCTGACAGCATTCGCTGAATCAGCAGGTCCATGGTATCCGCCAGCTTCTGGCATTCGTCGATCGGTGTCACATACAGCGTGCGCTCGATAAGTTCCGTCTGGATGCGCATGGCCTTTTCGCACAGCTGCCTACCCTCGTCGGTCAGAAACAGTCTCAGCACCCGTTTGTCCTGCTGGTCAGGCCTCCGCTCCAGAAGTCCGCGTTTTTCCATCTGCGGCAGCAGCATGCTCATGTTGGAACGGCCGACCAGCAGTTTGCGGGCGAGTTCCTGCTGCGAAATCCCTTCGAAACGGTAGAGATTGACCAGGATGTCGAGATGCGGCGGCTTGATGTCGAGCGGCGCCAAGGCGCGTCCCAAGGCCTGCTGCATCAGCTGGCAGGCGCGGGCCACGGAGATCCAGCTGCGAAAGCGGGGATGGTCCCAGGGAAAGGCTTGCTTTTTGTTCATTCTTGTACTTTATTGTTCAGCATTGAACATTTGATGGGATTCCGACTATGCCATCCTTTCCTCTCAAGGTCACCCGCCTGGCTTTCGCGCAGGTGGAGAAGCTGTCGCCAGAGCTTTCCGGTCGTCTCGCCTTCGAGCTTTTCTGTCGAACGCCAAGCCGTCGTCCGAAAGGCGCGAAGGCTAAGCAGGTCTTCATGATGGGGCGCAGCCGGCTTCGGCAGGCGCAGACAGTGCGGCTGGCGCTGTCACGCGGTATGGCGGCAGCGCATCAACTTCCCGCAGACGCTGCGGGGGACGGTGGTCATCGAATCCTGGTGGTTCATGGCTGGGGATCACGAGCCGAGTATCTGTCCGAACTGGCCTCGGGTCTCAAGCAGGCGGGTGCCCAGGTCGTCATTCTGGATCTGCCGGGGCACGGGGCATCCAGCGGTCGCCGGCTCGACCTGAAGATCGCGGCAGAAGCGATCGTCGCGGCAGAACGTCATTTTGGTCGTTTTGACGGGGTCGTCGGCCATTCCTTCGGCGGGGCCGCGATCATGATGGCGGCGGGCCGTGTCTTCCCCGAGTTGCAGCCGCTCAAGGCGCGCCGCATCGCCTTGATCGGATCGCCGTCGAGCATGGGCGAGGTTTTCAACGGCTTTGCCACAATGGTCGGGCTGGGCCGCGGCAGCGTTAAGGCGATGCGTAACCGCGCCATGGAGCTTGTCGGAGCCCAGGTCGAAGATCTCGATGGAGTGGCGGTGGCCCGTCGCATCGATCGTCCCCTGCTGGTCGTCCATGCCGAAGACGATAAGGAGGTCAATGTCGGCCATGCCCAGCGCTATATCGGAGTGTCGCCGCATGTCCGGCATCTCTGGGCCAATGGATATGGACATCGGCGGATTGTCAGTGCTCCAGAGGTGATCCAAGCCGTGGCTTCGTTTCTCGCCGAGGCAGATACACCCGGCCAGTCGAAGGTGCTCGCTGCGTCATAGCGCTGTCACGGCTCTTCCCTAAGTCGCGTCCTTGCGAAATGCTGCCGCGTGCTAACAGAGGGCGACTCATGACCATCATCCGCAGCGTCGAGGATCTAAAAGCCATCTATGGCGAGGTCAGCGAAGCATCCACCGCCAAGGTGACGACCTTGCTCACGCCGGCCTATCGGCGGATGATCGAGATGTCTCCCTTCGTCGCGCTCGCCACTTCGGGGCCAGAGGGGCTCGATTGCTCGCCGCGCGGCGACCGCGGCTCTGTCGTGCGGATCGAGGATGAAAGGACCCTGGCCCTACCGGACTGGCGCGGCAACAATCGGGTCGATTCGCTTCTGAATATCGTGCGTGATCCCCGGGTGGCCCTGATGTTTCTCATTCCCGGGTCGAATAGCGTGATGCGCATTAATGGTCGCGCCGTGGTGTCGGTTGAGCCGGAACTGCTCAACAGTTTCGAGATGGATGGCCGCCACCCGCGCAGCGTCGTGTTGATCACAATTGAGGAAGCCTATTTCCAATGCGCACGCGCTGTCATGCGCGCCGAATTGTGGCAGCCTGAAAGGCAGGTGGCGCCGCATGACCTGCCGTCGCCGGGTGAGATGCTTAAAGCTGCGAAAGAGGATTTCGACCGCGAGACCTACGACAGGGAATGGCCTGCGCGGGCGGCAAAGACCATGTGGTAGTCTGGTGCTGGATCAGCGCTTGTAGATCAGCCAGCTCTTGTTGAAGTCCTTCTTCATGCCGTCTTCGTAGGGCTTGGTCCGATTGCGACCGGCATTCTTGGCACAGTAGAGCGCGATGTCTGACTTGGCGTAAAGTTCGCCTGCATCCTCCGCCTCTGTGGCCATGGCAAAGCCGAGCGAAATGGTGATCGGTCCGTAATTGACGCCGGTCTTGGAGTTCTTGAACGGCGTTGTCTCCAGCGCGATGCGGATGCGTTCGCAGGTCTGATAGATCTCGTCCGCGGTGTTGCCCTCGATGATGATGGCGAATTCTTCGCCGCCGGTGCGGGCCACGAAGCAATCCTTGCGCACATTGCTGCGGATAACCGTCGCGACTGTCGCCAGGATCTTGTCCCCAACCGGATGACCGTAGACATCGTTGACTTTCTTGAAGTTGTCGATGTCCGCGAGAACGAGCGCCGCAAGCGGCTTTGTGCCGCTGGTGTAGACCGCGGCAAGCTTTTCGTCGAAGGCGCGGCGATTGGCGATGCGTGTGAGCGAATCCGTGTTTGCGATCCGCTTGTACTCGTCCAGTTCGCGGCGAACCTCGTCCATTTCCTGCGAACGCTGCGACATCTGTACGACCGTCTCCTCACCATGGGCCATGGTCGACCCGGTGGCTTCGGTCAGGATGCTGATGGCGCTGCGCAGGATATCGGCGCTGTGGCTGCTTTTGGAATTGATCCGTTGGTATGTCTCGCCCAGAAGGCGGTTGTAGCTCTGCAGTGAACTCTGCTCCTGCTGCAGGATGCGCAGGAGCCCGTCGAGCTCGCCGATCAGCTTGTCGTGAACCGTCTCGATTCCCTTGGCCTGATGGGCGCCGAAATATTGTTCGCCGAGCGCATCAAGTTCGTCCTGAGTTGCCCTGCTGCCAAGAGCGGCAAGTTCCCGGGTCAGTGAGGGATTGGAGCCGATATAGGCTTCGTAGAACAGCTCGTAATTGCGCGGGATGGGAGCCACTCCCATCGAGCGCATAGCGTAAGTGATGTGTGCCGCAACGTCAGGTACCTGCGTTTTCGGCGGTGTTGCCGTGCTCATTCGGCCAACTCCAATGGTCGCCAGTCCGGGCCTTCAATGGCCATATGAGAAATTACAGGCAAATGATTGGAAAATGTTTAATGTTTAAGCAACGACAAATCGTGGGCTTGAAAATGAACGATAACCGCTCTTATTTGATAAGTACCTGCGAAACAAATAAAATTTGCCGTTGCGACATCTGGATTCCGCAACGGCAACCTTCAAGCAGTTAGAGAAAATCAACCGAGATTGAATTCCTGGAAGAAATCATTGCCCTTGTCGTCGGTAACGATGAAGGCGGGGAAGTCCTCCACCTCGATCTTCCAGACCGCTTCCATACCCAGTTCCGGGTATTCCAGAACCTCGACATGTCTGATGCAATCCTGAGCGAGGCGGGCGGCGGGGCCCCCGATCGAGCCAAGATAGAAGCCGCCATGGGTCTTGCAGGCCTCGCGAACTGCGCGCGAGCGGTTGCCCTTGGCGAGCATCACCATCGACCCGCCGAAGGACTGGAACTGGTCGACATAGGAATCCATACGGCCGGCCGTGGTCGGGCCGAAGGAGCCGGAGGCATAGCCGGTTGGGGTCTTGGCGGGACCGGCATAGTAGACCGGATGGTTTTTCATGTAATCCGGCATGCCTTCACCCTTTTCAAGCCGTTCGCGGATCTTGGAATGGGCGAGGTCTCGGGCGACGATGATCGTGCCGGTGAGCGACAGGCGTGTCTTGACCGGATGTTTTGTCAGCTCGGCCAGGATCGCGCTCATTGGCTGGTTGAGGTCGATCTTGACGACGGAGGAGGAGAGGGCGGTCTCGTCGATGTCGGGCATGTATTTCGACGGATCGGTCTCGAGCTGCTCGATGTAAATGCCATCCCTGGTGATCTTGCCCTTGGCCTGGCGGTCGGCGGAACAGCTGACGCCAAGCCCGATCGGCAGTGATGCGCCATGACGCGGGAGGCGAATGACGCGCACGTCATGACAGAAATACTTGCCGCCGAACTGTGCGCCGACACCCATGGACTGCGTCAGCTTGTGGATTTCCTTTTCCATCTCCAGATCGCGGAATGCGTGGCCACTTTCGGAGCCTTCGGTCGGCAGGTCGTCGAGATAGCGCGCCGAGGCGAGTTTGACCGTCTTCAGCGTCATTTCGGCGGAAAGGCCGCCGATGACGATCGCCAGGTGGTAGGGCGGACAGGCGGCCGTCCCCAAGGTAAGGATCTTCTCCTTAAGGAAGTCGATCATACGATCATGCGTCAGAAGCGAGGGTGTGCCCTGGTAGAGGAAGGTCTTGTTGGCCGAGCCGCCGCCTTTTGCCATGAACAAGAACTTGTAGGCGTCCTCGCCTTCCTCGTAGAGGTCGATCTGGGCGGGCAGGTTGGTCTTGGTGTTCTTTTCCTCGAACATCTTGATCGGCGCGAGCTGCGAATAGCGCAGATTGCGGCGCTCGTAGGCGTCGCGCACACCTTCGGCCAGTGCCGCGTAGTCCTGCCCGTCGGTCCAGACGCGGCGACCCTTCTTGCCCATGACGATCGCCGTGCCGGTATCCTGGCACATCGGCAGGATGCCGCCGGCGGCGATGTTGGCGTTCTTCAAGAGGTCAAAGGCGACGAATCGGTCGTTGTCGGTCGCTTCGGGATCTTCGAGAATAGAGGCGAGCTGTTTCAGATGACCCGGGCGCAGCAGGTGGTTGATGTCGGAAAGGGCCGTCTCTGCCAGAAGGCGCAGTCCCTCCGGCTCCACGGTCAAGATCTCCTGACCTTTGAAGGTTTCGACGGACACGTAGTCCGAGGTGATCTTGCGGTAGGGGGTCAGGTCTTCGCCAATTGGGAACAGATCGTCTGCCATCACGGGGCCTTTCGCGGCGTCAGCTGGAAATTCCGGTGGTTTACGGGGAAGGACTTAAGATTTCAATGCAGCGAAAGCCGCAAGTGGCGCGTTGACACCACTGGCCGCCTTCTGGAAAAGCCCCAGGGGCGCACCGCGCCATCGTGGGTCACAACAGGAGTGAAGCAAGGTATGCCATTGGACTACGCCAACCGATCAAAATGGTATCGGTCGATTGTCGCCAAGATCTTTGTGGTCTGCTTTGTCTGCATCCACGTTCCGCTCGTTGCGCTTCTCATCAATTTCGGCACCGTTTCTCATGCCGATGCCGTGTCGATCGGTCTTGTCGTGCTCGCCGCGACGTTGATTGGCACGATAGCCTGCCTTGTCACCATGTGGTGGCTGACGCGACCGCTCCGCAACCTGGCGATTGCCATCGGCCGCTATCGTGCCGGTGGCGCATTCGTCGAGGAGCGGCTCAACAAACACGGAAATGATGAGATCGCGGCTGTGACGCGGGCAGTTTGCGGCATGGTTGGAGAGATCTCGGCGCTTGCGGAGCGCGGGGATGGACAGCCGGGACTTGACCCGCTCACGGGGCTTTTGAATGGCAGTGCTGCCTATGGTGTGCAACTTGGTCCGCTCGCGCGACAACCAGGTGGCGTGGCTGAAATAATCGTCGTCGTCTTCGAGTTGGATGCTACAGGTGCGTCCTTGTCCGATCTTGACCAGGAAACGATCGATCATGCACTGGTCGCCGTCGGCGACCTGGTGCGCGCGCATTTTTCACCCCGGCCAGTGGCCGCACGGATGTCGAACACGACATTCGTGCTGCTCTTCACGGGTGATGAGAGGGCGGTCGTGCATGCCTGTTGTGAGGCGATAGCGCGGGGCGTGGCAGCTTTGGAGATCGACTCCCTGGCAAGCGGTAGCCTCAACTTGACCTTCGGACTGGCTATTCGAAGGGGCAACGAAGCCATGGCCGATCTGCTGCATCAAGCGGACATGGCTTTGTTCAGGGCTAAAGATATTCGCCGCAAGGGGCTGGAGATGTTGCTGCGCTGACCCGAGTTTGCTGGTGCTGGGCGTATCGACCTTACTGCGGCCCGATCATCAGCTCCGGACGCACATACTGGTCGAATTCCTCATTGGTGAGATAGCCTCCGCCGACGGCTTCTTCGCGCAGGGTCGTGCCGTTCTTGTGGGCGGTTTTGGCGATCTTGGCGCAGAGGTCGTAGCCGAGCTTGCCGTTCAGCGCTGTCACCAGCATCAGCGAATTCTCGACACCCTTCCTGATGTTGTCTTCCCGGGCCTCGATGCCGACGACGCAGTTGTCGGTGAAGGAAACGGCGGCGTCCCCGAGGAGCTGGACCGACTGCAGGAAGTTGTAGGCCATCATCGGATTGTAGACGTTGAGTTCGAAATGGCCCTGGCTGCCAGCAAAGGTGATGGCCGCCTGGTTTCCAAAGATGTGGGCGCAGACCTGGGTGAGGGCTTCCGACTGCGTCGGGTTGACCTTGCCCGGCATGATTGAGGAGCCGGGTTCGTTTTCCGGAAGCGCCAGTTCGCCGAGGCCGGCGCGCGGGCCGGAGCCAAGGAAGCGGATGTCATTCGCAATCTTGAAGAGAGCCGCGGCTGCCGCATTGATTGCGCCATGGGCGAAAACCATGGCGTCATGGGCGGCGAGTGCCTCGAACTTGTTCGGAGCCGTCACGAAGGGCAGGCCGGTGATCTTCGCGATTTCCTCGGCGACCTTTTCGGCAAAGCCGATCGGTGCGTTAAGGCCGGTGCCGACCGCAGTACCACCCTGGGCAAGTTCGTACAGGCCCGGCAGGGTGAGTTCGATCCGCTTGATCGATGAGGCGACCTGGGCGGCATAACCGCCAAACTCCTGGCCGAGCGTCAGGGGCGTGGCATCCTGGGTGTGGGTGCGGCCGATCTTGATGATGTGATCGAAGGCCCGGGCCTTGGCATCAAGCGCGGCATGCAGATGCCGCAGAGCCGGCAGCAGATGGTGGACGACATGCTCGGCTGCCGCGATATGCATGGCCGTCGGATACGTGTCGTTCGACGACTGGCTCATATTGACATGGTCGTTCGGATGGACCGGCTTCTTTGAGCCCATCTCGCCTCCCAGCATTTCGATCGCACGGTTCGAAATGACTTCGTTGGCGTTCATATTGGACTGGGTGCCCGAGCCGGTCTGCCAGACCACCAGGGGGAAGTGATCGTTAAGCTTGCCGTCGATAACTTCCTGGGCGGCCGACACAATGACGTCTCCCAGCTTGGCGTCGAGCTTGCCAAGCGCCATGTTGGCCCGTGCCGCCGCCTGCTTGACGATCCCCAGGGCCCGAACGACCGGCAGAGGTTGCTTTTCCCAACCGATCTTGAAGTTGCCGAGGGAGCGTTCAGCCTGTGCGCCCCAATAGCGGTCGTCCTGGACCTGGATCGGGCCGAAGGTATCGGTTTCAGTGCGGTGCGTCATGTGATGTCCTGCCTGTGAGAATGGCTTGAGTGGCTGCGGGCCTTGGTAAAAGAGTTAGGTGCTTGAGGTGCCGTTGCAAGCTGAACAGCATAAGATGATAAAATCCATCCACTAAAATGTGCTGGGATTTCGCGCCGTCATTCGCGCATGACGCATGTGGCGTTTCCGGCACGTCTCACGACTATTTGTCGTGATGTGATTGTGGATGATCAGCCCCTTCTGGCTACGAATTTTTAACGTCAATCAAAATTTAACTAATGTTTCCATTTAGTTTGCGACGAGACCGCAGGTCCAGTCGACGGAAGGGTCACACAGAGTTGACGGTGCAGCGCCGGCGACATGGGCTCTGTCCAACTTTTCAACGATATGCCGATCCGCTAGTGATCCGCGCAAGATACTCATGATGCCGCGAGTCCGCATTGGATTCGGACCGGGAAATGGAACAGAGAATGACGAGAAATACAAAATTTGTGGTTACCGCGTTGCTCGCAGCGACTGCTGCGGTCGGAACCTCACCGGGTGTGGCGAGTGCCACGACCCTTCTCGATCTGCTCCGCGGCGGCCCTGGGCGGCAGGTCAAGCAGCAGTCTGCGCCGGCATCGCTGGAACAGCAGGCGCGTGGCGGACTGGAGATGGGTGATCCCGAGCCGCTGCCGAAGGTTACCGGACCACAGTACCACACCTACAAGCCCGAGACGCAGCGTGCCATCAAGATCAAGCTGCCCGTGGCGACGCCGGTTGCGGGGCAGGCCGAAGGCGAGGCGGCGGCTGACGTTCTGACGGCCCGTCGTTTTCTGCCGGATGTTGCCGTGCGCGCCACGGACGAAGTCGCCAAGACGGTCGAGGCCTATTACGGCAATCCCGACAAGCCGCTGGTCTGGACCGATGGCGAGAACATCTCGGAGCGGGGTCGTCGGATGATCGAGGCGTTGGCGGCCGCCGACACTGTCGGTCTTTCCCCTGACGATTATGTTGTCACGATACCATCCGAGACTGACGATCCGACAGATCCGGACCGGCGCCAGCGCGAGATGATGGGGTTTGAGGTGGCGCTTTCCGCCAAGGCGCTGACCTATGTCCAGGATACGACCCGGGGCCGGATCGATCCGAACAAGATCTCCGGCTATTACGATTTCAAGCGCAAGACGGTGAATCTTGCGCCTGTTCTCGACATGCTGCGTATGAGCCCGGATGTTGCTGCCTATCTGCGCAACCGGGATCCGAAGAGCCCGCAGTTCATTGCTTTGCGTGACGAACTTGCTCGGCTAAGAGCCGAGGACGCCCAGGCATCGACAAAGCCGATCACCATTGCGCCTGGAACGCTGCTGAAGCCGAACCAGACCAATCCGGAACTCGCCAATGTCGTGGGCGCGCTGAAGCAGGTAGCTTCCGAAGCGGTGCTTTCTGCCCACGCGGCAACGCTTGCCGCTTACACCAATACGCCCGAGTATACGCCCGAGCTGGTGGCGCTGGTCGAAGCCTTTCAGGCTGAAAAAGGTTTGAAGCCGGATGGTGTCGTCGGACCTGCCACAATCCGCGCGATGACCGGCCACAGCAATGCCGAGAAGATTGCCAAGCTGGAAGTCGCCATGGAGGCTGTCCGTTGGCTGCCGGCAGATCTCGGCTCGCGCTATGTCTTCATCAACGCGCCGTCCTTCCGGGCAAGCTACGTCAATGATGGCAAGGAACAGCTTTCGATGCGCGTCGTGGTCGGCTCGAAGGCGAACCAAACCTACTTTTTCCAGGATCAGATCGAGACGGTGGAGTTCAATCCCTATTGGGGCGTTCCGAAGTCTATCATCGTCAATGAAATGCTGCCGAAGCTTAGGGCCGACCCGTCCTATCTCGACCGTCTCGGATACGAAGTCTCGTATGGCGGTCGCAAGGTTGCGTCCAGCCAGGTCAACTGGAATACGACGCATGCCGTCGATGTCCGCCAGCCGCCCGGTGGCGACAACGCGCTCGGTGAATTGAAGATCCTCTTCCCGAACGAACATGCCATTTACATGCATGACACCCCGTCCAAGAGCTACTTCAACCGTGACATGCGGGCGCTCAGCCACGGCTGCGTGCGGCTAGCAGAGCCGCGGGTAATGGCGGCAGCGGTCATGGGCACGACGGTCGAGGAAATCGGCAAGCAGATCGCTTCAGGTCAGAACCGCGCCGTTCAGGTGCCGCAGAAGATCCCGGTCTACGTATCCTATTTCACGGCCTGGCCGAACAAGGACGGCGTCATCGAGTATTTCGATGACGTCTACGGTCGTGATGGCCATACGGCCAAGGCCTTCAAGGCAACGACTGACGCGCGCGCGCCGCGCGCCTAAGCGGCTTAGCAGCGCATTCTACATCAAATGGCGGACCTCGGGTCCGCCATTTTGCTTTGGCATTGTTCAGCGGGTTAGGGTCTCGACGAGCGCCACCGTCAGTTCGTCGAAATGGCCGATCACATGGGAAGCGCCGAGCGTCTCGACAGGTACATCCGAATATCCGAAAGGCACGGCAATCGAAGGAATGTCGCCGTTTCTGGCAGCCAGGATGTCGTTGACGCTGTCGCCGATCATGAGGATCTTGCCAGCTCTGCCAACGGCCAGTTCAGCGGTTGCCAGGATGTGGGCAGGGTCGGGTTTGCGAAAGGCAAATGTGTCGCCACCGGCAATGGCGGAAAAGTAGCGGGTCAGGTCCAGCCGTTCGAGGAGGGGAATCGCGAGCCGTTCCATCTTGTTGGTGCAAACTGCCATTTTGTAGCCGGCAGCCTTGAGCCGATCGAGTGCCTCGACGAGGCCGGGATAGGGCTTGCTCTTGCCGGGCATGCCGGCTTCATAGTGGGCGATGAAGCGGTCAAGCAGGGCAGGGATCTCGTCTTCTGCGAGGGGGGCGCCACGCAAGGCGAAGGCTCGCTGGATCATGACACGCGCGCCCTGACCGACGAGATGGGTCAGATCCTCATAGCTTACCGGGGTAAGATCACGCGCCGCGATGGTGTGGTTGAGGCTTTCGACCAGGTCTGGGGCCGTGTCGATCAGGGTTCCGTCAAGGTCGAAGACAATGGTCGTGGCGGTCAAGACGAAGCTCCGTTGCAAGTGCATCAATGCCGCCGGGGGTAGGGGAAATCCTCTGAAAAGGCAACGTTGGGCAGCGATGCGGGGCTTTCACTCGGCCTTGGAGGCGTGTAAACAGCATGCAACGTAACGGACGGGAGCTTTCGGCGCATGGACGCCCGCGAAATGAAGATCAAAGCCGCAGCTGCAGCACTGGAGCATGTCGAAGACGGCATGCGTCTCGGCATCGGGACCGGTTCGACCGCAGAAGAATTCGTCCGCCTGTTGGCGGAAAAGGTGGCTGGAGGCCTCAAGGTCGAGGGTGTCCCCACCTCAGAGCGGACTGCACGCCTTTGCCTGGAACTCGGCGTGCCGCTGAAGTCGCTGGACGAATTGCCGGAACTCGATCTGACGATCGACGGGGCTGACGAGATCGACGGCGGTTTCCGGTTGATCAAGGGGGGCGGTGGTGCCCTGCTGCGCGAGAAGATCGTGGCTGCCGCATCCAAGCGAATGATCGTGATCGCCGATGAGTCCAAGCTTGTCGAGACTCTTGGCGCCTTTCCCTTGCCGATCGAGATCAATCCCTTCGGACAGGCGTCTACCCGGATTGCGATCGAGCGGCTTGCCGCTGAGCTTGGTCTTGCGGGGCCCATGAAGCTGCGTACGCACTCGGACGATAGCCTCTTCACCACGGACGGTGGACACCTGATCCTTGACGCATCTTTTGGCCGCATTCCTGATGCAGACGCACTGGCAAGCCGGCTCAATCAAATTCCCGGCGTGGTGGAACACGGCCTTTTCATAAACTTGGCATCGCTCGCGATCATCGCCGGACCGGCAGGTGCACGGGTGATGGAGCCGAAGAACTAACAGGAGCATAGACTTTCATGATCAGCTTTACGGGTATGGGCCGCTTCGCCTCGATCGCCGTGATCGCCGGCAGCGTGATGCTGGGCGCGGTTTCCGCGAGGGCGCAGGACGTGCCGGCCGAGCATCTTCAAGCGGCCCGAAATGCCATCGACGCCCTTGGCGTCACCGACCGTTTCGACGCCATCCTGCCGAGCATCATGGATCGCCTGACGGCCCAGCTCATCCAGGCCTATCCGAACCTTCAGGACGTCATTTCGTCCAAGGTCGAGGCAGAGGCCCTGAAGCTCGCCACGCGCCGCGCCGATCTGGAGCGTGAAGCGGCTCTTGTCTATGCGAAGGCCTTCACCGCCGAAGAGCTGAACCAGATTTCTGCGTTCTACAGCAGCGAAGCCGGCAAGAAGCTTTTGAAGGACGGGCCGATCGCGACACGCGAACTCTTGAAGGCGGCCGATATCTGGACCGCTGGCATTGCCCGTGATCTCGAGCAGCAGGCGAATGCCGCCTTGCTCGCGGAAGTGCAAACTGAGCAGCCGGCAGCGGCGGAAGCGCCGAAGCCCTGATACGATCCGTCTTGGATTTTCGAGCCCGGGCATCGTCCCGGGCTTTTCTTTTTGTGGTTCAACCTCCTATATCAGGCGCAGTTTCAGCAGAGCCCGTTCGGGCAGGAGATCGCCATGAGCCAGTTCGACTACGACCTTTTCGTCATCGGCGGAGGTTCGGGCGGGGTACGCAGCGCCCGCGTTGCGGCATCTCTCGGGAAAAAGGTGGCGATCGCGGAGGAGTACCGGTTCGGAGGCACCTGTGTCATCAGAGGCTGCGTGCCGAAGAAGCTCTTCGTCTACGCCTCGCAGTATCATGAGCATTTCGAAGATGCGGTCGGCTACGGTTGGACGGTGGGCGAGAGCAAGTTCGACTGGGCTTCGCTGATCGCTGCCAAGGACCGGGAAATTGGCCGCCTCGAAGGGCTCTATCGCAAGGGCCTCGAAAATGCAGGCGTCGAAATTCTTGAGACGCGGGCCGAACTGACGGGACCGCATAGCGTTCGTCTCGTCAAGGGCGGTGAGGAGGTTACGGCAGAGCGCATCATTGTTGCCGTCGGAGGGACGCCCAATCCACATGCGGCATTGCCAGGCTATGAACATTGCATTTCGTCGAACGAGGCATTCCACCTCGAAAAACTGCCGCGCTCGATCCTGATTGCCGGCGGTGGCTATATCGCGGTTGAATTTGCCAACATCTTTCATGGGCTCGGCGTCGAGACGACATTGATCTATCGAGGTGTCGAGATCCTGAGCCGTTTCGATGAAGATATGCGCCGCGGATTGCACGAGGCCATGGTGGCCAAGGGCATCCGCATCATCTGCCAGGACCATGTGCAGAAGGTCACGAAGACGCCTGCCGGCAATCTCGAGGTCGAGACGATCAACAACGGCCGCCTCGTTGTCGAGCAGGTGATGCTGGCGCTCGGACGCGATCCGAATACCTCAGGTCTCGGACTTGAGGCTGCGGGTGTCGAGACCAATGAGCGCGGCGCAATCGTGGTTGACGCCTATTCCCGCACCAACGTGCCGAGCATCTTTGCCCTCGGCGACGTCACCGACCGCGTCCAACTGACGCCGGTCGCCATTCACGAGGCCATGTGCTTTATCGAGACCGAGTACAAGAACAATCCGACGTCGCCTGACCACGAACTGATCGCGACCGCTGTCTTCTCGCAGCCGGAGATCGGCACCGTCGGGCTTTCGGAAGAGGCCGCTGCAAAGAAGTTCGAGGAGATCGAAGTTTACCGTGCGCAGTTCCGTCCGATGAAGGCGACTCTTTCCGGCCGCGCGGAAAAGATGATCATGAAGCTGATCGTGAATGCCGCTGATCGCAAGGTCGTCGGTGCCCACATCCTCGGCCATGATGCCGGAGAAATGGCACAACTGCTCGGGATCACGCTCAAGGCCGGCTGCACGAAGGATGATTTCGACCGCACCATGGCCGTCCATCCGACGGCAGCCGAGGAACTGGTGACCATGTACAATCCGAGCTACCGGATCCGAAACGGCGAGCGGATCTGATCGGCTTCGATCGGCACGGGCGTTTGCGGGCCTCCTGAGAGGCCCGTGCGCTCACCTAGAACTTGGAAATAAGATCAAGACCCAGAACGGGAGCCGACAATACGGCAAGGCTCAGAAGAGAGAGCAAGAAAATCCGGAGCCTGCGGCTCCTGCGGGTTTGTACTCCAGTCCAATCATACGCCATCACACGATCCTCATGATCAACGCAGGAAGCAAAAGCTTCCCGAACGCCACGCTACACCCCCAACCATCGGGTAGTGGGCGAGGCTTGCGTGAAGCTTGCCTTCAATGGGTACAAGCGCCCACCTCGGATAAGAGGTGTTCGCATTTGCCCTATGCTGCCATGAAGCGTCTGCTTTGCAAGGTCTTGCTCAAAAGCGCGGAGGTTAGGGCTGTGAATTGTGTGGGTAACGGTGCTGCGGTGCGGAAGTTCACGGCTGTCTCAGCCATTCGATTGCGGGCTTCCACAGTGTCTCTTTGAAAGACTGGCGAAAGAAGCCGAGATGGCCCACCGGGCCACCCGCTTCTTGCGGAGATATCCAGCGGATTTCGGTCGGCGCGCTGTTGTAGTATTTCAGCAGCGCATGCTGTGCCTTCGGAGTACCCCAGGGGTCGTCGGTCAGCCCGATCGCCAGGATCGGTGTCGTCACCTCGCCAAATCGGCGGGCGGCGTCCATGCTTTCGTCGGCGAAGAAGTATTCGGGGTGGCGACCCCATCTCGCCCATTCGCGGAAGACCGTTCCTGGCAGTGTCTGCCCGAGCCCGATGCGGCCCGGCACCTTCCCGAGCACAGTCGCAAGCGGCACGCCGACCAGATTCATCTGGCTGAAGACGCGAAACCGGGGTTTGGTGTTGCCCCAGTAGCCGGTCATGGTGGCTACCATCAGATAGCGCGAGAAGCGCTCGGAGCGCCCGCCGAGGGCCAGCACCTGGCCACCGAAGGATTGTCCCACACCGACAATAGCATGATCAGGCGCTTCCATTTCCAGTCGGTGAAGGGCCGCAGGCATGTCGAAATGCGCCCAGTCGCGCATCAATAGCGGTCGCTTCCAGCCTTGGGGCACGGCGGAGGCGGCGACCCCTCGGTAGTCGTAAGTCAAGGTGGCACGAAAGCCGTGCTGGGTAACCAAGTGTTCGGCGAAACGCGCATAGAACCCGCGAGGCACGGCAGCCGCCGATGAGATCAGTGCCATGGGGCCATCGCCGCTGCCGCGTAGCAACGTCCCGTGCAGAGGGTATCCGTCCGAGCTGCGGAACTGGATTTCCGATTTTTCGATCTGGTATTCACCCATGCCGAACCTCCCGCTCCGGACGCCTGGATAGATCTTACGTTTACGTTCATGTCATATCAAGTTCGTTGCCGCAGGAGAGGCTCGACTGTCTCCCGGCCGTCCTGGAAAAGGGGACGGCAGCCGCCTCGCCAATCCCATCGAAAGTCCCTAAACTTCGGCTTTCCAAGCGGTGATTAACCGTTTATAAGCCCCCATCCGATGCGGCCGGGAGGTTGCCGCAGCTAGTTTCAGACAGGTGACGACCATGGCGCAGAATTGGACCCCGAGCAGCTGGAGACAGAAGCCGATCAAGCAGGTTCCGGCTTATCCGGACCTCGACGCATTGAAGGCTGCCGAGCAGCAGCTTTCGACCTATCCGCCGCTGGTCTTTGCGGGTGAAGCCCGTCGCTTGAAGAAGTCTCTGGCCCAGGTCGCAGAAGGCGAGGCCTTCCTGCTGCAGGGTGGCGACTGCGCCGAGAGCTTTGCCGAGCACGGTGCCGACAACATCCGCGACTTCTTCCGCGCCTTCCTGCAGATGGCCGTCGTCCTGACCTTCGGCGCACAGCTCCCCGTCGTGAAGGTTGGCCGTATCGCCGGCCAGTTCGCAAAGCCGCGCTCATCCGACATGGAAAAGATCGGTGACGTCGAGCTGCCGAGCTATCGTGGCGACATCATCAACGGTATCGAGTTCACCGAGGACGCTCGTATCCCGAGCCCGGAACGTCAGCTGATGGCCTATCGCCAGTCCGCTGCCACGCTCAACCTGCTGCGCGCTTTCGCCATGGGTGGCTACGCCAATCTTGAGAACGTGCATCAGTGGATGCTCGGCTTCGTCAAGGATAGCCCGCAGGCCGAACGTTACCGCAAGCTCGCCGATCGCATCTCCGAAACCATGGACTTCATGAAGGCCGTGGGCATCACCTCGGAGAACAATCCGAGCCTGCGAGAGACCGATTTCTTCACCAGCCACGAAGCGCTGCTTCTCGGCTACGAAGAAGCTCTGACCCGCGTCGATTCCACTTCGGGCGACTGGTACGCCACCTCCGGCCACATGATCTGGATCGGCGACCGCACCCGTCAGGCCGACCACGCGCATCTCGAATACTGCCGTGGCATCAAGAACCCGATCGGTCTGAAGTGCGGTCCGTCTCTGCAGGCCGACGATCTCTTGAATCTGATCGACATCCTGAACCCGCAGAACGAAGCCGGT
>OGCL01000148.1_pt1 | contig 79718 bp, 66 predicted proteins | sample 1570041 | NCBI WGS metagenome assembly OGCL01 (sample SAMN06266162, study PRJEB24511) | hot springs metagenome | isolation source: Hot spring water | place: South Africa: Limpopo | collected 2015-06-22
CTGGGGCAGATGGTCAACTTCCTCGGCACGCTGCAGAACGAGTGGGCCGGCGCCCAGGCGTTCAGCAGCTTCGATACCTACCTCGCGCCCTTCGTGCGCAAGGACCGGCTCGGTTACGACGAGGTGCGGCAGGCGATCCAGGAGTTCATCTATAACCTCAACGTGCCGTCGCGCTGGGGCACGCAAACGCCGTTCACCAACCTGACCTTCGACTGGGTTTGCCCGGAAGACCTTCGCGAGCAGATCCCCTACATTGGCGGCGAGGAAATGCCCTTCGCCTACGGCGAGCTGCAGGCCGAGATGGAGCTGATCAACCGCGCCTACATCGAAGTCATGCAGGCCGGCGACGGCCTCGGCCGGGTGTTCACCTTCCCGATCCCGACCTACAACATCACCCACGACTTCCCCTGGGACAGCGACAACGCCGAGCGCCTGTTCGAGATGACCGCGCGCTACGGGCTGCCGTACTTCCAGAACTTCCTCAACTCGGACATGCAGCCCAACCAGGTGCGTTCCATGTGCTGCCGCCTGCAGCTGGACGTGCGCGAGCTGCTCAAGCGTGGCGGAGGATTGTTCGGCTCGGCCGAGCAAACCGGTTCGCTGGGCGTGGTGACGATCAACTGTGCGCGGCTGGGTTACCTCTACCGAGGCGACAAGGCGGCCCTGCTGGCGCAGCTGGATCGCCTGCTGGAGATGGCGCGGCAGAGCCTGGAGGTCAAGCGCAAGGTCATCCAGCAGCATATGGATGCCGGGCTCTACCCCTACACCAAGCGTTACCTCGGCACCCTGCGCAATCACTTCTCCACCATCGGCGTGAACGGCCTGCACGAGATGCTGCGCAACTTCACCGATGACGCCGAGGGGCTGCACAGCGAAGCCGGTCGCGCGCTGGCGCTCGAGGTGCTCGACCACGTGCGGGCGCGGCTGGTGCAGTTCCAGGAAGACACCGGGCACCTCTACAACCTCGAGGCGACGCCGGCGGAGGGCACCACCTATCGCTTCGCCAAGGAAGACCGCAAACGTTTCCCGGACATCCTCCAGGCGGGTACGGCCGAGGCGCCGTACTACACCAACTCGTCGCAGCTGCCGGTGGGTTTCACCGACGATCCCTTCGAGGCGCTGGCATTGCAGGACGAACTGCAGTGCAAGTACACCGGCGGCACCGTGCTGCACCTGTACATGGCCGAGCAGATTTCTTCGGCCGAGGCCTGCAAGAAGCTGGTACGCAATGCGCTGTCGCGCTTCCGCCTGCCCTACCTGACGGTGACGCCGACCTTCTCGATCTGTCCGGTGCACGGCTATCTCGCCGGCGAGCACGAGTTCTGCCCGAAATGCGACGAGGCGCTGCTGCACAAGCAGCAGGCCGAAGCGGCCCTGGCCGTCTGATCTGCGATCCCATGTCACGCCGCGCCATGAGGTGCGGCGCCGCATACTCACCCCCCGCAAAGGAGCATCAGCATGACCCAAGCCAACCAACTGCCCCGGGACCAGCGCCAGCGTTGCGAAGTCTGGACCCGCGTGATGGGCTATCACCGCCCGGTCGCCGCGTTCAATCCGGGCAAGCAGTCCGAGCATCGCGAGCGCTTGCACTTCACTGAAGCGGCGGCGCGGTGACCGCAGCACTTCGCGTCGGGGGGCTGGTCCCCCTGACCACACTGGATTTTCCCGACCATCTGGCCTGCGTGCTTTTTTGCCAAGGCTGCGGCTGGCGCTGTCGCTATTGCCACAACCCGCAGCTGATTCCCGCCTGTGGCAACGAAGAAAGGCCCTGGTCGGAGATTCTGGCGTTCCTCGAGCAACGCGTCGGCCTGCTCGAGGCGGTGGTGTTCAGCGGCGGCGAGCCAACCCTGCAGACCGCGCTGCCGGAGGCCATCGCCCAAGTGCGGGCGCTGGGCTACAAGGTCGGCCTGCACAGCGCCGGCATCAAGCCGAAGCTGTTCGCCGGTATCCTGCCGCTGGTGGACTGGGTCGGTTTCGACGTCAAGGCGCTGCCCGAGCAGAGCACGGCGATCACCGGCGTGGACGGCAGCGGCAAGGCCAACTGGAGGAGCCTCGAACACCTGCTGGAAAGCGGCGTCGAGCATGAATGCAGGACCACCGTGCACTGGCAGCTGTTCGATGCCGACAGCCTGTGGGACATGGCCCAGCGCCTGCGCCGTCTGGGTGTCGAACGCTTCGCCGTGCAATGCGTGCGCACCGCGCGCATGCTCGACGACAACCTTGCCGAGAGCCGCGCACCTTACGACCAGCAGCGGCTGTGGGAACGCCTGGATCGGCTGTTCCCGTCCTTCGTGTTGCGCGGTTAGTCGCAGGCGCTCCCTGCAGTCCCCGGCCCCGGGGCCGGGCTTGCTGATGTGAAGAAGGGGAGCGCGGGTGGGCTTGAGCCCACAATGAGCAGGCGGCTCACCAACCCCAGAACTGCAACCACCAGCCATAGCCCACCAGCGCGCAGCCGGCGTTGACGCAGGCGAACGCCAGCAACCGGCGCAGGCCGTTGCCGCCGTGGCGGCTGATGACGTTCCAGGCCAGATACAGACTCCATGCGATGGCGCCGATCAGCAGCGCGGCGCGAGCCGGTTGTGCCCAGGCCAGCAGAAAGCCCTCGTAGCGCAGCAGCTTGACCGTGGTCGCCGAGAGGCCGAGAAACAGCCCGGCGCCGCCCAGCGGCACCAGCGCCAGCGCCAGGTGCTGGAACACATTGTCGCCGCGGCGCATGACGCGCACGGCTGCACGTAGCAATAGCCAGAGTGCGCCGCCAATCAACAGCGAGGCGCCGAAGATATAGGTGAGGATCGCCGCACCATCGAGCCAGGTGAAGGCATCGTTGGCCTGCGGATAGTGGGTCAGCAGCCACCAGGGCGCGTTGGCTTCCAGCGGCCAGAAGATATCGCGATCCACCAGCCATTCCGCCGCGGCCTGCTTGAGGGCGATGAACCAGGGGCTGACCGTCCACTGGAACGCGCCCATGGCCAGGCCGATCATGCCGAACAGCAGCAGGGTGCTGTCCCAGTGCTCGCCTTGCCGCTGGCCGCCGACAATGAGGATTTCCGCGTTTGGTGAGCGGGCGCTCAGCTGCACCGCGCCGCGCTGTCCGCTGCAGCGGCCGCAGGCATGGCAGTCGGCGTTGCCCTGCATGCGGCGAATGTCGATCAACGGCGCACAGTTGGGTGTCGGCAGGTGCGGTTCGCGGTTTTCCAGCCAGCGCTGCTCATCGACCTTGTAGTGCACCGGCGCCAGCCGGGCGAGCAGGGCGAACACGCCGCTGACCGGGCACAGATGGCGGCACCAGACGCGCTTGCCGCGGCCGTAGAGAAAGCCCACCAGCATCGCCGCGACGGTGGAGCCGCCGAGAATCAGCAGCGCCGCCTGAGCGTAGTCGTAGACACTGATCAGCTGGCCATAGACGGTGGTGAGGATGAAGGCAATGGTCGGCCAGCCGCTCCAGCGCACCCAGCGCGGCGTGCGCTTGTTCAGCCCACGCCAGCTGATCCACTCGCTGAGTGAGCCCTCGGGGCAGAGTACGCCGCACCACAGGCGGCCGAAGAAGATCATCGACAGCAGCACGAAGGGCCACCACAGCCCCCAGAAGATGAACTGCGCCAGCACCGTCAGGTTGTCGAGCATGCCGGCCTGGGCCGGCGGCAGGTCGAGAAAGGCGGGAATCACCAGCAGCGTCAGGTAGAAGCCCACCACCAGCCACTGCAGCGTGCGGATGGCCTTCGCATGCTGGCGCAGCAGATCACCGAGTCGCGCCAGCCACGGCGCCTGGATGATCACGCCGGCCTCGCAGCGAGCTGCACCTGGGCCCGGGGTTTGAGCCAGGCCCATGCGGCGAGCCAGTACAAGGCGAGTGTCACCACCGCGGCCAGTGACGGCATGGCGCGGTACCCGGTGAGGCCGGCCAGGGTGCCACCGAGGGCGCTGCCGTCATCCAGCAGGGCGGAGGTGTCCCAGAGCGGATCGCCGAACACCGTATAGAACACTTCCGGTACATCCATGCCCATCAGCTGGCCGCTGAAGCGATCCAGCGCGGCCATCAGCAGGGCGCCACCGAGCAGCAGCAACATCACCTCGCTGACCTGGAAGAAACGCCGCCAGCTGAAGTAACGGCTGCCAGCCTGCAGCGCGGCATAGCTGAGCAGGGCGAGGACAAAGCCCAGAACTCCGCCGATGACGAAGCCGGTGAGGTCCTGGCCCTGCTGCTGGTTGCCGATGCCGTAGAGGAACACCACCGTCTCGCTGCCTTCGCGCCCGACGGCGAGCATGGCCAGCACCAGCAGGCCGAAGCCGCTGCCCTGGCTGAGCTTGTCCGCCGCGCTGTTCTGCAGGCTGGTCTTCAGGGTCCGGCCGTGCTGGTGCATCCAGCCGACCATGTGCAGGATCAGCAGGCTGGCTACCAGCAGCATCGCGCACTGGAACCATTCGCCACCGCTGCCGGCCAGCCAGTCGCCGGCCTGCAGCACGCCCCAGCCCAGCGCGCCGGCCAGGCCGAGCCCGGCGGCGACGCCGGCCCAGAGCATGCGCAGGGCGTTGCCGGCACCCGGTTGCTGACGCAGCCAGGCATGCAGGATGCCGATGACCAGCAGGGCCTCGACGCTTTCGCGCCAGACGATGAACATGGATTGGCCCATGGGGTTCTCCTCGGAAAAACTACTTGGCGATGATCTCGCCTTCGGGAAGATCCATATGGAACTCATCGAAGAACGGGTAGCGGCCCGGCTTCAACGGATGGATCACGACGAAGGAGGTCACACCCGGTGACAGCACCTTCTCGACGCGCAACGGTGTGCTCTCGAACTCGGTCGGTCCGCTGCCGGCGTTGTGCACGATGATCTTGAAGCGCTGACGGGCCGGGACTTCGATGGTTGCCGGCTCGAAGTGGCCGTCGCGGATGGTCAGCTCGTAGGTCGGCAGCGCGGCGTGCACCGGGCCCGCAAGCCCGGCCAGCAGGGGCAGCACGCCGAGCAGCGAACGCCCGGCGCGGCCCATCAGTAGCCTCCTTTCTTGCCGATGCCGGCGTAGGTGAACTCGTAGTTCAGCTCGCAGCCTTCGAACCAGGGCGCGACGCCGGTTTCCTTGTCGGTGTGGCGACCGAACATGGCATGGCCGGAGCCCGGCGGCAGGATCTTGTAGGTCAGTTGGTACTTGCCGGGGCCGAGCAGCTTGACGTTGTCGCCGTAGTGCGGGCCGTCGTTGGCCACCATCGGATGGAAATCGCCTTCGACCACTTCGTCGGAGCCCTTCTTGCGCAGCGTGTAGTGGATGCTCAGGTAGGGCACGAAGCTGCCTTCCTGCCAGCCGTTGCGGTTGTCCTCGGTGGCGCTGATGTCGGCCTCGAGATGCACGTCGGACTCGGCGGCGGCGCGCATCATGCCCGGCGGGTCCATCTCGACCGGTTGCAGGTACACTGCGCCGACCTCCATGCCGCCGCACTGCTGCGGTTCGCCGATGGGATATTCCTTCGCCTGGGCGAGCGGGGTGAGCAGCAGGGACGTGATGGCGAGCGTGGTGGGGATGCGCATTGGGGAGCCTCCGGAAAGCTGTAAAGGACGGGGCGAAGATTGCACTTGCGCTTCCGAATGATAATGATTCGCGTCAATTTCCCAAGAAATATTTTGTTACCGGTGCCCGTATGCAAAGCCGTATGCCGCTGCAGACCGCTACTGGCGGGCGTCGGCGGCTGACTGCGACCGGTCGTCACAGCGCCGTCGTGGCACTGACTCCGGTCGTGTCGAAGCCTTGCTGCAGCACTTCGCCGTTCCGGTGGAGCGAACGGCTGCGCTGACGAAGCCGCGGCGGCGCGAACCGTCGCCGGGGGAATCCTCTAAGATGGTGCACCTTTCGTTCCCGGGGACTTCATGCAGCCGCCCGTAGCACTCGATGCCCGCACCGCGCGAATTCTGCCGTGGCTGGTGGCCATCGCCTTCTTCATGCAGACGCTGGACGGCACCATTCTCAATACCGCGCTGCCGGCCATGGCCCGCGACCTGGCCGAGAACCCGCTGCGCATGCAGGGTGTGGTGATCGCCTACATGCTTACGGTCGCCTTGTTGATTCCGGCATCGGGCTGGATTGCCGATCGCTTCGGCAGTCGGCGGATCTTTGTCGCAGCCATCGTGCTGTTCTCCCTGGGTTCGCTGCTCTGCGCGCTGTCCACCAGCTTCAACCAGCTCGTCGCATCCCGCGTGCTGCAGGCGCTGGGCGGTGCGCTGATGCTGCCGGTGGGGCGGCTGGTGGTGCTGCGTGCCTTTCCGCGCAGCGAATTCGTGCGGATCATGGCCTTCATCGCGTTGCCGGGGCTGGTCGGGCCGCTGCTCGGGCCGACCCTGGGCGGCTGGCTGGTGGAGTACGCCTCCTGGCACTGGATCTTCCTGATCAACCTGCCGGTGGGCGTGATCGGTTGCATCGCCGCGCTGCGCTTCATGCCGGATCTCAAGGGGCCGGAGCGGGTGCGTTTCGATACCCTGGGTTTCGTGCTGTTCGGTGCCGCGATGGTGCTGATCACCATCGCCCTGGAAGGGCTCGGCGAGATGCACATGCCGCATGCGCGGGTGATGCTGCTGCTGTTCGGCGGTGCCGCCTGCATGGCTGCCTACTGGCTGCGCGCCGGTCGCATCGATGCGCCGCTGTTCAGTCCCACGCTGTTCCATACCCGCAGCTTCGCGGTCGGCATCTTCGGCAACCTGTTCGCGCGCCTGGGGGGCGGCGCTCTGCCGTTCCTGGTGCCGCTGTTGCTGCAGGTGGCGCTGGGCTATTCGCCGGCTCAGGCGGGCATGAGCATGATTCCGCTGGCCCTGGGGGCGATGGCGGTGAAATCCCTGGCCAAGCCGATCATCGACCGCCTCGGCTATCGTCGCCTGCTGATCGGCAACACCTTGCTGCTCGGCGGCCTGATCGTCAGCCTGGCGACCATCGGCACGCAGACGCCGACCTGGCTGCTGCTGGTGCATCTCGGGCTGATCGGCATGGTCAACTCGATGCAGTTCACCGCAATGAACACGGTCACCCTGATCGGCCTCAGCCATGCCGATGCCAGCAGCGGCAACAGCCTGCTGTCGGTGGTGGTGCAGTTGTCGATGAGCCTTGGTGTCGCCACCGCCGGCGCGCTGCTCGGCGGCTTCACCGTGGAGGGTGCGGCGGGCAGCGAGGTGCTGCACGCTTTCCAGCTGACCTTCCTCTGCGTGGGGGCCATGGCCATGCTCGCGGCCGCGCTGTTTCTGCAGCTGGAGCCCCGCGACCCTGGTCACGGCGATGACTCCCGGCGCGCGGTTGACGTGGCCGAATAGGGCGGCTGCTTGCGACCTGTAAGCTTTGTCGACAGGTCGCTCAGCCGCCCTGCGTAGCGCTCCCCGCAGACTTGATCGCGATGGCTATTGCGCCACCGGGAACCCGCTGCATTTGTTTACCTGTTCAAGTAAACATTATCGACCTGTCGTATAAGGCTACATATCGTTGCGGCTCTGGACTGGCATTCTGCCGTTATGGAAGGAGCGAAGGAATGAATGGGTTGAGCCTGGCCTGGCTGCTGATCGGAGGGTCGCTGTGCAGCGTGATGGTGCTGCTGGTTCTGCTATGGCTGCTGTGGCTGGAACGCAGGAGCCAGCGGTGCGAGCTCACGGTGTTGCGTGAACTGCTCGACGGCCTCGGGCAGGTGATCGTGCGGCTGGAGAAGGACAAGGCAGAGCTGACATCGGGGTTGCGCGCGGAAAAAGCCCACGTCGCCCAGTTGCGTCGGCAAATCGAGCTGCTGCGGCACTGAAATTTGTTGTTAGTACGAACATATTGCTTCGAAAGCTTGATGTGTACGGCTATGATGCGCTCCTGTTTGTTATAAAAACTACAATCTTGGAGGTTTCATGCATCCCCGGGTCGTCGAAGTCACCGAGCGCCTGATCGAGCGCAGCCGTCCGACGCGCGAGGCCTATCTCGCCATGATTCGCGCCGCCGCGAGCGTCGGGCCGGCCCGCAACGCGGCGCAGTGCGCCAACTTCGCCCATGGTGTCGCCGGCTGTGGCGCGAAGGACAAGCAGCGCCTGCGCCTGCCTGATGCGGCCAACGTGGCCATCGTCACCGCCTACAACGACATGCTCTCGGCGCACCAGCCCTACGAGGACTACCCGGAGCGCCTGCGCCAGGCGCTGCGCGAGATCGGCTCGGTGGGTCAGGTGGCCGGCGGCGTGCCGGCGATGTGTGATGGTGTTACTCAGGGCGAGCCTGGCATGGAGCTGGCCATTGCCAGCCGCGAGGTGATTGCCATGAGCACGGCGGTGGCGCTGTCGCACAACCTGTTCGACGCCGCGCTGCTGCTCGGCATCTGCGACAAGATCGTGCCTGGCCTGCTGATCGGTGCGCTGCGCTTCGGTCATCTGCCGGCGCTGTTCGTGCCGGCCGGGCCGATGCCCTCCGGCCTGGCCAACAAGGACAAGGCCGCGGTGCGCCAGCGTTACGCCGAAGGGAAGGCTGGCCGCGACGAGCTGCTCGCTGCCGAGATGCAGGCCTACCACAGCCCTGGCACCTGCACGTTCTACGGCACCGCCAACACCAATCAGATGCTGATGGAAGTGATGGGCCTGCACCTGCCGGGTTCGTCCTTCGTCAATCCAGGCACGCCATTGCGCGATGCGCTGACCATCGAGGCGGCGCGCCAGGTCACGCGGCTCACGCCTCAAGGGGGCTGCCACACGCCCCTCGGCGAGCTGGTCGACGAGCGCGTGCTGGTCAACGCCGTGGTTGCGCTGCATGCCACCGGCGGCTCGACCAACCACACCCTGCACATGCCGGCCATCGCCCAGGCGGCGGGCATTCAGCTGACCTGGCAGGACATGGCCGACCTCTCCGAGGTGGTGCCGACGCTGGCCCGCGTCTATCCCAACGGCTCGGCGGACATCAATCACTTCCATGCCGCCGGCGGTGTCGCGTTGCTGGTGCGCGAGCTGCTCGACGCCGGCCTGCTGCACGACGATGTGCATACCGTGATGGGGCGAGGCCTGCATCGCTATACCCAGGAGCCCTTCCTCGAAGATGGCAGGCTGACCTGGCGTGAAGGGGCTGCGCAAAGCCTTGACGACAGCATCCTGCGCCCCGTGGCGCGGCCGTTCTCCGCCGAGGGCGGATTGCGGCTGATGAGCGGCAACCTCGGGCGCGGGGTGATGAAGGTCTCCGCCGTGGCGCCGGAGCATCGCGTGGTCGAGGCGCCGGCGCGGATCTTCTCCGATCAGCTGGAGCTGGTGGAGGCGTTCAAGGCCGGCGAGCTGGAGCGTGATTTCGTCGCCGTGGTGCGATTCCAGGGACCGCGCGCCAATGGCATGCCCGAGCTGCACAAGCTGACGCCCTATCTCGGCGTGCTGCAGGACCGCGGCTTCAAGGTCGCGCTGGTCACCGACGGGCGCATGTCCGGTGCGTCGGGCAAGGTGCCGGCGGCGATCCATGTATGCCCGGAGGCGATCGATGGCGGGCCGCTGGCACGGCTGCGCGATGGCGATCTGTTGCGCGTCGACGGCCAGGGCGGCGTGCTCAAGGTGCTGGTGGATGCCGCCGAGCTGGCCGATCGCTTGCCGGCAGCGGCGCCGGCGGCGGGCGTGCAGGGTTGCGGCCGCGAGCTGTTCGGCTTCATGCGGGCGGCGTTCAGTTCGGCGGAACAGGGTGCCTGTGTGTTCACCGCCGGGCTGGAGGTGCTGCGATGAGGCTGGCGCTGGTCGGTGACATCGGTGGGACCAACGCGCGCTTCGCGCTCTGGCGTAACGCCCGGCTGGAAGCGGTGCGCGTGCTGGCGACGGCGGATTTCGCCACGCCCGAGCTGGCGGTCGAGTACTACCTGGCGTCGCTCGGTCTTGCGCCGGGCAGCGTCGGTGCGGCCTGCCTGGCCTGTGCCGGGCCGGTCAAGGGCGAGCAGTTCGTGTTCACCAACAATCACTGGCGGTTGGGGCGCAGGGATTTCTGTGGTGCCCTGCAGCTGGACGAGCTGCTGCTGATCAACGACTTCGCGGCCATGGCGCTGGGTATGACCCGGGTCGCCGAAGCGCAGCGGCGCATCATCTGCAATGGGGTCGCGGAGACGGGCGCGCCGGCGCTGGTGATCGGGCCCGGCACCGGGCTTGGCGTGGCCACGCTGCTGCCGCTGGCAGGCGGCGGCTGGCAGGCGCTGCCGGGAGAGGGTGGGCATGTCGACCTGCCGTTGGCGGATGCCTACGAGGCGGCGCTGTGGCAGCAGCTGTTCGCCGGACTCGGCCATGTGCGCGCCGAGGATGTGCTCAGTGGCGGCGGCCTGCTGCTGCTGTACCGCGCGCTCTGCCTGCTGCACGACCAGGCGCCGCGGCTGGCATCGCCGGCCGAGGTCACGGCGGCAGCGCTGGCCGGCGATACGCTGGCCGCGGCGACCCTGGAACAGTTCTGCGTGTGGCTCGGTCGCGTGGCCGGCAACAACGTGCTGACCCTGGGCGCGCGCGCGGGCGTGTATATCGTCGGTGGTGTGGTGCCGCGCTTTGCCGATTTCTTCGCCGCCAGCGGCTTCGCCCGTGGCTTTGCCAGCAAGGGCTGCATGAGCGCTTATCTCGCCGACGTGCCGGTGTGGCTGGTGACCGCGGAGTATCCGGGGCTAGAAGGTGCCGGAGTGGCGCTGGAGCAGGCCCTGGCGTGCGTGCCCGGCTAGCGCGGCCGATATCCATGATGTTGTTGGAGCAACATCATGGAGCGGTGCGTGGTTCCTTCCGGGGCTGCGAGCTCCGCATCATGGCTCGGGATTGTCGATGCCCGAGCGGTCGGGCTGGCGGCGTCAGCTCGGCTCCTCGTCCGCCGGATAACGGCTGGCGTTGAGGCTTTCCTTCACCTTGCGCAGGTGCGGCTGGAAATCCACGCCGCGGCGCAGGGTCATGCCGGTGGCGAGCACGTCGAGCACCGTCAGCTGGATGATGCGCGAGGTCATCGGCATGTAGATGTCGGTGTCCTCGGGCAGTGGAATGTTCAGGCTCAGCGTGCTGGCCTGGGCCAGCGGCGAGCCGGCGGCGGTCAGGCCGAGTACCGAGGCGCCGTTCTGGCGCGCGATGCGCGCCACTTCCACCAGCTCGCGGGTACGCCCGGTGTAGGAAATGATCACGAACAGCTCGCCCGTGTGCGCTACGGACGCCAGCATGCGCTGCATCAGCACGTCCGAATGGGCGGTCACCGCCAGGTTGAAGCGGAAGAACTTGTGCTGCGCATCCAGTGCCACCGAGGCCGAGGCGCCGAGGCCGAAAAAGTGGATCTGGCGGGCCTGGATCATCAGGTCCACGGCGCGGCTGACCAGTTGCGGGTCGAGGCTCTGGCAGGCGCTGTCCAGCGAGGCGATGGCCGAGCCGAAGATCTTGCGTGTGTATTCCGCCGGGCCGTCGTCGGGCTCTACCGCCTGGCTGACATAGGCGGCGCCGCTGGCCAGGCTCTGCGCCAGCTGCATTTTCAGTTCCGGGTAGCCGCTAACGCCGAACGAGCGGCAGAAGCGATTCACCGTCGGCTCGCTGACCTGTGCGGTCTGCGCCAGGGCGGCGATGCTGAAGCGGGTGGCCTGCTGAGGGTTGCGCAGGATGACTTCGGCCACCTTGCGCTCGGCCTTGTTGAGGTCTTCGATGCGACGCTGGATCTGCTCGAGCAGGTTGTGTACGCGGTCCATGACGATCCTGATGCGGCGGGTCAGAGGTGCCCTATGCTACTGAGCGGGCTGCGGAGCGACTACCGGAATCTCCTTTTCTGGCTAAATGTTGTTTTTATTACTACATCATCCTTGAATAAACGCGGCTTCGCGTGTATTCATAGTGCAGTGTTAGTAGAAGAACAAACATCATGACGCCATTATCTGTCGAACCCTGCACCCTGGCGCTGTTCGGCGCCCTCGGTGATCTGGCCTTGCGCAAGCTGTTTCCCGCGCTCTATCAGCTCGACCGTGCCGGCCTGCTGCCGGCGGACACCCGCATTCTCGGCCTCGCCCGCGACGGCGGCGAGCCGGCTTCGCATCTGGCGCTGATCGCCGAGCACCTGCGTCGCCATGTGGCCGAGCGCGAACTCGAGGAAAGCGTTCTGCAGCGTTTCCTGGCCCGTCTGGACTACCTGAGCATGGAGTTCGGCCGCCGCGAGGATTACGCCGCGCTGGCGGACAAGGCCGGCCAGGCCGAACGTATCGTCGCCTTCTTCGCCACGCCGGCTTCCGTCTACGGCGCGATCTGCGCCGGGCTGGCGGAGGCGGGGCTGGCCGAACGCACCCGCGTCGTGCTGGAAAAGCCCATCGGCCATGACCTGGGGTCGTCCCGCGAGGTGAATGACGCGGTGGCGCGTTTCTTCCCGGAAGACCGCACCTACCGCATCGATCATTACCTGGGCAAGGACACGGTGCAGAACCTCATCGCCCTGCGCTTTGCCAACAGCCTGTTCGAGACGCAGTGGAACCAGAATCACATTTCCCATGTGGAGATCACCGTCGCGGAAACCGTCGGCATCGAGGGCCGCTGGGGCTACTTCGACCAGGCCGGCCAGCTGCGCGACATGATCCAGAACCACCTGCTGCAGCTGCTCTGCCTGATCGCCATGGACCCGCCCAGCGACCTCTCGGCCGACAGCATCCGCGACGAGAAGGTCAAGGTGCTCAAAGCGCTGGCGCCGATTGCGCCGGAGCACCTCGGTCAGCAATTGGTGCGCGGCCAGTACGTGGCCGGCAGCATCCTCGGGCGCCAGGTGCCGGGCTATCTGGAGGAGGAAAACTCCAACACCCAGAGCGACACCGAGACCTTCGTCGCCCTGCGGGCCGAGATCTGCAACTGGCGCTGGGCGGGTGTGCCCTTCTATCTGCGGACCGGCAAGCGCATGCCGCAGAAGCTGTCGCAGATCGTCATCCACTTCAAGGCGCCGCCGCATTACATCTTCGCCCCCGAGCAGCGCCAGCTGATCGGCAACAAGCTGATCATCCGCCTGCAGCCGCAGGAGGGCATCTCGCTGCTGGTGATGACCAAGGACCAGGGCCTGGACAAGGGCATGCAGCTGCGCAGCGGCCCGCTGCAGCTGAACTTCTCGGAAACCTACAAGAGCCCGCGCATCCCCGACGCCTACGAGCGTCTGCTGCTGGAAGTGATGAAGGGCAACCAGAACCTCTTCGTGCGCAAGGACGAAATCGAATACGCCTGGAAGTGGTGCGACCAGCTGATCGACGGCTGGCAACGCGTCGGCGCGCCTCCCAAACCCTACGCAGCAGGCAGCTGGGGACCGGCTGCCTCGATTGCCCTGATCAGCCGTGACGGCAGGAGTTGGTATGACGATCTCTAATCTCGATCTGCCTGTGCAGACCCTCGGTTTCAGCCTCGGCAACGCCGACCAGCTGGCCGGCGAACTGGCGCTGACGGTGAGCAACGCCCTGCGCAGTGCGATCGCCGAGCGCGGTGCGGCGACCCTGGTGGTGTCCGGCGGCCGCAGCCCGATCGCGTTCTTCGAGCGCCTGGCGCAGCAGGAACTGGACTGGGCCAAGGTCACCATCAGCCTCGCCGACGAGCGCTGGGTGCCGGTCAGCCATCCCGACAGCAACGAAGGCCTGTTGCGCCGCCATCTGCTGCAGGGGCCGGCCGCTGCGGCGCGCCTGTTCGGCCTGCACCAGAGCGCGGCCAGCCTGGAGCAGGCCGCCGAAGGCGCCGACGCCAAATTGGCCGAACTGCCGCCGATCGACGTGCTGGTGCTGGGCATGGGCGAGGACGGCCACACCGCCTCGCTGTTTCCCGACAGCCCGAATCTGGAAGCGGCGCTCGACCCGCGTGGTGCGCGGCGCTGCCTGCCGATGCAGGCGCCGAGCGTACCGCGCCAGCGCCTGAGCATGTCCCTGGCGCTGCTGGCCAGCGCGCGGCTGACCCTGCTCGCCCTGCACGGCCCGGGCAAGCTGGCCACGCTCAACCAGGCCCTGGCCGGCGAGCCCTACGAAGCGATGCCAATTCGCGCCTTCCTCGCCCGCCCCCTCGAAATCTACTGGTGCCCCTGAGGCCGCAAGGAATCTTTTATGACATCTACCCAAACCCGCGCCGTCAGCATGACCGACAAGATCGCCCTGATCGACCAGTGGTGCAGTGCCGCACGCATCCTGCCGGTGATCACCATCGAGCGCGAGGCGGACATCCTGCCGCTGGCCGACGCCCTGGCCGCCGGTGGCCTCAAGGTGCTGGAAATCACCCTGCGCTCGGCCCTGGGCCTGAGTGCCATCCGCCTGCTGCGTGAGCAGCGCCCCGAACTGATCGTCGGTGCCGGTACCGTGCTGGATGCCGCCATGCTGGCCCAGGCCGAGGCGGCCGGTGCGCAATTCATCGTCTCTCCGGGCAGCACTGGCGAGCTGCTGGATGCGGCGCTGCACAGCCCGTTGCCGCTGCTGCCGGGCGTGGCCAGCGCCTCGGAAATCATGCTCGGTTACGCCCTGGGTTACCGCCGCTTCAAGCTGTTCCCGGCCGAAGTCTGTGGCGGCGTCGCCGCACTCAAGGCGCTGGGCGGGCCGTTCGGCAATATCCGTTTCTGCCCGACCGGTGGCGTCAACGCGCGCAACGCCAGGGACTACCTGGCGCAGTCCAATGTGATGTGCGTCGGTGGCACCTGGATGGTCGACGCCAAGGCCGTGCGTGCTGGCGACTGGGCCGCCATCGAAAGCGCCACGCGCCAGGCCCTGCAGGCGCTGGACAGCGCAGCGCCAGCCGAACTGCCGCGCGACTTCGACCTGCGCGCCGAGCGTGCCGAACAGCGCGAGCTGTAATCCGTCCGACCCATCGCGGTGGGCGTGGGGCCTGCCGTGATCGCCCCGATCGCTACCTGGAGGTTCCATGACTACTGCGCGCCCGCTTGCCGACCTGTTTCCCCGTCTCGATGAGATTCCCGCTGCCTATCAGCCGGATGCACCGGTCGAGCAGCGCGACTACTTGGTCGATGGCGAGTTGATGCACTGGGACGGCCCGCTGGCGGAAGTTCGCAGCCCGGTGTTTCTGCGCGAGGCCGATGGCAGCGAGCGTCAGGTGGTGCTGGGCAGCACGCCGCTACTGGATGCCGACGCCGCGCTGCGTGCACTGGACGCCGCCGTTGCCGCCTATGACTACGGCCGCGGAGCCTGGCCGACCATGCGCGTGGCTGAGCGTATCGCCCATGTCGAAGCCTTCCTGGCGCGTATGCGCGAGCAGCGCGAGGCGGTGGTCAAATTGCTGATGTGGGAGATCGGCAAGAACCTCAAGGATTCGGAGAAGGAATTCGACCGCACCTGCGACTACATCGTCGACACCATCCATGCGCTGAAGGAACTGGACCGCAGCTCCAGCCGCTTCGAGCTGGAGCAGGGCACCCTCGGGCAGATCCGCCGCGTGCCCATGGGCGTGGCGCTGTGCATGGGGCCGTACAACTACCCGCTGAACGAAACCTTCACCACGCTGATCCCGGCGCTGATCATGGGCAACACCGTGGTGTTCAAGCCGGCCAAGTTCGGCGTACTGCTGATCCGCCCGCTGCTCGAAGCCTTCCGCGACAGCTTCCCGGCGGGGGTCATCAACGTCATCTACGGCCGCGGTCGCGAGACGGTCAGCGCGCTGATGGCCAGCGGCAAGATCGACGTGTTCGCCTTTATCGGCACGCACAAGGGCGCCGCCGACCTGAAGAAACTGCACCCGCGTCCGCACCGCCTGCGCGCCGCGCTGGGGCTGGATGCGAAGAACCCGGGCATCGTCCTGCCGCAGGTCGATCTCGACAACGCCGTGGAGGAGGCGGTGACCGGCGCGCTGTCGTTCAACGGTCAGCGCTGCACCGCACTGAAGATCCTCTTCGTGCATGAGGCGGTGCTCGATGGCTTCCTCGAACGCTTCGCTGCGCGGGTCAACGCGCTCAAGGCGGGCATGCCCTGGGAGCCGGGCGTGGCGCTGACGCCGCTGCCGGAGCCGGGCAAGACCGATTACCTGCATGCGGTGCTGGAAGACGCCGTGGCCAAGGGCGCGCGGGTGATCAACGCCGGCGGCGGCGAGTCGCACCAGACCTTTTTCCAGCCGGCAGTGCTGAGCCCGGTGGATTCGTCCATGCGTGTCTATCACGAAGAGCAGTTCGGCCCGCTGGTGCCGGTGGTGCCCTACCGCGACCTGCAGGAGGTGATCGACTACGTCACCGCCTCCGACTACGGCCAGCAGCTGTCGATCTTCGGCAACGACCCGGCGCAGGTAGGCCGGCTGGTGGATGCCTTCGTCAACCAGGTCGGGCGCATCAACATCAACGCCCAGTGCCAGCGCGGACCGGACAGCTATCCGTTCAATGGTCGCAAGAATTCCGCCGAAGGCACGCTGTCGGTACATGACGCCCTGCGCGTGTTCTCCATCCGTACCCTGGTGGCGACGCGCTTCAACGAGGCCAACAAGGAGCTGGTCGACCGAATCATTCGTGACCGCCAGTCGAGCTTCCTGACCACCGACTATATCTTCTGACGGAGCGCCACGATGGCCGCACCCGTGCTCGCCCAGCCGCTGTTGCTGGGCATGATGCGCCTGCTGGAATACCCCGAGCTGGGTGAGCCCCAGGCGTTGCTGGGCTTTATCGAACGCTGTGTGGAGCGCGGGCTGAACGGCTTCGACCATGCCGACATCTATGCCAGCGGGCAATGCGAGGCGTACTTCGGTGCGGCGCTGCGCCAGGCACCGGGACTGCGCCAGCGCCTGCAGATCATCGGCAAGGCCGATATCGTGCCGGCGGGACAGGACTGCTCGCGCTGGCGGGTCAAGCACTACGACTCCAGTGCCGGCTACCTGCGCCGGGCGGTGGACGACAGCCTGGCGCGACTGGGCGTGGAGCGACTCGATGGTTTCCTGCTGCATCGCCCGGACCCGCTGCTGCAGGTCGACGAGGTGGCCGAGACGCTGAACGGATTGGTCGCCAGCGGCAAGGTCGGCTGGGTGGGGCTGTCCAACGCCGGCATCCTGCATTGTCAGGCACTGGCCCAGTGCGTGCCGCTGCGCTGCAACCAGATCGAGCTGTCACTGCAGGCCCAGCACTGGGTATGGGATGGCAGCCTGCATGCGTTGCAGGCTGCCGGCCTGCAGGTGCTGGCCTGGTCGCCCATGGGCGGTGGACGCTTCGGCGATCGGCTATGTAGCGCACTCGATGAAGTCGCCGCCGACCGGGGCGCCACGGCCAATCAGGTGGCGCTGGCCTGGCTGCGGCAGCTGCCCGGCCGGCCGTTGCCGATCCTCGGCAGCCTGCGCTGGGAGCGGATCGAGGAGGCGCTGCTGGGCGCCGAGCTGGAGCTGGACCGTCCCGCCTGGTTCTACCTGAGCGAAGCGGCTCGAGGGCATGAGGTGGCCTGAGGCAGGGCATCTGTCTGTTATCCAAGGTGGAAAATGCTTCGCAGTTTTCCACCCTACGGGGGCTCGTAAGGTGGATGGCTTCATCCATCCACCGCGTGGCCTTCCTGATGGGAACACGGCCCTTTTAAGGTGGAAAATGCTTTGCAGTTTTCCACCCTACGCGGGACTCGTAGGGTGGATGACGCTTCACCCATCCACCGCTGGCATCTGCGATGGTTCGGCATATCCCCGCTTAGGAACGCCATTGATCAACGGACGCTGCGAGTGGTCCAAAACGGTGCGCGGCTGTGCTAGGGTCGCATCCGCCGCGGGACGACCCGTCGGCGTGTCGAATCATGCGGGGACGGCCCTGCCGTTGCTGGAGTCATCGTTATGCATTCGGCCTGGATCATGCTGATCATCGCCGGCCTGCTCGAAGTGGGCTGGGCCATTGGCCTCAAGGCTTCCGAAGGTTTCACCCGCCCGCTGCCGAGCGTGCTCACCCTGGTGGCCATGGCCGCCAGCTTCTTCCTCCTCGCCCGCGCCATGCAGGTTCTGCCGGTGGGTACCGCCTATGCGATATGGGTCGGCATCGGTGCGCTGGGCACCGTGGCGCTGGGCATCGTCATCTTCGGCGAAAGCGCCTCGCCGGCGCGGTTGCTGAGCGCGGTGCTGCTGCTGGCGGGGCTGGTGGGGCTGAAATTGACCGCCTGAGGCAGGGCGGGTCGTCCTGAGGGTTCCACTCTGCGGCGCTGAAGCCCAGGCCAAGGGAGCCGCCGCAGGGTGGATGGCACTTCACCCATCCACCCGTTGCTGCCGACTGTGTCAGCGAATCTCGATTCGCTGCAGCAGATGCTGCTTCGCCTGGGTATCGCCGACGCGCGCGGCCTCGTCGGCCAGGCGCAGGGCGCGCTCCAGGTCCTTCTGCGCCAGCGCCGCATCGATCGCCTGGCGATAGTAGGCCGAGGTTTCCGGCAGCACCGTCGGTGCCGGCGCGGTGGGCAGTTCGTTGCCCATCTCCTGGCCGATGCTGTAGCCCGGTACGTAGCCCTTGGCGTTCGATCCGGCGGCACTGTCGGGGATCATCACCAGCTTGATCACGCCCACCGGGGAGTGCTGCGCCACCGGATCGGGGATGCTCGGCGGCTCGTTGCCCAGCGCCTTGGCGTAGGCCTTGGCCGGATGTTGCAGGACGGTCTGCCCGGCCATCTGCGCCTCGCTGGTGTAGAGGATCAGGTAGCGCTCGTTGCCTGGATGCTCGGGCTGCGAGCGATCGATGCGCAGGCGCGCGTCCAGACTGTCGCCCTTGAGCCCGGTTGGCGGAACGTAGACGAAGTCGTCGGCATCCAGCAGGCGGGTCGGGCGCATGCGGCTGTCCAGCAGCATGGCATTGGGTGCCAGCACGCTGCTGCCGGCCTGGCTGTACAGGCGCAGCTCGAACGACGGGCCGCCGGCCGGCAGCTTGAAGGCGCGCAAGAAGCTCTTGCCAGTCTCGAAGGCATAGGCCGGTGCCTGGCTGTCGATCACGACGTTGCCGCTGAAGCCTGCCTCCAAGGGCTCGTACGGCAGTTGGTCGAGGCCGTTGCAGCAGGACGGCGCGGCCGCCAGCGCGGCACGGGCCTGTTCGACCGAGCCTTGCAGCGGGGCCGGGCTGGCGGCCAGGGCGTCGACCCGGCGCAGCGGCTCGCTGCTGCAGCCGGCGAGTGCCAGGGCGATCAGCCCGGCGGCGAAAAGAGAGAGAGGATGCATGGTGCTTCTCCGGATAAAAAATGCCCCGACCTGCCAGAGTCGGGGCAAAAGGCACCGTCTGGACGGTGGGAGCGGAAAGCCTGCCGTTGCGCGCAACGGCGTTCAGCCAGTGCGGGTTACCACCAGGCCTCGGCCTGGATGCCGAAGGTGATGCCGTCGTCGTCACCGGCGTCGATGGATTCGCTGGCGGCCTGATAGCGGCCGCCGTCCCACTGGGCGTAGGTGGCGAACACGCGGATCTGCGGGCGCGCCCAGAAGCTGTTGCCGGCCGACCACTGCTGGGCCAGGGTGAGCTTCTTCAGGTCGCGGGTGCGCTCGCCGTCGGCCTGCGGATCGACCCGGTCGTAGCCGAACTCCAGCGCGGTGCTCATCACGTCGCTCCACTTGTACACCGGGCGCACACCGAAGCTGGCCCAGGTCTGCCCGGAGTCGTTGTCGAAGTCGCGATCCTCGTAGATCTGTACGTACATCATCTCGATGTTGTCGGTCAGACCGACCACGCCCTGGTTGACCAGGCGGAACATCTTGCCGTCGCTGTTGCCGGTGCTGTTGCGCCCGCTGCTACCGATGATGCCGTCGGTGCCGTACTGCAGGGCGAGCTTGTTGTAGCCGCCGAACCAGTTGCTCTGGGTGTGCTCGAGGGTGACCAGATGACCCTTCTGGTCCTGGTAGCCGGGGTCGCGTTCCTGCTCGTCGGTGAGGTTGGCCTTGCCGTAGTCGTAGCCGATCTCCAGCTTGCCGCCCGGGTTGACGTCGATCTCGGCGAGGCGGAAGTCGAGGGTGTCGTTGGCCAGGTTGGTGCCGGTGCCCGAGCCCTGGTAGACCCAGTCGCCGTCGGTGTTGCGAATCCACGCGACGCTGGCCTTGGCGAAGCCCAGGTCGATGTCTTCGATACCGGCGCCGGGGCCGGAGACGTCCCAGTAGTAATAGTCGTTGATGTGCACGTCGTGGCGCTTGTAGTAGCGCTTGCCGGCCCAGATCGCCGCGCCCGGCAGGCTCGGGATGAGGTTCTTGCCGACCACGTTGAACTGGCGGATGGAGGTGGTGCCGGCCTCGTCGAAGGGGTTGTTCTCGCCGCCGTTGGTGTCGGTGCCGGTGGCTTCCCAGTCGTTACCCTGGTCGGAGCGGTAGGCGATCATGCTGTCGACGAAGAAGCTGCGGTTGCCTTCGCTCCACACCTCCTGGCCGAGGCCGATCTCGGCGTAGGTTTCGCATTCGTTGCCCAGGCGATATTTCGCCGGTGCGCCAGCAGCCTGGAAGCAGGCCTGGTCGCCGCCGCCGGCCGTGGCGCCGACGCCCGAACGCAGATAACCGTGGAAATCGACCGCCAGGGCCGGGCCGCCGACCAGCAGGGCAGCAAGCAGACAGGCGGGTTTGAGGACGAACAGGGGGTGCGCGGTGTGCTTCATGACGAGGTCCTTGTTTTTCTTGTTAATGCCGAATCGATCACGCCGTAGCTGCCTGCCAGGGGCGGCGCAGCTGGGTGGCAGAAGCCTCGGGGATAGGAACGGCGGCAGCATCCTCCCGGCAGCGGATTTCGCTGGCGCAGGGCGAGGGCGTACCAGGGATGAGAACGGCGTAATCCCCGGGGTGGGGATGAGGCGAGAGGGGCGCAGATGATTGCCAGGGGCCTTCGGCCTGGCCACTACGCCGCCTGCAACTGGGCGGGGGAGGTTGGTGGCGGGGGCGTGCAGGGGCAGCCTGCGGGTGCCGGTCGAAGACCCGGCCGGCGTTCATCCTCGTCTGGCGGCCTTGCCGTCGGATACCCGAACAAGCACAAGAACCGGAGTATTGCGATGAGCCACATCCTGCGTGCCGCCGTATTGGCGGCGGTCCTGCTGCCGTTTCCCGCACTGGCCGATCAGGCCGGCAAGAGCCCGGCCGGGGTGCGCTACCACGGCGGCGACGAAATCATCCTCCAGGGCTTCCACTGGAACGTCGTCCGCGAAGCGCCCAACGACTGGTACAACATCCTCCGCCAACAGGCCTCGACGATCGCGGCCGACGGCTTCTCGGCAATCTGGATGCCGGTGCCCTGGCGTGACTTCTCCAGCTGGAGCGAAGGCGGCAAGTCCGGCGGCGGCGAAGGCTACTTCTGGCACGACTTCAACAAGAACGGCCGCTACGGCAGCGATGCCCAGCTGCGTCAGGCGGCCGGTGCGCTCGGCGGTGCCGGGGTGAAGGTGCTCTACGACGTGGTGCCCAACCACATGAACCGCGGCTACCCGAACAAGGAAATCAACCTGCCGGCTGGCCAGGGCTTCTGGCGCAACGACTGCGCCGACCCGGGCAACTACCCCAACGACTGCGACGACGGCGATCGTTTTGTCGGCGGCGATGCGGACCTCAATACCGGCCATCCGCAGGTCTACGGCATGTTCCGCGACGAGTTCGCCAACCTGCGCAGCCAGTACGGCGCCGGCGGCTTCCGCTTCGATTTCGTCCGCGGCTTCGCCCCGGAGCGGGTCAACAGCTGGATGACCGACAGTGCCGACAACAGCTTCTGCGTCGGCGAGCTGTGGAAAGGCCCTTCTGAATATCCCAGCTGGGACTGGCGCAACACGGCGAGCTGGCAGCAGATCATCAAGGACTGGTCCGATCGGGCCAAGTGCCCGGTGTTCGACTTCGCCCTCAAGGAGCGCATGCAGAACGGCTCGATCGCCGACTGGAAGAACGGCCTTAACGGCAACCCCGATCCGCGCTGGCGCGAGGTGGCAGTGACCTTTGTCGACAACCACGACACCGGCTACTCGCCCGGGCAGAACGGTGGGCAGCATCACTGGCCGCTGCAGGACGGGCTGATCCGTCAGGCCTACGCGTACATTCTGACCAGCCCCGGCACGCCGGTGGTGTACTGGTCGCACATGTACGATTGGGGCTACCGCGACTTCATCCGCCAGCTGATCCAGGTGCGTCGCGCCGCTGGCGTGCGTGCCGATTCGGCGATCAGCTTCCACAGCGGCTACAGCGGCCTCGTCGCCACCGTCACCGGCAGTCAGCAGACCCTGGTGGTGGCGCTCAATTCCAACCTGAGCAATCCCGGCCAGGTCGCCAGCGGCAGCTTCAGCGAAGCAGTCAATACCAGTAATGGCCAGGTGCGGGTCTGGCGGACCGGCGCCGGCAGTGGTGGCGGTGACAATGGCGGCGGTGAGCCCGGTGCCCTGGTCAGCGTGAACTTCCGCTGCGACAACGGTGTGACGCAACCCGGCGACAGCGTCTACGCGGTGGGCAACGTCAGCCAGCTCGGCAACTGGAGCCCGGCCTCTGCGGTGCGGCTGACCGATACCAGCGGCTACCCGACCTGGAAGGGCCGCATCTCGCTGCCGGCCGGCCAGAACGTGGAATGGAAGTGCCTGATCCGCAACGAGGCCAATGCAACGCAGGTGCGGCAATGGCAGGGCGGGGCCAACAACAGCGTGAAGCCCACCGAGGGTGCCACCACGGCGGGGCGGTTCTAGCCGCAAGCGGTAGCGACGGCCCGCCTCGCCGATGTGAGGCGGGCTTTTTGTTGGCCTCCTTACGGGGCTGGGTCCAGATCTATGTGCGCAGCCGCGCCGCTCCGGGCTCGGTGGGCATCAGCCAAACAACGCAGCACTGCGGTCAGTCAGCTTCCGTCGGGTCCGCGGCGCGTCACTCACGGCTATCCGGCATTCTGCGTATCGCCCAGCTGCCAGCGAATCGCCTGGGCTTCGGCCTGGCGCAACTCATCGAGCAAGGCATCGCGGCCAGGGTTGCGCGCGTTGGCCAGTGCGCCGCTGGCGAGCAGGTCGGCATGCAGGGTAGTGGCTTTATCCCGGAGCCAGGCCAGGCGCTGCAGGGTCAGAGGCGTGCAGCTCTGCCCGCTGAGGTCGTCCTTCACGTCCAGCCAGTGCGAGCGCCAGGCCTCCTGCAGGTACAGCCCGCCCGGATCACCGGCCAGTGCGTTGCGCCAGCCACGCATCAGGTCGCTCAGCCAGCCCGATACCGTCTCGCTTGCGCCGCGGGCGGTCAGCTCTCGATGCAGGCGCTGGTAGGCATCCAGGGCGATGCGTTTCTCCAGCTCGAAATCGGCCAGCGCCCAGGCCTCGCTTTGCTGTTCCAGCTGCAGGAGGCAGGCGAACAGCTGGCGCGTCTCGAAGCGTTCGGCCGGATGAAACCCCGGCGAGGCGAGGCCGTCGCTGTTGTACTGACGCAGCGGGTCGAAGGGGTAGAGGTAGCCGAAATCGAACAGGCGGATGCGGCCATCGTCCAGGGTGTTGCCTGGCGCCAGATCCCATTCGAACAGGCCGGCCAGCACCAGCGCGATCAGCAGGTCGAACAGCTCGACCAGCTGTCGCTCGTCCCAGCGCTCGATGCGCCGGCCTTCGACCCAGGGCGACAGCACGATGCCCTGCTGCAGCGAGGCGTACTGCGTCGGCACGATGCCGGCCAGGCGTTCGGCCTGCTCCGGTGTGCGCATCAGCCGGGCCAGGTCGCGGCGGCGCTGCAGCTCGTTGAGGAAACTCGCCTGGCCGTCCGGGTTCTGCACACGACAGGGCCGCCGGGCGACCTTCAGCGCCCAGTCGCGCCCGGCCAGCTGCACGCGGTAGACCCGAGCGGTCAGCCCGTCGTCGAGGCAGGCGCGTACCCAGGGCTCGTCGCCACGCACCGCCGCCAGTTGTTCCGGTGGCAGCGGGCAATCCTCCGCGCGGCCCAGGCGAAACTCGGTGCCGCTGGCGAGAAAGGCCAGCTGGGCCTGGCGCCGTGCCGCTGCGGTCAGGGATACGGTACTCATCGGGCCTGCACCACGATGACCTTGTCCTCGCCCAGCTCGCGGGCGAAGGCATAGGGCTGGCCGGAAGAAAGCAGTTTGTGTTCACCCGCGCCGATGGCTGGATGGCGCGTACGGAACTGACCAATCCGCTGCCAGTGCTCGATCAATCCGGCGATCTCGGGTCGCTGGTGCTCGGCCCAGTTCATCGAGCTGCGCGTGCCCTGATACGGGTCCGAACCGCTGGGGCCGAAGCTGCGGGCGCTTTCGTCGCCGTAGTAGATCTGCACCGCGCCGGGCGCCAGCAGCAGGGCGGCGGCGAGACCGCGCTGGTGCGCCAGGTCGCCTTTGGCCAGCTGGTTGAACAGCGCCGTGTCATGGGACGAGGCGTAGCTCAGCAGGTTGTGCCCGGGCGTCTCGGCCAGGCGCCTGGCGTAGTCGGCGTAACTGGGCTCGGCGGCGGCCAGGCAGTCGCTGGCGGCCAGCGCCTGATCCTGGAAGGCGAAGTTGATCAGCGCATCGAAACCCTGGTCGAGATAGTCGCTGGCCTCTGGGCCGTGGCCGAACACTTCGCCGACCATCCAGAACGGCTCGCCGGCCATGGGGTCGTCCGGGTTGGCGCGGGCCCAGTCGGCGCGGGCGCGCTCGGCCGCCACGCGCAGTTCGGCCCAGGTCGACGGCTCGACGTGCTTGACGGTGTCGGCACGAAAGCCGTCGACGCCGAACTCGCGGACCCAGCCGGTCAGCCATTCGATCAGGTAGTCGCGCACCCGGTAGCCTTCGCGTGGCTCGGCACGGGTTTGCGCCTTGTGCGCGAGAAACTCCGGCAGCGCGACGACCGCCTCAGACTCGGTGCGGAAATCCGGCAGAAAGGCCAGCGAGCCCTTGAGTGGATCGACCGTGCTGCTGGGCGGCGTGTCGTAGTCGGCGATGCCGGCACGGACCCATTCGCGGCCCCACCAGGCGGCCCAGCTCGGGTGCTCGTAATCCACCAGGTTGTGGTAGGCGTGCAGATTCTCGTGAGCTTCCGGCTGCCAGGCGCTCCACTGCTCGGGCAGATACTCGGCCATGCCGTCGCGCAGGGCGCCGAAGCCGAGCTGCTGCATGTCCTGCAGGGTGGAATAGCCCGGATGGTTGAGCACCACGTCGAACAGCACGCGGATGCCGCGGGCATGGGCCTCGCTGATGAGGGCACGCAGGTCGTTCTCGCTGCCCATGTTGGCGTCGAGCTGGGTGAAGTCCAGCGCGTAGTAACCGTGGTAACCGTAGTGGCGGAAGTCGCCGCGATCGCCGCCGCCGACCCAGCCGTGGATCTGCTCGTAGGGCGCGCTGATCCATAGCGCATCGACGCCCAGGCTGGCGATATGGTCGAGGCGCTTGGTCAGCCCCTTGAGGTCGCCACCGTGGAAGGTGCCGATCTCCTCGGCGCCATCCGGCTCGCGGCCATAGCTGAGGTCGTTGTCTGGATCACCGTTGGCGAAGCGGTCGGTGAGCACGAAGTAGACGATCGCGTTGCGCCAGTCGCGTGTGATTGGCTGCTCGGGCGATTCGGCGCGTTCGAGCAGCAGCAGACCGTCACTGCCGGCGGCGGGTTGCAGCCTGACGTGGCCGTCGCGGACCACCGCGGTGACGCCGGACAAGGCGTCACGCAGGGTCTCGCCTTCGCCGAAGACCTCGCTGACCGCCAGCTCCACCTCGCCGCCATCCCAGGGCTTGCAGGTCGCGGCGGCTGCCACCGGAGCGGCGGGTTTGATCGGCAGCAGACGCAGGGCCGGCGCGGCGCCGGTCTCGACGATCAGCCGATAGCGACCGGCCTCGGGCACTTCGTAGCGGTAGGCGCTGTCTCTGCCAAGCGGCTGGCGGCGAAAGGGCGCGAGCGGCACGGCCTCGTCGCCGGCCTGAGGCATGCGCAACTGCAACTGGCCGGGCGCGAGACTGAGCTCGATGTCGTAACGGTCGCTGGCCAGCGCATTCCAGCTCAGCGCCAGCGGCTGGTCGTCCAGTCGGGCGGCCAGTTCGGGGTCAGCCAGGGCGGAGAGCGGCAGGGCGAAGCAGAGCAGCGGCAGCAGGGCAGGCAGGCGGTTGGCACGCATCGAGAAGCTCCATTGTGCTTTTTCGCCACATTTGACCGCGCGTTGCCGGCCAGGTATAGGCGTAAGCCTGAATCACCTGGCGTATTTCGCGCAGCTGAGCCGAACGATCTACGCCCCGCTTCTACGCCCTCGGTGCCCTCGAAGGGGAGGATGCAGATGGCGCGTCAGGTGCCGAGGATGGAACGACTGCCAGAGCCAAAGGCCGGCAGCGGGTGGAACAAAAAACAAGAAGCCACGAGGAACGCGAAGCATGAACACTAAATTCTGGTGTCTCGCCACCATTGGCCTGGCGGCCACCTTCAGCTTGCCGCTGCCGGCCCTGGCAGCGATCGAGGAAGGCAAGCTGGTCGTCTGGATCAACGGCGACAAGGGTTACAAGGGCCTGGCCGAGGTCGGTAAGCGGTTCACTGCCGAGACCGGCATTCCGGTCGAGGTGGCCCACCCGGACAGCGCCACCGACAAGTTCCAGCAGGCGGCGGCCACCGGCAACGGCCCGGACATCTTCATCTGGGCTCACGACCGTATCGGCGAGTGGGCCAAGAGCGGCCTGCTCACCCCCGTCACCCCCAGCGCCGAGACCAAGTCCGGTATCGCCGACTTCTCCTGGCAGGCGGTGACCTACGACAACAAACTGTGGGGCTACCCGATCTCGGTGGAAACCATCGGCCTGATCTACAACAAGGCCCTGGTCGATACTCCGCCCAAGAGCTTCGACGACGTCCTGGCGCTGAACGAGAAGCTCGCCGCCCAGGGCAAGCGCGCCATCCTTTGGGACTACAACAACACCTACTTCACCTGGCCGCTGCTGTCGGCCAAGGGCGGCTATGTGTTCGAGCAGACCGACGGCGGCTACAACGTCAAATCCACCGGGGTCAACAACGCCGGCGCCAAGGCCGGAGCCAAGGTGTTGCGCGAGCTGATCGACAAGGGCGTGATGCCCAAGGGTGCCGATTACAGCGTGGCTGAGGCAGCCTTCAACAAGGGTGACTCGGCGATGATGATCAGCGGCCCATGGGCCTGGTCGAACATCGAGAAGAGCGGCATCGATTTCGGGGTCGCGCCGATTCCCGCCATCGATGGCGAGGCGGGCAAGCCTTTCGTCGGCGTCGCCGCCGCGCTGCTCAACGCCGCCAGCCCGAACAAGGACCTGGCCGTGGAGTTTCTCGAGAACTACCTGCTCGAGGTCGACGGCCTGAAGACTGTGAACGCCGACGTGCCGCTGGGTGCGGTGGCCAACACCGCCTACATGGAAGAGCTGTCGAGCAATCCGCACATCAAGGCGACCTTCGAGAACGCGCAGATGGGCGAGCCGATGCCCAACGTGCCGGAGATGGGCGCATTCTGGTCATCCATGGCCGCCGCGCTGACCAACATCACCTCCGGGCGACAGGACGTCGACGCCGCCCTGGACGATGCCGCCAAGCGCATTACCCGTTGAACCCGTCGCCGGCCGCCGCCTCGGGCGCGCCGGCGGACTATGCTCCGTTCTCAAAGGTTCCGCTCCCGTGAATGCCCGTGCCGAGTTGCCCAGCCCAGCCATGACCCGTACGACCTCCCGGGGCCTGCCCCGCTCCCTGACCAACGGCCTGCGCTGGCTGGCGTGGCTGACCTTCAACGCCTTTGCGCTGTACCTGGTGGTCGCGCTCTACGTGCAGGGGCAGATGGCCTTCGCCCTGCTCGGGCTGGTGGTGACCGGGATCGCCAGCTACCTGTTCATCAACCGGCGGATGTACGCGCAGCGCTACATCTTTCCGTCGGTGGCCGGGATGCTGGTGTTCGTCATCTTCCCGCTCCTGTACACGGTGGGCATCGGCTTCACCAATTACAGCGGCAGCAACCTGCTCAGCCAGGCCCAGGTGGAGCGCTACCACCTGAGCCAGACCTACCTGGCCGGCGAGCGCTTCCGTTTCACCCTGCATCCAAGCCCTGATGGCGAGCGTCTGCGCATCGACAAGGGCGAACTGGGTGTGTTCGTCAGCCCGCCGCTGACCGGCGAGCCGGACCCGCAGGCGCCGCTGACGCTGCAGCCGGCCGAGGGCGTCGAGGGGCTGGGCGAGGCGCTGCCGGTGCGCGACGTGATCCAGCGGCGCAAGGCGCTGGAGCAATGGGTACTACAGGCACCGGACGGCAGCCTGCTGCGCTTGTACGGCCTGCGTGAGGTCGCCGCGGTGGAACCGGTCTACCGGCAGGACGGCCCCGGTGTGCTGGTCGATACCCGCAGCGGTGCACGCCTGACCGCCGACATGGAGCGCGGCTTCTATGTGGACGAGACGGGCAAGGCGGTGCCGCCGGGCTTCACCGTGTTCGCCGGCTTCGCCAACTTCACCCGGGTGCTGAGCGAGCCGAGCATCCGTGAACCCTTCGTGCAGATCTTCGCCTGGACCTTCGCCTTCGCCGGGCTCACCGTGGTCTTCACCCTCGCCGTGGGGCTGGTGCTGGCCAGCCTGCTGCAATGGGAACTGGTGCGCGGCAAGGCCTTCTACCGGCTGATGCTGATCCTGCCGTATGCGGTCCCGGGGTTCATTTCCATCCTGGTGTTCCGCGGGCTGTTCAACCAGAACTTCGGCGAGATCAACCTGCTGCTCGAGGGGTTGTTCGGCATCCGTCCGGACTGGTTCAGCGACCCGACCCTGGCACGCACGATGATCCTCATCGTCAACACCTGGCTCGGCTACCCCTACATGCTGCTGCTGTGCATGGGCCTGCTGCAGGCCATCCCGCGGGATCAGTACGAGGCCTCGGCCATCGATGGCGCCAGTCCGCTGGACAACCTGCTGCGCATTACCCTGCCGCAGCTGATCAAGCCGCTGATGCCGCTGTTGATCGCCTGCTTCGCCTTCAACTTCAACAACTTCGTGCTGATCACCCTGCTGACCCGTGGCGGCCCGGACATCATCGGCGCGACCACGCCGGCCGGCACCACGGACCTGCTGGTCAGCTACACCTACCGCATCGCCTTCCAGGATTCTGGGCAGGACTTCGCCCTGGCTGCGGCCATCGCCACGATGATCTTCATCCTCGTCGGTGCCATGGCGCTGCTGAATCTCAAACTCTCGAAAGTGAAGGTATAAGGAGACGGTCATGGCCATGGTGCAACCGAAATCCGCGCGTTACCGGCTCTGGGCGACCCACGCGGCGCTGCTGGCCTTCGTCGCGGCAATCCTCTTCCCGCTGCTGATGGTGGTGTCGATCTCCTTTCGAGAGGGCAACTTCGCCACCGGCAGCCTGTTTCCCGAGAACCCGACGCTGGAGCACTGGTCGCTGGCCCTCGGCATTCCTTACACCCACGAGGACGGCAGCGTGACGAACCCGCCGTTCCCGGTGCTGCTGTGGCTGTGGAACTCGGTGAAGATCGCCCTGGTCAGTTCGGCGCTGATCCTGCTCCTGTCGACCACCAGCGCCTACGCCTTCGCGCGCATGCGCTTCGGCGGCAAGGCGCCGATCCTCAAAGGCATGCTGATCTTCCAGATGTTCCCGCCGGTGCTCTCGCTGGTGGCGATCTATGCCCTGTTCGACCAGCTCGGCCAGCACGTCAGCTGGCTCGGGGTGAACAGCCACGGCGCGGTGATCGTCGCCTCGCTGGGCGGCATGGCGCTGCACATCTGGACCATCAAGGGCTACTTCGAGAGCATCGACGCCTCGCTGGAGGAGGCTGCCATCGTCGATGGGGCGACCACCTGGCAGGCGTTCTTCCATATCCTGCTGCCGATGAGCGTGCCGATCCTGGCGGTGGTGTTCATCCTCGCCTTCATCACCAGCGTCACCGAATACCCCATCGCCTCGGTGCTGCTGATGGACGTGGACAAGCTCACCCTCTCGGTCGGCGCGCAGCAGTACCTCTACCCGCAGAACTACCTGTGGGGCGACTTCGCCGCCGCGGCGGTACTCTCCGGCCTGCCCATCACCGCCGTGTTCCTCTACTGCCAGAAGTGGATCGTCGGTGGCCTGACCGCCGGCGGGGTGAAGGGCTGACCAGCTGAGTTGAACGAGGCGCGGAACCGGGGAGCGGGAGCGGTGCGAACCGGTGCGCCAGACCACGACAAGAACAAGAACAGGGAACCGTCCATGAATGCCGCGATGCCACCACTGCTGCCATTGATCCCCACCAAGCTGGCGATTCCCATGTTGCCGCCGGGCCTGCTCGAACGGCCGCGCCTGGACGAGTGGCAGCAGCGCCTGCCGCAGGTGCGCCTGGCGGTGCTGCATGCCGCCAGCGGTTTCGGCAAGACCACCCTGGCGGCGCAGTGGGCGCGGGCCTTCGATGGCCGTATCGCCTGGTTCCAGCTGCATGCCAGCGACAACCTGGGGCTGCAGTTCGGTCGCTACCTGACCCAGGCGCTGGACCGCCAGCTGGACGCCGGCTGTCCTCTGTCCGTGGCGTTGGCCGAGCAGGGCCGGGTATCGCTGGACGCGTTGTTCACCCAGCTGCTGGCCGAGCTGCCGGACGAGCACGAGGCCATCCTGATCGTGCTCGACGAGTTCGAGGTGCTCAATGACGCCGATCTGATCGCCGGCCTGCGCTTCTTCCTGCGCCACATGCCGAGCTGGATGACCCTGCTGGTGTGCAGTCGGCGCCTGCCCGAACTGGGTGTCGCCGAGCTGCGGGTCAAGCACCAGCTGCTGTTGCTCGACGCGCGCCAGCTGGCCTTCGAGGATGACGAGGTACAGGCGCTCCTGGAACTGGGTGTGCCGGCAAGCATCAACCGCGAGCAGGTCGAGCGTCTCAACCGCCGCATCGGTGGCTGGCCCTGCGCGCTGCAGCTGGCCCTGCAGGAGGTGCAGACCAGCCGTGGCATGGACCTGTTCCTGGAGAACCTGCAGCTCGGCCACCCGGACATCCGCGATTACATGCGCGAACAGGTGATCGAGGGGCTGCCCGAGGACCTGCGCGGTTTTCTCGAGGCGACCTGCCTGCTCGACCGCTTCGACGCCGCCCTGGCCGATCGCCTGACCGAAGCCTGTCACGGCCGCGAGATGCTCGAACGGCTCGAGCGTGGCGGCCTGTTCATCCAGCCGCTGGACAGCCTGCGTCGCTGGTACAGCTATCACCCGCTGTTCGCCGTGTTCCTGCAGGGCGAGCTGCGCACCCACCAGCCGCAGCGGGTCAACCAGCTGCACCTGCGTGCGGCCTCCGCGCTGCTGGCCGAGAACATGCCCGAGGAAGCCGCGCGCCATGCCGTGCAGGCCGGCGACCCGCAGCAGGTCGACGAGATCCTGCAGCGCCACGGCCGGGCGTTCTATCGCCAGGGTCGTCTCGGGTTGCTGCAACAGTGCCTGGAAACCTTGCCGGAACCGGTGATCGCCGGCTCGCCGCTGCTCACCCTGCTGCAGGCCTGGGTGTCGCAGAACTCCTATCAGTTCGATCATGTCGAGCGCTGGTTCAAGGCCGGCGAGCTGGCGCTGCAGCGCAGCTGCTCGGAGCAGGACTGGGCGCGTATCGTCTGCGAGTTCAATGCCGTACGCGCGCAGGTGGCGATGAACCAGGGCGACGAGCAGCGCGCCATCGCTCTGGCGCGGGAGGCGTTGACCCGCGAGCCGCTGATCATGCGCACCTCACGGGTAGCGGCGATGTCGGGCCTGGCCGAGGCGCATTTCGTCCAGGGCGAACTGCCGCAGGCGCAGAAACAGTACGAGGAAGCCGAGCGCCGCGCGCGGGAGATCAATGCCTCGCACCTGGTGGTCTGGAGTCTCGGGCAGCTGTCGGAAATCGCCATCGCCCAGGGGCATCTGCAGAAGGCCTACACCCTGCAGGAGCGTGCCATCCAGTACATCGAGCAGCAGAACCTGCAGGCCACGCCCATCGTCGAGTTCATCTACCGGGTGCGCGGCCAGGTGCTGCTGGAGTGGCACCAGCTGGACGCTGCTGAGCAGTGCGCGCTGCAGGGTATCCAGATACTCGACGAACTGGACGACCCACGCTGGCGCCTGCAAAGTTACGCGCTGCTGGCCGGCGTCGCCTACGCCCGCGGCCAGCAGCACGCCTGCGCCGACTACATCGCCCAGTTGCAGACGATGCTCGCCGACGACCGCTACCACATCGACTGGCTGGCCAATGCCCACGCGATCATGCTCGCCTACTGGGACTCCAGCCAGGATCGCGAGGCGATCCGCCAGTGGCTGCTCAGTGCCCCGCCGGTGTGCGGCGGCGCCAACCATTTCGCCCAGCTCAATGCACGCAATCACGCCCGTGCCCACCTGGCGCTGGGGCAGCTGGAGCGCGCCCTGCCGATCCTGCGCCAGCTGCTGACCGATGCCGAGCGCCACGGCCTGATCATGGACCGCAACCGCAACCACATCCTCCTGGCGCAGCTGCACTGGTTGCGCGAGGAGCGCCAGCAGGCACTAGACCACCTGCAGCGGGCCATGACGCTGGCCAGCGGCAGTGGCGCGATCGGCAGCTTCCTGCGCGTCGGCAAGCCGATCATCGGCATGCTCAAGTGCCTGCTGCACGAGCGCACCCTCGATGAAGCCGAGGCCCAGCGCGCCGCGCGCTTGATCCAGCTGGCGCAGCAGCAGCGCGATTTCAGCCGCGCCATTCGCATCACGCTGGACGAGGCGGTCATCCAGGACATCATCAACCGCCCCGACGTGCCCGAGCTGATCCGCCGTTCGCCGCTGACCCGGCGCGAATGGCAGGTGCTGAGCCTGATCCACGCCGGGCAGTCCAACGAGCAGATCGCCGATCACCTCAACGTCGCGCCGACCACCATCAAGACGCACATCCGCAGCCTCTACCAGAAGCTCAACATCACCCACCGCAGCGAAGCGGTGCAGCTGGCGCGCGACCTGTTGAGCAAGATTCAGGGCGAGTAGGGCCGCTCGCCGCCGCCCGGGCGAGCGGCTATGCTCGCTGCCCGTACAGCACAACAGGGACGTGGCGGATGATGAAGGCAGCTCAGCGAACCGGCCGGCGTGCGCCCGGCGCCGCATTGCACGACGGAGGTCGCCCATGAGCCTGACCCGCGTCCTGTTTATCGCCGCCGTCCTGGGGCTCGGCTACAAGCTGTGGAGCGGGCATCAGCAGGAGGCGCTGCTCCAGGCAGGCACGGCAAGCAGCCCCTCGGGGTTCGTCCCGGTGGCGATGCCCGGTGGCGCGCGCTCGGGCGTGGTGATGGTCTTCGCGCCGGTCAACTGTCCCTCCGACGCCGCACGGCGGGCCGACGAGCTGGCGGCCGGGCTGACCCGCATGGGCATCGCCGTGCAGCGTTCAAGTCACTTCAGTACCGAGACGACCAACCCCAGCGCCGAACAGCAGGCGCAGCTGCAGCGTACCGTTGCGGTGCTCAACGGTGGCATCCCGGCGGTGTTCTTCAATGGCATGGGCAAGGCCAACCCGACCCTGGACGAGGTGGTGGCGCAGGTTCGCGCGCCGCGCTGAGTACGTCGGGGCTGCGTACTGTTAGCCCGCGCCTGCGGTGCGCCGCTCAGCCCTTCCACTGCGTCTGAGCGAAGGCGGGCAGGGTGTTGGCGCGTTGAGACGCTGAGGCCAGGTGGGGGAATGCGCCGTCCGGCGCCAGCGTGTCGGGCAGGGTAAGGCGGGCGAAGTCATAGGCGACCACCGCGCTGATATCCACCTGGCTCATGCGTTCGCCCAGCAAGGGCCGCTCGCCGCGCTCGGCCTGGCGTGCGTCCAGCAAGGCCAGCGCGCCACGCGCCTGGTCTTCGCAATGGCGGTACCAATCGTCCCACACCAGTCCTTCCGGCCGACGATCGCGTTCGTAGTACGCCGCCACGGTTTTCTCGCAGGCACCGACGGCGAAGGCCAGCAGGTTCATCGCCTCGCTGCGCTCGGCGCCGGACAGCGGCAGCAGCGCTCGCTCGGAGCCCGCCTGCTGATCGAAATGGTCGAGGATGGCGTTGCTGTCGATCAGCACCCGGCCATCGTCCAGCACCAAGGCGGGCACTCGACCCAGCGGCGAGTATTCGCGGATCTTCAGGCTATCCGTCAGAACGCTGAGGGGCTCGTTGGTGAACGGTATGTCCAGCAAGTGCAGGCTGACGCCGACGCGGCGGACGAATGGCGACATGTAGCGACCGATCAGTTTCACGGGCAGTGCTCCGGACGGGGAGAGGTGCAACAACCCTAGTCGAGCCCGGCGGTTAATGCGAAGGCGCGACCGTCGATCGTCTCATCCGCTCGCGACCGTCAGGGAGGAGGAAGGCGCGGCGGGCGCTGTGGCACCCTCGGGCTTTCAGCGAAGGAGGGGTTGCCATGGCGATGAGCGAGAAACAGAAGATGCTGGCGGGCGAGCTGTACCACCCAGGCGACCCGGAAATCCTCGCCGACCAGGCCGCGGCCAAGGCCTGGATGGTGCGCTACAACGCAGCGCTGGCAGCCTCGCCGGACGAGCGCCGGGCGCTGCTGGCCGAGCGGCTGGCCTCGGTCGGTGCCGGCGCGGTGATCCGTCCGCCGTTCCACTGCGACTACGGCTACAACATCCACCTGGGCGAAGGCGCCTTTCTCAATTTCAACTGTGTGATTCTCGATGTGGTCGAGGTGCACATCGGTGCCGGCGCGCAGATCGGGCCGGCGGTGCAGCTCTACACCGCCGACCATCCACGTGACCCCGAGGCGCGTCGTTCGGGCGTGGAGTTCGGTCGGCCGATCCATATCGGTCGCAACGTCTGGGTCGGTGGCGGGGCGATCATCCTCCCGGGTGTGACGGTGGGCGACGATGCGGTGATCGGTGCCGGCAGCGTGGTCACCCGCGACGTGCCGGCCGGCGCCACCGTGGTCGGCAACCCGGCGCGGGTGCGCTGACCGGCTCGCTGGGCCGCTCTACGCCCTCGCTCGGCAGGCCAGCTACGCCCGCCTGTTACGCCTGCGCCCGCCCGCCGCCGGAGGATGTTGCGACCGCTTGCCGCACCTAGAGTGGCCCCGTCTTCACGCTCACTCAAGGTACGTGGTATGTCCGAGCAACTTCAGAACTGGTGGCGCGGCGGGGTGATCTATCAGGTCTACCCGCGCAGCTTCTTCGACAGCAACGGCGATGGCGTGGGCGACCTGCCCGGCGTGCTGCACAAGCTGGACTACATCGCCAGCCTCAACGTCGACGCCATCTGGCTGTCGCCCTTCTTCACCTCGCCGATGAAGGATTTCGGCTACGACGTGGCTGACTACCGCGGCGTCGACCCGCTGTTCGGCACGCTGGATGATTTCGTCCGGCTGGTGGAAGCCTGCCACGAGCGCGGCATGCGCGTGCTGATCGATCAGGTGCTCAACCATTCCTCGGACCAGCACCCCTGGTTCGTGGAGAGCCGCTCCAGCCGCGACAACGACAAGGCCGACTGGTACGTCTGGGCCGACCCCAAGCCGGACGGCACCGTGCCGAACAACTGGCTCTCGGTTTTCGGCGGCCCCGCGTGGAGCTGGGACAGCCGGCGCCGGCAGTACTACCTGCACAATTTCCTATCCAGCCAGCCGGACCTGAATTTCCACTGCCCGGCCGTGCAGGATCAGTTGCTCGATGACATGGAGTTCTGGCTCAAGCTCGGTGTGGACGGCTTCCGCCTGGACGCCGCCAACTTCTACTTCCACGACCTCGAGTTGCGCGACAACCCGCCGAACCTGGAGATCCGCGAGGGCAGTATCGGCGTGCGCGTGGACAACCCCTACGCTTACCAGCGGCACATCTACGACAAGACCCGTCCGGAAAATCTGGCCTTCCTGCGCCGCCTGCGCGCCCTGCTGCAGCGTTACCCCGGCGCTTCGTCGGTGGCCGAGATCGGCTGCGACGAATCCCTGCGCACCATGGCCGCCTACACCAGTGGCGGCGACACCCTGCACATGGCCTATTCCTTCGACCTGCTGACCGAGCAGTGCAGCCCGGCCTATATCCGCCGCACGGTGGAGGGCATCGAGCGCGAGCTGGCCGATGGCTGGTCGTGCTGGTCCATGGGCAACCACGATGTGGTGCGGGTGATGACCCGCTGGGCGCTCGACGGCCGTCCCGACCCGGAGCGCGGCCGCGTGCTGATGGCGTTGCTGCTGTCCCTGCGCGGCAGCGTCTGCCTCTATCAGGGCGAGGAGCTGGGTCTGCCGGAGGCGGAACTGCGCTATGAAGATCTGGTCGATCCGTACGGCATCACCTTCTGGCCGGAATTCAAGGGCCGCGACGGCTGCCGCACGCCGATGCCCTGGGAGAGCGAGGCGCATCACGCCGGCTTCACTGGCAGCCAGCCGTGGCTGCCGGTGGACGACTCGCACCGCTCGCTGTCGGTGGCCGCGCAGGATGCCGACCCGCATTCGATGCTCAACTGCTACCGGCGCTTCCTCGGCTGGCGGCGCGAGCAACGGCTGCTGATCGAGGGCGACATCCGCATGGTCTACCATGACGACGCCCTGCTGGTATTCGAGCGCCGGCTGGGTGAGGAAGCCTGGTTGTGCCTGTTCAACCTCGGCGACCTGCCACGCAGCTACGAGCTGCCGGCACAGGCGGTGCCGCTGGTGGACGTGCCGGCGAGTTTCGCCGAGTACGATGACCACTGGGCGCGGTTGCCGGCGCACGGCTTCGGCTACGCGCGGCTGGCGCGGTAGGGAGCCGGCAGCGGCGGGGCGGCCCACCGCTGCGAACGAACGAAGTGCATGGCGACATCTACGGAGAACAACAACGATGGCCAGTGTCACGCTGCGCGACATCTGCAAGAGTTACGACGGTACGCCCATTACCCGGCATATCGACCTGGATATCGAAGACGGTGAGTTCGTCGTCTTCGTCGGCCCCTCCGGCTGCGGCAAGTCCACCCTGCTGCGGCTGATCGCCGGGCTCGAGGACATCACCTCCGGTGACCTGTTCATCGACAACCAGCGCGTCAACGACCTGCCCCCCAAGGACCGTTCGGTGGGCATGGTGTTCCAGTCCTACGCCCTCTATCCGCACATGACAGTGGCCGAGAACATGGCCTTCGGCCTCAAGCTTGCCAGTGTCGAGAAACGCGAGATCGCGCGTCGCGTCGAGGCGGCCGCGGCGATCCTGCAGCTGGACAAGCTGCTCGAACGCAAGCCCAAGGACCTCTCCGGCGGTCAGCGCCAGCGTGTCGCCATCGGCCGCACCATGGTCCGCGAGCCGAAGGTTTTCCTGTTCGACGAACCATTGTCGAACCTCGATGCCTTCCTCCGCGTGCAGATGCGCATCGAGATCGCCCGCCTGCACCAGCGCATCCGCTCCACCATGATCTACGTGACCCACGATCAGGTCGAAGCCATGACCCTGGCCGACAAGATCGTGGTGCTCAACGCCGGCGAGATTGCCCAGGTCGGTCAGCCGCTGCACCTTTATCACTACCCGCAGAACCGCTTCGTTGCCGGCTTCCTCGGCTCGCCGCAGATGAACTTCGTCGACGTGAGGGCCATCTCCGCCAGCCCCGAGGCCGTCACCATCGAACTGCCCAGCGGCTTCCCGCTGACCCTGCCGGTGGACGGCAGCGCGGTGAGCCCCGGCGACCCGCTCACCCTGGGCATTCGCCCGGAGCACTTCGTCATGCCGGATCAGGCCGATTTCACCTTCCATGGCCAAATCACCGTGGCCGAGCGCCTGGGCCAGTACAACCTGCTGCACCTCACGTTGGAACGCCTGCAGGATGTGATCACCCTCTGCGTCGACGGCAACCTGCGCGTCACCGAGGGCGAGACCTTCGCCGCCGGCCTCAAGGCCGACAAGTGCCACCTGTTCCGCGAGAACGGCGAGGCGTGCACCCGGCACTATCGGGAGCCGGCCATCTACGGGTAAGCGGCTGCGGCAGGGCGGAGCGACGGAAGGAGGGGAGCGAACCGACCCTCTCACCCGTGGCGCCTGCCCGGGCGCTCACGGCGCGGGCGTATTCGAGTCGAGAATTTCCGACAGGGTCTCGGCCAGGGCCTGATGGCTGAACGGTTTCGCCAGCACCCTGACCGCCGGCTCGGTGGCAATCCGCGTGGTGTATCCCGATGCGAGGATGATCGGGATCGTTGGATAGAGCCGCTGCACTTCTTCGGCGAGGCCGACACCGTCCAGCCGCCCAGGCATGACTACATCCGACAGCAGGATGTCGATGGCCGGCTGACGCCGGTCGGCCAGCCTCGCCAGCGCGTCATCCGCCGAAGGTGCTTCGTCGACCTGATAACCCAGCTCATCGAGCATCGCGACCATCGCTTCGCGCACTTCCGCGTCATCATCGACCACCAGCACCCGTGCCGGGCGGCCGGCCCGCACGGACGCATCCTGATCCTCCGGTATGGCGCAGACAGCCTGTTCCATGCGCGGCAGCAGCAAGGACACGCGGGTTCCCTTGCCGAGCTCGCTCTGGATCGACACCGTCCCGCCGGATTGGCGGGCGAAACCATAGACCTGGGCCAGGCCCAGGCCAGTCCCTTCGCCGACCGGCTTGGTGGTGAAGAACGGCTCGAACACGTGTGCCTGGACTTCCAGACTCATGCCGCAGCCGGAATCCTCCACATCCACGCACAGGTAGGGGCCAGCTGCCAGACCGAACGGATTGTCCTGCACCAGAGTGAGCTGATGCAGGGCGATGACCAGCGGGCCGCCTTCCGGCATCGCATCACGGGCGTTGATCGCAAGGTTGAGGACGGCCAGCTCGCACTGCACCGGATCGAGGACCGTCGGCCAGGCCCCTTCTGGCAGCTCCAGCGTCAGCGTCACGCGGTTGGGAAGGGCGCCGGTCAGCAGCTCGTGCATGCCGATGATCAACACGCGCAGGTCGACCTGTTCGGCGTCGGCCGTGCGGCTTCTGCTGAAGGTCATCAGATGCCGTGTGAGGCGAGTGGCCCGCCGGGCGGACCGCTGGCAGCCCTCGATGGCACGCCTGGCGCGCGGATGTGAGGTCAGCATTTCGGCCAGCTGCAGGCCCATGGTCATGCTTTGCAGCAGGTTGTTGAACTCGTGGGAAATCCCCGCCGTCAGGTTGCCCAGCGCTTCGAGCTTCTGCCCCTGGAGCAGGGCCTGATGGGAGCGCTCGGCCTGGGCGACCGCCTCCTTGACCCTGTGAGCCATCTCCCGGCTGGAGCGATGGATCGTCACGCTGGCCTGGGCCATCACTTGCGCGGTACGGTCGGTTTCATCCATTCCCGTGCTGGGCGGGTCGAATACCTCGCCTCGCGCCAGCGCGCTGGCCGCATCATCGAGCTGCGCAAGCGGTCGGGTGATGGTTCGACCGACTGCGATCGCCAGCACGACCGCCAACGCCAGCACGACCAGGATACCCAGGACCACGGTCCCCAGCGGCGCGAGCACGCTGGCCAGCAGGTCGTTGCGGGGGATGGCGATCAGCGCCGTCCAGCCGGAGGCCGGTGCATGGCTGAAGAACGTCGTTACCGGCACGTCGTCCCGAGTGATGGACTGCACCTTGCCGTCGACGCCTGCCGCGGCCTGCAGCTGGCTGACGAAATCGGGGCTGGCGCGCTTGCCGATGTGTTTGTCCGGATCGCGGGTGCGCGCGACGACGGTTTGGTTCTGATCCAGGATCACCCCGAGCCACTTCTCCGGCAGCGCCTGTTGCTCCAGCAGCGCACCGATGCCTGCAACCGGAAAGTCCATGGTCAGGTAGTAAACGACCTCGCCGCCGCGGATCACCGGGTGGCGGATAGCGATGCTCTGCGCCCCCGTCACCGGGTCGCGGAACGCCGGGCTGACGTCGGCCTGCGTGGTGGTTATGAAGGTTCGAAAGTCCGGCAGGCTTGGCAGGGGTGCGCCAAACGGATGATCCGTGTCAGCCAAGGGGGTGCCTTGCGGATCGTAGATCACCACGCTGGCGCCCACCGCATGTTCGGTCTGCTGAAGGCGCTCGTGGAAGGTCCGCACGTCACCTTTGACGATCGTTGGGGACGCCGCGAGCGTCGAGACGATGGTGGCATACCGACTCAGCTCGCGATCGACGGCCAGCGCGACGGCTCGCGAAACTTCCTTCATGCCCTGATCGACTTGCGCCGATTGCGCACGATAGACCGCATAGGTGCCATACAGCGCAAACGCGAATGCCGGGGCTATAACGGCAATGACCAGCCAAACCAGACGGGAGCGAATCGACACGGCGCAAGGGTTCCTGATGGAAGCGCAACGCTTGGAGCGCTGGGCGTGCCGCAGCATAACTCAGGTCACGCATTAGAAGCGCGGGCCGGCCTCATCGCCGACGATCGAGGCGCTGGCCCAGGGTTTCGGACTGCTGTACTCGGTCGGCTTTAGCCGCCCCGGGCGTTCATCGGTCGGCCAGCGCGAGGTTTGCACCGAGTCCGGCAAAGGACGCCGCAAACCCGCGACGGAGCCAGGCCTGAACCTGCTGCGACTCGACGACCGCCTTGCGAAAAGCATGGGCCAGCAAGCCGTAGATGGCAAAGATGACAAAGGTCATCAGCATAAAGGTCGCGCTGAGCCCGAGCAGTTGCGCAAGCTCGTCACCGGCGCCGGGCCGGACGAACTGCGGCAGGAAGGCCAGGAAAAAGATGGTCAGCTTCGGGTTCAGCAGATTGACCAGCAGCGCCTTGGCAACCAGCGATCGAATGTCGAGTGTCGCACCATCGCCGCCCACCGCCAGCGCGGAACGATCGCGCCAGGTCGCGTAGGCGAGATAGAGCAGGTACGCGGCACCGGCATAGCGCAGCGTCTCGAAAACCAGCGCACTGGAATGCAGGATGGCAGCGACGCCAAGAATGGTCGCCAACAGATGCGGCAGGATCCCGAGCGTACAGGCCAGCGCGGCCAGGATGCCGGCGCGACGCCCATGCACCAGTGCCGTCGATACCGTGTAGATCACACCCGCGCCAGGTATCAGCACGACGACCAGGCAGGTAATCAGATATTCGAGGCTGGGCATGGGGACTCCTTGCTATGGGACGGCTGGAGTGAACCAGCATAGAGTATCCATCGAGACTGTCCGGGCCGGGCGCTGATCGAACTGCGTATGGGCTGAAATAGCACGCCCCGAGAGGCTGGCTGCGTTCGCGTGTCTACGGGTTGGGGCGGGCCAGTCCGAGCGCCATTCTGCGGGGGCCGCGACACGCTCGCGCGCTGATCCGGACCTCTGGGTAACCTACGCCACAACGTGCCAATTTACTGCGAGGTAACAATGGAAGTCAGAAGGTGCTCTCGACTGGTCATAGCGGATGCCGATGGGCGGCTGCTGCTTTTTTTCTACAAGGACGAACATCAACCGCCGTTCTGGGCGACCGCTGGCGGCGAACTGAAATCGGGCGAAAGCTACACCGACGCAGCTGCACGAGAGCTGCATGAAGAGACCGGCCTTACGCGTCCAATCGGCAAACTGCTAAAGGAACGAGACGAGGTCTATGCCGTGGCACGCTCGACGCCGGCGCGTTGGTTGGAAAAGTACTTCCTCGTAGAGTGCCCGGCGAACACTGATGTGTTCGCTGCAAAATGGACCGAAGAAGAGCAGAGCACGATCCAGAGATGGAAGTGGTGGAGCCTGCGCGAGATGCAAGATGAGGCGCCATCTTCGTTCAAGCCTGAGTGGCTGCCTGAACTTCTTGGCGCCGTTCTGCGGGAGCGTCAATGCAACAGCTGACCGGGCTATGTTCTTCCGACTGCCGGCAGTGGGCCATACCGCGGCGCCAACGAAATCCTGTTGCCCAAGAAAACGGGCAAGAGATGCTTGCCAGGACCCGCGGCCATCTTCCGACACCACAAAGAAAAAGCCCCGAGAGTCTTGAGATTCTCGGGGCTTTGTTTGTTTGGTGGAGCCGGGGGGATTTGAACCCCCGTCCGCCAGCTCTCCGCTATTGGTTCTACATGCTTAGCCAGATCTACTGAGTTAACTCCGCGCCGCCCGATTGGCAGGGTGCTTGGAGCGAGCTGTATGAGTTTTAGCCGTTACGTCTACAGCGAACTTGGCGGCGATCCTGTTCTATCTGACGGTCATTTCGGGTTTACAGGCATCCCCTAGTGACCGCTGGAGCCGAAGCTACCAGATGAAGGTTAGGCGGCTAGCGCGTACCCTTCGTAGTTGTCGTCGTTGGCAACTATAGGTTTGCAACAGTTTATTTACGAGTTCTGTTACCAACTCGGCATGCCCCTCAAGTTTCGTTACCGGCGTCGAATCCTAATCGGCCCCTGGTGCAGCTTGTGGTGCTGGGCGCAAGTGTACGGAGATCTTTACGGCGTGTCGATCACTTTTTAATCATGCTGGTTAGAAAATGATCAGCTTTGGCGGCAGGATCGCAGGTACGATCCCGCCGCCTTGGCTCAGTTGCCGCCGCCCGAGCCGGAGCCGGCGGTGCCGCCGCTGCCGGAGCTGCCTGGGCCCTTGAGTTCTTGCAGGGCCTTGGTGGAATGGGCGATGCAGGCTTCGGTGTCGCCCGACTGCTGTGCCTGGCGGGCCTGTTGGACATACTCCTCGACTTTGCTCTTGGCCGGCTCACCCAGGGTCGCGGTGTTGGTGGCCATGTTGTCGTCGATTTCCTGCAGGTTGGTCTGGCACAGATCCTGTTGTGCGAAGACGGCGGGGCTGGCTAGCAGTACCGCGGATGCGAGCAGTGCATGAACTTTCATTGTGGGTCCTCCAGTCTTGTGGACTTCCCGGGCCTGCCTGAGAACTGCTGAAACGGCGGCGCCGAGTCGAATCGAACCCGTCAGGGGCTCTAAAAATCCGACTGCGATTGCGCATGAGCGTTCATCGAAGCGACACAAACGAAACGGCCCCGCTCCGCTGATCGGGGCCGTAACGCTGGTGCTAGAGCGGTTGGTCGGCAGTTTTACGACGCGTTACACGGTCAACCAGATAGACCAGGCCGTGATAGTCGATTTCGCCATGACGTGACAGGCCGATCTCGCAGGTGCGGCTGGTGGAGATGCCTTCCTCGCAGATCTGCACGGCGTTCTTCAGGCTGCGCAGTGCGTGCTCGTTCAGTTCCGGCGTGGTGAAGCCCTTGTCGCCAGCGAAGCCGCAGCAGTGGATGCCTTCCGGAATGACCACCTCGTTTGCGCAGCGGCGGGCGATATCGATCAGCGCCTGCGCCTCGCCCAGGTGCTGGGTGCTGCAGGTGACATGCACGGCGATCGGCTTGTCCTGCGGGACGAAGTCCAGCTTGTCGAGCAGATGCGTGCGGATGAAGCGCACCGGGTCGTACATGTCGAGGCGCTGATCGGTCAGGCCCTGCACCAGGCGCAGGGTGCAGGGGCTGGTGTCGCAGTAGATCGGGTCGAGCCCGCCGCGACTGGCCTTGAGCAGCGCGTCGAGCATTTCCTGGCGCTTGCGCTCGGCCTGTTCGGCATAGCCCTTGGAGGCGAACGGCTGGCCACAGCACAGGTCGTTCAACTGTTCAGGGAAGATCACCTGGTAGCCGGCCTTTTCCAGCAGGCTGCGGGTCTTGTCGAGCAGCGGCTCCTGTTCCTGATCGCGTGCCGCCGGGCCCATGGCACGGGAAACGCAGGCGGCCAGATAGACCACGCGCGGACGCTCGTCCTGTACGGCTGGTTTGGGCAGATGCAGGCGTTGCAGCGGCTGCGGTGTCGCAGGGGTCCACTGCGGCACGCGGCCCTTGCTGGCGTTGGTCATGGTCGCAGATAGCTTGGCCAGGCGCTTGGTGCCGAGAATGATGTGCGCACCATTGGCGGCATGCAGCATGAACCGGGTGCCCTGCACGGCGGTGGAGAAATGATCGGCCAGCCAGTTGGCGGTTCCTGTTTTGCTCGCTTCGCGTCCGCGCAGCTTGCGCACCAGGTCGCCGGTGTTGATGCCGACCGGGCAGCGCTGGGCGCAGAGGCCGGTCGCGGCGCAGGTCTCGACGCCGTGGTAGTGGTATAGCCGCTCGATTTCCGTGGTGTCGACACCGGCGCGCTTGCGCGCCTGGATATCGCGCCAGATGACGATACGCTGGCGCGGCGTCAGGGTCAGCCCGTTGGATGGGCAGACCGGCTCGCAGAAGCCGCACTCGATGCACTTGTCGACGATCTCGTCGGCGGCGGGCATCGGCTTGAGGTTCTTCAGATGGATGTCCGGGTCTTCGGAGAGCACCACGTCCGGATTGAGGATGCCGGTGGGGTCGAGCAGGCGCTTGATCTTCCACATCAGCGCGTAGGCCTCGCTGCCCCATTCCAGCTCGACGAAGGGCGCCATGTTGCGCCCGGTGCCGTGCTCGGCCTTGAGCGCGCCGCCGAACTCGACAGCTACCAGCTGCGCCACTTCGCCCATGAAGGCCTCGTAACGGGCGACCTGCGCCGGATCATCGAAGCCCTGGGTGAAGACGAAGTGCAGGTTGCCTTCCAGGGCGTGGCCGAAGAGGATCGCCTCGTCGTAGCGGTGCTTGTCGAGCAACTCGATGAGCCGATTGACGCCTTCGGCCAGGCGCTCGACCGGGAAGGTCACGTCCTCGATGATCACCGTGGTGCCGGTCTGGCGCACGGCGCCGACCGCCGGGAAGGTGTCCTTGCGGATCTTCCACAGCTGGTTGTAAACCACCGGGTCTTCGCTGAAATCGACCTGCTTTTCCACCGGGAAATGCGCGATCGACGCCATGATCAGATTGATCTGCTCGTGCAGCAGCGACTGACTGGCGGCGCGTGATTCGATCAGGAGCGCGCAGGCCGTCGGTGACAGTTCCTTCACCCACTCGGGCATCCCAGCCTTGTGCTCGACGGAGCGCAGGCTGCGGCGGTCGAGCAGCTCCACGGCGGACACCGGTTGCTGCTTGAGCACCGGCACGGCGAGGCAGCAGGTTTCCACGTCGGGGAACACGACCAGCGCGCTGGCCTTGTGCGGATGGTCCGGTACGGTGTCGTAGGTCACTGCGCTGATGAAGCCCAGCGTGCCTTCGGAACCGACCATCAGGTGGTTGAGGATGTCCAGCGGCTCGTCGTAGTCGACCAGCGCATTGAGCGAAAAACCGGTGGTGTTCTTCAGCCGGTACTTGTGGCGGATCTTCGCGGCCAGTTCGGTATTGGCGCGGGTTTCGCGGCCCAGCTCGGCCAGCTGCTCGAGCAGGGCGGCGTGGCTCTGGCGGAACGCGGCAACGCTGGCGGCATCTTCGCTGTCGACCACGGTGCCATCGGCCAGCACGACGCGCAGGCCAGCGAGTGTTTTGTAGGTGTTCTGCGCCGTACCGCAGCACATGCCGCTGGAATTGTTGGCGACGATGCCGCCGATCTTCGCGGCATTGATCGAGGCCGGATCAGGGCCGATCTTGCGCTGGAAAGGTGCCAGCACGGCGTTGGCGTTGGCGCCGATGACGCCGGGCTGCAGGCGGATCTGCTCGCCGCCGTTGCGAATCTCGCGGTCGTTCCAGTTGTCGCCGAGCACGATCAGCACCGAATCGCTGATCGCCTGGCCGGACAGGCTGGTGCCGGCGGCGCGGAAAGTCACCGGGACGTTTTTCGCGTGGGCCAGCTTGAGCAGGGCGATCACCTCGGCTTCGGATTCGACGCGCACCACCAGCTTGGGGATCAGCCGGTAAAAGCTGGCGTCGGTGCCGAAGGCGAGGGTGGAAAGCGGGTCGTCAAAGCGGCGCTCGGCAGGGATCAGCCGCTCGACCTCGGCGAGGAACGCCGCCGGCAGCGGAGTGCGTTCCGGGGGCAGGGCGGCGTTCATGCGTCCTCCAGGATCAGCACGATCAGATCCTTCGGCCCGTGGGCGCCATAGGCCAGCACCTGCTCGATGTCGGCGGTCTTCGATGGGCCGGAAACCAGCAGCGCATTGGTCGGCATGCCGGCGGCCCACTGGAACTTCTGCTGGATTTCGTAGAAGTTGTCGTGAATTTCGCTGGCCTTGAGGATGGCGAAATGCACCGGCGGCACCAGGCTCATCAGGCGCGGCTCCTCGCGGGTGGGCCACATGATCAAGCTGCCGGTGGAGGCGATGGCGCCGAGGGTGCCGGTGAGGCTCGCCGGGGTGTCGTTGAACAGCTCTTCCTTCCACTCCTCGACCGGGCGGTCGTAGGCCTTCAGCGCCGGCAGGCCTTCACGGCCGGCGCAATGCGCGGCGAAGCGCTGGCCGTACGGCGTGGTTGGGGCGATCAGCAGGCTCGGCAGCTGACGGTCGTGCAGCAGCTGCTCGAGCAGGGCGGGCCAACCGGCGTCGGTGGTCAGGTGGATTTCGGTGTGCACCGCTTCCATCAGCTGACGCAGACGAGCGATACGCTGTTCCGGCGCGTAGCTCCAGGGCTGGGTGACCAGCGACGCGTCGTAGTCATCGACCACCGGCGTGGTGCCTTCCAGGCTTTTCTTCAGCTTGGCGAGGATATTGGCCTTGGCGCTCATCGCTTGCCCTCCAGGTGCTCGCGGGCCAGCTCGTGCAGCGAGCGGGCGGCAGGTTTCGGTGCGCTGTGGTTCTGCGTCCAGGGGCCGATGTTCGATGGCGTCAGGCCGCGCAGGCGTGTGGCGAAGAAGCCGAATACGCGGTACAGCGTCGGGCTGGTGTTGAGCAGGCGCCAGCCGGCCCAGATCAGCCGCTCCTTGCGCGAGTACTTGCTGCCCTGGCCGCGCATGACCTTGTGCGGGTCGTCCGGTGCCTTGACGTTCTCCTCGCGCAGGCGCCGCAGGATGGTCGGAATCGGAATCTTCACCGGGCAGACTTCGCCGCAGGCGCCACACAGCGACGAGGCGCTGGGGTGGTCCGGCACCTTGTCCAGACCGACCATGTGCGGAGTGATGATCTTACCGATCGGCCCGGGATAGACCTCGCCGTAGGTGTGGCCGCCTACGCGGGTGTACACCGGGCAGTGGTTCATGCAGGCGCCGCAACGGATGCAGTTGAGCGTCTGGCGCAGCTCGCTGTCGGCGAAGGCCTGGCTGCGGCCGTTGTCCAGCAGGATCAGGTGCACTTCCTGCGGACCGTCCAGCTCATGCGCCTTGCGCGGGCCGGAGATCATGTTGACGTAGGTAGTGATGGGCTGGCCCAGCGCGGAGCGGGTCAGCAAGGAGAGCAGCGGGACCACGTCGCGCAGATTCTCCACCACCTTCTCGATACCGGTGACGGCAATGTGCACCGGTGGCACGGTGGTGCTCATGCGGCCGTTGCCTTCGTTTTCCACCAGCAGCAGGGTGCCGGTTTCGGCTACCGCGAAGTTCACACCGGAGACGCCGATATCGGCCTCGAAGAATTTCTGCCGCAGCGTACGGCGGCCGATCTGGATGAGCTGGTCGACATCCTTGGTGTATTCCACGCCGAGCTTGTCATGGAACAGCGAGGCGACCTGGCCGGCATTCTTGTGAATGGCCGGCATGATGATGTGGGACGGCTTTTCGTGGTCGAGCTGGACGATGTACTCGCCCATGTCCGATTCCAGGCTCTCGATCCCGTGGCCTTCGAGGAAATGGTTCATCTCCATTTCTTCGCTGACCATCGATTTGCCCTTGATCACCTGTTTCGCCTGTCGTGCCTGGGCGATCGCGAGGACGATGTTGTTGGCCTCCTCGACCGTCTCCGCCCAGTGCACTTTCACACCGTTGCGGGTCAGGTTGGCTTCCAGTCGCTCCAGCAGTTCGGGCAGCTTGGACAAGGCGCGGGCGCGGATATGGTTGCCCATCTCGCGCAGCCGCTCGCGCTCGTCGGCATCGCTGAAGGCCGCGGCGCGCTTGGTCATCAGCGAATCCATGGCGGTGCGGAAGTTGCGTCGCAGCTGGTCGTCCTTCAGGGACTTGCGGGCGCGGGCGCGGAAGTCCGGGTCGCCGGCGTTCTCGATCTGGATCGCTGGGATGCGCTGTTCGGCGTTCATCGGGCACCTCCGGTGCGTTGCCAGAGGAAGCTCGCCAGATGCTGGCCGCGCAGGGATTCGCGCTGCTTTTCCAGCGAGCCGTTGATGTTCATCAGGCAGCCACAGTCGGCGCTAACCACCTGATGCGCGCCGGATTCCTTCAGCGCACGGGTCTTGTCCAGCACCATGGCGCCGGAGATGTCGGGCATGCGCACGCTGAAGGTGCCACCGAAGCCGCAGCATTCGCTCTCGTGATCGTGCTCGACACGCTCGACCTGGCCCAGCTGGGCGAGCAGGGCGCGGCCGTGCAGGTGCGTGTTCATCTCGCGGCGGGCCGAGCAGGACGTATGCAGGGCCACTTTGGTCGGTGTGCCGGCATCCTTGAACTCGACCTTGCAGACGTTGAGCAGGAACTCGGCCAGCTCGAAGGTGCGCTCGGCCAGCGCCTGGGCCTGCTTCAGCGTGGCCGGCTCGTCCTTGAACAGCTCAAGGTAATGGTGGCGCAGCATCCCGGCGCAGGAGCCGGAGGGCACCACCACCGGCCAGTCGTTGGCGAACAGCTCCAGCTGCGCGCGGGCGACCTTGCGCGCCTCGTCGGTATAGCCGGTGGTGTAGGCCGGTTGACCGCAGCAGGTCTGGCCCTGCGGATAGTGCACGGTCAGTCCTTCGCGCTCGAGCAGGCGGATGGCATCCAGGCCAGCCTCGGGATAGAACAGATCCACTACGCAGGTACCGAACAGGTAGACCTGGCTCGGCTTGGCTGGATACTCGCGTGGCTTGGGCAGCGGCGGCGCGACGCGGGTGGCGTTCGGCGCGGCATTGTAGAAGAGTTCGCTCATCGGCTTGGTCTCCGGGTCAGCCCGGTTATCCGCAAACAGGCTTTTGAAAAACTAACTGCGTTGGCAATACGTCGTTAAAGCAGCCTCAGAACGCTCATTCAGGAAATCTAAACTCCCATGCGAGCCCAGTCCTTTTTCTTTGGCTGCGTTTGCCTCGTCTTGCCTGCCCCGCCTACGTTTTCCAATAGCACTGTCAAGTGCGGTTTCTGGAATGCAACCGTGCCCCCAGCGGGGGCACGGTCTGTTTCTGTCGTTTACACCCCGACCAGCGGGTCGGTGACGCCCAGCACGTAGATGGCGATCAGGCCGATCACCCCGGTGAAGAGCACATAGTACAGCGTAGGCCATACGGTCTTGCGCAACGTGGAGCCTTCGCGGCCGAGCAGGCCGACGGTGGCGGAGGCGGCGACCACGTTGTGGATCGCGACCATGTTGCCCGCCGCGGCACCGACCGCCTGGGTGGCGACGACCATCGCGCCGGAAATCCCCAGGGACTGTGCGACACCGAACTGGAACTGGCTGAACATCATGTTGCTGACGGTGTTGGAGCCGGCCAGGAAGGCGCCTAGTGCGCCGACCGATGGCGCCAGCAGCGGGTAGATACCGCCTACGCTGTCCGCGACATAGCGCGCCATGACGATCGGCATGCTGGCCAGTTCGGCGCCGTTGACGCCGGAGTTGATCAGGATGCGCACCATCGGCACGGTGAACAGCAGAACGAATCCGGCGCTCAGCAGTACGCTGCTGGACTCCTTCACCGCTGCCTTGAGTTCGGCGGCACGCATGCCGTGCAGGAAGAAGGTGATCAGCACCACTGCGACGAGAATGCCGCCGGGCAGGTACAGCGGCTCGATGCCCGCGTTGATGCCGGCCTCGCCGAGGATGTTGGCGAAGGCAACGGAGACCGATTTCAGGGCGGCGCCCACCTGCGGGAACACGCGGCTGATCACCAGCAGCGCGCCGACCAGTACGTAGGGCAGCCAGGCACGGAATGCGCTCATCGGGCGAGCGGCGATGTCGTCCAGCTTCATCTCGATGGTGCCCAGCCATTCGGCCGGCCATTCCTTGGCGTCGGCGAAGTCCCAGGTGGTCTTCGGCGTCAGGAACTTGAAGCGTGCCGCGGTGGTGACGATCGCCAGGCCTACCAGGCCGCCGAGCAGCGACGGGAATTCCGGGCCGAGGAAGATGCCGGTGGCGGCATAGGGCAGGGTGAAGGCCAGACCGGCGAAGATCGCGAACGGCAGCACTTCGAAGCCGGCTTTCCAGCTTTTCTCCTTGCCGAAGAAGCGCGTCAGCATCAGCACCATGACCAGCGGCATGACGGTGCCGACGATGGCATGGGTGATCGCTACGCTGCTGGTGATCTGCTGCAGGAAGATGCTCCAGCTGGAGCCCTGGGCGGTCAGTTGCGCGCCGATGGTGGCGGTGTCCAGGCCGCTGTTGATGCCCACCACGATCGGGGTGCCGACGGCGCCGAAGGAAACCGGGGTACTCTGTACCAGCATGCCGAGCAGCACCGCGGCCATTGCCGGAAAGCCGACCGCGACCAGCAGCGGTGCAGCGATTGCCGCCGGGGTGCCGAAACCGGAGGCACCTTCGATGAAGCAACCGAACAGCCAGGCGATGATGATGGCCTGGATGCGGCGGTCGGGGCTGATGGTGGTGAAGCCGGCGCGGATGGCGGTGATGCCGCCGGAGTGCTTCAGCGTGTTCAGCAGCAGGATCGCGCCGAAGATGATCCACAACAGACCGAGCGTGATCACCAGGCCCTGCAGCGTGGATGCGATGATCCGGTTGAAGCTCATGTCCCAGACGAACAGGCCGATGGCCGCGGTGAACAGGTAGACCAGCGGCATGGCGCGGCTGGCGGGCCAGCGCAGGCCGATCAGCATCACGGCCGCGAGCAGAATGGGAGTGAAAGCGAAAAGTGCGAGCAGTCCGTTGGACATGTCAGGCGTCCCCTACGGTTCGATTCAGATGGGGCCCTGAGCGGACCGTGGAATAGTTGTTGTGCACAGATCTCATGCTGAGTCCTCTTATTGTTAGTTGCTTCTGTAAAGTGGTAAGACCAATTAACAGAAGCGAATGGCCAGCGTAAGAGCTGCGTCTGGGAGCGTCAATCAGGCGGGCATAGACTTTGGTCGCAGCCGACGGCCTTGTGTGGCTTTGGGCCGACGGCTAGCATTCTCCGACTGGTAAGACCATTTCTGAGGTGGGTATGGACGTGGGCATGGTGCGTCAGCGGCGGCTGGCCGACGACATCGTCGCGCAGTTGGAAACCATGATTCTGGAGGGCACCCTCAAGGCCGGTGAGCGACTGCCGGCCGAACGGGTGCTGGCCGAGCGCTTCGGGGTGTCGCGCCCCTCTCTGCGCGAGGCGATCCAGAAGCTTGCGGCCAAGGGCCTGCTGATCAGTCGGCACGGTGGCGGCACCTTCGTCGCCGAGTCGCTGGGCTCCACCTTCAGCGACCCGTTGCTGCACCTGCTGGAAAACAACAGCGATGCCCAGCGCGACCTGCTGGAGTTCCGGCATACCCTGGAGGGCAGCTGCGCGTACTATGCGGCGCTGCGTGCAACCGAGGTGGATCAGAAGCGACTCACGGAGGCCTTCTCGGCACTGCAGGATTGCTACGCCCGTGAGGGCAAGGTGACCCGCGCGGAAGAGGGCGCGGCTGACGCGCAGTTCCACCTGGCGATTGCCGAGGCCAGTCACAACGCGGTGCTGCTGCACACCATTCGCGGCCTATTCGATCTGCTCAAGCGCAACGTGGTGACCAATATCGGCGGCATGTACGCCCTGCGCGACGAGACCCGCGACATGCTGATGAGCCAGCATCGCGAGCTGTACGAGGCGATCATGGCGCGGCGTGCGGTGGAGGCGCGCGACGTCATCCATCGGCACATCAACTATGTGCAGGAGGTGCTTGCCGAAGGCCAGCAGGAAGCCCAGCGGCTGGCGCGCGCGCAGCGCCGGCAGGAGAGAGTGGGGGCATCGCAAAAGGCGGGGTGATGGGTGCTGCGGGGTTGGCGGGCGAGGCAGTGAGCGCTCCGCCCGGAGCTGATCAGTCGTCCTTGCCCTTGGTGCGCATGGCGCGCTGGATTTCCCGATCGGAATCGCGTTCTTTCTCGGTGTGGCGCTTGTCGAATTCCTTCTTGCCCTTGGCCAGGGCGATCTCGCACTTGATCATGTGCTTCTTCCAGTACAGCGACAGCGCTACGCAGGCATAGCCCTTCTGCTGCACGGCGCCGAACAGCTTGCCCAGCTCGCGCTTGTTCAGCAGCAGCTTGCGGGTCCGGGTCGGGTCGGCGATGACATGTGTGCTGGCGCTCGTCAGCGGGGTGATGTGCGCGCCCATCAGCCAGGCTTCGCCATCCTTGAGCAGCACGTAGCTGTCCACCAGCTGCGCCTTGCCGGCGCGTAGGCTTTTCACTTCCCAGCCGGCAAGGACGAGGCCGGCCTCGAACTTCTGCTCGATGAAGTAATCGTGTAGCGCTTTCTTGTTCAGCGCGATGGTCCCGGGGGACTGCTTCTTCTGTTTGGCCATAGGGGCGGCATTATAGGGAGTCCCGTTGCGGCTGGCGACAACCTGCAGGAGCGTTGGCGGCAGAAACTTGAGGGGCAGCCGTTAATCCCCGACAATGTGCCCCGCTTTGCGCTGAGCGACTTCGGCAAAGGTCGAAGTCGTGGTCGCGGGCTGGCTGCGCCGACGTTCGGATGGCGCGCAATGAAACGACGACGTAGAAGGTCCGCATGACGACGCACATTCAACGTTCCGCGCTGCTGCCTTACCCCGCGCACGCGCTGTTCGACATGGTCAACGACGTAGCCAGCTATCCGCAGTTCCTGCCCTGGTGCTCTGCGACCGAGGTGCTCTCCAGCAGCGAGACCGAGATGCACGCCAGCATGACGGTGGCCAAGGCCGGGCTCAGCCAGCGGTTCATGACGCGCAATGCGTTGGAAGTCGGCAAGCGCATCGAAATGACATTGGAAGAAGGGCCGTTCAGTCACCTGCACGGCATCTGGGAGTTCAAGGCGCTGGGCGAGAAGGCCTGCAAGATCAGCCTCGATCTGACCTTCGATTACGCCGGGCCGCTGGTCAAGGCGACGCTTGGTCCGCTGTTCAATCAGGCCGCCAATACCCTGGTGGACGCCTTTTGCGAGCGAGCGAAACAGCTCTATGGATAAGTCATCGATTGCCGTCGAAGTGGTGTATGCGCTGGCCGACAAGCAGAAGCTGCTGCAGATGACCGTGCCAGCCGGCACTACCGTCCGCGAGGCCGCGCTGCGTTCCGGGCTGGATGCGCATTTTCCCGGTCTCGATCTCGCCAGCGCGCCGTTGGGAATCTTCGGCAAGGCCGTGCCCAAGCCTGAAGAGCGGGTGCTGGAAGAGGGCGAGCGCGTCGAGATCTACCGACCGCTGATCGCCGATCCGAAGGAAGTCCGCAAGCAGCGTGCGGCGAAAGCGGCGAAAAACAAGGCAGAGGATGCTTGAACGCTAGATAGCAAAACGCCCGGACTCGCCGGGCGTTTTTTCATTCGGTTTCCAGTGGTTCTGGAATCGGTACCGGAACGGCTTCCGCTTCGTCCACTTCGCGCTGAATCTGCTCCAGCAGCGATCCCGGCGCCGGACGTTCTTCCGGTTGGCGGGGCGTGGCTGCGGGCGCGCTCGGCGCCTGGGGTTGGCGACCGAGGATCTGTTCGTCACGGCTGACGCCAGGCATGAAATCGCCTGCCAGGCCGGCCAGCTGGTCGTTGGCATTGAACACCAGGCTCACGCGCTCCTGCTGGCGCTGACTGCCGCCGGGCTGAATGCTGTACAGGTAATCCCAGCGATTGGGATGGAAAGTGTCGGTGATCAGCGGGTTGCCCATGATAAACCGCACCTGCTGGCGGGTCATTCCAGGCCGCAACTGGTCTATCATGTCCTGCGTGACGACATTGCCCTGTTGAATGTCGACCTTGTAAACCCCGGGAAATGAACAACCGGCGAGTGCGAACAGACCCACGAGGGTGAGGCTGGCCAGCATGAGCTTGGTGTTTTGCATCGGTGGGTGACTTCCACTATCTTGGCTGGGCAAAGAACCCGGATCATACCCGTATTGAAGGAGGCTGCGAAACAGCAGCAGCGAGAAAGCCAACCATGGTTGAAAATAGCGAACTACGTAAAGCAGGTCTCAAGGTAACGCTGCCGCGGGTCAAGATCCTGCAGATGCTGGATACGACCGACCGTCGACACATGAGCGCCGAGGACGTCTACAAGGCGTTGATGGAGGCGGGCGAGGATGTCGGTCTGGCGACTGTCTATCGTGTGCTGACCCAGTTCGAGGCGGCCGGCCTGGTAGTTCGGCACAACTTCGATGGTGGTCATGCCGTCTTCGAGCTGGCCGATAGCGGGCATCACGACCACATGGTCTGCGTCGATACGGGCGATGTCATCGAGTTCTTCGACCAGGAAATCGAAAAACTGCAGAAAGAAATCGTCAAGCGTCACGGCTACGAGCTGGTGGATCACAACCTGGTGCTCTACGTGCGCAAGAAGGACTGATCCTCAATAGATGTTGAAAAGGCGGCCGTGGGCCGCCTTTTTTATGCCGCTCTGCCTGGCGTTCAGGCCTGTGCGGAGGTGACCATCTGCCGGGCATGAGCCAGGGATTGTTCGGTCAGGTCGACGCCGCCGAGCATCCGGGCGATCTCCTCGACGCGCCCCGCCTGGTCCAGTTCGGTAACCGCCGTGCGGGTTTCGTCGGTACCGCGGGCCTTGTGCACGAACAGGTGGTGGTGTCCTTGCGCAGCCACCTGCGGCAGGTGTGTGACGGTCAGGACCTGGCCGCGCTCGCCGAGGCGGCGCAGTAGCTGCCCGACGATTTCCGCAGTGGGGCCGCCGATGCCGACATCAACTTCGTCGAACACTAGCGTCGGCACGCGCGAGGTTTGTGCCGTGATCACCTGGATCGCCAGGCTGATCCGTGACAGCTCGCCGCCCGACGCGACCTTGGCCAGCGGGCGCAGTGGCTGGCCAGGGTTGGCGCTGACCAGGAACTCCACCTGTTCCAGGCCGTAGGGCATGTACTCGCCTTCTGCTGCCGGCTTGAGCTGTACGCTGAAGCGCCCGCCGGGCATGCCCAGGCGCTGGATTTCTGCCTCGACCGCGCTCGCCAGTTGTTCGGCGGCAGCCTGACGGTTGCGGCTCAGTTCGCCGGCTTTCTCCTCGTAGTGGCGAGCGTAGGCGGCCAGCTCTTCGCCGAGGCGCTCGACCGCTTCGTCATCGGCATTGAGGCCTTCCAGTTCTTCCAGCAGCTGCTGGTGCAGGTTGGGCAGTTCGCTCGGCTGTACGCGGTGCTTGCGCGCCAGGGTGTAGATGGTGTCCAGGCGCTCCTCCAGCATCTGTTGGCGTTCCGGATCGGCGTCGAAATGGTCGACGAAGCGATTGAGCTCACCGATCGCCTCTTCGACCTGGATTTGCGCGCTGGCGAGCAGGTTGACCGCCTCGCTCAGCGCCTGCGGCTGATTCTGGAAGGCGGTCAGCCGCTGCAGGCTGCTGGTCAGGGCGGAAAGCACGTTGCCGGCATCACTCTCGCTGCACAGCTCCATGACCTGGCGGCAGGCGCCGAGCAGCTGCTCGGCGTTGGCCAGGTTCTTGTGTTCCTGTTCGAGCTGCTCCAGTTCGTGCTCGCCGAGCGCGAGATTCTCCAGCTCTTCCAGCTGATAGCTGAGCAGCTGGTGGCGTGCGCGCTGCTCGTCGCTGCTGTTGCTCAGCCGTTCCAGGGTCTGGCGCGTCTGCCGCCAGCGCTGCGCGGCCAGTTGCACCTGGCGCGCCAGGTCCTGGCTGCCGCTGTACTCGTCGAGCAGGCGCCGGTGGGTGTCGGTCTTGAGCAGCGACTGGTGCTCGTGCTGGCTGTGAATGTCGATCAGCAGTTCGCCCAGCGCCTTGAGATCACCCTGCGGGCAGGGTGTGCCATTGATGTAGCCGCGCGAGCGGCCCTCGGCGGTGATCACTCGGCGCAGGATGCAGGGGCCTTCGCTGTCCATGTCGCGTTCGGCCAGCCAGGCGCGGGCGTCGGGGATGTCGTCCAGGTCGAAGCTGGCGAGGATGTCGGCCTTGTCCGCACCGATGCGCACCACGCTGCTGTCGGCCCGGTCGCCGAGGGTCAGGCCTAGGGCATCGAGCATGATCGATTTGCCCGCGCCGGTTTCACCGCTGATCACGCTCATGCCGCGTTTCAGCTCGAGGTCCAGGTGTTCGACGATGGCGTAGTTGTGAACCGACAGATGAACCAGCATGGCAAGGCTCCCGATTTTGCGTGGCTGGCTATTTATACAGTGGTTTTCCTGCTGCCCACAAGCGCAGAAGGATGAATGTGCGGTCGCTCGTCATTTCGCCCGCTGCACATCGCCGCATACCCTTGAAGCCGGTTTTCGCGCCCCCATATAGCGGCACAAGCGCGGGCTTGCTGCCCGCTGATCGTACTGAGAGGAGGACCCATGGCCGACGAGCAGAACCTGGATAACCAGAACCCGGAAACGCCAGAGCAATCGCAAGCAGACGTAGCCGAGGATCTGGCAGCCCGCGTGCAATCGCTGGAGGAGCAGCTGGCGGCCGCGCAGGATCAGTCGCTGCGCGTGGCGGCAGAGCTGCAGAACATCCGTCGGCGTGCCGAGCAGGATGTCGAAAAGGCGCACAAGTTCGCGCTGGAAAAGTTCGCCGGTGACCTGCTGGCCGTCGCCGACAGCCTGGAGCGCGGTCTCGAGCTGTCGAACCCGGATGACGAGGCGGTCAAGCCGATGCGCGAAGGCGTCGAGCTTACCCTCAAGCTGCTGCTCGACACCCTGGCCCGTCATCAGCTGGAGCAGCTGGATCCGCACGGCGAGCCGTTCAATCCCGAGCATCACCAGGCCATGGCGATGGAGGAGAGCACTCACGTCGAGCCGGGCAGCGTGCTCAAGGTGTTCCAGAAAGGTTATCTGCTCAACGGGCGCCTGTTGCGTCCGGCGATGGTCGTGGTCAGCAAGGCGCCCGCCGACGCGCCGCCTTCTATCGATGAGAAGGCTTGAAATCGGCATACCCATCCCCATCTGGTAGCCAAGCGTTTTTGTGTTACCCGCAGCCGGTAGACAGGCGCGGATCAATCGAAATTTGGAGAGCGAATTAAATGGGCAAGATCATCGGTATCGACCTGGGGACCACCAACTCCTGTGTCTCCATCATGGAAAACGGCAACGTCAAGGTCATCGAGAACGCCGAAGGCGGACGCACCACGCCGTCCATCATCGCCTACACCAACGATGGCGAGACGCTGGTCGGTCAGTCGGCCAAGCGCCAGGCAGTCACCAACCCGCAGAACACTCTGTACGCGGTCAAGCGCCTGATCGGCCGCCGTTTCGAAGAAGATGTCGTGCAGAAGGACATCAAGATGGTGCCCTACACCATCGTCAAGGCCGATAACGGTGATGCATGGGTGGAAGTGAAGGGCCAGAAGATGGCGCCTCCGCAGATTTCTGCCGAAGTGCTGAAGAAGATGAAGAAGACCGCCGAGGATTACCTGGGCGAGCCGGTCACCGAAGCGGTCATCACCGTGCCGGCCTACTTCAACGACAGCCAGCGTCAGGCTACCAAGGACGCCGGTCGCATCGCCGGTCTGGACGTCAAGCGCATCATCAACGAGCCGACCGCGGCCGCGCTGGCCTATGGCATGGACAAGGCCAAGGGCGACCACACCGTGATCGTCTATGACCTGGGTGGCGGTACCTTCGACGTGTCGGTGATCGAGATCGCCGAAGTCGATGGCGAGCACCAGTTCGAAGTGCTGGCCACCAACGGTGACACCTTCCTCGGTGGCGAGGACTTCGACATCCGTCTGATCGATTACCTCGTCGACGAGTTCAAGAAAGAAACCGGCATGAACCTCAAGGGCGACCCTCTGGCCATGCAGCGTCTGAAGGAAGCGGCGGAGAAGGCCAAGATCGAGCTGTCTTCCAGCCAGTCGACCGACGTCAACCTGCCCTATATCACGGCAGACGCGAGCGGTCCGAAGCACCTCAATGTGAAGATTTCCCGCGCCAAGCTGGAAGCCCTGGTTGAGGATCTGGTTGCCCGTACCATCGAGCCGTGCCGCATCGCCCTGAAGGACGCCGGTATCGACGTGAGCAAGATCAACGACGTGATCCTGGTCGGTGGTCAGACCCGCATGCCGCTGGTGCAGAAGACCGTGGCCGAGTTCTTCGGCAAGGAAGCGCGCAAGGACGTCAACCCGGACGAAGCCGTGGCCATGGGCGCTGCCATTCAGGGCGCGGTGCTGGCCGGCGACGTCAAGGACGTGCTGCTGCTCGACGTATCGCCGCTGACCCTGGGTATCGAAACCATGGGTGGCGTGATGACCGCGCTGATCGAGAAGAACACCACCATCCCGACCAAGAAGTCCCAGGTGTTCTCCACCGCCGACGACAACCAGAGCGCCGTGACCATTCACGTGCTGCAGGGTGAGCGCAAGCAGGCCAGCGGCAACAAGTCCCTGGGCAAGTTCGACCTGGCCGAGATTCCGCCGGCGCCGCGTGGCGTGCCGCAGATCGAAGTGACCTTCGACATCGACGCCAACGGTATCCTGCATGTGTCCGCCAAGGACAAGGCCACCGGCAAGTCGCAGTCCATCGTGATCAAGGCCAACTCCGGTCTGTCCGAGGAAGAGATCCAGCAGATGGTGCGTGACGCCGAGGCCAACGCCGAGGAAGACCGCAAGTTCGAGGAGCTGGCCGGTGCGCGCAACCAGGGCGATCAGCTGGTGCATGCCACTCGCAAGATGGTCACCGAGGCTGGCGACAAGGTCGCCGCGGACGAAAAGACCGCCATCGAGGCTGCCCTGAGCGCCCTGGAAGTGGCGATCAAGGGCGACGACAAGGCCGAGATCGAGGCCAAGATGAACGCCCTGTCCGAAGTCACTGCCCCGCTGGCGCAGAAGATGTATGCCGAGCAGCCGCAGCCGGGTGCCGAAGCCCAGGGTGCGGAGCAAGCCAAGGACGCAGCGGACGACGTGGTCGACGCCGAGTTCGAAGAAGTGAAGGACAACAAGTAAGCCAGGCTTGCGCTTCCCTCCCATCGCCTGTCGATGGACGTTGTACGCCACGCGGGAGCCGGTCTCCCGCGTCGGCGTATCTGCAAGAGACGAATTTGAGAGTGCAGCAGAACCATGGCTAAACGTGACTATTACGAAGTGCTCGGGGTCGAGCGCGGCGCCAGCGAAGCGGAGCTGAAAAAGGCCTACCGTCGCCTGGCGATGAAGTACCACCCGGACCGCAACCCGGATGACAAGGCCGCGGAAGAGAAATTCAAGGAGGCCAACGAGGCCTACGAAGTGCTCTCCGATGCCGGCAAGCGCTCGGCTTACGACCAGTACGGGCATGCCGGGGTCGACCCGCAGATGGGCGGCGGCGGTGGTGCCGGCTTCGGTGGGGCGAACTTCTCCGATATCTTCGGTGATGTGTTCAGCGACTTCTTCGGCGGTGGTCGTGGCGGCTCCCGTGGCGGCGCCCAGCGCGGCAGTGACCTGCGCTACACCCTGGAGCTGGATCTGGAAGAGGCGGTGCGCGGCACCACCGTGACCATCCGCGTGCCGACCCTGGTCAATTGCAAAACCTGCGATGGCAGCGGCGCGAAGAAGGGCACCAGCCCGGTCACCTGTACCACCTGTGGCGGTATCGGTCAGGTGCGCATGCAGCAGGGCTTCTTCTCGGTGCAGCAGACCTGCCCGCGCTGCCATGGCACCGGCAAGATGATCACCGACCCCTGTGGCAGCTGCCACGGTCAGGGTCGGGTGGAAGAGAGCAAGACCCTGTCGGTCAAGGTGCCGGCGGGTGTGGATACCGGCGATCGCATTCGTCTCTCCGGCGAGGGCGAGGCCGGCACCCAGGGTGGTCCGGCGGGCGACCTGTATGTGGTGGTCAATGTGCGCGAGCACGCGATCTTCCAGCGTGACGGCAAGCACCTGTACTGCGAGGTGCCGATCAGTTTTGCCGACGCGGCATTGGGCGGCGAGCTGGAAGTGCCGACCCTGGATGGTCGGGTCAAGCTGAAGATCCCCGAGGGCACCCAGACCGGCAAGATGTTCCGTCTGCGCGGCAAGGGCGTGGCCCCGGTGCGCGGCGGCGGTGCGGGCGACCTGATGTGCCGGGTGGCGGTGGAAACCCCGGTCAACCTGAGCAAGCGCCAGCGCGAACTGCTGGATGAGTTCCGCAAGTCCCTGGAAGGCGATGACTCCCACTCGCCCAAGGCCAGCGGCTGGTTCGAGGGCGTCAAGCGCTTCTTCGGTGACGTTTAAATTGAGCGTCAAGCCGCAAGCTACAAACCGCAAGAGGATGTTGCGCTTGGCTTGCAGCTTGAGGCGTGCAGCTTGGAGCTGATGCTATGCAACGTATCGCAGTAATGGGCGCCGCCGGGCGCATGGGCAAGACCCTGATCGAAGCCGTCAGCCAGGCCGAAGGCGCGCAGCTGAGCGCCGCCATCGACCGGGCCGATAGCAGCCTGATCGGCGCCGATGCCGGTGAGCTGGTCGGTCTGGGCAAGATTGGCGTGACCCTGGTGGGCGATCTGGCGGCAGTGGTCGATGACTTCGATGTGCTGATCGACTTCACTCACCCCTCGGTGACTCTGAAGAACCTGGAGGTCTGCCGCGCCGCCGGCAAGGCCATGGTGATCGGCACCACCGGTTTCAGCCCCGAGGAGAAGCAGCTGCTCAGTGATGCCGGCAAGCAGATCCCCATCGTCTTTGCCGCCAACTTCAGTGTTGGCGTCAATCTCTGCCTCAAGCTGCTGGATACTGCGGCCCGGGTATTGGGCGATGAGGTGGATATCGAGATCATCGAGGCGCATCACCGGCACAAGGTCGATGCGCCGTCCGGAACCGCCCTGCGTATGGGTGAGGTGGTGGCCGATGCCCTGGGTCGTGATCTGCAGAAAGTGGCGGTGTACGGCCGCGAGGGTCAGACCGGCGCCCGCGCCCGGGAAACCATCGGCTTTGCCACCGTGCGTGCCGGTGATGTGGTCGGTGATCACACCGTGCTGTTCGCCGCCGACGGCGAGCGGGTGGAAATCACCCACAAGGCCTCCAGCCGCATGACCTTCGCCAAGGGCGCGGTGCGTTCGGCGCTGTGGCTGCAAAAGCGCCAGCCAGGGCTGTATGACATGCAGGATGTGCTGGAGCTGCGCTGAGGCAGGATGTCGCATGGCGGTGGATTTATGTCTCACGGGCATCTTGCGGTGGACCGAAAAGGCATTTTTCTGTAAGCTTCCCGCTTTAGTGTGTCCACTAAAGTTGCGCAGAATGAATCAGATAAAAAAGCGGGATGACCTTCACACGTCATCCCGCTTTTTTACAATCTGCGTGTGCTCCAACGCGTTGATCGACGGAGGTCTTCTTGAGTAAGCCAGCCCTAAAACCTGCCATCCTGGCCCTTGCTGATGGCAGCATCTTCCGCGGCGAATCCATCGGTGCCGATGGCCAGACCATCGGAGAGGTGGTGTTCAACACCGCCATGACCGGCTACCAGGAAATCCTCACCGATCCTTCCTATGCCCAGCAGATCGTGACCCTGACCTACCCGCATATCGGCAACACCGGCACCACGCCGGAAGATGCCGAGTCCAATCGCGTGTGGGCGGCCGGCCTGATCATTCGTGACCTGCCGCTGATCGCCAGCAACTGGCGCAGCACCCAGCCGCTGGATGAGTACCTGAAGGAAAACGGCACCGTCGCCATCGCCGGTATCGACACCCGTCGTCTGACCCGCATCCTGCGCGAGAAGGGTTCGCAGAACGGCTGCATTCTGGTCGGTGACGACGCCACCGAAGAAAAGGCCCTGGAACTGGCGCGCAGCTTCCCCGGCCTCAAGGGCATGGACCTGGCCAAGGTGGTCAGCTGCAGCGAGCGCTATGAGTGGCGTTCCAGCGTGTGGGAGCTGAAAAGCGACAGCCACCCGGAAATTGCCGCCGCCGACCTGCCTCACCACGTAGTGGCCTACGACTACGGTGTAAAGCTGAATATCCTGCGCATGCTGGTCGAGCGCGGCTGCCGCGTCACCGTGGTGCCGGCGCAGACCCCGGCCAGTGATGTGCTGGCCCTGAGCCCTGATGGTGTGTTCCTGTCCAATGGCCCGGGCGACCCCGAGCCTTGCGACTATGCCATTGCCGCCATCAAGCAGGTGCTGGAAACCGAGATCCCGGTGTTCGGCATCTGCCTGGGCCATCAGCTGCTGGCCCTGGCCTCCGGCGCCAAGACCCTGAAAATGGGTCATGGCCATCACGGTGCCAACCACCCGGTGCAGGACCTGAAAACCGGCGTGGTGATGATCACCAGCCAGAACCACGGTTTTGCCGTGGACGAGGCCAGCCTGCCGGGCAACCTGCGCGCCACCCACAAGTCGCTGTTCGACGGCACCCTGCAGGGTATCGAACGTACCGACAAGGAAGCCTTCAGCTTCCAGGGTCACCCCGAAGCGAGCCCAGGCCCCCACGATGTGGCGCCGCTGTTCGATCGCTTTATCGCCGCCATGGCTGCCCGTCGCTGATCCGCTGAGTCCAGGAATTCGAGAGTTACCCCATGCCAAAACGTACAGATATCAAAAGCATCCTGATCCTCGGCGCCGGCCCCATCGTTATCGGCCAGGCCTGCGAGTTCGACTACTCCGGCGCTCAGGCGTGTAAGGCGCTTAAAGAGGAGGGCTACCGGGTCATCCTGGTCAACTCCAACCCGGCCACCATCATGACCGACCCGGCCATGGCCGACGCCACCTATATCGAGCCGATCAAGTGGGCCACCGTGGCCAAGATCATCGAGAAGGAGCGCCCCGACGCCCTGCTGCCGACCATGGGTGGCCAGACCGCATTGAACTGCGCCCTGGACCTGGAAAAGCACGGCGTGCTGGAAAAGTTCGGCGTGGAAATGATTGGCGCCAACGCCGACACCATCGACAAGGCCGAAGACCGCTCGCGCTTCGACAAGGCCATGAAGGACATCGGCCTGGCCTGCCCGGTATCGGGTATCGCCCATAACATGGAAGAAGCCTACGGCGTGCTGGAGAAGGTCGGCTTCCCCTGCATCATCCGCCCGTCCTTCACCATGGGCGGCACCGGTGGCGGTATCGCCTACAACCGTGAAGAGTTCGAGGAAATCTGCGCCCGTGGTCTGGACCTGTCGCCGACCAGCGAGCTGCTGATCGACGAATCCCTGATCGGCTGGAAGGAATACGAGATGGAGGTGGTCCGCGACAAGAAGGACAACTGCATCATCGTCTGCTCCATCGAGAATTTCGACCCGATGGGCGTGCACACCGGCGACTCGATCACCGTGGCGCCGGCGCAGACCCTGACCGACAAGGAATACCAGATCCTGCGTAACGCCTCGCTCGCGGTGCTGCGCGAGATCGGCGTGGAAACCGGCGGCTCCAACGTGCAGTTCGGCATCTGCCCGAACACCGGGCGCATGGTGGTGATCGAGATGAACCCGCGCGTGTCGCGCTCCTCGGCACTGGCCTCCAAGGCCACCGGCTTCCCGATTGCCAAGATCGCCGCCAAGTTGGCCGTGGGTTACACCCTGGATGAACTGTCCAACGACATCACTGGCGGCCGCACCCCGGCGTCGTTCGAGCCGGCCATCGACTACGTGGTGACCAAGGTTCCGCGTTTCGCCTTCGAGAAATTCCCCAACGCCGATGCCCGCCTGACCACCCAGATGAAGTCCGTGGGTGAAGTCATGGCCATTGGTCGCACCTTCCAGGAGTCCATGCAGAAAGCCCTGCGCGGCCTGGAAGTGGGCGTTGCCGGCTTCGATCCCCGGCTCGACCTGAACGACCCGGAAGCCGAGAGCATCCTGCGCCGCGAGCTGACCGTGCCCAGCGCCGAGCGCGTCTGGTACGTGGCCGATGCCTTCCGCGCCGGCAAGACGGTCGCCGAGGTATTCGAGCTGACCCGCATCGACGAGTGGTTCCTGGTGCAGATCGAAGACCTGATCAAGGACGAGGAGCGGGTCAAGACCCTGGGCCTGTCCAGCATCGACCGTGACCTGATGTTCAAACTCAAGCGTAAGGGCTTCTCCGATGCCCGCCTGGCCAAGCTGCTCGGCGTTTCCGAGAAGAGCCTGCGTGCCCACCGCCACAAGCTCAAGGTGCTGCCGGTGTACAAGCGCGTGGACACCTGCGCTGCCGAATTTGCCACCGACACCGCCTATATGTACTCGACCTACGAGGAAGAGTGCGAAGCCAATCCGAGTGGCCGCGACAAGATCATGATCCTCGGCGGCGGTCCCAACCGTATCGGCCAGGGCATCGAGTTCGACTACTGCTGCGTGCACGCGGCGCTGGCCATGCGTGAGGATGGCTTTGAAACCATCATGGTCAACTGCAACCCGGAAACCGTCTCCACCGACTACGACACCTCCGACCGCCTGTACTTCGAGCCGGTGACCCTGGAAGACGTGCTGGAAATCGTTCGTGTCGAGCAGCCCAAGGGCGTGATCGTGCAGTACGGCGGCCAGACCCCGCTGAAGATCTGCCGTGCCCTGGAAGAGGCCGGTGTGCCGATCATCGGCACCAGCCCCGAGGCCATCGACCGCGCCGAAGACCGCGAGCGTTTCCAGCAGATGGTGCAGCGCTTGGGTCTGCGTCAGCCTGCCAACGCCACCGCGCGCAGCGAAGACGAGGCCCTGGCCCTGTCGAAGAGCATCGGTTATCCGATGGTGGTGCGTCCGTCCTATGTACTGGGCGGCCGCGCGATGGAAATCGTCTACCAGGAAGAAGAACTCAAGCGCTATATGCGCGAAGCGGTGAAAGTCTCCAACGACAGCCCGGTGCTGCTGGATCGCTTCCTCAACTGCGCCATCGAGGTGGACGTGGATGCGGTGTGCGACGGCGAGACCGTGGTGATCGGCGCGATCATGCAGCATATCGAACAGGCCGGCGTGCACTCCGGTGACTCCGCCTGCTCGCTGCCGCCGTACTCGCTGCCGATGCATATCCAGGACGAGATCCGCGAGCAGGTCAAGAAAATGGCCCTGGAGCTCGGCGTGGTTGGCCTGATGAATGTGCAGATGGCCGTGCAGGGCGAGGATATCTTCGTCATCGAAGTGAACCCGCGCGCCTCGCGTACCGTGCCGTTCGTTTCCAAGTGCGTCGGCGAGTCCCTGGCCAAGGTGGCGGCCCGTGTCATGGCCGGCAAGACCCTGGCCGAGGCCGGTTACAGCAAGGAAATCATCCCGCCGTTCTTCAGCGTCAAGGAGGCGGTGTTCCCCTTCGCCAAGTTCCCCGGCGTCGACCCGATTCTCGGCCCGGAGATGAAGTCCACCGGTGAAGTGATGGGCGTTGGCGACAGCTTCGGCGAAGCCTTTGCCAAGGCCCAGATGGGCGCCAGCGAGATTCTGCCGAACTCCGGTTGCGCCTTTATCAGCGTGCGCGAGGACGACAAGGCCGAGGCCGTGCAGGTCGCGCGCGATCTGGTCAGCCTGGGCTTCGAAGTGGTCGCCACCGCTGGCACCGCCAAGGTCATCGAGGCCGCCGGTCTGCCGGTGCGCCGCGTGAACAAGGTGACCGAGGGTCGTCCGCACGTGGTCGACATGATCAAGAACGACGAGGTCACCCTGATCATCAATACCACCGAGGGGCGTCAGTCCATCGCTGACTCCTACTCCATTCGTCGTAACGCCCTGCAGCACAAGATCTACTGCACCACCACCATTGCGGCGGGGCAGGCGGTCTGTGAGGCGCTCAAGTTCGGTCCCGAGAAGACCGTGCGCCGGCTGCAGGATCTGCATGCAGGAATCAAGGCATGAATAAATACCCCATGACCGTCCAGGGCGCGCGCGCCCTGGAAGAGGAACTGGCTCATCTGACCAAGGTGCTGCGTCCGCAGCTCAGTCAGGCCATCGGTGAGGCCCGCGAGCTGGGTGACCTCAAGGAAAACGCCGAATACCACGCCGCCCGCGAACAGCAGGGTATGGTCGAGGCGCGTATCCGCGATATCGAAGGCCGTCTGCAGAATGCAGTGGTGATCGATGTCACCACCATCGAGCACATCGGCAAGGTGATCTTCGGCACCACGGTGGAAATTGCCAACTGTGAAACCGATGAAAGCGTGACCTATCAGATCGTTGGCGAGGATGAGGCCGATATCAAACTCGGCAAGATTTCCGTCGGCTCGCCCATCGCCCGTGCCCTGATCGGCAAGAGCGAAGGTGATGTGGTGACGGTGCAGACCCCCAGCGGCGTGATCGAGTATGAGATCGTCGAGGTCCGTCATCTCTAAACCGGGCGCCCTCGACGCAGGCAGCATCACCTGGCTGCTGGCCCAGGCCTTCTGGGTCGGCGGTATGGCGGTGCTGCAATTTCTGCTGTTGCCTGCCGTGGGCAAGCTGGGGTTGGCGCCCCTGCTGGTGGAGGAGATCGTCAATCACCTCGGCCCGCTGATGGTGGGGTTGGCGGCGGTCTGTGCCGGTTTACAGCTGGTGGTGCTGGTGCGGGCACTGGCCTTGTCGGCCCTGTGGCGGGATATGCGCGGGCAGTTGCTGCTCTCGGTCCTGCTGATGGCGGCCAGTTACCTGCTGGTGGCGCAGTGGGCCCCTGATGCGCAGCGCTGGCTGCGTTTCAGCTATCTGGTGATGATGTTCTGCGGCCTGCTATTGCTGCTGCAGCCCCTGCCCAAGGCTGCTACTGCCAGGCCCCAAGGCTGATAAGCCGGGGCCGGGCCTGCAGATTCAAGCCTGGAAGCGGTGGATATTGGACAGGTTCTTGTTCGGCTTGGGGTTCTTGCGGTAAATCAGCGCCATCTTACCGATCACCTGGGCCAACTCGGCGTTGCCGGCCTTGCACAGTTCGTTGATCACCTGCAGGCGGTCTTCGCGTTCGGTGATGCGCAGCTGCACTTTGATCAGCTCATGATCGTTCAGGGCGCGCTCAAGCTCGGCCAGTACGCCTTCGGTCAAACCATTGTCGGCCACGATCAATACGGGTTTCAGGTGGTGGCCGATAGATTTGAATTGTTTCTTCTGCTCTTGAGTGAGCGGCATAATCAGGTTCCTGCATTTGATCTGGAAAAACGGCGCCTAGTTTACCCGAGCGCCCGCTAACCCGCCCAGATATTCATGCTCAGCACAATTAGAGGTATCGCGTGGCCCGCTCCAAGACCAGTCAAGGTTGGCTGAAAGAACATTTCAACGACCCCTATGTGAAGATGGCGCAGAAGGATGGCTATCGCTCGCGCGCCAGCTACAAGCTGCTGGAAATCCAGGACAAGGACCGCATCCTGCGTCCGGGCATGACCGTGGTCGATCTGGGCGCTGCGCCCGGCGGCTGGTCCCAGGTCACCAGTCGGGTGATCGGTGACAAGGGCACACTGATCGCGTCAGATATCCTGGAAATGGACAGCATTCCCGACGTCACCTTTATCCAGGGTGACTTTACCGAGGATGCGGTGTTCGCCCGCATTCTGGAGGCCATCGGCGACAGCGCGGTTGACCTTGTTATTTCCGATATGGCCCCCAATATGAGTGGGGTGAGGGCGGCCGATCAGCCGCGGGCCATGTATCTGTGCGAGTTGGCGCTGGATCTGGCCGGGCGGGTGTTGCGCCCCGGTGGTGACTTTCTGATCAAGATCTTCCAGGGTGAAGGTTTCGATGCGTACCACAAGCAGGTGCGCCAGATGTTCGACAAGGTGCAGATGCGCAAGCCCTTGTCGTCCCGCGATCGTTCCCGCGAGCAGTACCTGCTGGCGCGGGGCTATCGCGGCGAGTAAGGCGGGCAGCTGCGCTGGATGAGGAACCGAAGCAGTGGCGGCTTGCTCAAATAAAGGGTTACAGACGGTGCCTGCCAGCGGCGGGCGTTTGGTGTAAGTTAGAGCGGTACATAATGGGTCGTCAGGCGAGCACGCTTCGACATGGGGCCTGCTGCAGAGGGTAGCTAATTGAACGACATGGCAAAGAATCTGATCCTGTGGTTGATCATCGCCGCTGTCCTGGTGACGGTGATGAACAACTTCTCCACCCCGAACGAGTCGAGCAAGCTCAACTATTCGGAGTTTATCCAGCAGGTGCAGAGTGGTCAGGTGCAGCGTGTCACCGTGGATGGCTTCATCATCAGCGGCGTGCGTGGCGATGGCAGCTCCTTCGAGACCGTGCGTCCGGCGATCCAGGACAATGGCCTGATCAAGGACCTGATGGACAACAACGTGCAGATCGTCGGCAAGCAGCCGGAGCAGCAGAGCATCTGGACTCAGCTGTTGGTGGCCAGCTTCCCGATTCTGGTGATCATCGCCGTCTTCATGTTCTTTATGCGCCAGATGCAGGGCGGTGCCGGCGGCAAGGGCGGGCCGATGAGCTTCGGCAAGTCCAAGGCGCGCCTGCTCTCCGAAGACCAGGTCAAGACCACCTTCGCTGACGTCGCCGGTTGTGACGAGGCCAAGGAAGAAGTCAGCGAACTGGTTGAGTTCCTTCGCGATCCGGGCAAGTTCCAGCGCCTGGGTGGGCGTATCCCCCGTGGCGTGCTGATGGTCGGCTCGCCGGGTACCGGTAAGACGCTGCTGGCCAAGGCCGTGGCCGGTGAGGCCAAGGTGCCGTTCTTCACCATTTCCGGTTCGGACTTCGTTGAAATGTTCGTCGGTGTCGGCGCCAGCCGCGTGCGCGACATGTTCGACCAGGCCAAGAAGCACGCGCCCTGCATTATCTTTATCGACGAGATCGACGCCGTCGGTCGCCATCGTGGCGCCGGCATGGGCGGCGGTCACGACGAGCGCGAGCAGACCCTCAACCAGTTGCTGGTGGAGATGGACGGCTTCGAGATGAACGACGGCATCATCGTGATTGCCGCCACCAACCGCCCCGACGTGCTCGACCCGGCGCTGCTGCGTCCCGGTCGCTTCGACCGCCAGGTGGTGGTCGGCCTGCCGGATATCCGTGGTCGCGAGCAGATTCTCAAGGTGCATATGCGCAAGGTGCCGATGAGTGACGACGTCGAGCCGGCAGTAATTGCCCGCGGTACGCCGGGGTTCTCCGGTGCCGATCTGGCCAATCTGGTCAACGAGGCTTCGCTGTTCGCCGCCCGCGCCGGTAAGCGCCTGGTGGAAATGAAGGAGTTCGAGCTGGCCAAGGACAAGATCATGATGGGCGCGGAGCGCAAGACCATGGTCATGTCCGACAAGGAAAAGCTCAATACCGCCTACCACGAAGCCGGTCATGCCATTGTCGGTCGTCTGGTGCCCGAGCATGACCCGGTCTACAAGGTGTCGATCATTCCGCGCGGTCGCGCCCTGGGCGTGACCATGTTCCTGCCGGAAGAGGATCGCTACAGCCTGAGCAAGCGCGCACTGATCAGCCAGATCTGCTCGCTGTTCGGTGGCCGTATCGCCGAGGAAATGACCCTGGGCTTCGATGGCGTCACCACCGGTGCCTCCAACGACATCATGCGCGCCACCCAGCTGGCCAAGAACATGGTGACCAAGTGGGGGTTGTCCGAGAAGCTCGGTCCGCTGATGTATGCCGAGGAGGAGGGTGAGGTATTCCTTGGGCGCAGCATGGGAAGCCAGCAGAGCAATGTCTCGGCTGACACCGCCAAATTGATCGACCAGGAGGTGCGCAGCATCATCGATCAGTGCTATGCCACGGCCAAGCGCCTGCTCGAAGAAAACCGCGACAAGCTCGATGCCATGGCCGAAGCCTTGATGAAGTACGAAACCATCGATGCTTCGCAGATCGACGACATTATGAATGGCGTCATCCCTCGCGAGCCGCGGGACTGGTCGGGTGGTGGCAGCGGTACGCCGGCTGCTGCCAACGAGGCCGAGGTGAGTGCCGATAAGCCTATTGGTGGTCCTGCCGCCGAACACTAAGGTTCGCAATGTCCGTTGTTTCTTCCTTTGGCCGGCTGCCCTGTGGCAGCCGGCTTCTTGATTTAAGCCGCCCGCAGGTTATGGGCATTCTCAATGTCACGCCTGATTCCTTCTCCGATGGCGGCCGCTTTACTGCGCGCGATGCGGCTCTGAGGCATGCCGAAGGTATGCTCAAGGCAGGGGCGACCCTGATCGACGTGGGCGGCGAGTCGACCCGGCCTGGAGCGCGGGCGGTTTCTCCGGTCGAGGAACTGGAGCGGGTCGCGCCCATAGTCGAGGCGATTGCCGCCGAGCTGGATGTGATCATCTCGGTGGATACCTCGACCCCGGCGGTGATGCGCGAAGCGGCGCGTCTGGGGGCAGGCCTGATCAATGACGTGCGCTCGCTCGGTCGCGACGGCGCCCTGGATGCAGCGGCCGATACCGGCTTGCCGATATGCCTGATGCACATGCGCGGCGAGCCGGGCACTATGCAGGACAATCCGTGCTATCCCGATATAGTCGCGGAGGTGCGGGGCTTTCTCGCCGAACGGATGGCAGCCTGCGCCGCTGCCGGTATTGCTGCCGACCGTCTGATTCTCGATCCGGGTTTTGGCTTTGCCAAAACCCTGGAGCACAATCTGAGTCTGTTCAGGCATCTGGAAGCTCTGCATGAGCTGGGGCGGCCCTTGCTGGTGGGCGTCTCGCGCAAGAGCATGATCGGCAAGGTGCTGGGTCATGAGGTGGGCGGGCGCCTGTATGGCAGCCTGGCCCTGGCGGCCCTGGCCATAAACAAGGGCGCACATATTCTGCGGGTGCACGACGTGGCCGAAACGGTCGATGTGGTGCGCATGCTGGCTGCCGTTGAGGCGGCCGACTAAGTCATCAAGGATTCTGAGTCATGGCAAGAAAGTATTTTGGTACCGATGGTATCCGCGGTCGCGTCGGCGAGTTTCCGATCACCCCGGACTTTATGCTCAAGCTTGGCTGGGCCGCAGGCGTGGCCTTTCGCAAGCAGGGCAAGTGCCGCATCCTGATCGGCAAGGACACGCGTATTTCCGGTTATATGTTCGAGTCGGCCCTGGAAGCCGGTCTGGCCTCGGCCGGAGCCGATGTGCAGCTGCTCGGTCCCATGCCGACGCCGGCCATTGCCTACCTGACCCGTACCTTCCAGGCCGATGCCGGGATCGTCATCAGTGCCTCGCACAACCCCCATGATGACAACGGCATCAAGTTCTTCTCGGCCCAGGGTACCAAGTTGCCGGATGAGATCGAGGCGATGATCGAAGAGTTGCTCGATCAGCCAATGACCGTGGTGGAGTCGGCCAAGATCGGTAAGGCCTCGCGTATCAACGATGCCAGCGGCCGTTATATCGAGTTCTGCAAGAGCAGTGTGCCGACCAGCACCAGCTTTGCCGGTTTGAAAATCGTCATTGATTGCGCCCATGGTGCGGCCTACAAGGTGGCGCCCAGCGTGTTCCGCGAGTTGGGCGCCGAGGTGCATGTGTTGTCGGCCCAGCCCGATGGTCTGAACATCAACCATGGCTGCGGTTCCACCCATACGGAAAGCCTGCAGGCCGAAGTGGTGGCGCGCCAGGCCGATCTGGGCATCGCCTTTGATGGTGATGCCGACCGCGTACTGATGGTCGATCACACCGGTACCCTGGTCGATGGCGACGAGTTGCTGTTTATCATCGCCCGTGATCTGCACGAGCGCGGCAAGCTGCAGGGCGGCGTGGTGGGCACCCTGATGAGCAATCTGGGGCTGGAGCTGGCCCTGGCCGATCTGGGTATTCCCTTCGTGCGGGCCAAGGTGGGTGACCGCTATGTGATTGCCGAACTGCTGGCGCGTGACTGGCAGTTGGGTGGCGAGGGCTCGGGCCATCTGGTGTGCTTCCAGCACACCACCACGGGGGATGCGATCATTGCTGCACTGCAGGTGTTGATGGCGCTCAAGCGTCGTGGCCAGACCCTAGGTGAGGCGCGCCAGGGCATGCAGAAATGTCCTCAGGTGCTGGTCAATGTGCGTTTTGCCGGTGGCGTCGATCCGCTGGAGCATGCAGCGGTGCAGCAGGCCAGTGCGCGGGTGACCGAGCAGATGGCCGGGCGTGGCCGGGTGCTGCTGCGCAAGTCCGGTACCGAACCGCTGGTGCGGGTGATGGTCGAGGGTGACGATGAGGCCCAGGTTCGTGGCTATGCCGATGAATTGGCTAAGGTTGTCGCCGAAGTTTGTGCCTGATTTGGCTTGCGAGTCGGGGCGGCCTTGAGTAACATCTGCGCCCTCTTTGACCGACGAGGTAAAGCATGCGTCGCCCAATGGTTGCTGGTAACTGGAAGATGCACGGTACCCGCGCCAGCGTCGCTGAGCTGATCGACGGTCTCAAGCAGCAGTCGCTGCCGGCAGATGTGGATGTGGCGGTTTTCCCTTCTGCATTGCATCTGGCGCAGGCTGTTGCAGGTTTTGCAGGTGCCGTTGCGGTGGGGGCACAGAATTGTGCCTGTGAGCCGCAGCAGGGTGCTCTGACCGGGGAGGTGGCGGCTGTCCAGTTGCTGGATGCCGGTTGCTCGCTGGTGCTGGTTGGCCATTCCGAGCGGCGTTTGCTGCTGGGTGAGTCCGATGAGCTGGTGGTGCGCAAGTTTGCCGCGGCCCAGTCCGTCGGTCTGATCCCTGTGCTCTGTGTGGGGGAGACCCTGGCGCAGCGCGAGGCGGGCGAAACCCTGGTGGTGGTGGCCGAGCAGATTGCGGCGGTCATTGATGCGTTGGGTGTTTCGGTGTTTGCCAATGCGCTGGTGGCCTATGAGCCGGTCTGGGCTATTGGTACAGGTCTGACGGCCACGCCGGAGCAGGCGCAGCAGGTGCACCAGGCCATTCGTGCGCAGATCGCGCGGCTGGAACCGGCCTTGGCTGCCGGGTTGAGAATTCTTTATGGTGGCAGCGTCAAGGCCGCCAGTGCTGCCGAGTTGTTCGGCATGCCGGATATCGATGGGGGGCTTGTGGGTGGAGCCTCTCTGAATGCAGATGAGTTCGGTGCGATCTGTCGCGCCGCAGGAAGCTAAAGAAATGCTGGAAACAGTTATTGTTGTTTTGCATCTGCTGGGCGCCATTGGTGTCGTAGTGCTGGTTTTGCTGCAGCAGGGCAAGGGTGCCGATGCGGGCGCTTCTTTCGGTTCGGGTGCTTCTGCCACTGTATTCGGCAGCCAAGGAAGTACTACCTTTCTGAGTCGCGTTACTGCTATACTCGCCACCGGTTTTTTCTTGACCAGCCTGGGTTTAGCGTTCTTTGCTAAAGAAAAGGCTGATGGTCTGGCTCAGGTTGGTTTGCCTGATCCGGCGGTCTTGGAAGTTCAGCAGGCCAAGCCGGCTGTTGAAGATGTACCCGTTCTGGAGGCCACTGCGCCAGCTGTTGAAGCGGCCGATGTACCTCAGGTTCCAGAGCAGCAGTAAAGCGGTAAGTTGTAAACGATTTTGCCGAGGTGGTGGAATTGGTAGACACGCTACCTTGAGGTGGTAGTGGCCATAGGCTGTAGGGGTTCGAGTCCCCTCCTCGGTACCAATTTTCAGGCAAGCCCGCTTCAGGCGGGCTTTCTTGTCTCTGGAGTGTCGGTTGACCCCTGGTTGGGTTCGGCCGTATACTTCGGCCCCAGCTTTGATGTGGGAAGAGCAGTCAGGTCTCTCCTCGGATACTGAATCCGAAGATGGTTGGTCAGGTACCAGCCCCGCATTAAGCCGTCGCGGAGCCCCTTTTCAGGGGCTTTTTGCTAGCTGGGAGTCAGCTTTGCCGGCCTTTAGAGGGCGGTTTGATGATGGGCGTTTCGCCCATTTTTTATTTCTACAGCATGCGCGAGGGGTTCAGGTGTCGAGCAAGCTAGAACAGTTGCAGGCCTTGGTGGCCCCGGTAGTTGAAGCACTTGGCTATCAATGCTGGGGTATCGAGTTCCTGTCGCAGGGGCGTCATTCGCTGCTGCGCGTTTATATCGACAAGGACGGTGGCATCCTGATCGACGACTGCGAGATTGTCAGTCGGCAGCTCAGTGGTGTGCTCGATGTCGAGGATCCCATCGCCTCGGAATACACCCTGGAGGTGTCTTCCCCGGGTATGGATCGGCCACTGTTCACTCTGGAGCAGTTTGCCAGCCATGCCGGCGAGCAAGTGAAGATTAAGCTGCGTTCGCCTTTTGAGGGGCGGCGCAATTTTCAGGGCCTTCTGCGCGGTGTGGAAGAGCAGGATGTGGTGGTGCAGGACGGTGACCACGAGTTTCTCTTGCCGATCGACTCGATCGACAAGGCCCATATCATCCCCAGGTTTGATTGAAGCGCAGGTGTCGTAGCGTGCGGCGCACGGTGCAGGCGGTTCCAATGGATTGCGAAAGGCGAGGCGTACGATGAGCAAAGAAGTACTGCTGGTTGTGGAGTCGGTGTCCAATGAAAAGGGCGTGCCGGCGAGTGTGATTTTCGAGGCGCTGGAGCTGGCATTGGCAACAGCCACCAAGAAGCGTTTCGAGGACGAAGTGGAGCTGCGGGTGGTGATCAACCGCCAGAACGGCAGCTATGAAACCTTCCGTTGCTGGACTGTGGTGGACGAGGCCGACTTCGACGATCCGGCCCACCAGGTGACCACCGATATGCCGCGCGCTGTCGAGGCTAACGCTAAGGTCGGCGATGTGCTGGAAGAGAAGATCGAGTCCATCGAGTTCGGTCGTATCGCCGCCCAGACCGCCAAGCAGGTGATCGTGCAGAAAGTGCGCGAGGCCGAGCGGGCGCAGGTGGTGGACGCCTATCGCGAGCGCCTGGGTGAGATCATCTCCGGCACCGTGAAAAAGGTCACCCGCGACAGCGTGATCGTCGATCTGGGCAACAATGCCGAGGCTCTGCTGGCCCGCGAAGACATCATTGCCCGCGAGACCTTCCGCGTGGGGGTGCGCCTGCGTGCCCTGCTCAAGGAAATTCGCACCGAGAACCGCGGCCCGCAGCTGATCCTGTCGCGCACCGCGCCGGAAATGCTGATCGAGTTGTTCCGCATCGAAGTGCCGGAAATCGCCGAAGGCCTGATCGAAGTCATGGGTGCGTCCCGTGATCCGGGTTCGCGCGCCAAGCTGGCGGTGCGTTCCAAGGACAAGCGTATCGACCCCCAGGGTGCCTGTATCGGCATGCGCGGCTCCCGTGTGCAGGCCGTTTCCGGCGAGCTGGCGGGCGAGCGTGTGGATATCGTGCTGTGGGATGAGAATCCGGCCCAGTTCGTGATCAACGCCATGTCGCCGGCCGAAGTGGCCGCCATCATCGTCGACGAAGATGCCCATGCCATGGACATCGCCGTGGCTGAAGACAACCTGGCTCAGGCCATCGGTCGTGGCGGTCAGAACGTGCGTCTGGCCAGTCAGCTGACCGGCTGGACCCTGAACGTTATGTCCGAAGCTGATATTCAGGCCAAGCAGCAGGCCGAGACCGGCGACATCCTGCAGAGCTTTATCGACGAGCTGGAAGTCGACGAGGAGCTGGCCCAGGTGCTGGTCGAAGAGGGCTTTACCAGCCTGGAAGAAATTGCCTACGTACCGATGGAAGAGATGCTCAGCATCGACGGTTTTGACGAGGACATCGTCACTGAGCTGCGTGCTCGGGCCAAAGATCGCCTGCTGACCAAAGCCATCGCCAACGAGGAAAAGCTGGCAGATGCCCACCCGGCCGAAGACCTGCTCTCGCTTGAGGGTATGGACAAGACGCTTGCGCATGAACTGGCAGTGCGCGGCGTGATTAACCGCGAAGACCTGGCCGAGCAGTCGATTGACGACCTGCTCGACATCGACGGTATCGACGCTGAGCGTGCCGGCAAGTTGATCATGGCCGCTCGAGCCCATTGGTTCGAGTAAGTAGTTGCGGCCTGAGGAGAGGAATGCATGACGCAAGTCACGGTGAAAGAACTGGCCCAAGTGGTCAATACGCCGGTTGAACGCCTGCTGCAGCAAATGAGTGAGGCAGGTTTGCCGCACAAGAATGCCGAGCAAGCCGTAACCGACAGTGAGAAACAGGCCCTGTTGGCCTATCTCAAGAGCAGTCACGGCGACAAGGTGGAAGAGCCGCGCAAGATCACCTTGCAGCGCAAGACCACCAGCACCCTGAAAGTAGCGGGTAGCAAGACCATCAGCGTCGAAGTGCGCAAGAAGAAGACCTTCGTCAAGCGCAGCGCTGAAGAGATCGAAGCCGAGAAGCAGCGCGAGCTGGCCGAGCAGCAAGCCGCTGCCGAAGCCGCGCGCCTGAAGGCCGAGGAAGAGGCCAAGCGCAAGGCCGAAGAAGCGGCCAGGCAGCAGGCTGCCGCCGCGCCTGTGGCCGCTGTCGAGCCGGCTCCGGCACCTGCCGGGCTGGAACCGGTGGTGGATATTCCGGTGGTGGCACCAGTGGACGAGCGCAAGAAGGACGAACTGCGCCGCCCGGACAAGGCGCGCAACGACGACGATCGCCGTGGCGAGCGCAAGGTCACCCAGCACCGCCCAGCGGTCAAGGAGAAGGCGCCGGCCCCGCGCGTGGCACCGCGTACCATCGACGAAGAGAGCGATGGCTTCCGTCGCGGCGGTCGTGGTGGCAAGTCCAAGCTGAAGAAGCGCAACCAGCACGGCTTCCAGACTCCGGCCGGTCCGGTGGTGCGTGAAGTGGCCATCGGCGAGACCATCACTGTGGGCGAGCTGTCCCAGCAGATGTCGGTCAAGGCCGCCGAGGTCATCAAGTTCATGTTCAAGATGGGCACCCCGGTGACCATCAACCAGGTGCTGGATCAGGAAACCGCCCAACTGATCGCCGAAGAGCTGGGCCACAAGGTCAAGCTGGTCAGTGACAACGCCCTGGAAGAGCAGCTGGCCGAGTCGCTGAAGTTCGAAGGCGAAGCCGTTTCCCGTGCGCCGGTGGTGACCGTGATGGGTCACGTCGACCACGGCAAGACCTCGCTGCTCGACTATATCCGTCGTGCCAAGGTGGCTGCTGGCGAAGCCGGTGGTATTACCCAGCATATCGGTGCCTACCACGTGGAAACCGACCGCGGCATGGTCACCTTCCTCGATACCCCGGGTCACGCGGCCTTTACCGCCATGCGTGCCCGCGGTGCCCAGGCTACCGATATCGTGATCCTGGTGGTCGCCGCCGATGACGGCGTGATGCCGCAGACCCAGGAAGCCGTACAGCACGCGAAAGCGGCTGGCGTGCCGATCGTGGTCGCGGTGAACAAGATCGACAAGCCCGATGCCAACCCGGACAACATCAAGAACGGTCTGGCCGCGCTTGACGTGATTCCGGAAGAGTGGGGCGGCGATGCACCTTACGTGCATGTGTCGGCCAAGATGGGTACCGGTATCGACGAACTGCTCGAAGCGGTTCTGCTGCAGGCCGAAGTGCTGGAGCTCAAGGCCACGCCGACCGCTCCGGGTCGCGGTGTGGTGGTCGAGTCGCGTCTGGACAAGGGTCGTGGCCCGGTGGCCACCGTGCTGGTACAGGACGGCACCCTGCGTCAGGGCGACATGGCCCTGGTTGGCTCCAACTATGGCCGCATCCGCGCCATGCTTGACGAGAATGGCAAGCCGATCAAGGAAGCCGGTCCGTCGATTCCGGTGGAAATCCTCGGTCTGGATGGCACCCCGGAAGCCGGCGACGAGCTGACCGTGGTCGCCGACGAGCGCAAGGCCCGCGAAGTGGCCCTGTTCCGTCAGGGCAAGTTCCGCGAGGTCAAGCTGGCCCGCGCCCATGCCGGCAAGCTGGAGAACATCTTCGAAAGCATGGGCCAGGAAGAGAAGAAGACCCTCAACATCGTCATCAAGGCCGACGTGCGCGGTTCCCTTGAGGCGCTGCAGGGCTCGCTCAGTGGCCTGGGCAACGACGAAGTGCAGGTGCGCGTGGTGGCGGGTGGCGTCGGTGGTATCACCGAATCCGATGCCAACCTGGCCCTGGCCTCCAATGCCGTGCTGTTCGGCTTCAACGTGCGTGCCGATGCCGGTGCCCGGAAGATCGTCGAGCAGGAAAGCCTGGATATGCGTTACTACAACGTGATCTACGACATCATCGAAGACGTCAAGAAGGCCCTGACCGGCATGCTCGGCAGCGATGTACGGGAGAACATCCTGGGTACCGCGGAAGTGCGCGACGTGTTCCGTTCGCCGAAGTTCGGTGCCATCGCCGGCTGTATGGTGATCGAGGGTACGGTTTACCGTAACCGCCCGATCCGCGTACTGCGCGACGACGTGGTGATCTTCGAGGGCGAGCTGGAATCCCTGCGCCGCTTCAAGGACGACGCTTCCGAAGTCCGCAGCGGCATGGAGTGCGGTATCGGCGTGAAGAGCTACAACGACGTCAAGGTTGGCGACAAGATCGAAGTGTACGAGAAGGTCCAGGTGGCTCGCAGCCTGTAACGGGCCCGTATCGCGAGTCGCAATATGCAACGCCCGGCCCCGTTTATGCGAGGCCGGGCGTTTGCCGCTTTTGAGCCCGATGCCCGCCAAGGCCTCGCGGCGAGTGAAAGGTAGTTGAAATGGCCAAAGAATTTAGCCGTGCCCAGCGCATTGGCGACCAGATCCAGCGGGAACTGGCGCAACTGATCCGCATGGAAATCAAGGACCCGCGCCTGGGCGGTCTGGTCACTGTGACCGCTGTCGAAGTCAGTCGCGATGCCAGTCATGCCAAGGTGTACGTCACCTTTATGGGTGCTGAGCCCATCGATGGCGTGGACAGCGTGGCGCAGAGCCTCAAGGTGCTCAATGACGCCAGCGGTTTTCTGCGCATGCAACTGGGGCGTGCGATGAAGCTGCGCAGTGTGCCCAATCTGCGCTTCCATTACGACGAAAGCGTGATCCGCGGAGCCGAGCTGTCGGCCCTGATCGAGCGCGCCGTCAGCGAAGACCGCCTGCATGGCGACGACGTTACCGAAGCCAAGGAGTAAAGCCGTGGCCCAGGTCAAGCGTATCCGTCGCCAGGTCAATGGCATCATCCTGCTCGACAAGCCCAAGGGCTTCAGTTCCAACGCCGCCTTGCAGAAGGTGCGCTGGCTGCTCAATGCCGAGAAGGCTGGTCACACCGGCAGTCTCGACCCCCTGGCCACCGGCGTGTTGCCGCTGTGCTTTGGCGAGGCCACCAAGTTTTCCCAGTACCTGCTCGATGCTGACAAGGGTTATGAAGCCCTGATGCAACTGGGGGTGACCACCACTACCGGGGATGCCGAAGGTGAGGTGCTGGAGCGCCGCGAGGTAACCGTTGGTCGCGCCGATATCGAAGCGCTGTTGCCGCGCTTTCGTGGTGAAATCAGCCAGATACCGCCGATGTACTCGGCCCTCAAGCGTGACGGCCAGCCCCTTTACAAGCTGGCCCGTGCCGGCGAAGTGGTGGAGCGCGAGCCGCGTTCTGTTACTATTGCGCGCTTGGAATTGCTCGCCTGCGAAGGTGACCGGGCGCGACTGGCTGTGGACTGCAGCAAAGGCACCTATATCCGTACCCTGGTGGAGGATATTGGCCAACTGCTCGGCTGTGGTGCCCATGTCGCGGAACTGCGCCGTACCAAGGCCGGGCCCTTCGATTTGAGCCGTACCGTGACGCTCGAAGAGCTGGAGCGGGTGCATGCTGAAGGGGGCTGTGAGGCGGTTGATCAGTTTCTGCAACCGGTGGACAGCGGCCTGCAACACTGGCCACTGCTGCAGTTCTCCGAGCACAGCGCGTTCTACTGGCTGCAGGGACAACCGGTACGGGCACCGGAGGCGCCGAAGTTCGGCATGGTGCGGGTACAGGATCACACCGGCCGCTTTATCGGCATCGGTGAAGTGAGCGAAGACGGGCGCATTGCGCCGCGTCGATTGATTTCGACCAAGGCCTAGCCTGGGTCGCAGCCATGGGCCACAGGCTCCTGGCAGAGGATTCGGTCGGCAAGACCGTAGCGCTGGTTGGGGTTTAGGCTCCGGCCTGCGTGTATCGAGGGTGGCTGTTAATAGGCACGGTCATGCCTCTTTTAAAAACACGGGAAGCGATTCCCGGCCTATTGCGACTGCTTCGGCAGTTGCCTAACTGAGAGGATTGCCCATATGGCACTCAGCGCTGTAGAAAAAGCCCAGATCGTTAACGATTACAAGCAAGCTGAAGGCGACACCGGTAGCCCGGAAGTGCAGGTAGCCCTGCTGTCCGCCAACATCAACAAGCTGCAAGGCCACTTCAAGGCCAACGGCAAAGACCACCACAGCCGTCGTGGTCTGATCCGCATGGTTAACCAGCGCCGCAAGCTGCTGGACTACCTGAAGGGTAAGGATGCCAGTCGTTACAGCGCCCTGATCGGTCGCCTGGGTCTGCGTCGCTAAGCAATGCTTATGCGTAGCTGACTGCCGAAGCTGGAAGTGGGGCTTGCCCCGCTTCCAGCTTTTGCTTTTCTGCTTTGGCTGTTTTGGACGATGGCGGGTCCGATTCCCGTAACCGCCCACTCATTCTGTAAGACCCCTGTGCTCGCATGTTGAGCAAGGGTTGTAAGAAACGCTTTCCCCAAGGGCAACAAAGAGAAGGAAAACACCGTGAACCCGGTAATCAAGAAGTTCCAGTTCGGTC
>OGCL01000149.1_pt1 | contig 79707 bp, 76 predicted proteins | sample 1570041 | NCBI WGS metagenome assembly OGCL01 (sample SAMN06266162, study PRJEB24511) | hot springs metagenome | isolation source: Hot spring water | place: South Africa: Limpopo | collected 2015-06-22
GGACGCGATAGGGCGCCGCATCCAGCCATGGGCCAGCGTATGACCCGATCCCGCGCGTCAAGGGTTCGCTCCGCCGGGCTGCGCCCGCCCTTGACCCGCAGCCTCGGGCAGCCCATTACCCACTCGATTTTCAAATGAGGCAAATGAAAACGGCCCCACTTTCGAGGCCGTTTCGCACCTGGCGGAAGCGGTGAGATTCGAACTCACGGAGGGGTATCAGCCCTCGGTGCTTTTCAAGAGCACTGCCTTAAACCACTCGGCCACGCTTCCGGGGCGGTGGATTATAGTCCGCCGAGCGAGGGCAGCCCGTGCCGCCGGCGGGCCGCATCGCAGCTTTCGTCGCCGATTCCGATGAGGGCGAGCGGCGCGAATTCGCGGCAGGCTTCGGGGCGACGTTCGTAGATCGTGCAGCGGGTTTGCGCGCCGACGACGCCTTCGAGGGCGATGCAGCGCCCCGGCGCCTCCGGCGCTTCGCGCATGCAGGCGGCGGTTCTGGTATAGGGCGTCGTGAGCGCGACGGGAACCGTTCCGCCACGCACATCGAGTTCGCACAACGGCAGGGTGACGCGATAGGCAGCGCAGCAGGCGCCGCAGGTCTGGCAGGGCGATGCGGCCATCGGTCAAAACAGCTCGATCTTCTTTTCCTGGGCGGCCGGTTTCTTCGGCACGATGAGCGACTTTTCGTATTCGCTTTCGGCCTTGACCATTTCGAGGACTTCTGGCTGGTTGATCGGGTTGCGGCGGCAGAAGGCGTCGCCGGTAACGGGATCGATGATGACCTTGCGCGACCAGGCGCCGCCGAAGTCCGATGCGACGAGCGGAATCTTTTCCCGCTCCAGCCATTCCTTGGAGAAGCTGGCGTTGCGTTCGCCGATGGCCATCTGGATCGAGTTCACGATGTTGCCGCCCCCGAAGGCCTTGGCGACCAGACGTCCGGGCGAGGCGCCGCGGGCATACATCGCGTTCCTGAGCACTTCCATCGCGTAGTCGCCGTTGAGCACGATGTCCTCGTCGGCGAGCTTCGTGCTGGCGCGGCTGGGCAGCAGAAAGTGGTTCATGCCGGCGAGCTTGAGCTTCGGGTCGTAAAAGCACACCGCCACGCAGGAGCCGAGCAGGGTGGCGATCGGACGCTCGGTCTGCACCGACCAGCCGCCCGGATTGATGTTGAGGGCGAGCCGTTCGAGTTCCTTGGCCGAAGTCGGTTGGGCGGTCATGTCGGGCGGCGGCGCTTATCTGCCATACGCGATGATTTCCTGCGGAATCTTGTACAGGGGAACGATCTTGTCGACCCCGCCCATGTCGATGGCGACCTTGGGCATGCCGAACACGACGCAGGTCGATTCGTCCTCGGCGATGGTCTGCGCGCCGGCTTCGTGCATCTCCTTCATGCCGCGTGCGCCATCGTCGCCCATGCCGGTCATGATGACGCCCAGTGCGTTCCGGTCGGCGACCTGCGCGACGGAGCGGAACAGCACATCGACCGAGGGTTTGTGGCGGTTGACCACCGGGCCGTCCTTGACCTCGACGTAATACTGGGCGCCGCTCCTTTTCAGCATCATGTGGCGGCCGCCGGGGGCGATCAGCGCACGGCCGGGCAGCACGCGGTCGCCGTCCTTCGCCTCGCGCACTTCCATCGCACACAGGCCGTTGAGCCGCTCGGCGAACATGCCGGTGAATTTTTCCGGCATGTGCTGGACGACGACGATGCCGGTCGTGGTGGCGGGCAACTGCGTCAATACGGCTTCGAGGGCCTGCGTTCCTCCGGTCGAGGTGCCGATGGCGACGACCTTGTCGGTGGTTTCGGCCATCGCGCGGGTGCTGGCGGCCTGCGCGGCGAGCATCGCGTCGGCGGTGAGCTTGGGAGGCAAGTTGAGCGGCGGCGCCGAGGCGCCGAGGGTGACGCGGCGCATGTTGGTGCGCGCGGCGGCGCGCACGGCAGAGACGATGTCGTCGCCGGATTCCTGCAGGAACTGTTTTACCCCCATCTTTGGCTTGGTGATGATCGACAGCGCGCCGGCGGCGAGCGCCTCCATCGTCGCCGCCGCCCCCTTTTCGGCGAGCGAGGAGCAGACGACCGTCGGCGTCGGATGCTCGGCCATGATCTTCTTGAGGAAGGTGAGGCCATCCATGCGCGGCATCTCGATGTCGGTGACGATCACGTCGGGCCAGACGGTCTTCATTTTTTCCAGCGCATAGAGCAGATCGGCGCAGGCGGCGATGACTTCGATGTCCGCTTCCTTTTCCAACGTTTCCTTGTTGACCTGGCGGACGACCGCAGAATCGTCGATGAGGATGACCTTGATTTTTGCCATGTTTATTCGGACAGGCGATAGATGGTGGGTTTGACCGGTTTCACCGTTTCGTTGATGCCGTTGAGGCTCTCGGAATGTCCGACGATCAGATAACCGCCGGGCCTGAGCTTCTCGACGATGCGCGCGACGACCTTGCGCTTGGTGTCGTTGTCGAAATAGATCATCACGTTGCGCAGGAAAACGACATGAAACCTGCCGATGTCCGGCAACGCGGTGTTGAGGTTGATCTGCATGAAGCGCGTATGTTTTCTCAGCTCGGGAGCGATGAGAAAGCTGCCCTCCTGCGAACGCACGCCCTTGAGGCAGTATTTCTTCAGGTATTCCTGCGGCAGACCGCGCGTGCGGTCGAGCCAGTATTGGCCGCGCCGGGCGATGCCAAGCACATGCGTGCTGATGTCCGAGCCGAGGATGCTCCAGTTGCCGTTGACCCCCATTTCGTCCGCCATCACCATGCACAGCGTATAAATCTCTTCGCCGGTGGAGGAGGCCGCGCTCCAGATATCGAACGGCTGCCCGGACGGATGCTGGGGAATGACGGTTCCGCGCAGGAAATCGAAATGCGCTTCCTCGCGAAAAAAATAGGTTTCGTTGGTGGTGAGCAGATCCTCCCTGGTGCAGTCATCGACGATGTCCAGGCACTTGAAGCGACGGCCGTTGGACAGCGCATCCATGACGAAGTCCATCGACCAGACCAGATTCGGCGCTTCCGGCAGCGTCAACGGATGCCGTTCCACCGCTATGCCACGCCGCCGCTTGCGTTGGGGAACGGCCAGCTTGGCGTTCCGGTACAGCCGGAACACGCGCTTGTGATCGGCCCGATGTCCTTCCCGGCGCAACAGGACGTGGATGCGGCGATAGCCAAAGCGGCGGCGTTCGGTCGCCAGTTCGATCATGCGCCCCTGGATCGCTTCGTTCTCCAGGTTGGCCTTGGGTTCGTAGGCCAGCACCGTGCGCGATATCCCCGCAAGCCGGCAGGCGCGACGCAGAGAGATTCCGCTCTTCTCTTGCATCGCCGCCACTGCCTCGCGCTTTGCCTGCGGGGTCATGGCTTTCGGCCCAAGGCCACCTTGAGCGCTTCGTTATCGAGCAGGGATTCGGCCAAGAGCTTCTTGAGCTTGGCGTTCTCCCCTTCCAGCGCCTTCAGCCGTTTGGCGTCGGCAACCTCCATGCCGCCGAACTTCCGCCGCCAGCTGTAGAACGCCGCGTCGCCAAAGCCATGCTTCCTGCACAAATCCTTGATCGCCACGCCGCCCTCGGCCTGCTTGAGGAAGCCGATGATCTGTTCTTCCGTGAACCGCTTCTTCATGCCCACTTCTCCCTTCGAAAGCGGACTTTACTAAGGAAACGCTGAAGAAAGCAGCGAGCGGGATGAAGCGCAAGGCGCACGGAGCGCAGCGACCGAGACATAACAATGGGTTAGGCGAGGGAGCGAGCACCGCGCAACGCAGCGATTCGCCCGCGCAGCAATTTTATTCAGCGTTTCCTTGATATTCAGGCGCACAGGGATCATAATCTAGTGATGGTCGTAATTCCGGCGAACCGGAAGCGTTCCGGACGGCGGTTCGATTCCGCCCACCTCCACCACTTGTTATGCGGGGGTGCACTGGCTTCGACGGGGCGATGGATGGCGAGCAGGCGACCCGACAGGCGACGGACGTAATCCGCGCAAATCCACAAACGCCAACGATGAGCGTTTCGCACTGGCCGCCTAAGGCCTGCTGAGGACGTAGCCGTCCGAGAAACAGAACGGCTGCCGGCGGGGGCTTGCAGGCCCCCGTCGTCATTTCGGGGATCTTGAGTCGCCAATCCCTCCTTGATCGTCTCTTGACTTTCCGTCGCAAATTCTAGACTGTCCTCGTGTCATAATCTGCCAGGGAATTTACCGAAAGGTAGAGAAAATGAAAAACAACGGACCCGTCACTCAGCGCGAAAAGCCGTTTCCTCAGGGGAATACCTGGTCTCGAAGACCGATCTGAAGGGCATCATCACCTATGCCAACGATGCCTTCATCGAGATTTCCGGCTTCAGCAAAGAAGAACTGATCGGCAAGAGCCACAACATCGTCCGCCACCCGGACATGCCGCCGGCCGCTTTCGAGGACTTGTGGAAGACCATCAAGGCGGGGCGACCGTGGCGCAATTTCGTCAAGAACCGCTGCAAGAACGGCGATCACTACTGGGTCGAGGCTTTCGTCGTCCCCCTGCAACGCAACGGTCAGACCGTCGGTTACATGTCGGTGCGCTCCGAACCCTCGCGCGAGGACGTGCGCAAGGCGGAGGCGCTTTACCAGCAGATGAATGCCGGCCAGGCCAAGCTGCCCAAGCCCCATGTCGGCCTGTTCGACCGCTTGAGTCTTCGCACGCGCATTCAGGGCGTCATGGCGCTGATGGCGCTCCTCATCGTGCTGATCGCCGCCGTCGGCATGTATGCACTGACGGCCTGCAACAACGCGCTGCTCGCCGCCTACGACGAGCACATGGCGCCGTCCGTGGCGCTTGCCAAAATCGTCGAGCGTCTCGGCGATAACCGCGCACAGATCATGCTTGGCTTGCAGCACAGCCCGGACAACAAATACAACTCGATGCACGACCACCCGGTGACGCTGCATATCGAGACCACGCTGAAAAACCGCGAGATCATCGAGGGGCTGCGCGCGACCTACGAGAAGCGCACGAAGAGCGCGGAAGAACAGGCGCTGTCCGATGCCTTCTTCGCCGCCCGTGACGCCTTCTCCAAGGAGGGTGTCGGTCCGGCGCGCGAAGCCTTGAAGGCGGGGGATTACGATGCCGCCCAGGTCCTGCTGCTGACGAAGATCAACCCGCTCTACAACCGGCTGCTGGTCGACGCCAGCGCACTGCAAAGCTATCTCACCGCAGCCGGCCAGAAGGCTTACAAGGAAGCGGAGTCCAGCTACGCCGTCGTGCGCAATCTGGCGATCGGCGTCACGCTGTTTGCCATCCTGCTGGTCGTCGTCGTGGGCGGCATGCTGGTCAAGAGCATCGTGACTCCGATGAAGAAGGCCATCGAGCACTTCAACCGGATTTCCGAAGGCATCCTGATTGACGAAATCGACACCACGCGCACCGATGAGACCGGCCAGATGCTCTGCTCGCTGGCGATGATGCAGGTGAATCTGAAGGTGATCCTCGACGAGGTGCGCGCGGTTTCACAAACCCTCGACGAGGAAAGCAAGCGTCTCAATCAGGACATGAATCAGGTGGTGGCGCAATCCCTGCAACAGCAAGATCGTGTGCAGGGCACGGCGGCGGCGACCGAGGAACTGACCCAGTCCGTCGCCAAGGTGGCCTCCAGCGTCGATAGCACCGCCCAGGCGGCGGCGCGCGCGAAGAAGCTCGTCACCGAAAGCACGCGCAGCATGGATAGCAGCATGGAGGCGACCTCGCGCGTCGTCGGCGCGGTGCATGCTTCCAGCGCGACCATCGCCGATCTCAATCGCGCCATCGAGAAGATCGGCGCGATCACCAACACGATCCGCGAGATCGCCGAGCAGACCAATCTGCTGGCCTTGAATGCTGCCATCGAGGCGGCGCGCGCCGGCGAGCAGGGGCGCGGCTTCGCGGTGGTGGCCGACGAAGTGAGGAAACTGGCCGAGCGCACCTCGACCTCGACCACCGACATCAACAACACCGTCGGCGAATTCCAGGCGGTCACTTATCAGGCGGTGGCCTCGATGGAGCAGGCGGCCCGCGAGGTGGAGCAGGGCATCGCGCTGATGCGCAACAGCGTGGCGGGACTCGACCAGATCCGCGTCTCCAGCGACGAGGTGGCGGCGATGGCCGACACGATCGCCTCCGCCTCGCGCGAGCAGGCGATCGCCAGTCAGGACGTGGCGGTAAACATGGAGCAGGTGTCGAGCCTGATCGAGCAGAACACCACAGCCGCGCAAAGCGCCTTGCACAGCGCCGAAGCCTTGGCGGATTCGGCCACCGAGCTGCGCAACATGATCTCGCAGTTCAAGCTGGTGCGCTGAGCGGGCTAGTCGAACAGCCGCGGGACGACATCGGCGCCGAACCGGTAGGTTTGGCGGCAGATCTCGTCCTCGATTTCGAGCTCTCCCCGTTCCGCCAGCGCGGCCTCCACTTCGGCACGGCCCAGCGCCTTGAGCATTGCCAGCACCTTTTCTTCGTTGCGCGGACAGTGGTAGCGCACCGGGCGCAGATCGAAAAATCGCACACTTTCTTCCGGAAAGACCCGCATCAGCAGGTTGACGGCCGACAGACGCAACTCGTCCGGCCTGATCGTCGCGGCAAGATGCATCAGGCGATTCCAGCCGTCGGCGTCCTTGGCATCCGCGCCCGGCAGTTTCTGCAGAAACAGTCCGCTGGCGAAATCTCCATCGGCGGCGAGAACGACGCGAGTCGCCTGCTGCTCAGACTGCATCAGATAGTGCTCGAACACCGCTGACAGCGTATCGCCAACGAGCGGCACGATGCTCTGCCAAGGGTCGCCGAAGTTGCTGTACAGCGTCATCACCAGTTGGCCATCACCGAGCAATTCACGAAATGTCGGCGCTGGCGGGACGGCGGTTTTGGGGCGCGCCGTGCCGCGTATCCGCAACTGTTCGTCGCATTCCACGATCAGCAGGGAAAGAGGAGCGGCGCCCTGCAACTGGAAGACGATACGTCCTGGGGTCTTGAGGTTGCCGCCAATCAGCACAGCGGCGGCCGTCAGTTCGCCGAGCAGGGAAAGCACGGCGGGCGGGTACTCCCGCCCGGCAGTCATCTCATGCCAGCAAGCCCCCAGCGACACCAGCGCGCCGCGGATGTCGAGATCCTCGAAGAGAAAGCGCTGCACGCTGTCCATCACTTGACGAAGCTTTCGAAGAGGGTCGGATCGAAGCCGACGAGCAGATGACCGTCGCCCGTGTCGACCAGCGGGCGGCGGATCACGCTCGGATGCGCGACCATCGTCGCCACCGCCTGGCTTTGCGTCGCAATCTCCCGTGCTTCCGGTGCAAGCTTGCGCCAGGTGGTTCCCTTGGTGTTGAGCAGGGTCTTCCAGCCGAGCGCCCGACACCACGCCACCAGGCGCTCGCGCGGGACGCCGAGCTTGCCGTAATCGTGGAATTCGTAGGGAATGCCGCGCTCTTCCATCCAGCGAAAGGCTTTTTTCATCGCATCGCAATTTCTGATGCCATAGATCCTGACCATACCGACTCCGAAAGAACCTGCTTGTCCGCGAAGTTTAACCTTCGTCCCGTCGGGCTCTCAGACGAAGGGTATCGATCACAGGGCGGGGGAGGAAAGAGTATGAAACAAACCGGAAATATCGACAGCTGTTCAGCATTTTCCTGAGAGATAATCTGGTCTAATTTGACTAAAGTCAAAGACAAGAAGGAGAGATGTCGAGACGGAATTTTCTCCGTGCGGCCTTTGCTTCGGCGATCACGGCGCTGGCGGCAGGATCGGCGTACGCCCAACCGGCGCCCTTGCGCATGGGCATCCACCCCTACAACAGTACGCTGGCCCTGATCGGCACGCACCGCCCGCTGGTGCAGTATGTGGAAAAAATCCTCTCCCGGCCGACCGAATTCGTCACCGCACCGGATTTCGACACCTACCTCGCCAACCTGCTCGCTGGCGAATACGATCTGGCGATCGCTCCGCCGCATTTCGCCGTGCTGGCGATCCGGCAAGGCTATGTCCCCCTCTACCAGTACAAGAGCCGCCTGGAGCCGCTGCTGGCGGTGCCACTCGACAGCCCCTTGCAGGCGGTCGCCGACTTCCGCGGCAAGCGCATCGCGATGGCCGATCGCACCGCGCTGATCCGTCTGGCGACGATCCGCTGGTTCGACCAGCACGGCCTCGTCGCCGGTCGCGATTACCAGATCGTCGAGCGCCCTACCCACGGTGCGGCGGTGGCCGCCACAGTCCAGGGCGAGGTCGACGCCGGTCTGACGACGAACAGCGGTCTCGCGCAGATTCCCGCCGACGTGCGAAGCAAGGTGCGCGCGATCGCCACCGGCATCCGCCTGCCGCACCTGGTCACGCTCGCACATCGTCGCCTCGGCGAGGCGGACATCACACGCCTGCGCGCGGCGCTTGCCGTCTTGCCGGCCACCCCGGAGGGCCGGGATTTCTTCACGCGCATGCCGGTGCAGGGTTACGAAGAATTCACCGCCGCCGACCAACGCCTCATGCGGCCCTACATCGATCTGCTGATGCAGTCACGGGAAACCCCTTGACCCGATGAGCCGCTTCTGGCCGTTTTCCCGCTCACTGCGCGCGCGTCTGCTGTTCGCCACGCTGCTCATCGAGGCGGTGATGCTGGCGATCCTTGTCGCCAACAGCGTGCGTCTGATCCAGGAACACATGGTTCGGCAGGCGGAAAACCGCATTGCCGCGATCGAGCTCGCCTACAAGACCGCGCTCGCCGTGCCGCTTGCCTCGCGCGATTACGCCACCCTGCGCGACATTCTCGAGGGCTGGAGCGCCGCCGAAGACGTGAGCTATATCGCCGTCGCCGACCGGACGGGAAGAATCATCGTGACGCTCGGCTGGCCGGAAGGCCAACCACTGCCGACGCCGACCGCACCCGCCGACGGCGGTGACACGATCCACGTTGCTTTCGACGTCACCTACCAGGATCTGCGCTATGGCCGGGTGCATTACGGCCTTTCCGCCGCTTTCCTCAAGGAGGCGCGTCACGCGCTGTTCGAGCAGAGCGTCCTGATCGCGTTTTTGGAACTGACCCTTTCCTTCCTGCTTCTCGCGGCGACGGGCCATTGGCTGACACGCGATTTCATGGCGCTCACCGACGCCAGCCGACGTATGGCCGACGGCGATTTCGCGGTTCGCCTCGATGTACACGGCGAGGACGAGGTCGCGATGCTCGGTCGCAGCTTCAACGCCATGGCCGGCGCCGTGGAACACCGCATGCGCGAACTCAAGGAAGGGGAGCAACGCTTTCGCGCCATTGCCGATTACACCTACGCCTGGGAAAACTGGTTCGGTCCCGACGGCAAACTGCGCTGGGTGAATCCGGCAGTGGAACGCATGACCGGCTACGCTGTCGCCGACTGCATGCGCATGGCCACTTTTCCGCTGCCGCTGGTGCACGCCGCCGACCGTGACCTCGTGGCCCACCAGCACCGGCAGGCGCTCGAAGGCAAAACCGGGCAGGATCTGGAATTCCGCATCGACACGCGCGACGGCCGCGTGCTCTGGGTGGCGATGGCCTGGCAGCCGATCTTCGCGGAGGACGGCGCGAGTCTCGGTTACCGCTCCAGCGTCCGCGACATTACCGTGCAGCACTTCGCGCGCGAGGAGCTGGCTTACGCCGCCTCGCACGACACACTGACCGGGCTTTACAACCGGCGTGCCTTCGAGCGCGAACTATTGCACGAACTGGAAAACCGCCTGCCCGGCGAGGTGATCGTCTTCTACATCGATCTCGACCAGTTCAAACTGGTCAACGACACCTGCGGGCACACCGCGGGCGATGTGTTGCTCCAGCATCTGGCGCGCGTCATGCAGGTGCGTTTCTCGTTCGGCTTCCTCGCCCGGCTGGGCGGCGACGAATTCGGCATGGTGCTCGTCGACGTCCCCATCGACGAAGCCGAACGACGCGCCCAGCACGTGATCGACGACATCCGCAGCCTGCCCTTCGCCTGGGAAGGCCATTCCTTCCATATCGGCGCCTCGATCGGCATCGCTCAGTCCTCGCAGGAGCTCAAAACCGTTACCGATCTCCTGATGGCCGCCGACACGGCCTGCTATGCCGCCAAGGAACGTGGCCGCAACCGCACGCAGGTTTACCTGCCCTCGGATCAGTATTTCCAGCAGCGTCAGCTTGATTTTCTCTCGCTCACGCAAATTTCCGAAGCCTTGGGCGCCGGGCGTCTCGAACTACACGGCCAACGCATCGTCGCCCTCAAACCGACGCTGGCCGACTACGCCGAAGTGCTGGTGCGCATGCGCAGCGAAGACGGTACCCTGATTCCGCCCGGCCGATTCATTCCTGCCGCCGAGCGCTACGGACTGATTCCGCTGATCGACCGCTGGGTGATCGAGCATACGTTCCGACAGTTGCGCGACTGGCGGGAAAATGGTCGTCCCGCGCTCAAACTGAACATCAACCTGTCCGGCCTGACGCTCGCCGATCCCGGACTGACCGATTTCATCCACCACGTGCGCGGGAAGTTTTCCGTCGATCCGGCCTGCGTCGGTTTCGAGATTACCGAAAGCTGTGCAATCGCCCAACTCGACCGGGCAATGGAGTTTTTCTCCTTCTGCGAGGCTCTCGGCTTCAGCCTCGCCCTCGACGACTTCGGCAGCGGCCTTTCCTCGTTCGGTTATCTCAAGCGTTTCCGCGTTCAGACGCTCAAGATCGACGGCATGTTCGTGCGCAATGCAGATCATGACATGGACGACCGCGCGGTGATGGAGTCGATGGTGCGCCTGGCCAGCCTGCGCAGGCTCCATACCGTTGCGGAATTCGTCACCAGCCCGCAGGTGCTGGACGTCGTGCGCGCGTTGGGGGTCGATTACGCACAGGGCTTCGCCCTGCACACTCCGGAACCGCTGGTCGGACTGAACTCCTGAAAGTCGGCGCTGGCGAGACGGCGAACCCGAACCGCTGCCAACCGGGGAAGGGCGACGCCGGTCAGTTGAGCGTGCGCGCCAGCGCGATACGGAATTCCCGCACCAGATCGTCGTATTGCGGCTGGGCGCCGAGCAGGGTGAAGAGGTTGAGCATGCCCTTGCGGCCGGCCTCGTCGTTCCATTTCTTGTCGCGGCGCACGATCTCCAGCAGGTTTTCCAGCGCGCCGCGGTAATCCTGTTGCAGGGCGAGCGCGTTGGCCAGTTGCAGGCGGGCATCCAGGTCGCCGGCGTCGGCCGCGAGGCGTGATTGCAATGCAGCGACGTCGGCGTTGCCGGCCGCGCCGGCAAGCGCCAGCCGGGCGGCAATGGCTTCGACGCGCGCCCGGTCGCGCGTCCGGTCGGCGACGACGCCGAACAGCTCGCGCGCCTCGTCGAGCGCACCGACGGCGATGGACAACTCGACGAAGTCGAGATAGGCGGCGTCGTTGGCGGGATCGAGATCGATCGCGTCCGCCAGCTTCTTGCGGGCGGCTTCCGGATCGCCGGCCGCGGCGAGCGCCAGCGCTTCCCGGCGCAAGGGTTCGGCCGGGGAGGGGATCAGCCGTGCGAGAAACTCGCGAATCTGTCCCTCGGGCAGCGCGCCGGTGAATTCGTCGACCAGTTCGCCGCCGACGAAGGCCTTGACGGCCGGGATGCCGCGCACGCCGTAGCGCATCGAGAGTTCCTGATTCTCGTCGGAATTGACCTTGGCGAGAAGGAACTTGCCGCCGAATTCGGCGGCGAGCTTTTCGAGGATCGGCTTGAGGATGCGGCAGGGCTGGCACCAGGGCGCCCAGAAATCGACGACGACCGGCGTGCGGTGCGAGGCGGCAAGCACTTTTTCTTCAAAGTCGGCAAGAGAAACGTCGTAGGCGTGGGAGCTCATGACGCGGTCTCGAACAAGATGGCTTCAGTGTTGCTGCGATGCGGATGAAGCTTGTTCCGTGCAAGCAGGTCTTCGTAGAAACAGACCTGGTTGCGCCCGTGCTGCTTGGCGTAGTAAAGCGCCTGGTCGGCGTGGCCGAGCAGTTCGATCGGCATCGAGGAATCGGTGATCTTCGCCACGCCGACGCTGACGGTAATCTTCTCGACCTGCGGAAAAGCGTGGTTCTCGACCTGCGAGTCCTTGAGCACCGAGAGGTAGTTGTCGTAGATGCGGAACAGACCGCTCATCGTCTGGTGTTCGGCCGCCGAGAGTTCCGCTTCGCGCGCCATCAGCAGGTAACCGATGACCTCGCGGCTGCGACCGATGATCGAGAAGGCGGTGACACCTTGCGTGCTCGCCAGTGTCGAAAAGGTTTCGCCGGGCGGATCGTGAGAAAGCGCTTCGCCGCGGATGAGAATCGAAAACTCCGGCGGGCTGTTCCCGGAGACATGATAGATCGCCGCCCAGGTCGGGGCGAGCATTTCGTTGACCGTTTTCAACAGGCTGATCTCCAGCATGTCGATGTCGCGATGATCGGTGAGCGCGGCGATCTTGCCGACGAGTTCCTGCAGAGGAATCTTGACCATGGGGGACGTGAAAAAGACAGCAAAGAATATAATTGTAGTCTCCTCTGGCGCCCGCCTTCCACTACCCGATTTGGTTACTTTCATGGCCGAAATCCTTGCTCTGCGCGGCGCTGCCGCTTTTTCCGCCTCCCGCCTTGCCCGCCTTGCGGAGGCGCTGGGCGTCCCGCTGGCCGCCGAGCACTGGTTTTTCGTCGAAACGGACCCTGTCCTCGATGACGGCGAGCTCGCCCGGCTCAAGGATTTGCTCGGCGTCCCCGCCGACTTGCCGCCCGCGCCGACCGGCACGCCGATCCTCGTCACGCCGCGGCTCGGCACGATCTCGCCCTGGTCGTCGAAAGCGACCGATATCGCGAGGAACTGCGGTTTCGCCGGCGTCAAGCGCATCGAGCGCGGCATTGCCTACCATGCCGGGGGGGGCGAAAAGTCGACGCTGGCAAGACGGCAACTAACTGAGCGGCTCCACGACCGCATGACCGAGTCCGTCCTCGATTCGATCGATGCCGCGGAACGCCTCTTCCGCCACGTCGCGCCGCAACCGCTGACGACGGTCGATATCCTCGCCGGCGGACGGGCCGCGCTGGTCAAGGCCGACGGCGAACTGGGCCTGGCCCTCTCCGAGGACGAGATCGACTACCTCGTCGAGAATTTCGCCAAACTCGGCCGCAACCCGACCGACGTCGAATTGATGATGTTCGCCCAGGCCAATTCCGAGCACTGCCGCCACAAGATCTTCAACGCCTCCTGGGAGGTCGACGGCGAAGCCCAGCCGTTGTCGCTGTTCGGCATGATCCGCGAATCGCACCAGGCGCATCCGCAAGGCACGGTGGTGGCCTATGCCGACAATGCGGCGGTGGTCGAAGGCGCCAGGATCAAGCGCTTCTACCCGCAGGCCGACGGCGCGTATTCTTATGTCGAAGACGCTACGCACATCCTCGCCAAGGTCGAGACGCACAACCACCCGACCGCCATTTCGCCCTTTCCGGGCGCCGCCACCGGCTCCGGCGGCGAGATTCGCGACGAGGGCGCGACCGGGCGCGGCGCCAAGCCGAAGGCCGGTCTGTGCGGCTTCACGGTGTCCGACCTGAAGATTCCCGGTTACGAGCAGCCTTGGGAATCGCGTTACGGCAAGCCCGAGCGCATCGCCTCGGCGCTGGAGATCATGATCGAGGGGCCGCTCGGCGCGGCGGCCTTCAACAACGAATTCGGCCGGCCGAACCTGGCCGGCTACTTCCGCACCTTCGAGCAAAGTTTCGACGGCGAAATGCGCGGCTACCACAAGCCGATCATGATCGCCGGCGGCGTCGGCAACATCGCCGCCCGCCATTGCTTCAAGGAGAAATTCCCGGCCGGGACGCAGCTGATCCAGCTCGGCGGTCCCGGCATGCTGATCGGCCTGGGCGGCGGCGCGGCCTCGTCGATGACTGCCGGCGCCAACACCGCCGATCTCGACTTCGCTTCGGTGCAGCGCGGCAACCCCGAGATGCAGCGCCGCGCGCAGGAGGTCATCGACCGCTGCTGGCAGATGGGCGACAACAATCCGATCCTCGCCATCCACGACGTCGGCGCCGGCGGCATCTCCAACGCGATGCCGGAACTGGCCAACGACGCGGGGCGCGGCGCACGCTTCGACCTGCGCGCCGTGCCCTCCGAGGAGTCGGGCATGAGCCCGCGCGAGATCTGGTGCAACGAGGCGCAGGAGCGCTACGTGCTCGCCATCGCGCCCGAACGGCTTGCCGAATTCGCGGCGATCTGCGAACGCGAGCGTTGTCCCTGCGCCGTGATCGGCGAGGCGACCGAGGAACGTCGGCTCGTCGTCAAGGACGACCACTTCGGCAACCGGCCGGTAGATATGCCGATGGAGGTGCTGCTCGGCAAGCCGCCGCGCATGCACCGCAAGGCCGAGCGTAAGCGCGTGACCATGCCGGCGCTCGATCTGGCCGCCATCGATCTCAAGGAGGCCGCCTTCCGCGTCCTGCGCCTGCCGGCCGTAGCCGCGAAGAGCTTCCTCATCACGATCGGCGACCGCACGGTGGGCGGCATGACGGCGCGCGACCAGTTCGTCGGCCCTTGGCAGGCGCCGGTGGCCGACGCGGCCGTGACCGCGATGGGTTACGACACGAACCTCGGCGAATGCTTCGCGATGGGCGAGCGCACGCCGGCGGCCCTGCTCGATGCGCCGGCTTCGGGTCGCATGGCGGTCGGCGAGGCGATCACCAACCTGGCGGCAGCGGATATCGGCGACATCGCGAAGATCAAGCTCTCCGCCAACTGGATGGCCGCCGCCGGTCATGGCAACGAGGATGCGGCGCTGTTCGATACGGTGAAAGCCGTCGGCCTCGAATTCTGCCCGGCGCTTGGCGTCTCGATTCCCGTCGGCAAGGATTCGCTGTCGATGCGCACGAAGTGGAACGAGGGCGGCGAGCAAAAGAGCGTCGTCGCGCCGCTGTCGCTGATCGTTACCGCTTTCGCGCCCTGCGCCGACATTCGCCGGACGCTGACGCCGCAACTCTTGCGCGACGACGCGAAAGGCGAAACAGAGCTGATCCTCATCGACCTCGGCGCGGGCCAAAACCGCCTCGGCGGCTCGGCGCTGGCGCAGGTGTATGGCCAGAGCGGCGATGTGCCGCCCGATGCCGATGCGGAAAAACTCAAAGCCTTCTTCGCGCTGATCCAGCATCTGAACCGCGCCGGCATGCTCCTCGCCTACCATGATCGCTCGGACGGCGGACTGTTCGCCACGGTGTGCGAGATGGCTTTCGCCGGCCATGTCGGCGTCTCGCTGAACCTCGATGCGCTCTGCTACGACCCGCTGATGAACGACGTAGACGGCATCGAGCGCTATCCCGAGATGGTGGATGGCCGCATGCGGGATCGCCTGCTCGCCGCGCTGTTCAACGAGGAGCTCGGCGCCGTGATCCAGGTGCTGCGCGCCGACCGCCCGACGGTGATGCAGGCGCTGCGCGACGCGGGCCTGGGCGCCTGCGCGCACATGATCGGCACGCTGAACGACAAGGACGAGATTCGCATCTGGCGCAACTCCAAACTCGTCTTCGGCGCTGCGCGCGTCGAATTGCAGCGCGCCTGGAGCGAGACGAGCTACCGCATCGCCAGGCTGCGCGACGATCCGACCTGCGCGCAGGAAGAGTTCGACGCGCTGCTCGATGCCGACGATCCCGGCTTGAGCATGCAACTGACGTTCGATCCGGCCGCGCCCTTCGTCGTCACCGGCGCGAAGCCGAAGATGGCGATTCTTCGCGAGCAGGGCGTCAATGGCGAGGTCGAGATGGCTGCCGCCTTCGACCGGGCGGGCTTCCATTGCGTCGATGTGCATATGTCCGACCTGATGGCCGGGCGCATGCGTCTGGCCGACTTCAAGGGCTTTGCGGCCTGCGGCGGCTTTTCCTACGGCGACGTGCTCGGCGCGGGGCAGGGCTGGGCCAAGTCCATCCTCTTCAATGCGCGCCTCGAGGACGAATTCGCCGCCTTCTTCGCGCGTCCCGACACCTTCGCGCTGGGCGTCTGCAACGGCTGCCAGATGATGGCGCATCTGGCGCCGCTCATTCCCGGCGCAGAGCACTGGCCGACCTTCCGCCAGAATCGCAGCGAGCGCTTCGAGGCGCGCTTCGTGATGAGCGAGATTCCCGCTTCGCCCTCGATCTTCTTCGCCGGCATGGCCGGTTCGCGGCTGCCGGTCGTCGTCAGCCACGGCGAGGGCAGGGCGGTGTTTTCCGGTCCGCAAAAGTCGGCGGTGGCGCTACGCTACATCGACAACCGCGGTCGGGTGGCGACGACCTACCCCTTCAACCCGAACGGCTCGCCGGATGGCATCGCCGGCGTGACGAGCGCCGACGGCCGCGTCACGATCATGATGCCGCACCCCGAGCGCGTCTTTCGCACCGTGCAGATGAGCTGGCATCCCGAAGGGCTCGGCGAAGACTCCCCGTGGATGACGATGTTCCGCAACGCGCGGAAGTGGGCGGGCTGATTCCGTGGTTTCCGTCGTCCACGCACTGCCGGATTCCGGCATCGACGACGCGACGCTCGAACGGCTGGCGGTCGGCCTGCCGGAGGAGGGAGCGGAGCGCCTCGATGCTGCCGTGGCCTTCGCGCGCCAGCTCTACGGCGACGGAAAAGTCGGCACCGGCGAGACGGCCTTCGACCACGGCATCGGCGCGGCGCTGATCCTCGCCTCGCTCCATCTCGATCTCGACAGCCGGCTCGCCGCGATCCTGTTCGCCGCACCCGATTTCCTCGACGGGGCGCGCGACAAGATGACGGCGCGCTGGGGCGAAACGGTGGCCAGGCTGGTCGATGGCCTCTACCGCCTGAAGAACCTGCGACCGCTGACCGTGGCGAACGGCCAGAACGTGGCCGCCCAGGCCGAGATCCTGCGCAAGATGTTGCTGGCGCTGTCGGCCGACATCCGCGTCGTGCTGGTCCGGCTGGCTTCGCGCACCCAGACGCTGCGCTGGTATACCGATCACGATCTGCCCGAGCGCGTCGACGTCGCGCGCGAGAGCCAGCAGATCTACGCGCCGCTCGCCAACCGTCTCGGCGTCTGGCAGATCAAGTGGGAGATCGAGGATCTGTCCTTCCGTTTCGTCGAGCCCGACACCTACAAACGCATCGCGAAACAACTCGACGAGAAGCGTCTGGAGCGCGAGGCCTTCATCGCCGAGGTGGCGGCGCGCCTCAAGGTCGAACTGGCGCAGGCCGGCATCGCCAATGCCGAAGTGTATGGGCGACCGAAGCACATCTACAGCATCTGGAACAAGATGCGCAAGAAGAGTTGCACCTTCGAGGAAGTCTTCGACGTGCGCGCTCTGCGCGTCGTCGTCGATACGGTGAAAGATTGCTATACGGCGCTCGGCGTCGTCCATGCGTTGTGGCAGCCGATCCGCGGCGAATTCGACGACTATATTTCGCATCCGAAGGGCAACGACTACCGCTCGCTGCATACCGCCGTGCAGGCGGAGGACGGTCGCGCCTTCGAGGTGCAGATTCGCACCCACGAGATGCACCGGCATTCGGAGATGGGCGTGGCCGCCCACTGGCGCTACAAGGAGACCGGCGCTTCTGGGAAGGCCGATTCGGCCTACGACGACAAGATCGCCTGGCTGCGGCAGCTCTTGTCGTGGCGCGACGAAATCACCGATTCGGCCGTCTGGGTCGAGCATTTCAAGCGCGCCGCGCTCGACGACACGATTTACGTGATGACGCCGCAGGGCCGGGTGATCGATCTGCCGCAGGGCGCCACGCCGATCGACTTCGCCTACCGGCTGCACACCGACATCGGCCACCGCTGCCGCGGCGCGAAGGTGGATGGCCATCTGGTACCGCTCGACACGCCGCTGAAGAACGGACAACAGGTCGAGATCGTCGTCGCCAAGACGGGCGGGCCGTCGCGCGACTGGCTGTCGCCGGGATTTTTGACGTCGAGCCGGGCGCGCCAGAAGGTCAAAGCCTGGTTCGCCGCCCAGCAGGAAGCCGAGCTGCTCGCCCAGGGGCGCGCCTGGGTGACGAAGGAACTGCAACGCGACGGGGCCGCCCAGGCGAACCACGAAGAGCTCGCCCACAAGCTCGGCTTCAAGAATGCGGATGCGATGTTCCTCGCCGCCGCGCGCGACGAGATCGGCCCGCGCGCCATCGCGGCGGCCGTGCGCGGCGCGCCGGCCGTCGCCGCGCCGGAGCCGGAAATCTTCACCCGTCAGGCCAAGTCCCAGGGCAGCGGCCAGATTCTCGTCGTCGGCATGGACAAGCTATTGACCCAGTTGGGCCGCTGCTGCAAGCCGGTGCCGCCGGATGCCATCGCCGGCTTCGTCACGCGCGGGCGCGGCGTGTCGGTGCATCGCGTCGAGTGCGCGAACTTCCGCAACATGGCGGCGCGCAACCCCGAACGCGTCATCGAGGCGACCTGGGGAGGCGGCAAGCAAGAGAAGGTCTATGCCGTCGATCTGCGCGTCGAGGCGAACGACCGGCAGGGTTTGCTGCGCGACATCTCGGACGTGCTCTCGAAGGAGCGCGTGAATGTCACCGCCGTGAAAACCCAGTCGAAGGGGGGCATCGCGCGCATGGCTTTCACCGTCGAGCTGGCCAGCGCGGCGCAACTCCAGAGGATACTCGCCGTGTTGGCCGAGGTGCCCGGCGTCGCCAGCGCACGGCGAGCCTGAGCCCGGAACACGACGGCAATCCGGCCCTGTGCGCCGAGTTCGGTACGGGCGATCCGCCCGCGCAGCAATTTACGGCGTTTCGGTAACGGAAGACCGCCCGCCTACCGCGGGCGTCCCCGACAATTCAGTTGAGCACCAGCCGGAAGCCGGGCAGGGCGCGGAGGGTTTCCTCCGTTTCGACGATGAACAGGCCGCGCAGCACGGCCTGTATCTTGGTGATCGTCAGACGCGAGAGCAGGCGGCTTTCCTCGAGGACCAGTTCCTCGCCATGCTTGAGCGCATGACTCAAGGGGCCGTACTGGAAGCCGTCGCGACCGTCGCAGCCGATCAGCTCGTGCAGGTCGGTGTGGGGAGTGCAGTGGTATTTCATCGCGCACCTCCTTCGCTCGTATGAGCCCATTTACGGCCGGAGTGCAAGCAGGTTGAGTGCCAGATGGGTCACTCCGCTTCCGGCGCTGCCAGATCGGACGGATTGTTCATGTTTTTGAAGGCGTTGGCGTCGGGAAAAGCGACTTCAACCGCGCCCTGTTCGAGACACCACAGGCCGACCTTGCGTTTGCCGGCGGCAAGAAATGCATCCAGGGCCGGCAACAGAGCGCGTCGGCAGAGCTGGAAGGTGGGCTGCATGCGTCCATCGACGCTCGCCACGGCCAGCGATGAATTCCCCGTTGCTGCCGACAGGCGAGCTGCCAGATCGGCAGGCAGGGCAGGGCAGTCGCAGGGCACGCACACCAGCCAGTCGGTCTGGCAGGCGGCCAGTCCGGCCCTTAGCCCGGCCAATGGGCCGAGATAGCCGAGGAAGGCATCGCTGCCGTCGGTCAGCACCGGGTAGCCGAAACTGCGATAGGCTGCGAGATTGCGGTTGGCGCTGAGCATGAGCGCGCCGACCTGCGGGGCGAGTCGTTCGATTGCATGGGCGACCAGCGGACGGCCATCCAGAACGACCAGCCCCTTGTCGGCCCCGCCCATGCGCCGGCCTTCGCCGCCGGCGAGGATCAGTCCGGTAACGTCCTCAGCCGCCAATGTAGGACATCTCGATTTTCTTCAAGCCCGCGGTCGCCGCCATGCGCAACTGCGAATAGCGGTCGGTGCGCGCCTGCCAAAGCGCGGCGATATGGGCGTCCAGGGCGGCATCGCCCGCGCCGGAGCGCAACAGCCCGCGCAGGTCGTGGCCCTCCGCGGCGAACAGGCAGGTGTAGAGCTTGCCATCGGTGGAGAGGCGAATGCGCGTGCAGCTGTCGCAGAACGCCCGCGTCACCGAGGAAATCACGCCGACTTCCCCCGCGCCGTCCTTGTAGCGCCAGCGTTCGGCGACCTCGCCGGGATAGTTCGGATCGATCGGTTCGACGGGAAACACCTCGCCGATGCGGGCGAGCACCTCGGCGGAAGGCACCACCTCGTCGAGCTTCCAGTCATTGCTGCTGCCGACGTCCATGTATTCGATGAAGCGCAGAATGTGGCCCGTGCCCCGGAAGTGGCGCGCCAGCGGCACAATCTGGTCGTCGTTGCTGCCGCGCTTGACGACGCAATTGACCTTCACCGGCCGCATGCCGGCCGCGGCTGCCGCATCGATGCCTTCCAGCACCTTGGCGACCGGGTAGTCGGAGTCGTTCATGCGCTTGAATACCGCATCGTCGAGGGCATCGAGGCTGACCGTCACACGCCTGAGCCCGGCGGCCGCCAGCGCAGTCGCCTTCTGGGCCAGCAACGAAGCGTTGGTCGTCAGGGCGATCTCAAGCCCGGGGATCGCCGCCAACATCCCGATCAGCCGTTCGACGCCATGGCGCAGCAGCGGCTCGCCGCCGGTGAGGCGAACCTTTTTCACGCCACGTGCGGCGAACAGGCGGGCGATGCGGTGGATTTCCTCGAAGGAAAGCAACTCCTTGCGCGGCAGGAAAGGGTAGTCGCGGCCGAATACCGTCTTCGGCATGCAATACACGCAGCGGAAGTTGCAGCGGTCGGTGACCGAAATGCGCAAGTCGCGCACGGGACGGCCGAGCGCATCGCGCAGGGGAGTCCGCGTGTCGTCGTTCATGGCCTGGACGCGCCGGCGCGCACGAAACTGACGACCAGCCCGATCACCGTGAGAGGCAGCACATAGCCCAGCATCGCGCCGGAGAAGGCCGGCAGGTGCTGGTGCTGCTGAGCGGCGAGCACGAGATAGGCCGTGTAGGCCACATAGTAGGCGACGAATACGCCCCCCTCCCAACGGGCGATTTCCCGCCCCGTCATCGCAATGGGCAGGCAGGCCAGCGCGACCGCCAGCATGACCCACAGATCGAAATTGCGTGCCGCATCGGAAACCGGAATTCCCGCGCCAGAAATCATGCCGGCCAAGCCCATGCAGGCGAAGATGTTGAAAATGTTGCTCCCGACGATGTTGCCGACCGCGATGTCCCGCTCGCCGCGCCAGGCCGCCACCAACGAGGTGGCGATTTCCGGCATCGAGGTGCCGACGGCTACGACCGTGAGGCCGATGACGAGATCGCTGACGCCCAAGGCCCGGGCGACCGCCACCGCCGCATCGACCAGCCATTCCGATCCGAGCACGAGCAGGCTCAGCCCGACCACCACCAGCAGGAGTTGCACGGCCCAGTGGGCATCCCAGCGGCTGGCGGCATCCGGCAGTTCGGCGGCGAATTCGTCCTGCAACGCCTGGCTTGCCCAGCGCGACTGAACGACCAGAAATGTCGTGTAAACAATGACGAGCAGAAACAGCAAGGCGCCTTCGCCGACGTCGATCGAACCGTCGAAGGCAAACACCACCAAAAGCAGGCTGGCTCCGATCATGATCGGAATTTCCTGGCGGATCACCTGGTCATGCACGGCCAAGGGTACGATCAGCGCCGACAGGCCGAGGATCAGCAGGACGTTGGCGATATTGCTGCCGACCACGTTGCCGATGGCGATGTCGCCGCTGCCGGCGAGCACGGCGCCGGCCGAAACGGCCATTTCCGGCGCGCTGGTGCCGAAGGCGACCACCGTCAGGCCGACCACCAAGGGCGAGATGCCCAGCGTCAACGAGAGCTTCGCTGCGCCGCGCACCATGAGCTCGGCCCCCACAATCAGAGCTGCCAAGCCGAGGAGAAAAGTCAGAGCATGCTGCAGCATTTATAACTCGAAATAATCCATATTATGTAAAATTTAGCTCATCCGCCGAAGCGCTCCAGAAAAACGGCGATTTCCCTGTGTCCTGCCTCGCGGGCGATATCAAGCGCCGTTTTCCCCTCGATCGAGCGAACGGACGGGTCGGCCCTGGCGCCAGCGAGGACGCGAACCGTCTGGAAATGGCCGTTTCTCGCCGCCAGCATCAGGGCGGTTTCGCCGTTGGGCGCCTTCAGATCGATATCGGCGCCGGCGGCGATCAGCAAGGCGAGAACGTCCTCGTGCCCGGAAAACGCCGCGTAATGCAGCGCTGTCCATCCTGCGTGATTGAGTTCCGGCTTGCGCTCGAGAATCGCCGACACGGTCGCCGCATGTCCCTGCATCGCGGCGAGCATCAACGCCGTGTCGCCATAGGGGTTGCGCCGTTCCGGATTCGCGCGGTTTCCCAGCAGGAAACGCACGAGTTCGACATTGTTGCCGCGCGCGGCGATCATCAACAGGGAATTGCCCTGCCGGTCGACGGTATTCACGTCCATGCCGCGGCGCAGCAGGCTGATCACCCGCGCCGTATCGTTGTTGTTTGCCGCCTGGATGATTTCGTCGTACACCCCGCTTGCCTTGACGGGTCCGGCAAGCACGGCGGCAAGAAAACAGACGGCGAGGAGTGTCCTGAAATTCATCGGCGGGCCTGATCGAAAAGGCGAAAAAAATTGTCGGTGGTAGCGGTCGCAAGCCCATCGAGCGGCATCTCGCGCAATCGGGCGATTTCTTCCGCAACATGAAGGACATAGGCCGGCTGATTGCGCTTGCCACGATGGGGCGCCGGGGCCAGATAGGGCGCGTCGGTTTCGACGAGAAGCCGGTCGATCGGAACGGTGCGCACAACCTCTTTCAGTTCGACGGCGTTCTTGAACGTGACGATCCCCGAAAACGAGACATGGAAGCCCAGGTCGAGGGCCTGCCGGGCGACTTCGGCCGACTCCGTGAAGCAATGGAAGACGCCGCCCACCACTTCCGCCCGTTCTTCCCTGAGAATGCGCAACGTGTCTTCTGCGGCAGATCGTGTGTGAATAATCAAAGGCTTGCGACAGGCGCGGGCGGCGCGGATATGGGTGCGGAAACGCTGCCGTTGCCACTCGAGATCGCCTTTCAACCGATAATAGTCCAGTCCGGTTTCGCCGATAGCGATCACCTTCGGATCGTCTGCCAGTGCGCACAAGGTGGCCTCGTCTGCCTCGCGGGCAGGCGCTTCGGTGTCAGGATGTACCCCGACGGCTGCGAAAAAATTGTCATGGGCATGTACGATCTCGAGCATCGCCGGGAAGCGCTCCAGCGTCACACCGGCGCACAGCGCCCAGCCGACGCGATTTTCTTCCATTTTTTTCAGCAGGCGGGGAATGTCACCCGCCAGTTCGGGGAAATCGATGTGGCAATGGGAATCGACGAGCGGCATCATGGCGAAAGCGGACGGAAGGCGCGCACGGCAAGGTCTTCAAGGAAAAGACGTGGATTGAGTGGATGGTTCGCCCAGGCGCGAAGTTGCGCCACCTGTTTTTGCGCCTGTATCAGAAGCGGGAGAGAAACACGTTCTCCAAGCGCGGACAACGGATTGATATGTTGGGGGAAATAGCGCGGTCGAGCGCCCACGGCGAGTTGACCGAGGTCGAACAGCCATTTCTGCACGGTCGTCACCAAGTCTTCCATCGGGAGCGCGCTGTCGGCCTTGACGTGCGCTTCCCATCGCCCCGCCTGGGTGAGCGGATCCTGGGGTTTCATCAGGTCGCCCACCAGCGCATCGAATATCTTCAGGCGCCCGTTGCCGACCGCATCGGCCAGGGCGAAGGGCGCGCCGCCGAAAAAGGGGAGCCATTTCGCCTCGGCCGAGAGTTTGCGCGTGGCGAGCCAGTCTCGCGCTTCCGTCTCCGCCGGGGGGGAGAACATCACCCGACGCGTGCGACTGACGAGTGTTGGCAGCAAGAGACTCCAGCGACAAGAAACTATTATAAAATAAAAAGATGTATCAGGTTCTTCAAGTATCTTGAGAAGAGAGCTGGCCGTCACCGCGTTCATTGCCTCGGCCGGATCGATCACGCAGACGCGCGCCCCGCCACGATGCCCTCCGACATGGAAAAACGCCTCCAGTTCGCGAATCTGCTGGATGCGAATCTGCTTGCTGGCCTTTTTCTTGCCCCCTTCGTCGCCGCCCTCTTCCTCCTCTGTCGCCTCCGGTTGGACCAGGCGGAAGTCCGGATGGTTACCCGAGGCCATCATCAGGCAGGCGGCGCAGACACCGCAAGCGGGTTGATGAGGCTCCAGGCCGGCTTCGCACAGCAGACGGGCAGCCAGCGCCTCGGCCGTCTCGCGCTTGCCCACGCCCTTGGGGCCGGCGAAGAGCAAGGCATGCGGCAGGGGCATTCCGGCACCGGTCAGCGAACGCCATACTTCCAACTGTAGAATATTTTTTTCAAACACTTGCAATTATTTCTTCAATCTGTTTCTTGATTTTTTCCATCTCCTGCCCGCCGTCGATGACGCGGATCCGCCCTGGCATGGCAGCGGCGCGGGCGAGGTAAGCGGTACGCACGCGCTCGTGGAACTCGGTCTTTTCCTGCTCGAAACGATCCAGCGCACGCGCGGCGCCGGCCATGCGCTGCGCGGCAATTGCGACGGGAAGATCGAAGAGCAGGGTCAGGTCGGGCTGGAAGCCTTCCTGCACCCAGTCTTCCAGGCGGGCCAGTTTTTCTGCCGCCAGTCCCCGCCCGCCGCCCTGATAGGCGAAGGTGGCGTCGGTGAAACGGTCGCAGACCACCCACTCGCCGCGCGTCAGCGCCGGTCGGATGAGGCGTTCCAGATGTTCGCGCCGCGCGGCAAACATCAGGAGCGCCTCGGTTTCTGGGTGCATCGCTTCGGAAAGCAACAATTCGCGCAGCTTTTCCCCCGGCGGCGTGCCGCCGGGTTCTCTGGTCTGCACCACCGTGCGCCCTTGGGCGCGCAAGAATTCGACCAACCAGTTCAGATGGGTACTTTTTCCCGCACCATCCACACCTTCGAGCGTGATGAACTTCCCCACCGCCATCGTGTTTATCCCCTGCCCCGCTGGTATCGGTTGACCGCGCGATTATGCTCTTCCAGCGTGCGCGAAAACACGCTGGCGCCGCGGCCGTCGCGCCGTTCGGCGACGAAATAGTAGTAATCGGTCTTCGGCGGGTTGAGCGCCGCTTCGATGGCCGCCATCCCCGGCAGCGCGATCGGCGTCGGCGGCAGGCCGGTGCGCGTGTAGGTGTTGTAGATCGTGTCGGTTTCGAGGTCGCGCCGCCGCAGGTTGCCGTCGAACTTTTCTCCCATGCCGTAGATCACGGTCGGATCGGTCTGCAAGCGCATGCCGACGCGCAGGCGGTTGACGAATACCGAGGCGACCTTGCCCCGGTCGTCGGGCAGGCCGGTTTCCTTCTCGACGATGGACGCCATGATCAGCGCTTCGCGCATGTCCTTGTACGGCACGGACGGATCGCGGCTTTCCCAGGCGGCGGCGAGGCGGCGCTGCATCGCCTCATGGGCGCGACGGTAGATGGCCAGGTCGCTCGACTGCTTGGCGAACAGATAGGTATCGGGGAAGAACCAGCCTTCCGGGTGATCCACCGTGGTGCCGATGCGATGGAGGATTTCGGCGTCCGTCCAGCCGGCGGTGTCGTGGCGCAGGTCGGGATGGCTGTCGATCAGCTGCCGCATCTCGCGGAACGTCCGGCCTTCGACGATGGTGATGGCGGCCTGCGTCACGTCTCCGGCGGTGAGCTTTTCGAGCAGTTGCCACGCCGTGACGCCGGGGCCGACTTCGTAGCTGCCGGCCTGGATGGCGCGATCGCGACCCGTCAGGCGGCCCAAGAGACCGAACAGTTCCGGGGATATCCCGATGCCGGCGCGCTCCATCTCACGCGCCGCCGCCTTGAGTCCCAGGCCAGGCCGGATGTCGAAGTCGACCACGCCCCGGGGATTGAGTTTGAGCGGAACGGCCGCAGATGCGTACCAAGCCAGCCAGGCGGCGAAGCCGATGGTCGCGAGCAGACCGAATCCGACAAGAACGAGCAGGCTTTTGATGTAACGCATGGCAAGAGACGGCTATGATAGCCGCTTCGGAGACACGCTGCCCCTTACCCGGATCCAATCATGACCTCCTCTTCTTCTTCCACCGCTTTCAGCACCCTCCTCAGCGATCAGGGCCTGATCCGCGCCAGCGGCGAAGACGCCGCCGGTTTCCTGCACAACCTGCTGACCAACGACATCACCCACCTCGCACCCGGCCAGGCCCGTCACGCGGGCCTATGCACCCCCAAGGGCCGCCTCTTGGCGACCTTCCTGATCTGGCGGGAAGGGAACGACTTCCTGCTGATGCTCTCGGCCGACATCCTGCCGGGCATTCTGAAGAAGCTTTCGATGTATGTCCTCAGGAGCAAGGTGAAGCTTGCGGACGCGAGCACGGAACGCCGGCTCCTCGGCGTCGTCGGAGCGGACTGCGGCCCGACCGCCGCGATGACGACGATGCCCTGCGCCGGGGGGGGCACCGCGATCCGCGTCGATGCCGAGCGCTGCGTGCTCGTCCTGCCACCGGACCAGACGCCAACCGACCTGCCCCCCGCCGGGGCGCTCGAAGACTGGCATCTGGCCGAAATTCGCGCCGGCATCCCGCGCATCGTCGCCGCCACGCAGGAAGCCTTCATACCACAGATGGTGAATTACGAGATTCCCGCCGTCGGCGGCGTCAGCTTCCAGAAGGGCTGCTATCCCGGCCAGGAAATCGTCGCCCGCACCCAGTACCTGGGCAAGGTCAAGCGACGCATGTTCCGTGTCAAGCTCGACAGCGCCTTTGCGCCGGGCACGGACGTATTTACCCCCGAAGCCGGCGATCAGCATTGCGGCGCGGTCGTCCTCACCGCGCCTTCCACCCATGACGGCTACGAATCCTTACTGGTGGTGCAGTCCTCCGCGGCCGAGGAGAACGCGATCTTCGTCGGCCGCCCCGCCGGCGCCCGCGCCCACCTGCTGCCGCTGCCCTATCCCGTCGAATAGGGCATGTGCCTGATCCTCGTCGCTTGGCGCGCACACCGCGAGTTTCCCCTCGTCGTCGCCGCCAACCGCGACGAATACTTCGCTCGCCGTACCGCCAGCGCCGATTTTTGGCCCGAGGCTCCCCAGGTGCTCGCCGGGCGCGATCTCGAAGCCGGCGGCACCTGGTTGGGCATCACGCGCAGCGGGCGCTTCGCGGCGCTCACCAATTATCGCGACCCGGCCCGTCACCGGCCGCCCGGCGCCCCTTCGCGCGGTCGGCTGGTCGCCGATTTCCTGACCGGCGAAACCGGCATCGACCGCTATCTGGACAGCTTCGATCCCGGGGCGTTCAATGGCTTCAACCTGCTGCTCGGCGACGGCGCGCGGCTCGTCGCCTTCAGCAACGTTTCCATGGAGCGACACGAACTTGCGCCCGGCGTGTATGGCCTTTCCAACGCCCTCCTCGACACCCCCTGGCCAAAAGTCGGCGCCGGTAAGACGGCGCTCGCCGCTGCGCTGACCGCCCTGCCCGACGAAACCGGGCTGTGGCGATTGCTCGCCGACGATGCCATTCATGCCGACGCGACCCTCCCCGCCACCGGCATCCCCCTCGAATGGGAACGCCTGCTCTCGGCCGCCTTCATCAAAAGCCCGGATTACGGCACGCGCTGTTCGACGGTCGTGAAAGTCGGCGCCGACGGCACGGCGAGCTTCGACGAACAGACCTGGCTTCCAGGCGCGCGGGCAGGCGGGCGGCGGCGCTTTCGTTTCGTCTGGCGATGAAGCTCGTCGCCTGTGCGGCTTTGCTGACCGCCCTCGTCTTTCTCGTGCCGCCCTTCGGCCAGCCGCCTGCCTATCACGCTTTCGCCGACCAACGTTCCTGCTTCGGCCTGCCGCATTGTCTCGACACGGCGAGCAACGCATTTTTCGTGGTGGCCGGTATCTGGGGACTGTTCACGCTGTTCGGCGCGCGCCGGCGCCCCGTCTTTCTCGATGCGCGCGAGCGCTGGCCCTATGCGACGTTCTTCTTCGCCGTCGTCCTGATCGGTTTCGCCTCGGCCTGGTATCACCTTGCGCCGGACAACGCGCGGCTGGCCGTCGACCGCGCCGCAATGGCGCTCGCCTTCATGGCCTGGCTCGCCGCCCTCTGCGCCGAACGCATCGGCGTGACAACCGGACTGGCCCTGCTCGCGCCCCTGTGTGCCGCCGGTCTGGGCGCAGTCTTTTACTGGAGCTGGAGCGAAGCCCAGGGCACGGGCGACCTGCGTCCCTGGCTCCTGGTGCAGTCGATGCCGATGCTGCTCGCGCCGCTGATGCTGCTGCTTTATCCGCCGCGTTACGACCGCAGCAGGGATGTGCTGGTCGTCATCGGGCTTTACGTCGTCGCGCTGCTGTTCGATCTGGGCGACCGCGTCGTGTTCGAATTCACGGGCGGCCTCATCGGTGGCCATGCGCTCAAGCATCTCGTCGCCGCACTGGCGGCAGGACTCGTCGCCCATCACCTGCGCCGGCGCGGCAGCCGGCGGATCAGCCCTCGATATCGACCGGCGTGTAGGGCGGCACGAGGTCGAACAGTTCGATGATGTCGGCGTTCCGCATGCGGATGCAGCCGATCGAACCGGGCACGCCCATCGGCGCCGTGTCCGGGCTGCCGTGGATGTAGATGTAGCGGCGCATCGTATCGACGCACCCCAGCCGATTTTTCCCCGGCTCGCAGCCGGAAAGCCACAGGATGCGCGTGAGAATCCAGTCGCGGCCGGGAAACTGCGCCGCCAGTTCCGGCGTCCAGATCTCCCCGGTCGGGCGGCGGCGCACGAACACCGCATTCGCCGGCGCGCCCGCGCCGATCTTCGCCCGCACCAGATGCCGCCCGCGCGGCGTCTGGTTGCTGCCGTTTTGCTCCCCTGCCCCCTTCGCGGCGGTGGAGACGCTGTAGCGTTTCAACAATCGACCATCGGCATCGAACAGTTCGAGCGTCTGGGCGGGGATGCGGATGGCGATGCGCATCAGGCCAGCTCCGTTTTCCTGCGCCGCGCGGCGAAGAATTCGGACAGCAGCGCGCCGCACTCTGCGGCCAGCACGCCGCCGACGACTTCGGCGTGGTGGTTGAGCCGTTCCTCGGCGAAGAGGTCGATGACGCTGCCGGCGGCGCCGGTCTTCGGGTCGCGCGCGCCGAAGACGACGCGGGCGATGCGCGCATGGAAGATGGCGCCGATGCACATCGCACAAGGCTCCAGCGTGACGTAGAGCGTGCAGCCGGGCAGCCGGTAATTGCCAAGCCGGCGGGCGGCATCGCGCAGCGCCATGACCTCGGCGTGGGCGGTGGGATCGCGCCCGCCGATGGGCTGGTTGAAGCCGCGTCCGACGATTTCGCCATCCTTGACGACGACGGCGCCGACCGGCACTTCGCCGAGGCTGGCCGCTTCGCGCGCCAGTGCAAGGGCCGCGCCCATGAACCTTTCATCGCTCATGGGCTCAGACCCGCCTCAGGCGTTCTTCGTCACCTGTCCGCCCTGATCCATCAGCGCCGCCTGCGCCGCCGCGAGGCGGGCGATCGGCACGCGCGGCCCGGAGCAGGAAACGTAGGTCAGCCCGATGCCGTGGCAGAAGCGGATCGAGCCGGGGTGGCCGCCATGCTCGCCGCAAATGCCGACCTTGAGGTCGGGATTGGCTTTGCGGCCCTCCGTCACGGCCAGCTTCATCAGTTCGCCCACGCCCTTCTGATCGAGCACCTCGAAGGGATTGTCGACGAGGATGCCCGCCTCGACGTAGCCAGGCAGGAACTTGTTCTCGGCATCCTCGCGCGAGAAGGAGAAGGTCGCCTGCGTCAGGTCGTTGGTGCCGAAGCTGAAGAATTCGGCCATTTCGGCCATGCGGCCGGCGCGCAGGCAGGCGCGCACGACTTCGAGCATGCTGCCGAACTTGACGCCGACGTTGATGCCGTGGGTGAGTTCGACCACCTTATGGATGCGCTGCACATAGCCGTGGATGCGCCGGAGCTCCTCGACGGTGGCCACCTGCGGTACCATGATTTCCGGATGGACCTCGATGCCTTCCTTGGCGCACAGGGCCGCCGCTTCGAGGATGGCCTGGATCTGCATCGAGTAGATTTCCGGATAGGTAATGCCCAGACGCACGCCGCGATGGCCGAGCATCGGGTTGACTTCCGAGAGCGCGCGCACTTTCTTGAGCGTCTTCTCCTTCTTCTGGATGATGTCCTCTTCGAGGTGGCTGTCCTTGAAGTCCGCGAGGCTGTTGCCGAGTTTGTTGAGGCCGTCGGCATACTGCTGGTGCAGGCGGGGATTGAGCAGCTTGAGGGTTTCCGGCAGCTCTTCGAGCGCCTTGATCGAATCGCGCAGATGGTGCAGGTGCGCGATTTCCAGTTCGAGCTGGGCGGCAGTGGGCAGGAACTCGTGCAGCGGCGGGTCCATCAGGCGAACCGTCACCGGCAGGCCGCGCATCGCCTTGAAGATGGCTTTGAAGTCCGAACGCTGGATCGGCAGCAGGCGGTCGATGGCGGCCTGGCGCTCCTCGGCGGTTTCGGCGAGGATCATCTCCTGCACGATGGGCAGGCGATCGGTGGCGTTGAACATGCGCTCGGTGCGGCACAGACCGATGCCCATGGCGCCGAATTCGCGAGCGCGCTGGGCGTCTTCCGGCGTATCGGCATTGGCCATGACCTTCAGGCGCGCCACTTCGTCCGCCCACTTGAGCAAGGTCTTCATGTCGTCCGAGAACTCCGCCTGCACGGTCGGCACCTCGCCGGCATAGACCTTGCCGTTGCCGCCGTCGATGGTGATCACGTCACCCTCGTGGAGGGTCGTGTCGCCGATGGTGGCGCATTTCTTCACGTCGTCGATATGGATCGCCTCGCAGCCGGAGACACAGGGCTTGCCCATGCCGCGCGCGACCACCGCCGCGTGCGAAGTCTTGCCGCCGCGCGAGGTGAGGATGCCCTGGGCCTGGAAGAAGCCGTGGATGTCTTCGGGCTTGGTTTCCTCGCGGACGAGGATCACCTTCTCGCCCTTCAAACCGCGAGCCTCGGCAGTATCGGCATCGAAGACGATCTTGCCCGAGGCCGCGCCGGGCGAGGCCGGCAGGCCGGTGGCCAGCGGCTTGCCCTTGAAGTTCGGTGACAGCTGCGGCACCAGCAGCTGTTCGAGCATGGCCGGATCGATGCGCAAGAGCGCGCGCTCCTTGGAGATCAGTCCCTCCTTGAACATCTCGACCGACGTGCGCACCATCGCCTGGGCGTTCATCTTGCCGTTCCTGGTTTGCAGGCAGTAGAGCTTGCCGCGCTCGATGGTGAACTCGAAATCCTGCACTTCCTTGTAGTGCGCTTCCAGGCGGTTGTGCAGTTCGATCAGCTGCCGGTAGATTTCCGGCATGTCGTGTTCCATTTCGGCAATCGGCTTCGGTGTGCGGATGCCGGCGACGACGTCCTCGCCCTGGGCATTGACGAGGTATTCGCCGTAGATCTGGTTCTCGCCGGTACCCGGATTGCGCGTGAAGCCCACGCCGGTGCCCGAATCGTTGCCCATGTTGCCGAACACCATGGTGCAGACGTTGACGGCCGTGCCGTTGGCCATTTCCTTGGTGATCCTGAACTGCTTGCGGTAATCGACCGCGCGCTTGCCGTTCCAGGAACGAAACACCGCGGCGATGGCGATTTCGAGCTGCTTGAGCGGGTCTTCCGGGAAGGGCTTGCCGGTGTTGACCTCGACGATCTTCGCAAACTGGTCGGCCAGTTCGGCAAGATGTTCGGCGGTCAGGTCGACGTCCTGCGCGGCGCCGACCTTCTTCTTCATCGCGTTCATCGCATCGTCGAAATGTTTGTCGTCGATGCCCAACGCGATCTTGCCGAAGAGTTGGATGAAGCGGCGGTAGGCGTCGTAGCCGAAGCGGGGGTTGTCGGTCAGCTTGATGAGGCCCTGGAGCGTCGTCTTGTTGAGGCCGAGATTGAGGATGGTGTCCATCATGCCCGGCATCGACATCGCCGAGCCGGAACGCACCGAGACGAGCAGCGGGTTGTCGGCGCCGCCGAATGCCTTGCCGGTCTTTTCCTCCAGGTCCTTCATGTACTCGAGCACCTCGTCCATCAGCCCCTTGGGCAGACCGTTGTGCTCCAGATACGCCAGACAGGCTTCGGTGGTGATCGTGAATCCGGGCGGCACATTGAGGCCGATCTGCGTCATTTCGCAGAGATTCGCGCCCTTGCCGCCGAGCAGCATCTTGTTCTTGCCGTCGCCTTCTGCGAATGCGTAGACGAACTTTTTGCCCGCCATGTCTGCTCCCTTTCCGTGATTTGGTCGATGCCCCCGCCGCCGGACGACAGGGGCTGTAAAGATAGCAAATCGCGCCCCGTCGTGGACATTTTGCCGCCCGGGCACGAAAAGTCCGTCTGGGCGCGAATCGCTATACTGCGCACCATCATGGATGCGACCCTGGAAACTCCACCGCCCGGCCCGGGCCGTCGGCTGCGGGAGACCGTCCTGCTCACGCTGGTGGCGCTGGCGGCCATCGTCGCCAACCTGCCGGAGGAACTGTTGCTGCCGCTCGGCATCCGGCCGGCCTATCTCGTCGCCCTGCTCGGCTTCCTCGTCGTGCTGGCGCTCTTTCTCTATCTGCGCTTTTTCTTTTTCCTGCTCTATGTCCTGCTCGCCATCGGCGCCAATCTGCCGGCGCAATGGGCCGAGGCGCTCGGCATTTCGCAACTGCCATTGTTGGTCGCCCTGATCGCGATGGTCGGACTGTCGCTGCTCAACTACGGCATCAAGCTGCTGCCGAGCGGACTGGAACCCGTCGCCCACGCGGCGAAAACGAGCGATGCGGGCAGCAAGGCGCTGTTTTCCGCCATCGCACGCGGCAACCTGAAACAGGTCAGATCGGTGCTGGCCATGGGCATCGTTCCCGATTTTGCCGATGCCGAAGGGCAAACGCCGCTGATGCTGGCCGCCCGCCTCGGCCATGCGGAAATCGTCGCCGCCCTGCTCGCCGCCGGCGCCGATCCGAACGCGGCGACCGCCGAGGGCTGCACGGCGCGCGATCTCGCACTGCGCCACGGCCATGCCGACATTGTGAAACGCCTTTCCCCGCCCAGCGAATAACTTCCGATGTGGTTCCGCAACCTGCGTCTTTACCGGCTCGCGCGTGCACCGCACTCCGGCGCCGAGGCCTTCGAGGCCGCCCTCGCCCAACGTCCCCTCGCCCGCTGCGGCAGCTTCGAAATGGCCAGCCGCGGCTGGGTCTTCCCGCGCCACGAGGGCGTCTTCGTCCATACCGTCGATCGCCAATGGCTCTTGGCGCTCGGCACCGAACAGAAACTTCTGCCCGCCACCGTGATCCGTCAGACCGCACAGGAGCGCGCCGCCCGGATCGAGGCGGAACAGGGGCGCCGCGTAGGACGCAGGGAAATGCGCGACCTCACGGATTGCGTCGCCGAAGAGCTGATGCCTAAGGCCTTCACGCAGCGACGCACCATCTGGGCCTGGATCGATCCCGCCGAGCGCTGGCTCGTCGTCGATGCCGGTTCCGATGCACGCGCCGACGAGTTCATCGAAACGCTGGCGGCCACGCTCGACGACGTCGCCCCACAGCCGCTGCAAACGCAGGTTTCGCCGCTTGCCGCAATGACCGAATGGGTAGCCTCGGGCGAGGCGCCGGCTGGCTTCACGCTCGACAGCGATCTCGAACTGCGCGCGGCGAGCGAATCGCAGTCGGCGATCCGCTACGTCCGTCACGACATCAGCGGCCCCGAAGTCGCCACCCATGTCGCGGCCGGCAAGATTGTCACCCAGCTCGGTATGACGTGGAACGACCGTGTCTCGTTCGTACTCACCGACAAACTGCACGTCAAGCGGCTTGCCTTTCTCGACATCGTACGCGAACGAGCCGGCCATGCCGCGGTGAACGCCGACGAGCAGTTCGACGCCGATTTCGCGCTGATGACGGGCGAACTGCGCGGCCTGTTCGCCGACTTGCTGGTCGCCCTCGGCGGCGAGCGCAAGGCGGAATGAGCCGCCTTCAGGGCGCCTCTTCGACCATCAGCCAGACCTGACGGTCATCGAGCGCGAAACCGCCGCCACGCTCGGTCTGGCGCATCGAGCCCGCCAGCGGAATCCATTCGCCCAACCGCCCGGACACCGTGCTGACGACGCGCCGCACTTCAGCGCTTCCCGGCAGAGTCCCCGGCGCGTCGTCGGCGGCGACGATCGACAGCGTCACCTGGTCGCCGCTCAGGCGCGGCTCGACGTAAAAACCGGCGCCGGTCTCGCGCCAGGCCAGCGTTTCCGTGGCCAAGGGACCGCGCGGCGTTTGCACCACCTGTCGCACCGCGATCGGCGTCGACTGGCCAACGGTAATGAAGGCGCGACCGCCCTCGACCGTCTGTACCCGTTGCGCCACGTCCTCGCGGCCCGCCATGCGCGATTCCGACAGACTGCCGGAAATCACCGTGCGCCGCCCGACTTCCGCACCCAGCGCGATCTCTCCGCCCTGCGCGGCCTGCCGTCCGGCATGACGCACGCTGATGGTCAGGCGCCGTAAGGGGCGATCCACCGCCTCGAGGGCGCGCCGCAGCTCGGCGAGATTCGCCGGCGTCGTGCGCAGGAAGAGCAGGCTTCCTTGCCCCGTCAGCGTCGCGCCCGGCGCCAAGAGCGGCCTCAGTTCGGGAATCACCTGCTCGGCCATCCGGTGTTTGAGATGGACGATCTCCAACCCCTGGGCGAGCGCGTTCCCGCCCACGAGCGTCAGCATGAGCACGACAAGCCACCCGCCCCGTATTGCTGCAAACATGTTTCCCTTCCTCCCGACGAGCATAGCCGATCTGGCGCCGTCCCGCCAGCGCCGACTTTTTTAGGAGGCCGGGCCCGCTGCCTCGAAAAACGCCTCGACCTCGGCGATCTCGCGCGTGCGGCGCATCGGCGGCAGGCTTTGCCAGATGCGCCGGCCATAGGGCTTGTCGACCAGGCGCGGATCGCAGACCATCAGCACGCCACGGTCGGCTTCGTCGCGGATCAGCCGACCGGCCCCCTGTTTCATGCTGATGACGGCGCGCGGCAGTTGCACCTCGAAAAAGGCGTTGCGTCCCCGCCGCTTCCATGCGTCGATGCGCGCGGCAAGCACAGGATCGTCTGGCGGCGCGAAAGGCAGCCTGTCGATGACGACCAGGGAAAGCGCCTCGCCGCGCACGTCGACGCCCTCCCAGAAGCTCTGGCTCGCGACCAGCACGGCGTTGCCCAGGCGGCGAAAGCGTTCGAGCAATTCGGTCCTGGAGCCCTGTCCCTGCATCATCAGCGGCATTTCGAGGCCGGCGCGGGCGATGCGCTCCTCCAGCAACTCGTGGATGCGTCGCATCGCGCGCAACGAGGTGCACAGGACGAAGGCGCGACCATTGGAGGCTCGGATCGCCGGCCAGGCGGCCTCGGCGACGGCTTCGGAATAATCCGGATGGTTGGGATCGGGCATCCCCGTCGGGCAGTAGAGCAAAGCGTTGGCCGGGTAATCGAAGGGGCTCTCCCAGCGTCCCGTGGCGGCATCGTGCAGCCCGAGCGCCTCCCGGTAGTGCGTGAAATCGCTGCCGACGGCGAGCGTGGCCGAAGTGAAGATCCAGGCGCGTGGATGGCCTTCGAGCTGCCGCTTGAAGATGGGCGCCACCGACAGCGGCGTGAGGTTGAAAGCGACACCGTAGGCCGTCACCTCGACCCAGCGCACGGGCGGCTCTTCGCCGTCCGCCGTCGCACCGGCGCCGGCTTTCTCCTGCTGCCAATGCCGCAACAGACGCATCAGCTCCTGCGTGCGGCGCAGGCAGTTCGCGAGCCCCTCCGAACGCGCTGCCTGAGTTTCGAGTTCACAGCCAAGACCATCGAGCCTGCCTTCCAGGTCCTTCAGCGCGTCGATGGCCTGCGGATGCTGGAGCCATTGCGCGATGGCCAGCCGCCCTTCGTGGCGAAAAGCCAAGCGCAGATCCTTGGCCGCCTTTTCCAACGCTTTCGCCGCCTCTTGCAGTGAGACGCAATCCTTCGCCGCAGCGATGCCTTCGAGCCTGGTGTCATGGGCGAGATCGAGCAACTGACCGGTGCCGACGCTCTCGCCGAAGAACAGGCCGGCGACTTCGGGCAACTGGTGCGCCTCGTCGAAAATGACGGTGTTGCAGGCAGGCAAGAGCTCGCCCATGCCGTCGTCCTTGAGCATCAGATCGGCGAAGAACAGGTGGTGATTGACGACGACCACGTCGGCCGCCATCGCCTCGCGCCGCGCGGCGATGACAAAGCAATCCTTCACATGGGCGCATTCCTGGCCGAGACAGTTCTCGCGTGTCGAGGTCGCCAGATGCCAGGCGCCGGAATCCTCCGGCACGTCGGCGCATTCGGCCTTGTCGCCCGTCGCCGTGGCCTTGGAAAAGCGTGCGATGGCGGAAAGATGCATGACCTCGGCGCGGGAATGGAGGCGGCCGCCGGCGAGCGCGCGCTCGAGATGGTAGGGACAGACATAGTTGGCCCGCCCCTTGAGCAGGGCCACCGTGAGCGGCAGGCCGAGGGCATCGCGCATCGTCGGCAGGTCGCGATGGAAAAGCTGGTCCTGGAGGGTTTTCGTGCCGGTGGAGACGATCACCTTGCCGCCGGAAAGCAGCGCCGGGGCCAGGTAGGCGAAGGTCTTGCCGGTTCCCGTGCCGGCTTCCGCGACGAGAACCCGGCAGGCATCGATGGCGGCAAGCACCTCGCGCGCCATCGCGATCTGCTGCTCACGTCGCCGATAGCCGGAGATGGCGCGGGCAAGCGGGCCGTCAACGGCGAAAATGCGATCCAGATCGGGAGAACGGGTTGAGACAGGCATGCGGGCGGCGCATGGTAGCACGCGACACCCCCCGGAACTGAGGCCCTTTTATCGATCTTTCGCCACGATTGCTGCGTCGCAATATGAGAAAATGCCGATCTGCCAACCGAGAGGGGCGCCCGCCATGGATATGAACAAAATCGGAAAATTCGACAGCCTCAGGATCGTCAATGAATTCGACAAGGCGCTGATCGACCTTTACGGCATCAACATGACCGATGCCCGCATCACCCGCTACGAGGCGCTCGCCACCTGCAGCGAGACCGGTTGTCCGGCCAAAGCGGCGGAAAAGCTCGGCGCCCGGCGCGGCATCAAGCGTCTGGGCGAGACCGCGACGAACGGCTGAGGTGATGCCTCAGAACAGGCTGGCAACGACGAAGCGGTCGCGCGCCGCCAGCTTTTGCAGGCCGCGCGCGGCCTCGATGGAGGCTCCCCATTTCATGACGTGAGTCAGAAACGTCGTCAGCGCCAGCGAAAGCGCATAGCCAGTTTCGCGCCATTCGGCGCGGAATTCGTCGAAGCTGACGGTGCGCGCCGAGAGTTTCCCGCTTTTCATCGGCACCAGGGTGACTTTCCGGCCATCGTTGCGGATCACGATGGCAGTTCCGCGGTGATTGTTGGTTACGACCACGCCATTTTCCTCGTTGCTGTGACGGACATGGCCTTGTAACGGCTGCGGCGACGGCGGCTTGAGCAAACGCCGCATCGCCGACCTCGGGCCGCCCACGTATCACGGGCGACATCAAAGCTCGCCCGTCGCGGTTTGCGCCTCCGGCGCGTGCCGCCTGCAGGCAGGGAAACCCCGCCCGCAGGCGGCCGTGTCTTTCGTCAGTGAATGCCGGCGGCCGCGAGCATTTTTTCGGCGCGCAGGCGCCGTGCCTCGTCGGGCGTGAGACCGACCAGCGCTTCCGGCGGCAAGGGGACATCCCAGTGGGACTGGAACAGATCGATATCCTCGCCCGTGTCCAGGCGGGCGCGATACACTTTTTCCTGATAGGCTGGCGCGTTCGGCAGCGCCACCAACTCGACCGACAGGATGATCATGGCTGACCTCGAGGCGACACACTTGTCGCGTATCCTGCGCCGCTGTCACTCCGGGCTCAAGGGCAAAAACGCGGCAAAAAACCGTCCTGCTTCGCTGTCCGGAAGACGCTTCTGAATGACACAGGGGCGCCCGTGGTGTCGCGGACGCCCCTCTGATCGGCCACTTCTCCGGAGGTTCAGATGCCCTGCTTGAGCTGTTCGAGGATGGCCGGATTTTCCAGCGTCGAGGTGTCCTGGGTGACTTCTTCGCCCTTGGCGAGGGAGCGCAGCAGGCGGCGCATGATCTTGCCGGAACGCGTCTTCGGCAGGTTGTCGCCGAAACGGATGTCCTTGGGCTTGGCGATCGGGCCGATTTCCTTGCCCACCCAGTTCCTCAGCTCGTTGGCGATCTTCTTCGCCTCTTCGCCGGCGGGACGCGCCTGCTTCAGCACGACGAAGGCACAGATCGCCTCGCCGGTCAGGTCGTCGGGTCGGCCGACGACGGCGGCTTCCGCGACCAGCGGGTTGGCAACCAGCGCGGATTCGATCTCCATGGTGCCCATGCGGTGGCCGGAGACGTTCAGCACGTCGTCGATGCGACCCATGATCGTGAAGTAGCCGGTCTTGGCATCGCGCACCGCGCCGTCGCCGGCGAGATAGAGCTTGCCACCGAAATCGGCCGGGTAATAGGACTTCTTGAAGCGCTCCGGGTCGCCCCAGATGGTGCGGATCATCGACGGCCAGGGCTTCTTGACGACGAGGAAGCCGCCCTGGCCCCAGGCGACGTCATGGCCCGTCTCGTCGACGATGGCGGCCTGGATGCCCGGGAAGGGTAGCGTGCAGGAGCCCGGAACCAGCGGGGTGACGCCCGGCAGCGGGGTGATCATGTGGCCGCCCGTCTCGGTCTGCCAGAAGGTGTCGACGATCGGACAACGACTGCCGCCGACATTCTCGTAGTACCACATCCAGGCTTCGGGGTTGATCGGCTCGCCGACCGAGCCGAGGATGCGCAGGGTCTTGAGATCGTAGTTCTTCGGGTGGGTGGTCGGCGTCGTCTCGGAGGCCTTGATCAGCGAACGGATCGCCGTCGGCGCCGTATAGAAGATGGTGACCTTATGATCCTGGATCATCTTCCAGAAACGGCCGGCATCCGGATACGTAGGCACCGATTCGAAGACGATTTCGGTGGCGCCGCAGGCGAGCGGACCGTAGGTGATGTAGGTGTGGCCGGTGACCCAGCCGATATCGGCCGTGCACCAGAAAATGTCGTCCTTCTTGATGTCGAAGGTCCAGCGGCAGGTCAGGATGGCGTGCAGCAGATAGCCGCCGGAGGAATGCTGAACCCCCTTGGGCTTGCCCGTGGAGCCGGAGGTGTAGAGCAGAAAGAGCGGATGTTCGGCCTCGACCCATTCGGGTTCGCAGGTTTCCGGCTGGCTGGCGACGATGTCGTGGTACCAGACGTCGCGGCCTTCCACCATGTTGCAAGCGCCGCCGGTGCGCTGGATGACGACGACGGTCTTGACCTGATGATCCTTGGCCATCGACAGGGCCTCGTCGACGGCAGGCTTGAGTGGAATCGCCTTGCCGCCGCGGCACTGCTCATCCATCGTGATGACCGCGCAGGCGCCGGCATCGAGGATGCGCTCCTCGAGCGATTTGGCGGAAAAGCCACCGAAGACGACGGAGTGAATCGCACCGATGCGGGCGCAGGCCTGCATCGCGACGACGCCCTCGACCGACATGGCCACATAGATCAGCACGCGGTCGCCCTTCTTGATGCCCTGGGCCCTGAGCGCGTTGGCAAACTTGTTGACCTTGACGAGGAGTTCCTTGTAGGTCACCTTGGTGACCTTGCCGTCGTCGGCTTCGAAGATCAGGGCGACCTTGTCGCCAAGCCCCGCCTCGACGTTCTTGTCGAGGCAGTTCCAGGAAACGTTCAGTTTGCCTTCGGGAAACCACTTGTAAAACGGCGCATTCGACTCATCGAGCACCGTATTGAAAGGCTCCTTCCAGACCACATGCTCCCTGGCCAGACGGCCCCAGTAACCGGTGTAATCCTGTTCGGCCTCCTTGCACAGCGCCTCGTAGGCGGCCATGCCGGAAATGGTGGCTTTCTTGACAGTCTCTTCGGAAGGCGGAAAGACGCGGGTTTCCTGCATGACCGATTCGATGGCGCTCATTGGGATTTCTCCTCTCGCAATGACGTTGATGGATTGGGCGTTGGCTTCTGTTTCTTCTTGGCTGCTTTTTCCGACCGGCTTGGGCCGGCGATTACAACTTGTTTATCTTACACCTGACTTACGCTCCCCTCTCGTGTCGTGCAGCCCGAAGTGTAGAATTTCCCCACGGCAGAAACCATATAAACCAGAGGGAAACCGTCATGTCCGCAGCGCCATCCTCGCCGATCCGGCAGGAAGATTTCATCGCCTCCATCGCCGATGCCTTCCAGTTCATCAGCTATTACCATCCGCTCGACTACCTTCGCGCCCTCGATCGCGCCTACGAGCGCGAGGAGAGCCCAGCGGCGAAGGACGCCATCGCCCAGATTCTCACCAATTCCCGCCTGTGCGCCGAAGGCAAGCGACCGATCTGCCAGGATACGGGCATCGCGGTGGTTTTCCTCAAGATCGGCATGCACGCGAAATGGGAGGCGCAGATGAGCCTCCAGGAGATGGTCGATGAGGGCGTCCGGCGTGCCTACAACCACCCCGACAACAAACTCAGGGCCTCGGTGCTGCTCGATCCGGCGGGCAAGCGCATCAACAGCCGCGACAACACGCCGGCCGTGGTCCATGTCGAGATCGTCCCCGGCGACAGCGTCGACGTCATCTGCGCGGCCAAGGGTGGCGGCTCGGAAAACAAGTCGAAGCTCGCCATGCTCAACCCCTCCGATTCGATCGTCGACTGGGTACTGAAGACCGTGCCGACGATGGGCGCCGGCTGGTGTCCGCCCGGCATCCTGGGGCTGGGCATCGGCGGGACGCCGGAAAAGGCGATGCTCTTGGCCAAGGAGTCGCTGATGGCCCCGGTGGACATCGACGAACTGATCGCCCGCGGCCCCAGCAGTCGCATCGAGGAACTGCGCCTTGAACTTTACGAAAAGGTGAATGCCCTGGGCATCGGCGCGCAGGGCCTGGGCGGGCTCACCACCGTGCTCGACGTCAAGATTCTCGACTATCCGACCCACGCCGCCAGCCTGCCGGTGGCGATGATCCCCAACTGCGCTGCCACGCGCCACGTGCATTTCCATCTCGACGGCGCCGGCCCGGCGGTACTCACACCGCCGAGCCTGTCCGACTGGCCGCACGTGTCATGGCAGCCGGACACGGAAAAATCGCTGCGCGTGAATCTGGACACGCTGACGCCTGCCGAGGTGGCGGCCTGGAAACCGGGTCAGACGCTGCTTCTGAACGGGAAGATGCTCACCGGCCGCGATGCCGCGCACAAGCGCATCGCCGACATGCTCGCCAAAGGAGAACGGCTGCCGGTCGATTTTACCAACCGCGTCATCTACTACGTCGGCCCGGTCGACCCGGTGAGGGACGAAGTGGTCGGCCCCGCCGGCCCGACGACGGCGACCCGCATGGACAAGTTCACCGAAATGATGCTGGGAGAGACCGGACTCATCGCCATGGTCGGCAAGGCCGAACGCGGCCCCGCGGCCATTGAGGCGATCAAAAAGCACCGCTCGGCCTATCTGATGGCGGTCGGCGGTGCGGCTTATCTCGTCGCCAAGGCGATCAAAGCGGCGAAGGTGGTTGGCTTTCCCGATCTGGGCATGGAGGCAATCTACGAGTTCGAGGTGAAGGACATGCCGGTCACCGTCGCCGTCGATGCGAGCGGCACTTCGGTGCATCAGACCGGGCCGCGGGAGTGGCAGGCGAAAATAGGCAAGATTCCGGTGGTGACGGCCTGAGGCGCGCCGTCCCGCCAGCACCGACTTTCAACGGAAAAGGGGAAAACCATGCATTGCACATCCTGCGGCAACGAACTGGCGGAAGGCACGAGCTTCTGCGGCAAATGCGGCGCAAAGGTCGTCACCGACACCGCTCCGACCATTTCATCTCCCGAAGGCGACAAGCTGCTCGCGATCGTCGCCCATCTCGGCGGCATCTTTCTCGGCTTCATCCCTGCCCTCGTCGTCTATCTGGTCAAGAAAGACTCGCCAGGCTGGGTGCTCGACAACGCGCGCGAAGCCCTCAACTGGCAGATCACCCTGCTCATCGTCGTCATCGTGCTGATGGTCTCCGTCATCGGCGTCTTCCTCCTCTGGGCGGTCTGGCTCGTCAATGTGGTGTTCTGCATTCTCGCCACGCTCAAGTCGGCGAACCGGGAGGTTTATCGCTATCCGGTCGCGCTCCGCCTGATCAAGTGAGGACAGGCGAACCGCCCGGACCGTGATCGGCGTCTTCGATTCCGGGCTCGGCGGCCTTTCGGTGCTGGCGGCCATCGCGCACGCCCTGCCGCGCGCCGATCTCGTCTATCTCGCCGACACCGCGCACGTGCCCTACGGCGACAAGCCGGACGGCTTCATCGCCGGACGCGTGCTGGCCGTCGGTCGCCATCTGGCCGACAGCGGCTGCGACCTTCTGGTGGTAGCCTGCAACACCGCGACCGCGACGGCAATCCAGGCCCTGCGCGATGCGCTGCCCCATGTGCCGGTCGTCGGCGTCGAGCCGGGCGTCAAGCCGGCGGCGCTCAGCTCGCGCACGCGACGCATCGCAGTGCTCGCCACCGAGGCCACCGCCCGCAGCCGCCGCCTCGCCCAGTTGATTGCGCGTCATGCCGACGGCACGCAGGTTGATGTCGTGCCCTGCCCCGGCTGGGCGACGCACGTCGAAACTCTGCAACCGGACACGCCGGCGTTTCGTGCCGAAATCGCCGCGCGAATCCTCCCGCTGCTGGCTGCCGGTGTCGACCGCATCGTGCTCGGCTGCACGCATTACGCTTTTCTCGCCCCGCTGATCGCTCCATTGATCGCCGGCCGCGCGGAGCTCGTCGATGTCGCGGCGGCCGTGGCGCGCCAGGCCGTACGTCTGGGTGGGGCGCGCCACGGCGGCGAAGCGCGGTTGCATCTGATGGCGACCGCCCATCCGGAACGCTTGGCAGCCGCCCTGCCCGCGCTCGGCCTCGGCGCGCTGAGCACGCGCATCGCCTCGGTCGAACGCGTCAGCGCATAGCCGGCAGCCGGGCGAGCCCGATCACGGCGGCCAGAATCAGCGCGCCGCCGGACAGCTGAATCGCGGTCACGCTTTCGTCAAGCACAGCCGCCGCAAGAGCGAGGGTCACCAGCGGTTCGAGCGTCGATAGCGTCGAGGCATCGGCCGCACCAAGCTTTTCGAGGCCCTTGAAGAAACAGAGAATGGCGATCAGCGTCGAGAACAGCGCGATGGCGAGAATCGCCGCCCAGCCGCCGCTGGTTTCCGGCAGGCGCAAGCCGCCATCGAAGGTCAGCAGGCCATAGACGACGGCGGCGGAAAGCATCACCACCGTCGAAGCGGGGAGCGCGCCGACACGCGGCATGAGACTTTCTCCGGCGAGGATGTAGATCGAATAAATCAGCGCCGCGGCAATGCCCAAGGCGACGCCCTGCCACAGGCTGTGCAGATCGCCGCCGACCGTCAGCGCGGTGCCGACGAGTGCGACCGCCACCGCCCAGGCGCGCCGGACGCCGATCTTGCGCCCGAAAACGAGCGCCGACAACACGACGACGATGGCCGGATAAAGATAGAGCAGAATCGCCACGAGACCGGCACTCGCATATTGCAACGCGGCGAAGTAGCTGAACGACTGGCCGACGTAGCCGACCCCTCCCATCGCCACGAGCCCGGCAAGATCGCGCCCGCGCGGCCAGCGCATGCCCTGCCACGCGCCCCAGGCCGCCAGCAGCGCGCCGGCAATCGCGAAACGCAGGAACAAAAGGGTGGTCAGCGAAATGCCGTCGCGGTAGGCGAGCTTGACGAAGATCGCCATGGCCCCGAAGCCGGCGGCGGAAAGCGTGATCCAGGCGACGCCCTGCCAGCGTGAGGATGTCATCGATCGGTTTTCCCGGAAGCGGCCGGACGACCGCGGCAGCCTCAATGCGTGTGGCCGCCCTCGCCATGCACGTGACCGTGAGCGATCTCCTCCGGGGTGGCGGCGCGCACATCGCTAACGGTGCAGGAAAACAGCAGGGCCACTCCCGCGAGCGGATGATTGCCATCGACGACGACCTTGTCGTCGGCGATGTCGGTGATGGTGTAGAGCATGTCGTCCTCGCCATCCTCGATCGCACGCTCGAACTGCATGCCAACCTCGATGTTTTCTGGAAACAGCTCGCGCGGCTCGACGAGCAGGAGCTCGGCGTCGTATTCGCCGAAGGCTTCCTCCGGCAGCAGGCGGATGTCTTTCTGGAAACCGGCACTTTGTCCTTCGAGTTCATTCTCGATTTTTTCAAAGATGCCGCCATGTCGGCCATGCAGATAAACCAGCGGTCTGTCGCCGGCATCGATGAGGTTGCCGTCCACGTCGGTGACGCGATAGGCGAGGGTAACCACGGTGTTGGGACCGATCTGCATGAAAAGGCTCCTGTCGAAAAATTACGGCGACTTGCCGTTGAGCTGTTTGACCAGCCGGAAAACCTCGGCGGCGTGCCCCTTCGCCGGCACGTCGTAAAGCGCGTGGCGCACGACGCCCCGCTTGTCGATGATGAAGGTGGAACGGATCAGGCACAGGCGCTTGTGCCCATCGTGTTCGCGGTAATGCATCACGCCATACTGGCGGCAGACCTCTCCCTCCTCGTCGGCCAGGAGACGAATCGACAGACCGTGCTTGTCGCGGAAGTCGGCGTGCGACAGACAGTCATCGCGCGAGATGCCGATCACGGCGCAGCCGTGCGCGTTGAAATCGCTTTCGTGGTCGGAAAAGTCGATCGCCTCGAGGGTGCAGTAGGGCGTACCATCCTTCGGATAGAAGAACAGCACCGCATGCTGCCTGCCGCGCAAGGAGGCGAGGTCGAACATCTCCATGTCCGCATCCGGCAAGATGAAGGTCGGCGCAGTTTGTCCCGCACGCAGCATTGCGATGTGACCCTGTCGAAAAACGCCGGTCGATTCTAACCGACGACAAGGCGCCGGCAAATTTCAGAGCAGATCGCCTTGCCCCTTGTCGGTGAAGAGGATCGGACTGTACAGCCGGTAGGCGTTGCGCCCGCCCGCTTTCGCCGCGTAAAGCGCGTTGTCGGCATTGCGCTGCAACTGCTCGCTGTCGTGGCCGTGCTGCGGAAACAGGGCGATGCCGACGCTGCACGAAATGTGGACCGTGCCGGCATCGAGATAGTAAGGTTCGCGCAGCAATTCGACCGCGCGTTGCGCGACCTGCTCGGCTTCGACATTGCCGCCGGTCTCGGAAAGAATGATGGCGAATTCGTCTCCGCCCAGGCGCGCGACGGTATCCGATTCGCGCACACAGCTCGACAAGCGGCGCGCCGTTTCGACGAGCACTTCGTCGCCGGCGGCATGACCAAGCGTGTCATTGACCTCCTTGAAGCGGTCGAGATCGACGAGCAGCAGGGCGAAGCTGCGCTTGTAGCGCCGCGCCTGGCTGAAAGCGGCCTGCAGGCGGTCGTAGAACAGCGCCCGGTTCGGCAGGTCGGTCAGCGCGTCGTGGTGAGCCTTGTGGCGCAAGAGCTCCTCGGCCTCCTTGCGGCGCGTGATGTCGTGGAAAACCGCGAGATATTTTCCGGCGCCCGCCTCCTCCGCATCGATGCGCGAGATGGACAGCCACTCCACATACACCTGGCCATTCTTGTGGCGGTTCCAGATCTCGCCCTCCCAATGACCGCGCGCTTCGAGCGCGGCCCACATCTCCTCGTAGTAGGCCTGATCGTGACGACCGGATTTCAGCAGACTGGGAGTGCGTCCGATCACCTCGGTCGGCGTGTAACCGGTGATCGCGGTAAAGGACGGGTTGATGCGCACGATGCGGTTGTCGGCGTCGGTCACCATGATGCCCTCGGCGGCGCTTTCGAACACCGCACCGGCGATGCGCAGTTCGCCGGCGCGCCGGCGGCGCTCGTCGATCTCGGCGTTGAGCGCGGCGTTGCGTTCCTCCAGTTCCCGCGTGCGTTCGGCGATCAGGGTTTCCTGGCGACTGGCGAGCGCGCGCAGCTCCCGGAAGTGGCGCCGGGCGCGCATCGCCAACAGATGCAGCAGGGCCGTGGCGATCACGAACCCCGCCAGGACGATGGCGAAGCTGGCGCGATGGCGCTGCTCGCGCACCGCCAGGAGATCCGTCGCTGGCATGGTGACGGAAATGCCGCCGCGGATGTCGCCGATCGTATAGCCCCGTTTTTCGTGGCAAGGCATGCAGACCGGCTTCATCACGAGCGGCGCCATGTAGCGGTGGGCGGGCTGGGAAGCGGCGCCGAAAGTGTAGCTGGCGAAGAAAGCCAGATTTTCCTTGATGTCGCCGCGCTCGAAGGCTCGCAGGGACGCCGCTTCCCAGGGGTCGGCGGCGTTTTCCGGCCGGATCGGCCTCAGGCTGGTGATGCGAAAGCGCACGCCGACGCCCTGCTCGGCCAGTTCGGCGATCTGGCGCGTCATGTAGGCGGGGTTGATCATCGTCAGCGCGCGGCCCTCCACGGTTTTCTGGTCGCGCAGCGGATGATCGAGGTAGGGATTCGGCTGCGCCAGCTTCCCCACCGGCACATAAACGCCACCGTGGCGTGCATTCCAGTCGCGTGTCAGTTCGATCAGCTTGAACAGCACCTGGCCGCGCTCGCGGGCGATGTCCTCGATGCTGGCATCGATGCGTTGCCAGTCGTAGATTCCCAAGGCAAGGAAGATGAGAGCGGAAACGGCGTAGAGCATGCCCAGCGTGGCGCCATAGCGCCGGACGCGATCTTCCGGAAAGGCATCGTCGATCGTATTCATCCGAACGCGATCTTACACATATGCGCGGCTATATCCGACGCAAATTATCGGAAACTCCGGTGCGACTCATTCCCCAGGTCGCCGCGAGGCCCGCCGTCACCACGCCGATCACGCCGGCGGCTCCGCCCAGAACCAGCAACTGCGGGCCGGGCAGATAATCGAGCTGGAAGACCCAGCGCCCCAGCGCCAAACCGATCGCCGTCGCGACAATGCCGGCCAGTAGACCGGCGATCGCGCCAAGGGCGGAAAATTCGGCGACGAGCGCCTGGCGCAACTGCGCACGCCGCGCACCGAGGGCGCGCATCACCGCCAGCTCGTGGCGCCGTTCGGCAGCGCCGGCCTGCAAGGCGGCATACAGCACGGCGAACCCGGTCAGCAGCGCGAAACCGAACACCAGCTGCACGGCGCGCACCGCCTGATCCATGGTGTCCTGCAGCTGGCGCATCAGGGCGCCGACGTCGATCACCGTCAGGTTCGGGAAGGTGCGCACCAGCTCGGCCACCACGTCTCCCCGCCCCCTTGGCAGATGAAAGCTCGTGATATAGCTGGTCGGCTGTCCGGCGAAGCTTCCTGCCGGCGCGATGACGAAGAAATTCACCCGCATCGAATCCCAGTCGAGCTTGCGCAGCGAGGCGATGCGCGCCGCGAAGACCTGCCCGGCGATGTCGAAAGCGAGCTCATCGCCGACATGCAGGTTGAGCGTGGCGGCCAGCCCCTTTTCGACGGAAAACTGCGCCGGTGCGCCTGGGCCGTGCCAGACGCCGGCGGTGACGACATTGCCCTCCGGCAGGTCGTCGCGTTCGGAAAGATTGAACTCGCGCTCGACGAGACGCTGCGCCCGTTCGTCCGCATAGTCGCGCGGCGAGACGGATCGTTCGTTGATGCGCACGAGGCGTCCGCGCACCATCGGCTCCATGCGCGGCGCGGCCAGTCCCTGTGCGGCGAAAAAGTCGGCAATGGCGGCACGCTGCTCCGGCTGGATGTTGATGACGAAGCGGTTCGGCGCATCGGGCGGCACGCGGGCCTGCCAGGCGGCCAGCAAGTCGTGGCGGGCGACACCAAGCAACAGAAGGGTCGTCAGGCCGAGCGCCAGAGCCACGGCCTGCACCAGGCTCGCCGCGCCGCGCCGCATCAGATTCGCCAGCCCCAGGCGCCAGCCACCGCGCACGCCGCCGGCCAGACGCGCCGACACGGCGAGCAAGAGTCGCCCGACAAGGACAAAGACGGCAAGCGCCGCCGCGAATCCGCCGAGAACCACCGTGCCGAGACGGACATCTCCGGCCATCCAGAACATCAGGCCGGCGAGACACAGAATGCCGACGAGGTAGGAAGCCGCGGACAAGGGCAGGCGCTCTCCCCATTCGCGGCGCAACACGCGCACGGTAGGCGCCGCCTTGAGCCGCAAGAGGGGGGGCAGAACGAAACCGGCCACCAGCACCAGGCCCACCGCGAAGCCGTGCAGCCAGGGCAGCGGCCCTGGCGGCGGAAGTTCGCCAGCGATCAATCCGCCGAGCATGGCGTGCAGCGCCGCCTGGACGAACCAGCCCGCCAGGCTGCCGACGAGCGTCGCCAGCATGCCGAGCAGGAGGAATTCGCCGCCATGGACGACGAGAATCTGGCGCTCGCTGGCGCCCAGACAGCGCATCACCGCACAGGCGTCCAGATGCGTCTGCATGTAGCGCCGTGCCGCCAGGCCCACCGCCACGGCGGCGAGCATCGCGGTGAGCAGCGCCGCGAGGCGCAGGAAACGCTGGGCGCGCTCGATGAGGTTGCGCACTTCCGGACGTGCGTCGTCCAGCCCCTCGATGCGCTCGCCGCGCCCCAGCTGCGCGACTGCCCAGCGACGGTAATCCTCGACGGCACGCGCCTCGCCCGCCAGGTGCAGGCGCCAGCGAGCGCGACTGCCGGGCTGGATCAGTCCGGTGGCGTCCAGGTCAGCCAGCGGCATCAACAGGCGCGGCGCGATGGCGAAGGGATTGATGCCGCGATCCGGCTCGTGGGTGACGATGGCCGCCACCGCCGTCTCGCCAGCGCCGACTTTTAGCACGGCCCCCGGCACGAGTTGCAACGCGGTCGCCAGGCGCTCGTCCGGCCACACCGTGCCCGGCGCCGGCGTACGCATCGTCCCTGCCGCCACGACGTCGGGCGCGTTCGGTTCGGGTGCGATGCGCAGGTGGCCGCGCAGCGGGTAGCCGGGCGAGACGGCCTTGATTTCGGCCAGCTGCACACCGTGCGCTCCCGCCACCATGCTGGGAAAGCTGACGGTTTCGGCAGTCTTCAGGCCGCGTTCGTGGGCTGCGACGCGAAACGCCTCGCGCCAGGGATGGTCGGCAGTCAAGAGCAGGTCGCCGCCCAGGAGCTGGTGCGCTTCGCTTTCCACGGCGCGCTCGACGCGGTCGGCGAGAAAGCCCACGCCGGTGAGGGCCGCGACGGCCAACACGAGGGCGACGGCCAGCACGGTCAACTCGCCCGAGCGCAGATCGCGCAGCAGCATCCGCCACATCAGGCGCATCAGTGGCTCCTCATGCGTTCGACGGCCTGTTCGACGCGTTCGAGCGCAATCACCTCGATGCCCTTGATGGCCTGCTTCGGTGCGTTGGCCTTCGGAATCAGCGCATGGGTGAAACCGAGCTTGGCGGCTTCCTTGAGTCGCTCCTGCCCGCGCGGCGCGGGCCGGATTTCGCCGGCCAGACCGATTTCTCCGAAGGCGACCAGCTTGCCAGGCAAGGGCTTGTTGCGCAGGCTCGACACGATGGCAAGCAGGACGGCCAGATCGGCGGCCGGTTCCTGGATGCGCACACCGCCGACGGCATTGACGAACACGTCCTGATCGCCGCACATCACGCCGGCATGGCGGTGCATCACGGCGAGCAGCATCGCGAGGCGCTGCGGTTCGAGGCCGACGGTGAGCCGGCGCGGGTTGCCGCCCATCGCGGAATCGACCAGCGCCTGAATCTCGACCAAGAGCGGCCGCGTGCCCTCCTGCGTCACCAGCACGCACGATCCCGCCACGTCCTGCGCGTGCTGCGAGAGGAACAGCGCGGACGGGTTCGACACGCCTTTGAGGCCCTTGTCGGTCATCGCGAACACGCCGAGTTCGTTCACCGCGCCGAAGCGGTTCTTGAAGGCGCGCACGAGGCGGAAGCTCGAATGCGCGTCGCCCTCGAAATAAAGCACGGTGTCGACGATGTGCTCCAGCACGCGCGGCCCGGCGAGCGCACCCTCCTTCGTGACGTGGCCGACGAGGATCACGCAGGCGCCGGTCTGCTTGGCGAAGCGCGTGAGCTGCGCGGCGCATTCGCGCACCTGCGCGACCGAGCCGGGCGCGGATTGCAGCGCATCGGACCAGAGCGTCTGGATCGAGTCGATCACCGCGACGAAGGGTTTCTCTTCCTGCATGACGGCGAGAATCTTTTCGAGGTTGATCTCGGGCAAGAGGCGTAGGCCGCGCGCGGCCAGTTGCAGGCGCTGGGCGCGCAGCGCCACCTGCTCGCCCGATTCCTCGCCCGACACGTAGAGTACCGGCTGCCCCGCCTCGGCCAGCCGCGCGAGCGCCTGCAACAGCAGCGTCGACTTGCCGATGCCGGGATCGCCGCCGATCAGCACCACGCCGCCGGCGACCAGCCCGCCGCCCAGCACGCGGTCGAACTCCTCGATGCCTACGGCCAAGCGCGGCTCCTCCTTCGGACGGATCGCCGCGAGATCCTGTGGCTTGCCGCTGCCCGCCAGCGGGGCGAAGGAAGCGCCGAAGCGCTTCGCGCCGGGCGTCGCCGTCTCGGCGAGCGCCTCGACGAGCGTGTTCCATTGCCCGCAGCTGGGGCACTGGCCCTGCCATTTCGGGGAGGTCGCGCCGCACTCGGTGCAGGCATAGACGGTCTTCGCCTTCGCCATCAGCCCACCTCGACCACCGGCACGCGGGCGTTGAGCGCACAGAACAATTCGTAGCTGATCGTGCCGGCGGCGGCGGCCACCTCGTCGGCGGGAAGCCCAGCGCCCCACAGCGTCACCGTCGCGCCAACGCCGGCTTCCAGTCCGGCGAGATCGACACACAGCTTATCCATCGACACGCGGCCGAGCGTGCGCGTGCGTTGTCCCGCGACGAGAATCGGTGTGCCGGTTCCCGCGTGGCGGGGATAGCCGTCGGCGTAGCCGCAGGCAACGACGCCGATCCGCATCGGCTGCTCGGCGGTGAAGCTGCAGCCGTAACCGACGCTCTCGCCCGCGGCGATCTCCTGCACCGCGATGATCTCGCTCTCCAGCGTCATGACGGGCCGCAGGTCGAGCTCGGCGGCCGACACCTCGGCAAAGGGTGAGCCGCCGTAGAGCATGATGCCCGGCCGCGCCCAGTGGCCGACCTTGGCCGGATAACGCAGGATCGTCGCCGAGTTGCCGAGCGAAGTTTCGTCGGCGAGCCCAGCCGTCGTCGCCGCGAAACGCGCGAGCTGCCAGTCGATGCCGCGCGGGCCGTCGGCGTCGGCGAAGTGCGTCATCAGCACGACCGGGATGCCGCGCCCGGCCAGCGCCGCACGCGCGGCCAGCAGACCGGCAGCGTCGAAGCCGAGCCGGTTCATGCCGGTATTGATCTTCAGATAGGCCGGCAGGTCGACGGGCCAATCGGCGGCAAGCAGCGCCGCCACCTGATCCGGACGATGCAGAACGGGATTCAGGCGATAGTGGATGAATGTCGGCAACTCGTCTTGCGCATAGAAGCCTTCGAGCATCAGGATGGGGCTGGTGAGGCCGGCCTCGCGCAGGCGGATCGCACGTTCCAGTTCGATCAGCGCGAAACCGTCAGCCCGATCATGGAGGGCATGCACCGCACGCTCGAGGCCGTGGCCATAGGCGTTCCCCTTGACGACGGCCCACAGCCGCGCCTGGGCGCATTTCTGACGGGCGATGCCGAAATTGCGGCGCAGGGCCGCCCGATCGATAAGGGCGCGAATCGGTCGGGTCATGGCCGTGGGTGCGGCCTAGCGGACCTTGTTGCAGTCTTTGAGACGCTCGGTGGCGAACTCGACGAAGGTCGTCACGAGCCGCGAACGGAATTTTTCCTTCGGATAGACCATCGACAGCTTGCGGGTCAGGCGCGGCTTCAAGGGAATCGACACCAGATCGCCCAGGCGCAGCGACTTGGCCACCGAGGTGCGTGAGGCGATCGCGTAGCCGATGCCGGTCTCGACGACCTCGAGCAGCGCGACCGGACTGCCCAGTTCCATCACCGGCAGTATGTGATCGGTGGCCACGCCATGCTTCTTCAGATACACCTCGGTGAATTCGCGCGTCCCCGACCCGGGCTCGCGGGACACGAAGGGGTAATCGGCAAGGTGCTGCGGCGTGATCTCCTTCAGGCGCGCGAGCGGAAACTTCGGACTGCACACCACCTGCAATTCGTCCTCGCAGCACACCTCGGTCTGCAGGTTGGGCTGGTGCGAAGGCGACTCGATGAAACCGATATCGATGGTGTGCTCGCCGACGCGCGTCTCGATGGCCTCCGAATTGCCGACGATGAGGCGCGGCTGCACGTTCGGATATTTCGACTTGAACTCGCCGAGAATGCGCGGCAGCAGGAATTCGGCGATGGTCGTGGACGCGCCGACCAGCAGGGAGCCGCCGATCTCGCCGGTCATTTCCGCCAGCCTCACGTCCATCTCGGAGGACAGGCCGAGAATCTTTTCCGCATACGAGAGCACCAGCTCGCCGGCCGGCGTGAGCGAGATGCGACCGTGACCGCGGTCGAACAGGCGCGTGTTGAAATGCTCTTCGAGCTGCTTGATCTGGAAAGTCACCGCCGGCTGTGTCATGAACAGGACTTCGGCCGCCTTGGTGAACGACAGCTGTCGGGCGACGGCGTGAAAGACCTGCAACCTCCGATCCGCCATATCCTTCCTCTCGCAATTTCAATCTGTTTATCTTCGACATTGAATCACAATTTCGTTACATAAGAAAGCCTGATAGCTGAGCGCCCCGTTCCCGGCCGGGAAAGCCAAGGCAGATGGATGCAACACGAACGTGATATAAACCGGCGGCCATGACCACCGCCACGCCTTCGCGTTCCTGGAAGCAAACCGCCAAGAAAACCCTCTGGCTGTCCTGCGTCGGTCTGCTCATCGCCTGGACGCTGTGGCTGCTTTATTCCAAGCTGCGCGGCGAGGTCGCTGCCGATCCGGTCGCCGCGGAACTGTTGGCCTCCGGCGGCTTTTGGCTCAGCCTCAAGGTCATCGCGGAATCGATCGGGCGCAGCATCGCCAGCGTTCCTCCCAGCGGCTACTTCCTCGCCGCACTCGCCGCACTGTCGGCCTACGCCGCGCTTGCCTGGTACGACCGCATCGCCCTCATCCACCTGAACCGCTACCGGGAAATTTCCTGGCCTTTCATCGCCGCCTGCTCCTTCGTCACCTACGCCCTCGGCCACAATATCGGCGCCTCGGTGCTGTCAGGCGGACTCGTGCGCCTGCGCGCCTATGGCGCCAGCGGCCTATCGGCCGTCGAGGTCGCCATCCTGGTCACCCTGTGTTCATTCACCTTCGCTTACGCGACCGTGTTGCTGTTGGGGATCGTCTTCATCATGCATCCGGAAATCGTCCAGCCGCTGGCTGACCTGATTCCCTATCTCGACCTGCCCGCCCCGCTCGTCCAGTTGATCGGCGCAGCGATGCTCGGCCTGTGCTCGCTTTACGTGCTCGGTTCGTGGCGCGGCTTCAAGCCGCTGCATTTCCGCAAGGTGCACATCGTCTATCCGCGCCTGCCGGTCGTCGTGCGTCAGTTGATGGCCGGGCCGCTGGAGCTGGTTTCTGCCGCCGGGATCATCTATTTCGTGCTGCCCGAAACGGGGAATCCCGGCTTTCTCACTGTTCTCGGCGCCTTCCTGATCTCGTTTTCCGCCGGCCTGCTTTCACAGACGCCGGGCGGCATCGGCGTCATGGAGGCGGTCTTCCTCGCCGTCTTGCCGACCATCGCTCCCTCGGACGTGATCGCTGCCCTGCTCATCTGGCGCTTGATGTATCTGCTGATACCGCTGGCGATTTCCCTGCCGCTCGTCGTGGCCTTCGAGCGCGCCCAACTGCGGCGATCCGCGGAAAAATCCGGGGAATGATGGCCCGCCCGAAGGGACTCGAACCCCTAACCCCCGGCTTAGAAGGCCAAAATTTCTGTTATAATCAAACCCTTTACTGGTGCGGGTTTCGCGGCAGTTGGATCACGATAAAAACGGTTTCGGGCACAATTCCGTCACACTGAAAATCACGAAGGGGGGGCCTTATGGCGAGTTTTCGGCAACGCGAATCAGGTTACTGGCAAGCAATTGTACGTCGCCAAGGAGCCCCTGATCAGTCGCGAACATTCCCGACAAAGCGTGAAGCCGAAACCTGGGCCGCAACGATTGAGTCCGAGATTGCGCGCGGAGTGTTTGTCAGTCGCTCCGCCGCCGAGAAAACCACCTTCGCGACCGTCGCGGACAGGTTTTCCCGCGAAGTGCTACCAACAAAGCGCTCAGGCAAAACGGATCAGTACGTCCTAAACCAGCTGGTCGAGGTTTTCGGGAAATACCCGCTCGCCAGCATCAGTAACAGCATGATCGCCGAGTATCGCGATGCCCGCCTTAAAACCCATTCGCCGCAAACTGTTATTCACGCCATCACAATGCTCTCGCGAGTGTTCAAGGCCTGCGTGCTCGACTGGGGAATTGCCCTCCCCATGGGAATCCCTACCGCTCAAGTGCGCAAGCCTAGAGCCAATAACGCTCGCGATCGGCGCCTGGAAGGTGACGAGGAAATTCGAATCATCAGGGCTATCGAGTCCGGAAGCAAGAGCTCCCATCTTGCGTCGATTGTTGCATTCGCCCTGGAGACGGCCGCCCGTCAATCCGAAATCGCCTCCCTGGTCTGGTCAGATGTCGATCTTGAGAAACGGGTAGCCAAAATCCGCGGTGAGGAAGGTCGGGAGACGAAAAACGCGGATACGTTTCGACCTGTGCCACTTTCGTCCAAGGCTGTCGCAATTCTGTCTGCCCTCCCCCGCCCCAAGAAAGGCGATGGATCCGTTTTCGGAAGCTCCTCCAGCGCAATCAAACAGGCCTTTGCTCTCGCAGTAAAACGGGCCAGGCACGACTACGAGCGCGAAGTACTGCAACGCGAACTTGCGGCAGCCGGCTTGTCGGAAGCAGAGATCAAGGAGGAAGCTCGCAAGGTACTGAAGTCGCGCGGAGGCCCTAAACCTTCCAACCCCAAACCGCCAAGAAAGGAAACCATGGCGGTTATGAATGAACTGGCCAAGGATCCCTGCTGCCTCGATCTGCACTTTCACGACCTGCGTCACGAAGCGACTTCCAGGCTTGCCGAAAAACTCCAGATGCACGAACTGATGAAAGTCACCGGGCACAAAAGCTCAGCAATGCTGGCACGGTACTACCATCCGCGGGCGGAAGACCTGGCAAAGAAGCTCGATTAGATCGGCGACGACCGGGGGATCCCGCTATTTCCGGGCAAGCTCATTTCTGGCCAGGAGCGCTTCCGCCAAATCGTCCGGCAGAATCACTGCCTCACGCAGGGCAACCGGCATCATCCGGCGCTTGACCGGAATTGGGATCCCGGCGGCGTCAGCTGCGAGGGTCACCAGTTCCGTGCAATACACCCGCTCACCGCCATCCGATTCAACGAACGCCTCATCAAACGGACGCCCAAGCAGCTGCGCGGCTTCATGTGCCAGTCTGGTATCGCCTGACATGACAGTACCGGCAAGCGCCTCGGTGGCAGAAAAGAATGCAGCCGGTGTGTCGAGCGTGACACCGCGCTCGACGGCATGAATGATGTAGATCGGGCCGCCCGGCTTGATCTGATGCACGATCCCGGCATGGGTCCAGCGCGTTTTCTGTCCCCGCACCCATTGTTGAGCAGTGGCAATAGTTTCCGAGATGCCGCCCTGCCCTCGACGAAATACGATGTCGCCGGGTTTCAGACTATCGATCAAGACTGCCCGCCAGTCTCTAGCCATCACCGGAGTGGCAATCAGGGTTGCAATGCAGATCAAGATAAGCCGGCGAAACGAGTGCGCTTTATTCACTGTCTTGACCTTTCTTGACCTTCCTTGGTTTCGTAGTGCGGACATTTGTCAGGACGGCGGCACGGTTTTTCGGTGCCAGGGCCAAGGCGGACACAAATCGGCAAGGCATCCTCCCAAATGCGCGATCTGCGCTGGCTGGCGCAGGGCAGAAATTCCGATACGGTCGGAAGATCTGCGTTGTGCTTATTGGTATACCCGATGATTCTCATGCCGCCTCCTGGTAGATAAGACCGGAGGCGGAAACTTCTCCGTCAAGCGAAGCGAGACGGACTGGGGGTGTCGGGGCTCTGCCCTGACCAGGTGGGGACGGCCTCGCGAAGGCTTGCCGAGCGTGGGAACGTCCCCTTACCCTGCACTGATTCTTGGGGACTAATTCCTCCGCTAGATGGTATTCGGACAGTATGGAAGTTGGTGCCCAGACAGTGTGATAGTTGGTTCTTGGATAGCGTGATAGTTGGCGCTAGACAGTATGGAAGTTGGTGATGGTTGGTATTCGGACAGTATGGAAGTTGGTGCCCAGACAGTGTGATAGTTGGTCCTTGGATAGCGTGATAGTTGGCGCTAGACAGTATGGAAGTTGGTGATGGTTGGTATTCGGACAGTATGGAAGTTGGCGTTACTTCCGCCGCGCGTCTTACCTATTCAGAGACTAATTCCTTTGGAGATCGCTATGCACACAGAAGACCAGACCGTAATCCCGGGCGATGTCATTGGTTTTTCTCGGGCGATATTGGAAAAAAAGTATGAAGAGATCGCCCGGCTATCGGTCGCGGTAATTGTTGCTACCGCTTACGATGTAATCCGCGAATACCGGAACAAGGGTATGTCCTTTGAGCAAATCGCGGCCGCGTATTCTGAGAATGGTGTACCAATCAAGGTATCAACCCTCAAGTGGGCATTTGGCAAAGCCACCAAGACACGCGAAGCAACCCATGCGCCTGCGGCGCGTAGGGGTGGGGGGCAAAGAAAGTCTCAAGCCTCCGTGCAAATCCAAGCCCCGGCCACCATCGAAACTCATGCCACCGCTGACGCTACCGCCGCCACCGTCATTGCTAAGCCGACTTGCCTGGCGGATCCTGCCCTGCCGCCGCAGGAACCGGAGTCTTGCGAGGAGCCTCGCGAGATGACCGAGAAAGAAAAAATCGATCTGATTGTGTCCACCATCCCGACGCCGGATCGCGAATACCCGGAGCTTACCGATCTTCGCTTCTGGCAAGACTCGAATGGCCGTCGCTGGGACGTGGCCACCAGGCCGAGAGATGAACCCGATAATGCTATGTACCGCCGCGCATGCGTAATGTATTCAAACGGCCGACGCAGGCTTTTTGAGAAATGGGGGCTCGGCGAGTACGTCACGGACGGCACGCTGAAACTACGCTATACGCTCGCCAAAAAACCGCCTCTGACGGTCGATCTTGATCAGTTGATTGCGGAACACCTGAGCACGTAGATAACTTCCGCCTGGTGCCTTATAGGATGTATCAACAACCTATGGAGGCATCAAAAATGGCAACTTATATCATCGATGGCGACAAAGGCGGCGTTGGAAAATCCTTTGTTGCTCGTGCGTTCGCTGATTATCTAATCAACAGCAAGTCTAGCGGTGAAGTCGTCGTTTTCGACTGTGACCCGACTACCCGCGATGTAGTCGGAAACAGTGGGTTCGACGAGAAAGAAATCGTCGGCAATGTGACTGTTAACGGCATTTCGGCACCAATTGATAGTCAAGAAGATTGGTTCAACACCATCGATGTTGCATCCAAACTTGTTACTGCTGAAGTCGATTTCGTTTTTTCCCTACCCGCCGGCGCCGGTCTGTTGATCGATGACACCGTTTTAAGTCTCTTTGATCTGATTACACCCGTGACGACGGTCTGGGTGATGGGAAGAGATCAATCTAGCGTTGACCAGTTGCACGAAAGAGTGCGGCGCGCACCGAAGTTTTACGAGCGCGGTCTTGTGGCGCTGAACGAGTTCCATGGATCGGTCGAAAAAGGGGCTTTCGATCTCTGGCAAAGAGACGACATTCGCGGAGAAATTGTGCGAGAAGATGGTTGGCGCGAATTCCGCGTCCCGATTCTCAACGTCTTTGTAACCAAGACAATAAAGAACATGCCGCTGCATCGGGCAGTTGAGTTGTCGATTTCCGGACGCACCTCCCCAACGATCCGTGTCGGCATCGAGGCCTTCCGCCGGGCATTGCGTGCAGAAATCCTGCGCGCAGCGGGAGATTGAGTTATGAGCCAGCAGGACCTTGACTCAGAAGTTCCCCAGGCCGACGCCAAGGCCGCAGAACCGAAGCCTACTCCGGTTTCTGCGGAGCCGAAGCGCGCAGCGATCAAGCCCATTAAAAAGGAACCTGCCCGCCCGCGCGAGACGCCTGTCACGAGCTTGATCGCGGCCCTGACGGGCGGGAAAGGCCTTACCGAGCAGGAGCAGAATCTTTACAACTCCGTCGCACTCGCGTTCGGCTTGCGTGACGACGATCCTCTCTGGCTTGTTGTGCTGCCGTCTCTCCTGCGTCGAGACAATATTGCTGAGATCCGCGAGCTCTTTGCGATAGCCATGAAAAGCAAAACCGGCACAGACAATTCGGATCAGCTGCTGGCCATCGCCGAAGCGCTCCAAGAAGAACGTGCGGCGATCAATTTGATGACGAGCAAGCTGGACAAAGCAGTTGAGCGTGCGCTGATCAATGCTGCCGCCCAACTGGATATCACTGGCGCGGGCAAGGGAGGTTCGGCAATCGATTCTGCCGCGCTTGCTAAGGGGATTTCGACGGAGGTTTCAGCACAAGTTAGCGCGTCCGTATCGCGTGGTCTCACACCCGCTCGATGGGGAGTAACGGCAGGCGTACTTGCGACCGTCGCGGCGCTGGCCTTCCTGGCGGGAATTTTCATCAACAAGTCCGGCTATGAGAAATATGTTGCTGAGCTCGAAGGTAGGGTTGCCGTGTATCAGCAAGCGATGGGAGCTCAGAAAAGATGAAAACAAAGGCGAGAATGAAATCGAACATGAGGATGGACTTCATTGACAACAAAAAGACCTTCGCCGCTGTGATGTATGCGATAAAAATGATCAGGGAAGGCATAGATCCTGGTCTGGCGAATGCTAGGGCCGCTCGATACTACGCTCGTCCTATTAGCGAAGTTGCTAAATATGTCGGCCAACACGCAAGCCGCACAAAAAACGCCAGAAGGAATTATGCTTGACCTGCTTCTCGCCTGCGCCCCCGCCGTCGATCCTGTTACGATGTCCGCTATCGTAAAGCAGGAAAGCGGTGGACACCCTTGGGTAATCCATGACAACGCCGGCAAGCGCAGCTACCGCCTGGGCAGCAAGGCCGAGGTGGTGCTGAGGGCTACGGAACTGATTTCTGCTGGCCACTCAATCGACATGGGCTTGGCCCAGATCAACAGCAAGAATTTGGGCTGGCTTGGCTTGAGTGTCGAGGATGTTTTCGATCCTTGCAAAAATATTGCAGCTGGTGCAAAAGTTTTGCAGGAGGGGTACAAACGGACAGGCTCTTTGCCGCAAGCGCTCTCGATGTACAACACCGGCCGCGCCAACTCTTCAATTGGACAGCGCTATGCAGAATCAGTATTTCGGCATGCCGGGGCGGTAGTTCCGGCCATCCCGGGCGGTCGCCTGGTCGATCTGCCGCAGATCGATTTTGACGGTGCTGGACAGGCTACACCGCCAGCGGCAGCATCTCGTCGAACAGATCATTCGCGTGCGGCGGCAGCTTCTGCCGTTTCTGTTGAGCCGACTTCTGTTTCGGGGTTTTCGCCGCGGTGGTTTTAGTGCTGCTGGGCAATTGAAAACGAAGCCCAAAAATCTCGGCAAATTCTGAGAGTGCATCGAGGTCGACTTTATGGCCGCGCTCGGCGAGACGTGTCCGCTCGTCGATAATTTCCTGCGCCAGCGCCTTCACTTTTGACCCAGTCACCCCACACTGCTTCGCCGCCGCGAAGATCACGTCCGCGATTTTTTCTTGTTGTATTTTGTTTTTGTGCGTTCGTCCAGAGCGATCTGTGTAGTCAAATAGCTCAGCCAAGACCCTTGCAAAGCCATCATCGCAAATCGCTTCTATTTGCTCCCAATAATGGGAAATGCTTTCAGATACCTCATGCTCGATAGCCCTCGATTCCTCGTCTTCTGAGAAGGTGTTAGTCAGCAGCTGTTCCAGCAGATTGCCCCCCTCTCCCTCGTCATCACATTCGAGACTTGAGAATGTCGGCGCCCGCGCTGAGATGTCGTTGCTGTTCGCCAGATGCAAGAAACAATAGTTGTGCAGCCGACCACGATTGCTATCCAAAAACAACTCATCGTCACCGCAGCGCTCGATCCACAAGTCGAGTAAAAAATCTTCAAGGTCTTCGGCTGTCAGTTTTCCAAATTTCGAGCGGTAGTTCATTGAAGCCACCCACCGCCGAGAGAGGTCCTGGGCGACTTTCGCCCATTCAACGTATCCGTCCATTTGTGCCTCCTGGTGGTTGAGTTGAGTCAGGATGTAGGCGTGGCGGCGGCGAACAAGTCCTGCTGCGGCTGTGCTCCATGCGCTCCTGCTCCAGCCATCGCCGGTTTTTTCACGCCAGCTCGCAGAATCTCAAACAGCTTTTTCGGTGAAACCCGCAACTTCGCCGCCAACTTCAGCATCGCGGCTTTGATAGCTTTGAGAGTGATCAGAGTGGACCTGGCAAACCCGAGATGCTTCCAGGTTTGCTGCAACAAGCGCGACTCGCGGATCGCAGTCAGGTCGCGGCCGCGACGGCACCAGGCAACAAAAGCGCTATCACTATTGCATGCGGCTCGCGCTGCGCGCATGAGGTCGAATTCGCGAGATCCTGCGTGCGCGGACACGTATTGATCAGCCAGTTGAGATGTTTTGCCAGTCATTTGAGCCTCCGTGATCAGAATGAACTGAGGCCATGATAAGAGTGCCCACGATTGCTTGGAATAATAATTTGTTCCGTTCTACGGAATTTATTTAATCTCGCCCCGCCATTCGTTTCCGCCCATCGCCTTATCTCATATGCATTCATGGAGAGATTAGATGGTCAATGAAACGACACGCCGCCGCGAAGATGCGCTGGTCCGCGCATTGGGGCCCGAGCTATTAAAGCCCCTTGAAGACCCGGCAGTGATTGAAATCCTGCTGAATCCAGACGGAAAAATCTGGATTGAGCGCTTGGGCGGTCATCAATTAGAAAATGTCGGTAGCATTGATCACGTCCGCGCAATGTCAATCATTGCAACCATAGCTTCCATGCTCGAAACGACAGTCACGACTGATCGCCCGATTCTTGAGTGCGAACTGCCGACAGATGGCAGCCGATTTGAAGCCCTGATTCCACCAGTCGTCCAAGCCCCTGTATTTTCGATCAGGAAAAAAGCCTCGGCGGTGTTTACGCTTGACCAGTATGTCGAATCGGGAATCATGTCCGATCGCCAACGCGAGGTCATTCTTGCTGCCATCGCCGAACGAAAAAATATCTTGATTGCCGGCGGTACCGGTACAGGCAAAACGACTCTGGCGAATGCCGTCCTCGATGCGATTGCAAACCACGAACCCGAGCACCGTATAGTTATCATCGAAGACACGAGGGAGTTGCAATGCGCCGCCCCCAACACTGTCTATCTGCGCACGTCAGATACCGTCGATCAGACAATGCTGCTGCGCGCCACGATGCGCCTGCGCCCGGACAGGATCGTGGTCGGAGAGGTGCGCGACAAATCAGCTCTGGCGTTGCTCAAAGCCTGGAATACAGGCCACCCTGGCGGCGTCGGAACAGTCCATGCAAACGACGCGGCAGCAGCCCTGGTGCGCGTAGGCCAGCTGATTCAAGAGGCCGGAGTCCCGCCCGCGCCGGATCTAATCGCCGAAGCGGTGAACGTGGTCGTGTCGATCAAGCGTGATCGCGGCGCACGCAGGATCGGAGAGATTGTTGCCGTCAGCGGTTATGACTCTGCGGCTGGATTTCGATTCGAGCGGGTGGCTTGATCGCGATACGCCCTTTTTATCCAGGCCAGCGCAATCGTGTCGTCGTCGATATTGGCATCGGCGATCACCTTTTCTGTCAGCTCTGCTATCTGCTTCCATTCCTCCTCAAGCCTATTCAAACGCAACAAAAAAGTCATAAACCGCGACACTTTTCTTTTTCGTATCCACTGCCACAGCTCGATCGCGGCTTCATCTGGGCTCACCTCGGATGGGGATGGCATCGGCGGCACAGTCAAATCGGGCAACATTGAGACATCTGCACCAGCAGAAGTCTTTTTGATGATTGCAATACTCGCGGCATTGAGCAATCCGTCGGCGAGCGCTTTTTTGATAATGAAATCTCTTTGCCACCCACGCGCCAGACGCTCACCAGACACCCAATATCTCCAAGTCCGACCTGATGCCCTCCCGATACCAAAATACTGCTCCGCGACGGTCGCCGAGAAATTCGCGTTCCTGGCGATCATAGTACAAATGAGCGACCATTCGGTTCGCAAAGATCCTTCCGATTTTGGGCCGCGCTTCTTCATACCGATTACCTCCATTAATTTATTCCTGAGATCGGAACAAATTATAGTGGTGCGCAATCGCCATGTCAAGAAAAATTGACCCATCGTTACTGTTTTTTTCTAACATTTTTCGATGGGGGGCAAGAATAATGTCCAGGCTTCTTGATAGCAAAACCGTGGCGGAGAAAATAACTTTTTCCGAGTCGACAGTATTGAATTGGGCGTACGGCAGAAAACCGGCGCCGGCCGGATTCCCGCCACCGAAAAAGATATCAAATCGGTTGCTGTGGGTCGAGGATGACCTTGATGCCTGGATCGACTCGATGTCGATTTATAAAACTCATACGACGCATCAAACCGCCAGCGATCTGCCCGTCAAGCGCGGCCGTGGCCGCCCGAGAAAAGGTTACTGATCATGGGGAAGGCAGTAATACGTAAGTCGCGGCAGTGGAGCGCTGTCCCGGATGCGGTTTTTGAGCTCCCCATAAGCACTGCTGCCAGACTCACGTTGGCCTGGGCATTTGGGCGTCCGGACGGGTGGGAATTTCACATCTCGCATTTGCAGAAAACGCTTGACTTGTCTGATTCGGCGTGGCGGCGGATTAGAAAAGAGTTAATTGAGGCCGGATTTTTTAGTCAGCACCGAACATACAAAGGCTATAAGACCGTTGAGTGGCTGAACGTTTTTACGGACGATCCGCTATACGCATCAAAATCCCGATAAACAATTTCGCGATCCAGTCAAAAAGGCCCGGGTTCCCCCCCCGGGTTTTTTTTACTCTAGTTTTTCCTACAAGCATCCTTGAAGCATTCCTACAAGCATTCCTTCAAGCATCCTTGAAGCATTCCTTCAAGCATCCTTGAAGCATTCCTACAAGCATCCTTAAAGCATCCTTGAAGCATTCCTTCAAGCATCCTTGAAGCATTCCTACAAGCATCCTTAAAGCATTCCTACAAGCACTCCTCAAGGATTCAACGGGAACTTCTTTTTTCACTCTAAATTGAATTTATTCAGATTATTCAATACGTTCCGAACAAAATCATGCGTCGTTATCGACGGATGAATTTATTCAAGTCATTCCTTCAAGCATCCTTAAAGCATCCTTGAAGCATTCCTACAAGCATTCCTTCAAGCATCCTTGAAGCATTCCTCAAGGATTCCTATTGCATTAATATGTTATTAATCAATAGGTTACAGATGTTATGCCCGGAAAATTCATCTGTTGTTTTTCACGGATGAATTATTCATCCATGAATTTCGACCCCTATAACAGAGGACTATTTTTTTCTATGTAAACAAAGGATTTTGAACAGATATAACGCACGCTTACGCGCGCTTCCTCCAACACAAAAAGCAAGTCCCTTCGGGACGGGGGGGTGGGGAGCAAAAGAGCGGTCAAAGCGTTACTCCTACCCACCGTGAGAGCTGGCTCAGCACCCCTCCCCTTCCGGTGCAGCTCGGCGTCCTTTTGCCCCCACCCCCCCGCCCAGAAGGGGCAGAGCATTGCACAACTCCACCCACAACCACAGACCCCTATAGGGTGTTGTGCGGTTTGTGCGGTCCCCGACTTCGTCTCGCTTCCGCCTCCGGCCTTATGTGGTGTGGATGCCCCTTCGGGCATCCGATCATCAATCGTCAAGGAGGCTTGATATGGTTTCGAAACTGAAGCAAAAACTTGTTGTGGCGGCAACCTCGTTTGTCGCATCCACGTCCGCCCTGGCTGGCCAATCCCTCCCTTGGGATGGCCCACTCACCGTTTTGCGCAACAACCTCACCGGCCCATTCGCGGCGTCGGTTAGCGCGATCGCGTTCGTTGCCGCGGGTGCAGCGCTGATTTTTGGTGGTGAGGACATGAGCGCTATCGCAAAGCGGATCCTGTACGTCGTGCTCGGCGTCTGCATCGTGGTGTTCGGCATGCAGTTCATGTCGGCCTTGGGCATTATCAGCGCTGGCGCACTGATCTGACTAGGCGGGAGGGAAGACATGTCGACCGAAACCGAAGACAACAGCATTCCCCTGCATCGCTCGCTCACGCGCCCGATGCTCATGCTTGGCGCCGAGCGCGAATTTGTAATCATGCTCGGCGTACTGGCAGGGATTTTCATCTTCTCGCTTGCTCAGATCTGGGCAGCGATCATGGGGGTGGCGCTGTGGCTTGTCGGCATGTTTTTCCTGACTCGGGCTGGTGCCTACGATCCCCAGCTATCCAAAACCGGCATCCGTGCCTTGCGGTTTAAGCGTTTTTATCCGGCGGATGCAACACCTCACGCAAGCAATCGGGAGATTAAATAATGTTGCTTAAGGAATTTCGGGATAAGGCCTTTGGACTCCCCGACCTGCTGCCGTTTGCCGCCATGGTTGATAACGGCATCGTATTGACGAAATCGGGCGGCTTTCTTGCTGCCTTCGAATTTCGTGGTCCCGATCTTGATTCGGCGACGGCTGCCGAGCTTGGCGCGATGGCAAGTCGGGTAAACGGCGCTCTCAAGCTCGATGACGGCTGGGCGCTCTTCGTCGATGCCGTGCGCACGCCGGCACCAGGCTACATGCCCCATGGTGCGTTCCCTGACAGGACAACCCGGTTGATTGATGACGTGCGTCGGCTATCTCATGAAGCCGACGATACAGCCGGGTTCGAGAGCCGATTCTTTCTCACTGTCCTTTGGCATCCAGATCCTGACGCTGCTTCCAAGGTTGAGGCGACTTTTATTGAGGGTCGCGCTGAGGTTGGTAGTGCTGCTAGGTCGCTGGCGCGCTTCCGGCAGGCCATTACAGAAATCGAGGATCGGATGTCAGGCGTTGTAAAGGTTCGTCGTCTCGTCGATTTTACTGACGAAAAAACCGGCGATCTCATGAGCGAACTTCTCGGTCATCTGCAAAGCTGTGTGACTTTTGATCAGCGGGGCCCGTATCGTTTGCCTGAGGTCCCAATGTACCTCGATGCGCTGATCGGTCGTCGGTCGCTTGTGACCGGCTTTGAGCCCAAGGTCGGGGGTAAGACCGTCATTCCGGTGTCGATTGTGGGCTTCCCGGGTCAATCATCTCCGGGCATGCTCGACTTTCTTTCTCGCCTGCCGGTCGAATATCGCTGGTCGAATCGGTTCATTTATTTGTCAGAGCGTCAAGCGGACAAAGTGCTGAATGGCTACCGTTCGAAATGGGGTCAGAAACGTCTATCTCTTTTCAACCTGATCAAGTCGAATGCCGGCGGGCAGGTTACTCATATCAATCATGATGCCGATGAAATGGCCACTGACGCGGTCGCGGCGCTGGCTGAGAACTCGTCAGGCATCGTGCGATTTGGGTACTACACCTCGACGATTCTGTTGTTCGGCGAGGATCCGCAAGCTGTGCGTGAATCTGCGCGCGGGGTGGTCAAGCGCATCGTAAACCTTGGCTTCGATGCGCGGATCGAAGAGGTCAATGCAGTCGAAGCGTACCTCGGCTCGATTCCAGGCAACATCGTGGCAAACGTTCGCAGGCCGTTAATCCACACCGCAAACCTCTCTCATCTGCTGCCGATGACGGCGGTCTGGTCTGGTTTGCAACAACAACCCTGCCCGTTTTATCCAGAAGGCTCGCCTGTATTACTGCAAGCACAAACCGACGGCTCGACGCCATATCGCCTGTGTCTGCATGCAGGCGATCTTGGCCACACAGCTATCATTGGCCCGACCGGCAGTGGTAAATCGACGCTGGTCGCCACGCTGGCCGCGCAGCACTTTCGCTACCAGAGTGCCCAGGTATTTGTGTTCGACAAGGGCTACTCGATGCAGCCGCTGGTATGGGCATCCGGTGGCCAGCACTACGATATTTCAGGCGATGCTGACGAGGTGTCTTTCTGCCCGCTTGCAGCAATCGACAGGCAATCGGAACTTGAGTGGGCGGTTGAGTGGATCGAGCAGCTGTGCGAGCTTCAGAGCATCACAATGACTCCGGAGTACCGCAAGGAAATCCTGCGGGCACTCAAGCAGCTTGCTGATTCGACGACTGAGGCCTCCCAGCGCACGATCACCAACTACGTGCTGGCATTGCAGGATCAGACTTTACGTGATGCGGTCAATCAATACACGCTGTCGGGTATTGGCGGTCGGCTGCTGGATGCCGAAAGCGATTCGCTCCAGGATGATATTTTTCAGGTCTTCGAGATGGAGCACCTACTGAATCGCGGCGATCGCATCGTCCTGCCGGTGCTGTCCTACCTGTTCCATCGCCTGGAACAGCGTTTCAACGGCGAGCCGACACTGCTGATTCTTGATGAAGCCTGGATTCTGCTCGGTCATCCGATCTTCAAAGCGAAGATCCGGGAATGGCTCAAGGTCCTGCGCAAACGCAACGTCGCGGTCGTCTTTGCTACCCAGTCCCTTTCCGATCTGTCGCGATCCGGCATCGCCGACGTGATTTATGAGTCCTGTCCGTCGAAGATCCTGCTGGCAAACGCTGAAGCGGCCACGGAAGCGCTGCGCCCGTTGTATCAGGCGATCGGTCTCAATGAGCGTCAACTTCAGATCATCGCGCAGATGACGCCAAAGCGGCATTACTACCATCTGCATCCAGATGGTCGGCGCCTTTTCGATTTGGGTCTTACGGCGCCAGAACTGGCTTTCGTTGGCGCTTCAGACAAGGAAAGTCTGGTACGCATAAAAGAACTCCGGCAGCTGCACGGTAACAGCTGGCCGTCGCAGTGGTTGCGGGAGCGTGGACAGTTTGATGCAGCGACGATTTGGGAGAGTTACTGATGGGTTCCCAAAATGGGCCTGGCCGCCCCGTCTCTCAAGCCTCCGGAGAGTTGAGCCGGGTGAAACGCCCGGCAGGCCATTTTGCTGCGTACAAGGATTTAGTGCGCGAAGTTTTATCCCTTGCGCATATTGCGCATCGTATCAATGTCCGTCGGATACCTGGGACATACAAGGTCTCGCCGCGGTTTGTCAGTATGTCCTCGCGGATGCTTGAGTGCGCGACGTGGCTTGCTGTTGCGATCGTGACACCGATCGCTGTTGTTGTTATTGGACTGATTTCCGGCGTACGCCTTATACGATGCGGCGCTCAGTGCAAAACTGAATCTGCATCCGGGCTGTGCGCCCTTTGCGAATCAAAACCTGTGAGGTGACCATGGAATTTTTACTGGCAATTGCTCTCGCTGTGATTTTGCTTTCTGGACACGGGAGCTCGTTTGGACAGGAGACTGAACGTGACTACTCGACCGAACGATACTCGGCGACGAGTCATCGCACCTGGAATACGGGAGACGAAAAATGAAACTTGCGAAACTCAAACGTAGCATCCTGACCGCCTCCGTTACGGCTGCCCTTGCTCTCCCATTGCCGCCTGTCCACGCTGGCGGTGGTGGTGGCTTTGCTGGTGCGATGGAATCGACGCAACTGATGAACAATGCTGAACTTGTTTCGATTTACGCAGCTGAGATCGAGCAGTTGGCGCAGCAACTACAGATGTATCTAAACATGGTGCAGAACACCGCGAACTTACCGCTTCAGATGTGGTCGAGCGTCGAGAACCAATTGTCGTCGCTCGTGAATGCTGTAGCTACCGTCAACGGCGTTGTGAACGCTACAGAAAACGCCCTGGCACAAATCGAACATCAGTTCGGCAACGGGGGACTGCTCGATGCCTACGAGTCGCGGCTGCGCAATTGGACTCAGGGTCTGAATCGACAGATTGGTACAGCGATGCAAAACATGGGGATGAACGCTAGTCAGTTCCAGACGCGGCAACAGGCCCTAGCGCAGATTCAGGCGGCTTCGCAGTCCGCAACTGGTCGTATGCAGGTCCTGCAGGCAGGCAACCAGATCGCTGGATTAATGGTCAACGAAATGCAATCACTGCACAGCACGATTATCTCTGCTGAACAGGCCAGGCTGGCTGCAATCGCCGTAAAGGAAAACCGCGAACAACAGGATCGCGAACAGTTGCGTCGATGGATCTCTGCACCCAAATCAACCGGTTGGTGATCGGAATGGAACAAGAAAAACCGAAGAAAGAAAAAAACTGGCTGACTCTCGAAAAGGCTATCGATCTCGTCAAGGATGGGATTGACATCGCCGAGCGGATCCTTGGTGGCAAGAGAGCACTGATTGCTGGCGCCACAGGGCTCGTAATCGGGTTCGGCGCGGGCGTGATGTTAGGCCCGGTATCTGAGAAAGACTGCGCTCCGCATGTTGCTGAAGCAATAAAGAGGCAAAGTGATGACGGCCTCAAAAACTGGATCAAAGGTCCCAAAACATCTGGCTGGTAGAAGTATATATGACAAAAGCATATTACCATTACACGCCCCGAAATGCTAATAAGCACTTTTTTGGGGCGATTTTGGCATTAGTAGCTGCCTTGTCGATTCCCGACGTGCATGCTCAGGGCGTCCTGGATTCGATTACGAATCACGCGCAACAAGCATCTAGCGGCTGGATGAACACGGCGCTCGATTACGCCAAAACGCTGTTCTTTGGTTTGGCGGCGCTTGAGTTTGTCTGGGCGGGTACGCAGTTGCTGCTGCAGAAGGGCGAATTGTCGGAAATGGTCGTTGGCTTACTGATGAAAGTCATTACGATCAGCTTCTTTTTTATGCTGCTGACAATGGCGCCGACATGGATGGGGGCGATTCGCGATTCATTCGTGCAAGCCGCTGGAGGTATTACAGGTACCAGCGTCTCTGCCCTTACGCCGAGCGCGATGTTTGATAAAGGGCTGGATGTGTCCGTAAATATGCTGAACACAATACCGGACTCAGCAAACCCATTCAAAGAATTGTTTTTTTCGATCATCGCTGGACTATCGGCGCTCATGATCATTCTCGGGTACGGCATCATCGCGCTTCAGCTCGCAATAACGCTCATCGAGATGTATCTGGTCATCGGTGCCGGCGCGCTAATGCTCGGCTTCATGGGCTCGCGCTGGACAATGAATTTCGGCGAGCGTTATTTCGGTTACGCAATCACTGTCGGCGTGAAGCTGCTGACGATTTATTTGATTGCAGCATTCGGTGACACGCTAACATCGACCATCATCAACAATCTACAAAGCCTCGCGGCAAGTCGCGGTGGAGATGGCCTCAGCCCAACCGACATGCTTGGCTTGGGTGGTGCGTCGTTAATGTTCGGCGCGGCTGGATTCCTTGCGCCAGGCATCGCTGGTACTGTGCTCAACGGATCGCCGTCGATGTCGCTATCAAACGTCAGTGCAGCCGGTAAAGGAGCGGCAGCGATGCCCGTCAATGCTGCGCTAAGCGCTGGCGCCGCAGGCGCTAAGGCATTAAGTATGGCGACCGGAGGCGTTAATAAGCTAATGTCGATGTTCGGTGGTGGTGGTGGTGCAGGTTCGGTAACTGGTGCTCTTGGCGGTGGTGGTGCAGGTTCGGTAACTGGTGCTCTTGGCGGTGGTGGCGGTGGTGGTGGAGCTGGTAAAGGTGCCGGTGGTGGCGGTGGTGGTGGAGCTGGTAAAGGTGCCGGTGGTGGTGCAGGCGGTGGTGGTAAGGGTAGTGGCTTGGCAACCGATCGTAGCAACACGAACGCCGGTCAAGCACAGGCAGCCGGGAAGAATGTCGGATCCACCGCGGCTGCTGGGAATCCATCGACAGGATCGGCCCCTGGTTTTCAGAACCCGAATACAGGGAATTCCGGGCCGTTGCCGCGCTCGATGGATCCTGACCGCCGCATGCACGAGCAAATGGTAGGTTCAGCACGTGCTGAGCAGCGTACTGAGCAGCAGAAGCCCCAAGGAAGGCTCGCAAAGCTATCAAACGCATTGAACAATTACTCGCGTGAGATGCAGTACGCGTCCTATCGTCACAACCCAAATCTTGGTCACGACGGCAATACGGGAAGTGCTCCAAGTATGCGCTTCAACATCTAAACAGGCTTCAGAGCTAATCAATTAGTTCCCGCTTGCCACCCCTTAGACCCGCTTCGGCGGGTTTTTTTTGGCTCCTTCCGCCTGTCGTCTTATCAGTTACCAACTGATACAGGAGGCGACGATGGTATTGCAATACAAGGGTCACGGCCGCGAGATTGTTGATCTTGATGGATCTCTGATTCTTCTGCTGTATGGATCAGTCCTGCGCACGAGAGACGATGTTGCGCATTCCAGCGCAGATATCCGTAGGTTGATTGAAGGTGGGCAGCTTGTCCCCGTCAAGGAGGACGACAGTGCGCAGCATTGATGAATACCTGATCGCTGCCGGTGCAATCGAAGTCAAGGAAGTGCGTCCTTTCCTTTGGCAATTCCGGCTTCCAGGTGACAACGTGGCCGCTGGCCGCGCGACCACAACGCGCGACGGCCAAGTTCGAATCTGGCATCGAGGATCAAGGGCGGGGCTTGAGCTTGCGGAACACTGGCGGGTATCAACTCCCGTTGCGCTTGATCCTGATCGCTCGGTGCCCTCGTATGTCGCCCGACTGGATGACTTGAAGCCTGGCGAAAAGATTGCGAAACGAATTCCACCTCAACAGCGCTATATCTCATCGGATGCCGAGGTCGAAAGCGCCGCAATTCAGGTGCTGGAAAGTTATGGCTGGAAGCGAGAGGGCCGCGGGCGCGGCATTCACTATTTGAATGATGGTAACGGGTCCACTCCGGCCTGTCGCCTGTCAGTCAAGAACGGCATCGCTTCAGTCTGGACCTTCCGTGGCGACGTTGATCTGCCGGCGCCCTGGCGTCCCGGTCGCGCACTTCCGACCGGTGAGCAAACCATGTACGCCACGGCTAAGGATCTCGGTGTCGCTGCATTATCGACCGTAGCCCATACGCCTGAATTGCCATCTACCCCCTCTCGACCGCCGATAGATAAGGCGCTCGCCGAGCAGATTGTTGGCTGGTGGAAACAAGGCGAACCGGCGCCATCAGATCATCGCCATCTCACAAAAAGCGGGGTAACCCTGCAAGGGACAGACCTGCGTCTGGCTCCGCCATTCGACAGCCCATATCTCGGCGACCTCATTGTGCCGCTGCTTCGCCCGGTGGATGGCGAAAAAATCGAGGTTGCTGGTGGCCAGCGTCTGTGTGCAACCCCGCAACTCGGGACGGACAAGCTAATCATCCCCGGTTCTCGTTTGGCCGATAGTTTTGTGCCAATCCCGCTGTCGCCGCTACTTGAGAGCGATAGGCCGTCTATCGATAAATGGATTCAGTCACTTGATGGTGGTAAAGCTCTCAAGGATCGTCCCCTGGTTGTATGCGAAGGGGTAGCGACGGCGCTGGCGATTTATGAGTCCGGCGCCGGCTATCCCATTGCCGCAATCTCGTCAGGAAATATCGGCAACGTCGCGAAGTGGCTTTCTGAAAACGGCCATACCGCGAATTTTCCGGATTTCGTCATTGCCGCCGATTACGACATTGGTATCAGAAACGGCAAATTGGCATCGCAGGCCATCAAGAAGGCGCTGGATGCTGCAACCGAATGCGGCGCGAAGGTGGCTATTCCGCCCCCGGGATCTTCAGTCGGGGCCGATGCCCGCGATCTATACGCCTCCGGAGCGAAAGCGGTATGTGACTACATCGCTACCGCTCAGCCGCCCGGTGAGGCGTCGCAACGGCAGGATATCTGGGAGATTCTTAACCATTGTCGCGAGTCTGGAGTTGAACGATAGAGGATTTTTCCGCCTACTGCCTTACTAGCTATCGAACAACAGAAAGGAAGGCTAATTAAATGCCAACATCAAAACCTGAAGAGAAACAGCGCGATCGCTTGACGAATGCGCCGATTGCAAATCCATACCTGAATGCTCGTCGAGAGTGGGACGAGCGCTACGGTGATTTGATTACTCGCGCAAGAAACTGGCGGGTGGTAGCAATGGCATCAATTGCTGTTGCCGGCATCGCTTGTGCAGGCATCGCGTACGTCGGTGCGCAGTCGAAGATTCAGCCCTTCGTTGTTGCCGTGGATCAACTCGGGTCGCCGGTAGCCGTTGCACGTCCGGCCTCGATGAGCAAATCCAAAGCCGACCAGCGAATCATCATCGCGCAGATGGCTAACTGGATTGCGAATGCTCGTTCTGTTAGCAGCGATTCGCACGCGCAGCAGATCATGATTGACAAGGTCTACGCCATGTCTGGCCGTATGACTGCCGAATATCTTAATACCTGGTACAGAGATCATTCACCATTCGGTAGTGATGAAACGGTATCGGTCGAGATCTTGTCGGTGCTGCCGCAGTCGGCTGAGAGTTATCAGATCACCTGGAGCGAAACGCGGACCAGGAATGGACAGACGGCACGTAAAGAACGCTGGAAAGCGCTTGTGACTGTCGCTCAATCTGACGAGCTTGCAAACAAACCCGGGGTGGCCCTCTGGAACCCCTTCGGACTGTACGTGAAAGATATGTCTTGGACTAAGGAGATCGAATAATGAAGCGCGCTGCACTCATTTCCGCCATTGCTGTTGTTTTTGCTACTACAGCACAAGCTCAGTCACGGATCGTTCGTGTTACTGAAGCTGCCCCTGCTACCCCTGCAACTTCTGCGACAACGACAGCCCCGGTCCAGATCTCGACTGCAAATCCCGCCCCTGTTGCGGCCCCAGTCCCGGTACAACCCCCCACGCAATCGGCGCTCCCCTCGAATCCTGCCCCGGTTCCCGGCGTTGCTACGGCGATTCCGGAAGCCCGGACGGCAGTAAGGCATCTGCCGCCTGCCGAGCAAAAGCGCATCGCGGCTTTGCGTGAATGGGAGCGTACCGGCGTTGCTGAGGCCCTGGTTGGCGACAACGGTTCCATCGAGTATCCCTACGGCTACTCACGCCCGGTCATCTCCTGCGCCCCCCTGCACGTCTGCACGATCATCTTGCAGCCGGGCGAGGCCATCACGTCTTTGTCGCTCGGAGACACGGTGCGCTGGCTGGCGCAGCAATCGACCGCCGGCAACAAACCGGTTATCGTGGCCAAGCCGACTCAGGCTGCGATCAGCACCAACATGGTCGTGACGACTGACGCAGGTCGCGTGTATTACATGCACCTGGTCGCCGACAAGGAAAAGTACGTGCCGATCGTCTCGTTCTACGATCCGGCCGGGATGATGCGGCAAGAGCAATCCGCCATCGCTGCCGCTGAATCCGCTCGACTGGCCGCCGAAGCGGCCAAGGCCAAGCGCGATCAGGAAATCATTGCGTCGTTCAAGTCTGGCTTCGATCCGGCCAAGCTCGACTTCAATTTCCGCTGCCGCGGCAATGAGGATCTTCTACCCGCCCGCGTCTTCGCGACGGAAACGCATACCTACCTGCAAATGCCTACTGGCATGAAGGCGAAGGATGCGCCGGCCATCTTTGCAATGCGCGGCGATCAAACCGAGCTGGTGAACATGCGCGTCAAGGGCGACTACTACATCATCGATGGCAAACCCGCGCAGTTCCGCATGTTGCTCGGTGTCGGTCGCGATCAATCGACTGTGACGTGCGAGCGTCGATAAAGGAGATAGCCATGGCTGACGAAAAGAAAGCCGACGTTGTTGACGACATTGATGCTCCGGTTGCAATCAAAAGCACCTCTGCGATCAATCGTGTCGGGGTTTCCGCGAAAGGGTTAGGAATCGCTGCGCTGATCGGTACTGCACTCGTATTCGTTGTTGGTATCGGTATTATGAATGCGGGTCCGAGCGGCATTAATCAGAGCTCAAGCAAATCAACTGATGCGTTGGATATGCCTGGGCAAAGCCAGGCAGTAAATGTTGCGAAGATCGCTGCTGAGGTTGAGGCCAGGCGTCAGGCTGAGCAAGCTCAAGACGCCTCGTCCTCGGATGGGGGGTTGCAAGTAAGAGGTCAAGGTCAGACTCCAGCAACCGCAACGATCTCTGGTGGGCCAAACGCCCAGGCCCAGATGTCCCCACGCGAGCAACATGAGACCTGGCTTGAGAAGAAGAAATATGAACGCATTCAAGGCAAGATCCTCGCCGCCGACGCTGCATTGACGGCCGATCTTGCCAAGAATGGCGGCGTCTCGTCCGGTGGTGGCGGAATCCGCCCTGTCGTAAGCGGTGAGGACATGAACACGAATCCGCTTGCGCGCCTGGCAGGAATCCGGAATGCAGCACACGCCAATGCGGCAGCCGGTCAGGTTCCGGCAATGCTTGCTACTGGCGCTAACCCTGCGGCCGGGTCTCAAGCCGGACTACTCGCTACCGGCGGAGATCCGAACGTTGCCGCGCAGCTGCGCAACCGGGAGTTTCTGAAAGAGGCCGCCGAAGCCGGATATTTGCCGGAAACTGTCAAGCCGCGCATGGGGCGACACGAGCTTGCTGCCGGTTCGATCATCCCCGCGGTGATGCTGACCGGGATCAACAGCGATCTCCCCGGCATCATTACTGCGCAGGTTCGTCAGTCGATTTACGACACGTTTGATGAATCGACGCTGATCGTGCCGCAAGGAACACGAATCATTGGCCGGTATTCGTCGCAAGTTGCCTACGGTCAGGACCGCGTGCTGGTTGCCTGGGACGAGATGATCATGCCGAATGGCAACCGTGTAAACCTGCGTGGCATGTCGGGTGCTGATGGTCTTGGTCAGGCCGGCTTCAATGATCAGGTTGATAGACATTTCTTCCGCATCTGGGGATCGGCTTTGATGGTCTCGATGCTTGGTGTTGGCGTGCAGCTGTCGCAACCGCAAAACAGCAGCGTCAATAACTCGCCATCCGCGTCTCAGCAAGCTGCCGGTGCTGCCGCCAACAGTCTGAATCAGGCCGGGTCGAAGGTTCTCGAAAAGAACATGAACATTTCGCCGACCTTGACGATTCGTCCTGGTTACACGTTCAACGTGATCGTCAATAAGTCGGTCGTCCTGCCGGCTTATCGCGATTAAGGAAAGGATGAACAAATGGAAAAAGCCGATGTTGATATCAACGAAGTGCGCGACCTCTTGAAGACCGCGAAGGGGCGTGCAAAGAGCGATTTTGCGAAGAAGTTTGTTGCCGATCAGGAAGAGCGTCTCAAAAAGTATGGCGACGACACCTGGTTCTCGGAGAAACAGATGGCTGTCCTGCGGAAGATTGCCGGAGAAGAAACCAAAACCGGGGAAGCGGAATATGCATAAGCTGAAGCTACTCGCTCTTCTTGCTTCCCTCCCCTTTTTGGCGCACGCGCAGGTCTCAGGTAATGGGTCGGTTCACTGTTCTGGCGAAATGGCTGTTTTGTCGGTATCGGCTTCCGCGTCAGGGGCTGATACTGGTCGCCCTGGCGCTTGGTTCATTGCTGCGCATCATCCGAACGATGCTACGCAAGTGGCCTTCTTGACGCCGACAGGATGGGTGATCCCGGATTCGGTCGGGAAGCTCGTCCCGTTTGGTGAGTATCCCGGTGGTATTCCTGGCAGTATTTCGACTGCCGCCTGCGCGCCGCAAGTGGTTTATGGCGATTCCGGTTCAACCGTCAATTTTGGCTCTTGCGGATCCACAACGGAAGCGTGGGCAGGTTACGTCCTCAAGGTTGGTTACGGAGTACTCACGCCTGAAGGTGAAATGCTTGTTTCGACCCGCCGTGAGAGGCTTGATGCCACGAAACCCATCATGCAGCAGCAAGGCAAGTGGAAGGTCGAATACGAGGACGATGATCGCATGAGAGTGGCCCTGGTCATGAGGAGCGTGCGCGAAAACAACCGAATCGCCGATGTGCTGACCATTCCAAGCATTCAGTGCTACTACTCGGGCGCATAGTCCATTGCGCCTTTTTCTCTCTTCCGCCTCCATCCTTATACGGTGGAGGCTTCTTTTTTTGGAGAGCGTAGATGGACAAGCAGGTTGAGGTGACCGAAACGAACATCCTGACGGATGAACAGATCAAGCGCATCGAGCTGATCGAGGCGTACGAGAAAGAAACCGCGCCTGATCGCGAAGCCAGAAACGAAGCACTGGCCGAGCATGACAAGGAATTCGATACGAAGTGGATGGCGATGCGCTCGGAAATGGAGCTCAAGCGCGCCGAAACCATTGATCGCCTTCGTTCGGAAGGTCGTACTGAAGATCAGATTGGATCTATCGTGGCAGCAGAGATGGCTGCCATGGCCGAACGACACATGGTCGAGAAGGATGCCGCCGCCAGAAAGCTCGATCTGGCCATGCCGAAGTCCTGGTTGGACTGGCTCCAGGAAAAAAAGCAGCTGCATCCTGAAGACAAGACCATCGACTCATTGATCGAAGAGGCGAAGAGGTCTGAACCTGCACTGGACGGATATCTCCGTACTCCTCCGCCGAACGCCGTAGTCACAGAACTTGTGCCGAACCCGACCGGGGACGGCAAGGTTGATTACATGCGCGGCATGATGCTGGCGGTGACCGATACCGGCGCTCGGCTAGATGTCAGGCGTATGGATGATCGCGATATCGAAGCCGCGTTGAAGATCGCAGCCCAGAAGTTCGACATGGACAAAGGGTTGATGCTGACTGGCGATCTGGCCTTCAAACGTCGCGCTGCCGAAATCGCCGGTCGCCTGGGCTACCGGATCCAGAATACCGAGCCGGAAGTCTTGCAGTGCCACAAGCGCGGCCAGGAGCAACAACCAAAGCCGATTCTCGCCCGCATTCCCATGATTGCCAATGGTATCGAAGGTGAAACCCTTGATCGAGCCGTTGCTGCGCTCAATGGGCCGATGACATTGCGCGCCGATCCGCACACGCTGAAGACGCTGGAGAGCAAATTGGTCCCTGGTATCGAAGCGACCACCAGCGAGACTATTGTCCTGCCTGGCGATCGCGTCTGGCGAGCCAATGCCGAGATGCGCGAGCTGCCGGTCGATGTCCTGCCGATCCTGGCGCAGGTCGATATCTCGAAGGATGACGGCGGACTTAATGCCGAGCAAATCGCTAAGCTCGCCAAAGAGAACCAAGGTCTGGTCGAAGACGGGAAGATCACCAACAAGCTTATCGAGATTGTGCTGGTGCGCGATGACCGTGTAATGCGTACTCGCGACGATCTACCGGCCGAGATGAAGCAGATCTTCGGTCCGGCTTACAGGACTACGGGAGATGTCATTCGTGCCCGCAGCACGCAAGAAGTCGAGAAACAAGGGCAGTCTCTTGAAGCTGAAGCTCAGCAGGAAGAGAAGAAGCTTGAGCCTGAACTGCCGGATATCGAGAAGTTCCGCGAGAAGTCCGGCCTGCCACCGTTGCCTCGCAAACGCGAACCTGAACTTGAACGCTAAGGAGAGTGCCATGCCTTATACGAAAGAACAAATCGAAACCATGACGCGGCAGATGAAAACCTCGCCGTTTGATCCGAAATACGTCTGGGGTCTTCCAATCACACCAGAGCAACAGGAGGAATACATCCGTGTTACTGCTCGCGCGAATATGGACGGATCCCATAAAGTCCTGACGCATTTTGGAGATTTTCATCTGCGGACCGATCAGCGCCAGCAGCTGTATGACCTCGCACGTCAGGCAGGCTTCCGAAAAGAGCTCAAAGAGCACTGGGAGCGATGGGAGCAGAAATACGGCAAGGAGAATCTGCCGGATCACGTCCGCTTGAACGGCCTGGATGCTCCGTATCCGGAAGGCTTCCGGCCTCCGCCTGAGTACGCCGAATATCTGCCCGCCGCGCAGGTTCGGACTCGGCGCAAGGAAGCCGACCTGGAACGCTGATGTTTTAGGTGTTGATCCCGGAGACGGAACAAATTACAGGTGCGCGCAATCGCCCATGCCGGTAAATTGTACTCATCAACAACATCATTGGAGAACGCAATGTCTTCGCAAAAAGAATTTAATGAAATCTCAAGCCAGAAAATCGAGATGATCAGATCAAAGCTGAATGCTATACAGCCAAAGCTCAAGTCGAAGACGGATATTGTTACTGAGGCTGTAGCGAAGCTTCTTGCTGAGATACAGCGTTTACAGCATCTTGGGTATTCGCAATCCGAAATCGCCCAAATTCTCTCTCCTGATCTTGGGGTGTCTGCGGCGACAGTTATTGCGGCAATGCGCCGCGTATGTGACAAGCCGATACCGGCACCACCACACACAGCAGCGTCAAAGGATGGCGACATTAGCCCCGATTCCGCTTAATGCCTTACCTAATGTAGTAACACCCAGAATCACTTCTTTAGAAAGGAACTGAAATGAAAATTGGAGATCTGAAGATGAATGAAGCAGAATTGAACGCAATCAAGAATATTGACGCCGCTTACCAGGACCACGAAGGACACCCGCTCACTTTTATTTTGTGCCGTAGTGGTGGCAGTTATCACTGCCTGGATGGTGGCACCCCCGAGCTTAGAGCGGATGCTGAGAAGGCATTTAGCGGACCGTACGAACATGTTGTAACAGAACTGTCCCTCGGGGAGGCTGTCTCCGCGCTCAAATCCGGGGAGTTGTATAACGAGCATGGCTATGGCGCTCATAAATCTCTGCAATCAGGCGTCTTGAGCCACTTGGGATTTCATGAGGGAGTGGCGGTTGGTCTTCATGACGAGGATGGCAGGATCACCACCTTCCGCACCATGGAAGGCACGCTTATCAACGATGTGGGATTAGCAAATGTCATAGACATCGAAAATGACTACCATGAGCGCAAGTCAGATGCCGTCCTGGCTGAAGAGATGCGTGCCTATGGATACGAGGATCCCACCGGGCGTGGCTGGAATCATTTCGCCGAGATCGCATCAGCTGTTAGTTGGACGCCTCCGGGTGGCAAGTGGACTAAGGAAGCGATTCAAATCGCTGAGGAGGTCGCTGGATACGAGGCTCATGCGCACAATAAAACTTTTGGTCCGACAGATGACCCGATAATTCCAAAAGAGGCCGACATCGAACCCACTTCTTCCGCCCCCACCCGCACCCGTCCGAAGGAAGCTGATCTGGAACGCTGAATTACATCAGAAGCATCAATCATGATTGAGACTATTCAGAAAGGAACAGAAATGGAAGCAAGCGTACGTAATCTGGTAGATAAGATCAAAAAGGATATTGGCATTGATGAAGACGGCAGGCCAACGGACGTGGAAGCGGCCGTTACCCGGTTGTTAGATGAAATTGAGTTTGAGCGCGATGATGATCGCCTGGAAATCATTATCGACGCGCTTGCGTCTGAAGATGGGTTCAACCTTGGCAGCTGGGGTATGGCTCAGGCCACGGGCGAAATCGAAATGTCTTTTCGCCTCAGTTATGCTCTTCACGTTGATGAGGTCGCCAGAGTTCTACACGAAAACCAAGGCTGGGATATAGATTCGGTTAATTACTACCTCTGTGAGTTCGATGAAGCTTTCGACGGCCCCGGATATCGCGGAGTGACTCTCAAAGGGGTTTTCGACCTGGACAGCATAGAGCTTGCTAAGCAACTGAAAGAATGGGAAGAGTACCCCGTGGATATCGCGAAGGCGTTGGCCGGAGATGGTGACTACATAAGCACCGAAGAGATTGCGCAAGCGCTATATTCTGATCGTGGTGCAGACCTGAGCGCCGAAGATGTCGCCAAGGCGCTGTATTCCAAAGATGGCCTTGACCTGAGCGCCGAAAAGGTCGCCAAGGCGCTGTATTTCCGGGATGGCCTCAACCTGAGAGCCGAAGATGTCGCCAATGTGCTGCATTCCAAAGATGGCCTTGACCTGAGCGCCGAAAAGGTCGCCAAGGCGCTGTATTTCCGGGATGGCCTCGACCTGAGCGCCGAAGATGTCGCCAATGTGCTGCATTCCAAAGATG
>OGCL01000153.1_pt1 | contig 79498 bp, 73 predicted proteins | sample 1570041 | NCBI WGS metagenome assembly OGCL01 (sample SAMN06266162, study PRJEB24511) | hot springs metagenome | isolation source: Hot spring water | place: South Africa: Limpopo | collected 2015-06-22
GCGATAGAACTAAAAAGCTTAGTAAAATCAGCAAGTAAGATAGGAAGGGCTGGTGTGGAATTTTTATACGACACCTTTTGAGAGGTTTTAGCAAAAGGCATTGCATTATAAAGAAAAAACCCAAATACAGCGATAAGGATGGGGCTCTGAAGTGAATAGCGTTCTTTGCGACTGGAGCGTTAAACAGCCGCAAGTGTTTGAACCCAAAGGGTGAGTTTTGCGTAAGTGTGACACCCATGTATTCCCTTTTGATTAATAGGGGAAATTACCCTTTAAGATGAGGTGGTTAAGGGGCATCAATTCAATATGATTAAGGGTTAGAGTTCCATAATACTAAAGGGGTTGATTACTAACTCAGCAACTCACTAATTGAGTTATAATTAATTCATGTTGTACTGTTGCTCTAAATTTAGACAAGAGTGAGCTTTTCTAATATTTTACATCAAGCTTTGGAAATATAGAAGAAAAGAGGGATAGTTTGTCAAAAACAAGTAGTATCCCAATGAAAATCATAACAATACCAATAATTAATGATGCATATCTCATAAATTTGTTCATCTTCCTTGTGTAAGTAAAGAAAAGGCTTATGAATATTGAGGATAACAAAAATGGCACAGCCAAACCTAAAGAATACATCGTTAGCATTAGTATGCCTTGATTAGTTGAGGCTTGTGATGCTGTATAGAGCAATATTGCTCCTAAAATAGGTCCTATGCAGGGTGTCCAGCCAGCGGCAAAGACTATTCCTATGAAAAAGGAGCTTAATATACCAGTGGAAGACCTATTAAGATTAAATCTCTTCTCTTGCATAAGGATTTGAGATTTTATGAGACCTGTCATAAATAGTCCAAGTATTATAATAAAAATGCCGCCTGTAACCCTTAAAATAACTTGGTATTCAATAAGCAATGCTCCTATAAAGGAAGAAGAGGCACCTAAGGTAATAAAAATTGTTGAAAAACCAAAGATAAATGCTATGGTGTTAAATAGTGTTTTAAAAGAAAATCTATTGTTCCTAATATCTTCAAAGCTAATCCCTGAAATAATTGATACATAGATAGGCACAAGTGGTAATACACAGGGCGATAGAAAGGACATGAGCCCTGCTATAAAGGCAATGGTGTAATTGATTTCACTTGTCATATCTTTTTTTAACTACCGCAGTCACCCTGCTGTCCCTTAATCTTCTCAATTGCATGAGGGAGAATCTCTTTGATTATTTCAAGGTTTTCTATAACTGCCTTTAGACTGCCGGGAAGGTTTATTATTAATGTCTTTCCCCTTTGCCCTGCCACTGCCCTTGATAATAGGGCATTTTTTGTCTTCTTCATCCCCTCAATCCTCATAGCTTCTGCAATTCCAGGTATTTGTCTATCTAAGACCTCAATGGTTGCCTCAGGTGTAACATCTCTTGGAGATAAGCCTGTTCCACCAGTTGTGAAGATTACATCAACCTTATCGGTAAGCTCTATAAGTCTTTTCATAATAAGGGGTTTTTCGTCAGGGATTATTTCATAATGTAGGAGCTTGCCTTTTTCTACAAAAAAATCTTTAATTGCAGGACCACTTTTATCCTCCCTAAGCCCTTCAAATCCCTTGTCACTTAAGGTTATAACTGCAAAGGTGAATTCCATGCTAATATGGTCTCTCTTCAATGTTCATAAGGTAATCACTAAGATCTCTTCTCTTCATTATTTCAATTTCATCGCCCTTTTTGATTATTCCACCTTTCATTACCTTTATGAATATACCTTCTTTTGGCATCACACAATCCCCTGCCTGTTCATAAATGGCACACTTGTTATGGCATTTCTTTCCAATCTGACTTACCTCTCCAATTACATCATTGCCTATCTTCATCCTTGTTCCAAGTGGAAGACTTAACAAATCAAGACCTTCGGTGGTAATGTTTTCAGCAAAATCACCTTCCTTGACATTTAGCCCTAATTTTTGCATCTTTTCTATACTCTCAATGGCTAATAGACTCAGCTGTCTATGCCAATTTGATGATGCATGGGCATCTCCAGCAATGCCTTTATTCTCAACAACGGTCACCTCATCAACTGGTGTCTTTTTCATCCCAGTCTTATAACTTACATTTATTGATACTATCTTGCCTTTCACTTCATACCTCCATTTCTGTCTAACTTTGTTTTATCTAAGTACCGAGATCCAGCGATAAGGATAAGTCTCTTTCGTTCAGGAGCTATGTTTTGACAGTTCTAATGCACCTTTCGCTGCAGCCGCAAAACTCAACTATCACCCAAAAAAGTCATGTGGCTCCCACCCTTCGGGTTCAAACACTTGCGGCTGTTTAACGCTCCAGTCGCAAAGAACTGTTGCCAAAACATCGCCATTCACTTCAGAGCCCCATCCTTATCGCTGTATTTGGGTAAATAGTAATCTGTAAATCTACCATAAACACTGGTCATTTTGTTAAGTTATCTATGGATTTTTTCATGAGAATAAGTATTATCAAGCCCGGCAAGGCTGATAAAAATGTGATAAAGAAAAATACACTCCAACCAGTCATTGAAACTACATATCCAGAAGTAGGTGCAATAAATACCCTTCCCAGTGATGCAAGGGAGCTTAAAAGTGCATATTGTGTTGCACTATATTGGGCATTACAAAGAGACATAAGTAGAGCTATAAATGCCGATGTCCCCATACCACCAGTAAAATTTTCAAAGGCTATTGTAAAAATCATTAATTCGTAATGCTTACCATAAATATCAAGGAGTATGAATGACAGATTTGATACAGCCTGAAAGGAACCAAAGACAATCAAGGCATTAAATAGCCTCATCTTGACCATCAAAGTCCCACCAGCCATTGCACCTAATATGAGTGCAAACAGACCAAAGCCCTTGTTTATTGCCCCAACATCAGTAGGAGAAAAACCAACACCTCTTATTAAAAAAGCTGTAGTAAGGGTACCTGCATAGGCATCACCGAGTTTGTAAAGAATGATTGCAAGTAAGAAAATAAAGGCATGGTTTCTTGTAAAAAAATCTTTAAGTGGTCCCCATACTGCCTCTTGAAGTGTCTTTGGTGGTGAGACTACTTCAGAAGGCTTAGGGGCAATAAGAGTTGATAAAATATTTAATGCCATCAAGCCAGACATTACAAGATATGTATTTTGCCAACCAATCCTGTCAGAGAGTATCATTGCAAAGGCACCAGATATGAGCATACCAATCCTATATCCTGTAACGAAAATGGCTGAACCAAGCCCCCTCTCTACACTTTCAAGAATATCAGTCCTATAGGCATCTATAACAATGTCTTGTGATGCTGATGCAAAGGCAGTAAATAGGGCAAGCATTGCTATTGAAAGTACCATTTTTTGAGGGTCTTGAAAACCTATAAGCACAATAGATATAGCAAGTGTTATTTGGCATAGGGCAATCCAGCCCCTTCTCCTATCAAAAAAGGGTGGTATAAATCTGTCCATAAAGGGAGACCAGAGAAATTTAACGGTATAAGGTATTCCAATAAGAGAATAAAGACCAATAGTCTTTAAATCTACCCCTGATACTGTAAGCCATGCCTGAAGCGTGCCACCTGTAAGGGCTAAAGGTAATCCAGAAGAAAAGCCAAGTAAAAGCATAACAGCCATTTTTTTGCTGGTAAATACAGCATAATAATCTTTAAGATTAGACACTAAAACTCTCTAAAACCCCATCTTTCATCTCAAGGACACGATGACATCTCCTTGAAAGATACTCATTGTGGGTAACAATCACAAAGGTTGTGCCTTTAGTCTCGTTTATTTTAAGGAGTAGTTTAAAGAGTTCCTCTCCTGTGGCTGAATCAAGATTGCCTGTTGGTTCATCTGCAAAGACTACCATTGGATCAAGGAGTAAAGCCCTTGCAGTGGCAACCCTTTGTTGCTCGCCACCTGATAATTCACCTGCCTTGTGTTGTCTTCTATTGTATATGCCTAAGTCTGATAACAACTCCTTTGCCCTTTCTGTAAGATATTCCTTAGTAAATCTCTTACCCTTTTTATGCTCTAAATGGATAAGTCCTGGCATCATGACATTTTCAAGGGCTGAAAATTCAGGTAGTAAGTAGTGAAACTGAAATATAAAACCAATGTAGTTATTTCTGAAGACAGATAAGTCAAGGGGATTAAGTACGAATGGGTCAATATATTGCCCTTCATCAAGAAAATAATTAACCTTTCCACCTGTAGGACTATCAAGTGTACCGAGTATGTGCAAAAAGGTGCTCTTACCTGCCCCAGAAAGACCAACTATGGAGACTATTTCACCTTTTTTGAATATACTATTTATTGATTTGATTACTGCAAGTTCTCCAGCAGGGGTGAAAAAGGACTTTTTAAGTCCTTCAGTTTGAATCAAGTTGTCATTCATCTACAAGCTTTCTACCCTTGCCAAGTCTCTTTTTTTTATCAGATATTAAGTCATAAAAATCATCAGCCATTTTTGCCAATTCATCAGTATATTTACTTATAAATCCGCCAGTTTTTTCACCAATGACCCTAAATTTATCACCGCCTTCACCCCAAAAGGTAATAATTACAAAGGCTATCGCCAAGACAATGCTATAAAAGATTAATTTGAATAATAATTTAAACATCTTTTACCCCTTATTCATATCTTAAAGGCTCTACTGGATTAATTTTTGCTGCATAATAAGAAGGATATATTGTTGAAATAAAACTTATAGCTATTGCAGAAATAGAAACCACTAAAAAGTCTATTAGTTTCATTTTTACAGGCAACTTGCTTAGATAGTAAATATCTGCAGGTAGTTTTATTAACTCGTAATTATTAATCAATTTAGATAATCCATAACCACCTATCACACCTATGGTAGTACCAATTAATCCAATAATGAGCCCTTGTAACATAAATATCATCATTATTCCCTTATTTGCAGAACCCATAGCCTTTAAAATAGCAATCTCCTTTTGTTTTTCCATAACATTCATCATAAGGGTGCTTACAATATTAAAAGAGGCAACAAGGACAATTAAAATAAGAATTATGAACATTGCAAATTTTTCTAACTTTAGGGCAGAAAACAGATTCCTATTCATCTGCATCCAGTCTCTTGCATAAAAGGGAAATCCAATGTCATTATTGATTAACTCTCTAACTACATCAGCCTTGTAAATATCATCAAGCCTCAATTCAACCCCTGTAACTGATTTGCCAAGTCCAAAAAACTCTTGTGAGGTTTTTAAATCAATCAATACAAGATTCATATCATAATCAAACATCCCCATTTCAAAGACTGCTGATAATTGAAACTGTTTTGCCTTCGGTATCATCCCCATAGGTCCAAATTCTGATGTAGGAGAGATGACACTAACAGTATCGCCAACAAAAAGACCAAGCATATTAACAAGTTCCTTGCCCATGATTATTCCCGTTTTGCCCTTTTCTGTTGGTTTTTTAAAGTTATCTAAGGAGCCATATTTGATATTTTTCAATATATCCGTAGTGTTTTTTTCTGATTCAAAATCGATACCTCTTATAAAAACACCATGTCCTTTCTTGCCTGCAGAGACCATTACTTGTCCCAAAGTAAATGGGGCAGAGGCAATTACATGATTTTTTTCCTTAACCTTGTCCATTATCTCTTTGTAATTTTCAAAGGGACCGTTAAAACTCGTTACAATAACATGGGCATTAGCACCAAGTATCTTTTTTTGTAAATCCTCATGAAAACCACTCATTACAGAAAGGACAACGAGTAATGCCATTACACCAACGGCAACGCCAGCGATAGAGATGATGGAATTAAAAGATAGTCCTCTATTTTTCTTTTTTGATTTAAAATATCTAAGTGCAATAAAAAGATAATAGGGCAAATTCATGTTATTGATATTGTTGTTTCATAAAAAGATCATCTTTCTGGTTTTAATAAGGGGAAAAGTATTACATCTCTGATAGATTTTGAATTGGTTAACAACATAACAAGTCTATCTATGCCTATACCTTCGCCTGCAGCAGGGGGCATACCATATTCTAAGGCAGTCACAAAGTCTTCATCCATTTCATGAGCCTCATCGTCACCTTTGTTTTTTGCCTCCACTTGATTGATAAATCTCTCTCTCTGGTCAAGGGGATCATTTAACTCACTAAAGGCATTTGCAATCTCTCTGCCAGCAATGAATAGTTCAAACCTTTCAACTAAATTAGGGTTTTCAGGCTTTCTCTTTGCAAGGGGTGATAATTCAACAGGGTGATCAATAATAAAGGTTGGCTGAATCAGTTCAGGCTCAACTAACTCTTTAAATATTTCATCAAGTATTTTGCCAAGTTGCATCGACGAATCAATATCTATACCTTTACCTCTTGCCCAAGTCATTGCCTTAGTGGCGTCATTAAAAATCTCCTCTGGCACCCCTTTTTCTTTGAGGGCATCAAGCAGAGGGAATCTTTTCCATGGTGGAGTGAGGTTAATCACTGTATTTTCATAAGGTATTTCAAGGCTATTTTTTACTTTCATTGTTACTGATGTGATGAGTTCTTCAGTTAATTCCATAAGGTATTTGTAATCTTTGTAGGCTATGTAAAACTCCATCATTGTAAATTCTGGATTGTGTTTTGTAGATATGCCTTCATTTCTGAAGTTTTTATTAATCTCAAAGATTTTGTCATAACCACCAACAAGGAGTCTTTTAAGATATAATTCAGGTGCAATCCTTAAAAATAAATCTAAGTCAAGGGCATTATGATGGGTCTTAAAGGGTCTTGCTGTTGCACCACCTGGGATTAAATGCATCATAGGCGTCTCTACCTCAATAAAACCCTTTGACTCAAAGAAATCCCTGATAGCCTTTATGATAGCACTCCGCTGTGCAAATATCTCCTTTACCTCTGGGTTAACTATTAAGTCAAGGTATCTCTGTCTGTAACGAATCTCTACATCCTTTAATCCATGCCATTTTTCAGGCAAAGGATGAAGGGATTTACATAGGATTGTTAAGTCGTGGACTTCAACAGTAAGTTCATTGGTCTTTGTCCTAAATAACCTGCCTTTAATACCAATAATATCGCCAATATCAAGTTTTTTGAGTATAATAAATTTATCACCAAGGGCATCTTTTTTAAGATAAATTTGAATCCTGTCCGTTGAATCTTGGATATGGGCAAAGGAAGCCTTGCCAAAATCCCTTAAGGCAACAATCCTTCCACTTATAGAAACATTAATTTGTTCTTGTTCAAAGCTTTCTTTAGCGTAGTCTTTGTAAGTGGTTATTAAATTTGATGCTGTGTCTTTGGGATTGAAGGACTGTTTGTAAGGGTCAATTCCTAATTCTTTAAGTTCTCTTAATTTGTTAATCCTTTGTTTTGTTTGTTCGCCTAATTCTTCCATAGGGGTAAATTATAGTGGTCAGTTGTGCCTTTAGTCAAATTATTAAGAGTAGGAGAGCAAAAGAACTGATGTGCAAAAGTCAAGAGACAAATTCCTCCTTAAAATAGCGATAGGAAGGGTTGGTGAAAAATTTTATACGACAACTTAATAAAAGAAATCTTGAGAAACTTTAGCAAAAGGCATTGCATTATAAAGAATAAAGCAAAACCCAAATACAGCGATAAGGATGGGGCTCTTAAGTTCAGGAGCTATGTTTTGACAGTTTTAATGCCCCTTTCGCTACAGCCGCAAAACTCAACTACCACCCCCAAAAAGTCTTGCGATTTTTTGGGGACCCCATTCCTTTGGGTTCAAACACTTGCGGCTGTTTAACGCTCCAGTTGCAAAGAACTGTTGTCAAAACATCGCTATTTACTTCAGAGCCCCATCCTTATCGCTGTATTTGGGTATATCTTTTGTACAAAAAAACATGAAAAAAAGGATGGTGTTTTAGGTAAAATAATGTTGGGGAGGACAGAATTCAGCAATTTATCAAAAAAAGAGAGAGTTTATGTTTAAAGGTATATTAAAATATGACCCTACAAAAGAGTATTATTTTGAAGAAGGATGTTATATTAACGAACTTTCTAATATTGAATATGATGAGGCGGTATCTATTGTAATGGCACGGGTGCCTATGGGGGTTAAAACAAGGAGACACAGGCTTATTGATACCTTTGAAAGGTATGTGATACTTAGGGGTAGCGGAATGGTATATGTAGATAACAATCCACCTGAAATAGTCAGCAAGGGAGATGTAGTCCTTTTTCCACCTGAAACTGTACAGAGCATAGAAAACATAGGCAACGATGATTTGGTTTTTTTAGCTATTTGTTCACCAAGGTTTGTCAAAAAAAATTATGAAGATGTTGATAATAAAGAGGGGTAATAAATGAATCAATCATTAAAATGGGACTTTAGTGATATTTATAGGTCTGATGAAGATTATGAGATTAAAAGAAAGACAATTGAGACTGCCAATTACCAGTTCATCAATAAATGGAAGGATCGTAAAGATTACCTAACAAATACTGAAATTCTTAAAGAGGCTCTTTATGAGTATGACAATCTTTTAAGAGATTATGGAACTGATGGAGATGAGGGGTATTATTATTGGTTAAGAAGCCAGCTTGATAAAACTGATACGAATATAAAGGCAAGGCTTAATAAGATTGATGACTTCAGTAAGAGGATTCAAAATGATATTCATTTTTTCTATTTAAACATTTCTAAGATACCAAAAAAAATTCAAAGTGATTTTCTAAATTATAAGCCCCTTGAACCTTTCAAACACTTTCTTGAAAGGGCATTTAGAGAAGCAGAATATATGCTTTCTGAAGAGGAAGAAAGGATTATAAATCTTAAAAGAACTTCTTCTTATTCTTACTGGGTAAGGATGACATCAAGTTTTATATCTAAGCAAGAGAGAAATGTATTGACAGAAGAGGGCAAGGTTGAAAAAAAGACCTTTTCAGAGATTATAAGCCTTTTAAATAGTAAGAATAAGTCTGTCCGTGATAAATCTGCACGTGTTTTTAATAAAATATTAAGTGATTTCCTTGATGCAGCCGAGTATGAGCTCAATTCAATATTACATAATAAAAAGGTTGATGACGAGATTAGAAAAATGCCTCGTCCAGACTTTGATAGACACTTAAATGATGATATTGAATCAGAGATTGTTGATACCCTTGTTGATACAGTTAGTCAACATTTCCATATTTCAGAAAGGTTTTATGAGCTTAAGGCACGATTGTTAGGCGTCAAAAAGTTGAAATATCACGAGAGGAATGTTGAGTATGGTAAGATTGACAAGAAGTTTACCTTTGCCGAATCAATAGAAATTATCTCAAGGGTTATGAAGGGACTTGATGATGAGTTTTATGATATTTTTAATGAGTTTATCAATAAGGGTCGCTTTGATGTATATCCTAAAAAGGGCAAAAGTAGTGGTGCCTTTTGTGCCCATCACCTCATAAGTCAGCCGACTTATATATTGCTAAATCACAACGATAAGCTGAACGATGTCTTGACACTTGCCCATGAGTTAGGTCATGGTATCAACAATGAATTAATAAAAAAGAAACAAATGGCTATTAATTTTGGCACTCCTCTTTGTACTGCAGAAGTGGCAAGTACCTTTATGGAGGACTTTGTCTTAAGGGAGATAATGAAGGATGCAGATGATGAAACAAGGCTTGCCATTATGGTAAAGAAACTAAATGATGATGTCTCAACTATCTTTAGACAAATAGCCTGTTATAGATTTGAGCAGGAACTACACAATGAGTTTAGGATTAAGGGTTATCTTTCAAAGAAAGAGATTGGCTCTATCTTTCAGAGACATATGGCTTTTTATATGGGTAAATATGTTGAACAGTCAAAGGGTTCAGAGAACTGGTGGGTCTATTGGGGGCATATTAGGACCTTCTTTTATGTTTATTCTTATGCAAGTGGTCTTTTGATTTCAAAATCTTTACAAAGATTTGTAAATGAAGATAAAAGACATTTAGAAAAAGTTAAAGACTTCTTATCCGCAGGGTTGTCTGAATCGCCAAGTGTGCTTTTTAATAAATTTAACATTAATATTAAAGACAAAGGTTTCTGGATAAAAGGACTCTCTGAGATTGAAGAATTGCTTGATGATACATTTAATTTAGCAAGGAGATTAAAAGTTATTTAAAAAATGACTGAAGAAAAGATTAATACCGTTGAAACTACCCCATTAATGAAGCAATATTATTCTATAAAAGAGAACTATCCTGAACATATAATCTTTTTTAGGCTTGGTGATTTTTACGAGATGTTTGATGAAGATGCAAAAAAGGTAGCCCCAATATTACAGATTGCCTTAACAAGTAGAAATAAAAACAAAGAAGAACCAATTCCTATGTGTGGTGTCCCTTTTTTTTCTGCTGATTTGTATATAAATAAGTTAATCAGGGCAGGTTTTAAGGTTGCCCTTTGTGAACAGGTTGAAGATTCTAAACTTGCAAAGGGTATAGTGCAAAGAGAGGTAGTAAAGGTCATCACACCAGGGACTTATTATGGTGAAGACTCAAAGGATAATGTTTATATAATGAGTATTTTTCTAAAACAAGGCTTCTATGGTATCACAGTGGCTGACCTATCAACAGGTGAGTTTATTGTTTATCAAGGCAATGATTCTATTGATGATGAGATTACAAGGTATGAGCCAAAGGAGGTTTTAATACCCGCAAGTTTGAAGGGATTTTTTGAGAAAAAAGATTTTGGTATATTTGTTACCCATTATGAAGATTGGTATTTTGATTACGCAGAGAGTTATAAGAGACTTTTAAGCACTTTTAATGTAAGTTCTCTTGAAGCCTTTGGTTGTGAAAATATGCATTTGGCTATAATCTCTGCTGGTGTCTTGATTAAATATCTCACAGATACCCTTGTTACCCTACCATTTAAAAAAATACAGGTGCTTAGACCTGCTGATTATATGTATCTTGATTCTGCAACAAAGAGAAATCTTGAACTTACCTCAAATCTAAAAAATGGCTCTGAGAAGTCTTCATTAATCTGGGTTCTTGATCAAACGCAAACTGCAATGGGTGCAAGGTTTATGAGGGGGGCAATAACTAAACCACTCATATCAGTTGAAGAAATAAATAAGAGATTAATTGCAGTTAATTCCTTTGTGCAAGATTATGTGATTATGGAAGAACTCCGCACTATATTGAGAAATTTTAATGATTTACAGAGACTAACATCAAAAGTTATCTCCAGTAATGCCACGCCAAAAGACTTACAAGCATTAAAAAACTCCTTATCATTGTTACCAAAGATAAGGAAATCACTGTTAAACTCAAAAAACATCCTTATATCAGAACTTGGAAAATCCATCCCTGATCTAAGAGAACTTTATGAACTTATTGATATAAGTATTGCTGATAATCCCCCAACTTCAATCAAAGAGGGAGGAATTATCAAAAAAGGTTTTAATGAAGAGATTGATGATTTGAGGGCAATATCAAAAGATGCAAAGGATTACATTGCTAATTTAGAGATTGAAGAGAAGCACAAAACAGGTATACTATCATTAAAAGTAGGCTATAACAAGGTCTTTGGTTATTACATTGAGGTAACTAATCCCAATCTTCACCTTGTGCCTCCTGATTACATTAGAAAACAAACCCTATCAAATTGTGAGAGATTTATCACGCCTGATTTAAAGACCTATGAAACAAAGGTTTTAAATGCTGAAGAGAGATTAAAGGAATTGGAAGCAGAGGTGTATCAACAAATCCTAAACAGGATGCAGAGATTTACCAAGTCTCTCTTTGATACTGCTAATACGATTGCACTAATTGATTTTTACCTTGCCTTAGCAACAGTGGCAAAGAGAAATGATTATGTAAGACCTATTGTTAATGACGATGATAAGATTGAGATTATAGATGGGAGACACCCAGTTGTTGAAAGGATGATAAGGGAAAGCCTTTTAGACGATACAGATAAAGCCTTTGTTGCCAATGATGTATTGATTGATTCAGAGGATAACAGGATGTTAATCATTACAGGTCCTAACATGGCGGGGAAATCAACCTTTATGCGTCAGACTGCAATTATAACCCTTATGGCGCAAATTGGTTCATTTGTTCCTGCCACGAGCGCTACAGTTGGCATTACCGATAGAATATTTACAAGGATTGGCGCCTCTGATTATATATCACAAGGTCAAAGCACCTTTATGGTAGAGATGCTTGAGACTGCAAATATACTTAATAATGCCACATCAAAAAGCCTTATAATCCTTGATGAAATAGGTCGTGGTACAAGCACTTACGATGGGATAAGTATTGCATGGGCTATTGCAGAATTTCTATTATCAACAGTTAAGGCAAGGACGCTATTTGCTACCCACTATAATGAATTAACTGAATTACAAAGGAATAATGATGGAGTCAGAAACTACAATGTAGTTGTAAAAGAGTGGGGAGACAGTATTGTATTTATGCGAAAGGTTGAAAAAGGGGTAGCTGATAAAAGTTATGGTATTCAGGTTGCAAGGCTTGCTGGCATTCCTGAAAGGGTTATAATAAGGGCAAAAGAGGTTCTAAAGGAACTTGAAAAGAAGAAGACTGATTCCCAAAAAGTTCATCACATTCAAATGAAACTCTTTCCTGATTATGACTCAATTCAAGAGCAACTGCAAAAACTTGACATTGATGCTATGACACCACAAAAGGCATTAAAAAAACTCAAAGAATTAAAGAACAGTGCGTTGTTATCTTAACAATGAAGGTAATTGGTATAACTGGCAATATAGGAATGGGCAAAAGCACTGTGGGGAAGTTCTTTAGAGAGTTAGAAGCCTTAGTTGTTGATACAGATGAGATAGTAAATGATTTATTAAATGAAGGTTATGTTAGACAAGAACTTTTAGGTTTATTTGGAGAGGAAATCATAAGTAACAGTGTAATTAACAAGAAGGTAATTGCAGAAATTGTCTTTAATGACAGTGAGAAGAGACAGCAATTGGAAAAAATCCTCCATCCACTGATTTTTGAAAGGATTGATGGCATTAAAAGGGAAAATTCAGATAGAAAATTCCTATTCATAGAGGCAGCACTTATCTTTGAATGTCATTACGAAGACAAGTTTGATTATATAATAAATGTCTTTTCTCGTCCTGACTTGGCAATACAGAGGTTAATAAAGAGAGGTTACAAAGAGCAAGATGCAATCAATAGGCTCAATTCTCAAATGCCTTATCGCCAAAAGAATGAACTTTCAGATTTTATAATTGAAAATAATTCTGATGAAAATCACCTCAAAGAGGAGGTAAAAAAAATATATATACAACTTGAAAGGATGGCTAATGGTAATAATAAATAACCTTACGGAACCAGTAAAGATTAAAAGTGCAGTTGTTACAATTGGTAATTTTGACGGGATTCATTTAGGACATCAAAAGATTTTTAATGCCCTCATGGAAAAAACAAAGGAGATTAAAGGCACACCAACAGTAATCACCTTTGATCCTCATCCATTAAAAGTCCTTGCACCTGAAAGGGATTTAAAGATGATTACTACCCTTGAGGACAAGATTAAGCTACTTAAAAGGGTAGGGATTAAGGTATTAATAGTTATTAACTTTGATAAATCTTTTGCAAATATAGAGGCATCTGATTTTATCGAAGAATATCTTGTTAAAAGATTAAAGATAAAGGGTATTGTAGTAGGACATGGTTATGTATTTGGTAAGGCTAAAAAGGGTGATACAGATTTATTGAGAAAAAAGGGTAAAAGATATGATTTTTTTGTCAAAGTGTTAAGGGTAAAGAAAATCAAAAAAAATGTGGCAAGTAGCAGTAGGATTAGGACACTTATAAGTAAAGGAAAGGTAAAAGAAGCAAATAATCTTTTAAGAAGGGTTTATCATATAAATGGCAAGGTAATAAAAGGCACAGGCAGGGGTGAAAGTATCCTAAAGGTGCCAACTGCTAATATACAAACAACACATGAACTCACACCTGCAGATGGAGTCTATGTGGTGAAGGTATCGTTACTTGATAATGGAAAGAAAAAAGTATTTGATGGAGTTGCAAATATAGGTAAAAATCCAACCTTTGGTAATGACTTTAGGAGCTATGAGGTACATTTATTTAATTACCATAAGGATTTATTAGGTAAGGATTTGAGGCTTCACTTTATAAAGAAAATTCGTGAAGAGATTTGTTTTAATGATATTAACTTATTAAGAGATAGGATTTTAAAGGATATACAGATTGCAAAAGAGATACTCAAGGTTGAGAAGGCTCAATTATTTTTAGATTAGAAAGGAGTTAAAATGGATTTGCACCAGTTAAATATTTTTATGACAGTTTATAAAAACAAAAGTTTCTCAAAGGCATCAGAAGTAGTCAATCTTACACAACCAACTGTGAGTGATCATATCAAGGCATTGGAAGAAGAGCTTAATTGCAAACTCTTTGACAGACTTGGTAGAACTATAGTCCCTACCACTGAAGCTGATAAAATTTATCCACTTGTTATTGACTTACTTGAAAGGGCAGAGAATATAAAAGAAACTGTTGCTCTTTCAAAGTCAAATGTTGATGGAGAGATTGTTATAGGTGCAAGTAACATTCCTGGTATATATCTATTACCTTCATTCATTATGTCTTTTAAAAAAATATATATGAATGTTGATTTTTCCGTTAAAATATCCGATTCTCAAGATATCTACGAGAAGATTATAAATCAAGAAATCATTCTTGGTTTGGTTGGTTCTGTCATTAATGACGATTTCATAAAATATGAACCCTTTTTTGGTGACAGGCTTATCCTTGTTGCATCTACAAAATCTGATTTTCCGCAGGAAATTTCTAAAAATTCCCTATATAACCTGCCTTTAATATTAAGAGAGAGAGGCTCTGGTACGAGAATGGAAACGGAGATGTTCTTTAGAAAGCATCGCATAGACATTAATAAAATAAATGTAGTCTCTACCTTCAGCTCTACAGAGGCTATTAAGGAAGCAATAAAGGCAGGGATGGGATTTTCAATAATGTCAGAGATTTCTGTAAGGGATGAGATTAAAACAGGGCTTTTTAGAGAAATAATGATTAATGGATTAAAAATGGAAAGGATTTTTTATATTGTTCAGCATGTAAAGAGGACTTTGCCAAATAGATACTCTCTTTTTAAAGACTATCTTATAAAAAACGGACAAAAGGTAGTAAAAAGGTAATCATCTAAAGACAGTAAAAAAAGTTTGAACAAATATCTACTTGAGCCTTATAAAAACTTCATCAAAGGAGCTATTAAATGAAGAAAGTAGCAAAGATACATCCTATAAGTTATAGATTAATCAAAATCCCTTTAATATTTTTCTTCTTTTTGATTTTTGGTTTTATTTCAATCAGTTACATACATCAAGATTATTTCTTTTTTACCAGTTATCACAAAGACAAACTATTTGAGACTGTGAGGGAAAAAAGGATTGTTATAGACAGGTGGTTTTTTGATGTAAAAAAAGAATTTTCAAAAACTTCACTACTATTAAGTGAGAGTTACACTTTAAATAAACAAGAAGAACAGATAAAGACAAAAAAAGGTCAGCAGAAGGTAGTAGTTAAAGAAAATAACTATTATGGTGATTTGATAAAAAATAGACTAAAGGAAAAGAAAGAAACAGGTCTTTTCAAAGTAATATCTTACATATCTAACGATGGGAAGGTGATTGAAAGCACCTCATCTGATATAAGTGGTTCTGATATTTCTCAGACAGATTTATTTAAGGATGTAATATCAAAGATAAAGGATACCTCGTTTATTGTCTTAAGCCATGATAGTAGTAAAAACTACGATGTTGACATTATTTCACCTGTAAAAGATGATAAGGGAAACATCATTGCATTGCTTCATGGGATCATAAATCTATTGTCCCTTCAAACAATTATTACTCAAGGCAGTCATATATCCTACGAGATTGTTGACAAAGATGGATATATATTGGTTGCGTCTAATCAAAATAATATAGGTATGAAATATCCAAATCAATTTATAAACAATATGGACAGAATTTCATTTTTTGATGATAAGTTTATTACCTTGGTGAGATTGAAAGAACTAAATTTATATCTTATTCAAAAGGTGGATGCTTATTATGTCTTGTATCCTCTTATTGAAGTAATGGCAATAATTTTAACCTTATCACTGTTTGTAGTATTTCTATTTATCTATCAATCTGTTTATATAAAAAGGCAGATTTCACTACCAATAAACCGTGTTATTGGTTTTATAAGGTCTTCTGCGGCTGGGATTCAATCTGTAAAGATACAAGGGAATTATCCAAAAGAGATAGAGGAACTCTTAAACAGTATAAATTACAAAACTGATAAAATGATTTCAGCTAATCAACAAAAAAAAATAGAAGTTAAAAAACAAGAGGCAGAAAAAAAATTTGATACTAAAAATACCTCAGAGACAAATAGCAATCAATTAATAGGTCTTATTACTTCTTTTCAGTCCTTTGCACAGATAATCAGAGATGAAAATATACAATTATTAAAAAAAGCATTACATTTAATAAATGATGATGAGTTGTTTGTTGCTTTACAAAAAAATATTCTCAAATTATTCGCAATTATGGATAATCTTAATTTTATCTTTAACAGTAGTAAAACAAAGACAAACTTTATCTTTAGTGAACTTTTTGACAAATTACAGAAAACTGCAAGAGAGATTAATACCTCGCCCTTGGTTGAGTTGATTATCGAAAATAATAAATCATTAAAAGACAGAGTTATCCATGGCTATAAGGATGCTATCATGCAAGTGCTTATTAATGCTTTGTATAGTGCTTTTATAACAACTCAAAGTGGGACAATAACCATTCTAACATCAGTCAACGAAAATGAAGATGCCGGTCAATCATTAATAATCAACATTTCTGACACAGGTCATGGTTACGAAACCAGTGATGTAGATTCCATAAAATCTTCTAATGATATTGATAGTTTTATTCTCAAATCTGCACTTATTATAGCTGAAGAAGCAGATGTTGAAGTATTAATTGAATCTATAAAAGGGAAAGGTGCTGTAGTAAATATTGTAATAAATCTTTAGTATGTTTCAACTATCACTCCTTAATTTTTATCTTATGGGTAGGGTAATCTTTGCTGTCGCCCTTCAAGTAGCTTTTCACTTCATAGGCAATATATTTATCTTTGACAAATTAGTTCTATTAATCGGACTATACAGTTTTATTGCACTGATACGATTAATCTATAGGCCTCAAAGTGTTCATTATTTTGATTTTCTGCTTGATATATTCTTTATAAGTCTCATTATCTTTATGAGTTTTAATTTTTATTCTTATAGCTATCTTACTTTATTGTATTTATTCCCAATCTTTTTCTCCTCTCTGTCAGTAAAGGGCAAGTCAGCTTTCTTATTTCCATTTATAGCTATTATTTCTTATGGTGTAATATGTACGACCTTTGAGGTGTTTTTTCAAAAAGAAAACCTATTTAACCTTGCTCTACATTTTATTTCATTTATGCTTATATTTATTGCAGGTAGAGAGGTCAGTAATAGACTTTTAGTGCAACAAGAACATATCAAAAGACTTGAAGAAGATAGAATTAAGATGCAAGGTTATGAGAGGTTGTTTAGGGTAAGTGCTGACCTTGCCCATGAATTGAGAAATCCTCTTACATCAGTCTTTGCATCAATACAATTTATTAAAGAAGGTAAGGATCCAAATGATTTTATTGACATACTTGATGAGGAGACAAATAGAATATCAGGGCTTATAAATGATTTTTTGATCTTTTCACGACCATCAGAGGCTACAAAAGAGGTGATTAATATATCATCGATGATTCAAAGATTAGTTAACAATCTCAATGATAATGACAAAATTATAGAGACATTTCTTGATGAATCCATAGAGGTTTTTGCTAATAAAACTTTTTTAGAATCTGCAATTGGTAATGTCATAAAAAATGCAATTGAGGCATCTAAAAAAAGAATAAAAATAAGTGTAAAGAAAATAAATAATCCACCTTTTGGAGTTTCAGTAAATGGACAAAATCCTTTATTGGAAATATCGATTGAAGATGATGGTCAGGGGATATCGGAAACAATAAAAGAAAAGATCTTTGAACCATTTTTTACTACTAAACCTAAAGGCACAGGTCTCGGACTTGCATTAGCATATAGGATAGTAACTGACATTGGTGGGAACATAAGTATAGACAAATCGAAATTAGGTGGTGCAAATTTTAAAATCTATATCCCATCAAAAATATAATTGCAAATGATTATTAACCCTTCTTATGCTTACATTAAATTGTCAAAAATATCTCACAGAGGGTAAATAAATTGTCTGACTATTTTATTGGAGGAACTTTTAATCTCATCAGCCGTTCCTACCTCAGCTATTGTGCCTTCATAGAGCATTGCAATCTTATGTGCTACATCAAAGATTTCAGGTATTTCGTGGCTTATAATAATCCCAGTGAAATTGTATTTTCTGTGTGTGTCAATGATTAATTTGTGAATTGTTCTCAACATTATGGGGTCAAGTCCTGTGGTTGGTTCATCAAAGAGCACTAATTCTGGCTCTGTAATTAAAGCCCTTGCAAGGGCAACCCTCTTTTTCATACCTCCACTTATCTCTGCGGGATATTTGTCTTCAATGTCAGTCAATCCTACATCGTGAAGTGCCTCTTTGACCTTTTCTTTAATAACATTATTTAATAATTTGGTCTTTTCTTTTAAAGGGAAGGCAATGTTTTCATAAATAGTCATAGAATCAAAGAGGGCACCACCCTGAAATAACACCCCACATCTGCTTCTAATCCTGTCAAGTTCCTTACCCTTTGCCCTTGATATGTCTTCTCCATTTATAAAAACACTTCCACTATCAGGTTTGATAATGCCCATGATATGTTTTAGCAACACGCTTTTACCGCCACCACTCCTGCCAATGATTGCTACTATCTCTTTATCATTGATAGTTAAAGACAGATTCCTCAAGACTTTAAGATTGCCAAAGGATTTGTTTAATTCTTTTATTTCTATCATAGTTTAAAGGAAAAGTGAGCCTATAAAGTAATCCCAAATTAGTATTAAGATTGAGGACAATACTACTGCCTCTGTAGTCGCCTTGCTTACCCCTTCTGCACCATAACCAGTATTGAAACCTTTATAGCTACATATCCATGATACAATAAGACCAAAGCTAAGTGATTTGTAAAAACCTATCATTACATCCTGCATATCAACAAAAGTGTCAATTTGTGAAAAATATGTCCCCTCACTCAAACCAAGCAGCTTGACTGATATTAAATACCCACCAAATATGCCAATAAAATTAAAAATTGCTGATAATAAAGGAAATGTAATTAATGCTGCAAAAATATTTGGGACAATGATGTATCTAAATGGATTAAGTGCCATAGACTCAAGGGCATCAATTTGTTCTGTAATCCTCATTATACCAATTTCTGCAGATAGGGCAGAGCCAGCCCTACCAGTAATCATGAGGGCAGATAAGACAGGTCCTAATTCTCTAATTAGGCTTAATGCTATGGCAGGACCAAGCAATGCCTCAGAGCCAAACTTTCTAAGTGTGTAATATAGTTGAAGGGCAAGTACCATTCCTGTGAATGCGCCTGTAAGGGCAATTACGAGGAGTGATTTTGAGCCGAAGAATCTGATTTGTTTGATGAGGAGTCTTAATTTAAAAGGTCTTTCAAAGGTGTAGTAGAAGGCATTTAGGATAAAAAGTCCCATCCTCCCTAATTCCCTTACATGTTTAAGACCCCATCTACCTAATCTTCTTATAAAGTGAGCAATCATTTTTTTCTAATTGTTATCTTTTCTGTGGTGAAATAATATTCAAGGAACATGTTGAGTTTTTCCTTAAGATCTTCTAATTCATTTTTACAGATATCTTTATAAAGTTTCTTTGAGATTGAAATAAATGTCTTTAGTATATGTGGGTCAAAAAAATTATCTCCACCCTTTTCAAGTATATCTATAGATTTATCATAAGAAAAGGCTTTTTTATATGGACGGTGACTAGTAAGGGCATCAAATACATCAGCGATAGAGAAAATTCTTGCGTTCAATGGTATGTCTTCCCCTTTAAGACCTTTAAGATAGCCTGAACCATCAAATCTCTCATGGTGATATTGAACGACATCAAGGGCATCAATGAGCCAGTCATAACCCTTTACTACCTCAGCACCATGACTGACATGGGTTTTCATAATTTCAAATTCATAAGGGGTGAGTTTTGAAGGTTTTAACAAGATGTTATCACTTATTGCAATCTTACCAAGGTCATGTAAAAAGGCGCCTTTTATCAATCCTCTTACTGTATTATCATCCAGTTGAAGCTCTTGTGCTATTTGAATTGAGTACACTGTAACCCTGTAGTTATGGCTACTTGTGTCACTGTCTCTTTTGGCAATGAGATTCCCGAGGGTCTCAAGCATTCCTATATTAGCCTTAAAGAGTTGAAAGGTTATTTCCTGAAGGTTTTTATTCTTAATCTTCAGTTCCTCAATTAGCCTTTCAAGCCTTTGTTCCCTTGCCTCAACCTGGACAAGCATCATACCAAAGGACTCTGCAAGCCTTGATATTTCACCAGGGTAACGAGAGGAATCTGTAAGTTCAAAAATACTATTAGTCTCTTGATAATTACCCTTTGCTGCCTCTTCTGTAAGAGATATAAGTAGTCTTATTAGATTATTGTCTATCATTATTTTAGCCTTACACTTATGGTATCTCCTTTTTTAAGTTTAGTTAGATTTGCACAATTACCTTCATAAAAAAACAATTCTAAATAACCTGAACTATTTATGAGGCAAGAAATCCCCTTATTTTTTGCTTCTTTATAGGTGCTTACAGGTTTAATTTCTTTATTATTAATTATGATCACAAAATTTCTATCTTTTAATAATTCCTCATCAATATTTGTAAACAAATTACCAAAGTTATCTATATGTTGGATATGACCTATTATCATATCACATGATTTGTTTGGTAGTTCTATATTAAGTTTTGCAAGATTATCGAGAGGTTTCCCAAATTCAAATATGGATATCCCCTTTGATAGCCATGCTGAGACAGGTGCAAAAATGTCTCTACCATGAAAGGTATTGCTAATTTTTGGGTTAAAATATTTTCTAGTAGTTAATGCAATTATAGTCTCTGCTGGTGCCTTCATCAATATGGATGTAAAAACTCCATTGTCAGGACCAATAAAAAACTGGTTTTGCCATTTTATCAAGACCCCTTCTCTATCATAGCCAACACCTGGATCAACTATTACTAAATGAATTGTTCCCTCAGGGTAATATTTATAAAAAGAACTTACTGCATTAGAAGCCTCATCAATGCAAAAGGGTGTTATATGGTGCGTAATATCAATTATCTTAGCCTTTTTGTTTATAGATAGTATTACACCCTTCATTTGACCTATAAAAGTGTCATGATAACCAAAATCAGTCGTTAAGGTAATAATCCCCGAAGGTTTAAGCTGGGCAACTGGTTTTTTCATGGAGTTTGATTGTGCCTATGATATCATTAATGCCTTTTAATTCCTCTCTTTGGATAAAATCTCTTAAATCATCGAGAATCTTTATAGATGTAATTGGATTTATAAAATTTGCAGTTCCAACGGCTACTGCCTTTGCACCAACTATAAAGAACTGGAGAGCATCATTTAGGTTCATTATACCACCGATGCCAATAACAGGAATCTTAACCACCTGACAGGTTTCCCAAACCATCCTAACTGCAATAGGTCTGATTGCAGGACCAGAGAGTCCACCTGTATTATTCGCAAGTATGGGCTTACGAGTATTTATGTCAATAACCATACCTGTAATAGTGTTAATCAAAGACAGGGCATCTGCACCGCTATCTTGGGCAATAAGGGCAGAGGTCTTAATATCACCTGTGTTTGGTGTTAATTTTACAATCAAGGTCTTTTTTACTACCTTCCTGATAGCCTTTATCAAGCCTTCCATGAGTTTTAAGTCAGTGCCAAAGGAAATCCAATTTGACTGTTTATTAGGGCATGATATGTTAAGTTCAAGGGCATGAATACCATCTGTATCATCTAATATTTCAGCAGTTTCAATGAATTCACTCTCATTATCTCCAAAAAAATTTGCAATCACTGTCGTATTTTTTTCTCTTAAAAAGGGGAGTTTTTTTGATACAAATTCTTTGACACCAATGTTTTGTAAACCAATGGCATTAAGCATACCTGAGGGTGTCTCTACAATTCTTGGAGTAGGGTTGCCTTCCTTTGCTGTAATAGAAAGTCCTTTGACCACTATCCCACCGAGTTTACTTATGTCAAAGAAATCAGCATACTCCTCTCCATATCCAAAGGTCCCTGATGCAGTCATGATAGGATTTTTGAGCCTTAAATTACCAATTGAAACAGAAAGGTCTATTTTTGAGTAATCATTTAATCCCACACAATCTCCTTGGCATTAAAGACAGGACCATCTTTGCAAATGCTTTTTAGTCCTCCTAAGGTTTTTACTACACAGCTTAGACATGCCCCAATGCCACAAGCCATACGCTCCTCAAGGGATAAATAACATTCTTGGTTATTTTCAATTGACCATTCTGAAATTGCTTTTAACATAGGTTTTGGACCACATCCATAGATAGACAAGCCTTTAACAAGTTCTTTTTTTTCTCTGATTGCATCAAGGGTGTTTCCCATAAAACCTAAAGAGCCATTATCTGTGGTAATGATTAATTCACTGGTTATTTCCTTCAGTCTATCAATCAACACTAATTCTGACATATCCTTTGCACCATAAAAAAGAATACCCTTTTTTCGATTTTGGCTCAAAAGTCCAAAGATTGATGCAATCCCTGAACCACCTGCAACAGCAACAAATCTTTCCTCTGAAATAGGGTAGGGCTTGCCGAGTGGGCCAATTATTTCAACCTCTTTACCAATGGTTAATGTGGAAAGTTGCCTTGTCCCTTTGCCTACAATCCTGTATAGGAAATTGATAATGCCATTGTCATAAGAAAAGATACTAAAAGGTCTTTTCAGCAAAGGGTCTGTCATATCGGATACTTGTATCATATAAAACTGCCCTGCAATTGGTGGAATTTCTGGCTTTATAAGGGGTAAAAATGTGGCTATCCTGTAGTCTTGTTTGATTACTTCTTGAGAGATTAATTGTGCAGAAAAGAATTCAGTCAAAGCGAATCTCTAATATCTCGTATTCGATAGTCCTTGCAGGTGCCTTGACTGTTGCTGTATCGCCAACTTGCTTGCCGATTAGCGCCTTTCCTACTGGTGATGTAATTGATATCTTGCCTTCTTTGATATTCGTCTCATCAGGACCTACAAGTATAAAATCAAACTCATCATCAGCATTAGAATCATACACCTTAACCCTTGCTCCAAATGCCACCTTATCTTGATTAATTTTTGAAGGGTCAATGACATCTGCTGATGCCAATTTTGCCTGTAATTCTTGAATCCTTCCTTCAATAAAGGATTGTTTTTCCCTTGCTGCATGATACTCTGCATTTTCTGACAAATCGCCATGAGAACGAGCCTCTGCTATTGCCTGGATAATATTTGGTCTGTCTTGGCTTATAAGTCTATTAAGTTCATCTTTAAGTTTTTGGTAACCTTCAGGTGTCATGGGGATACGATTCATCTAAATTAATACCTCCTAAAAAAATATCCCCTCCACAGTAAATCTATAGGAAGGGACATGATTAAACTTATTATAAAAATTTATTTATCTTCTAAAGGAATCCCAAGAAGTCCTGCAGAGATGTTTGCATTGATGCTCATGATTGGTGTTAGTTTCTCTGGTGCAGGCTCTGCAAGAGCTTCAAAAATCTTCTTATCAATGTAAATGCTAAGATTTAAAAGATTATTCTTCAATTCAAGTGGTAAAGGATTTTCATTTTTTGCTATTTCTGTTTGAAGTATTGACCAGACATTTTGATTATAACGAAGTGCCCTTTCAAGTCTCTCATTGATATCAGGTGCAGTCCAATTATCTTGACAATCTTTTAACATAAGTGCACACTTTAATAATATTGATGCCTCCAATTCCCTTGCTGATTCAAAAGTTTCTTGTTGTTCAAAGTTAATTCCGAGTAATCCTGCAGCAATATTGGCATTGATCCTAATAATATATGTCAATTTCTCTGGTTTAGGGTCTGCAAGGGCTTCTATCATCTTCTTGTCAACAAAAACACTAAGACTAAGGATATTTTGTCTAATCTCAAATGGAAGGGGATGGTCATTTCTTGAAAGTTCTGCCTGAAATATACTCCATACTGATTGATTGTAATTAAGAGCTTCTCTTAATTTTTTGTCTCTATCAGGTGCATCCCAGTTATCCTGACAATTTTTTAACATTTGCATAGCTGTAACAAGCACGGATGCCTCAAGATTACGACCTTCTAAATCTACAGTTTTAAAATCCATCTTTGTGACCTCCTTTTTATATAATGATTAAAAATTCAAAAATAATTCTATAAGAATTCTAAAAAGAATACAACTATTGGTTATTATTGTCAAGATGACCCAAAAAATAGCGATAGAAAGGGCTGTTTCAGGATTTTTATAATCGACGAATTTATTTTGCCTTATTCTTTACAATGCAATGCCTTTTGCTAAAGTTTCTCAAGATTTCTTTTATAAGGTGTCGTATAAAAATTCCTCCCCTTCCTAATCTGTCTTGTTGATTTTGTTAAGTTCTCAGTTCTATCGCTGATTTTGGGAGACGAGATAATAAAAAATTCATTAACATTTTGTTTTCTGATATAATAGTGAGCTTGCTAATTTTTAATCATTTATTAGAAGCTAAAATTTATAATGAGGTTGAGATAATGGACAAAGAGATTAAAAAGGTCTTAGTTGCAAACAGGGGTGTCCCAGCAGTAAGGATTATGCACACTTGCAGGGATAGAAGGATTCCGACAACTGCGGTTTATAGCACACCAGACAGGTTGTCGCATCATGTATTTATGGCTGATACAGCAATTCATATTGGTGAGGCTCCACCTATTGAGTCATATCTTAATATGCAGAAGATAATAGATGCTGCAATACAAAGCAAGTCCGATGCAATTCATCCTGGTTGGGGCTTTCTTGCTGAAAATGACAAGTTTGCTCAAATGGTAATTGATGCAGGGCTTACTTGGATTGGTCCTTCACCAAGGGTTATTAAGCTTATGGGTGATAAGATTGAGGCAAAGGAGATTGCACGAAGGGCAAATGTGCCTACGATACCAGGAATCAACAATGTTACAGATATAAATCAAATCAAGAAATGGATAAAAGATGAACATATTGCCTTCCCTATAATGATAAAGGCATCTGCAGGTGGTGGTGGAAAAGGCATGGTTAAGGTAGAGAAGATGGAACAGATTGAGCAAGCACTCTCTCAAGCCCGTTCAGAGGCAAAAAAGTCCTTTGGTGATGACACCGTGCTAGTTGAAAAATACATTGAAATGGGTAGGCATATTGAAGTCCAGATTCTTGGAGATGAACATGGAAATGTGATTCACCTTTTTGAAAGGGAGTGCACACTTCAAAGAAGGAATCAAAAGATTATCGAAGAGGCTCCCTCACCAAGCCTTACAGATGATTTGAGAGAGGAGATTTGTTCTACAGCTGTCAGGCTTATGAGGGAAATTGGTTATACCTCAGCAGGAACGGTTGAATTTATCTTTGATGCATCTGCAAAGAAGTTTTATTTTCTTGAGGTAAATACAAGGCTTCAGGTAGAACACGGCATAACAGAACTCATTACTGGTTTAGATATAGTTGATCTCATGCTTGATGTAGCAATGGGAAAGAAACTGCCATTTAGGCAGGCAGATATTCGACCCAATCGTTGGGCTCTTGAGGTAAGGTTAAACGCAGAAGACCCAAAGACCTTTAGCCCATCCTTTGGCACAATTACAAGACTTGAAATACCACAAGGACCAGGGGTCAGAATTTCATCAGGGATTTATGAGGGGGCAAGCATACCACCTTATTATGATTCTCTATTTATGCTGCTTATGACTGCTGGTGCAGATAGAGAGGATGCTGTTAGGACTATGGATAGGGCTTTAAGTAGAAATTTTAGGGTAGAGGGGATAAAGACCTTAGCACCACTATTGTTAAGTATAATTAGACATTCTGCCTTTAATAAAGGCGAGTTTTCCACTCGTTTTATTGAGGAACATATGGATGAACTCATATCAATGTTTAAAGAGAAGTCTGGAGAAGATGAAGCCTTAAAGGTAGCTCGTTATGTGGCAGAGATATCTGCTCTTGGCCCACAAAAATGGATGTAAAGAGAGGGATAAAATGAAAAAGAAAAAAGAAGATATTCAAAATGAGACATCTAATCAGTGCATCATATCTGAACTCTGCACAACAAGTCCTGTATTTGTAAAACCGGGTATGACGCCAAGGGAGATTGTAAATGCAGTTCGTTCTCTCAAAGGCGTATGTTTTACTTCAGTGGGAATGAGAGATGCAGGGCAGTCAGATTTTAAGAATCGTCATCGCATATATGATTTAAAAACACTTGCACCTTATTACAACAATATGGGACTTTTTAGTGCAGAGACTCATGGTGGTGCAAGGTGGCATGTTGGTATTATGAATCGTCGTGAGGACCCCTTTGAGGAGTGCCAAATACTTCGTGAGACCATGCCAAATGTTATGCTTCAGACACTAATTCGTGAGACAAACCTATGGGGGTATAGACCTTATCCAAAGAATGTCATTGAGTATGCAGTATCAAAGGTTGATATTGATGTTTGGCGATGCTTCTCCTTTTTAAATGATGTAAGAAATATGAGAACTGTGGCAGAGGTTGTGATGAAAAGAGGAAGGCTCTTTGAACCAACTATCTCTTTTACTGTTGCCGATTGGACTACTAATGAGTATTATCTTAAGGTTGTTCAAGACATGATTGACCTTTGTGGTGGAACCGATGAAATAGTCCTTTGCATAAAAGATATGGCAGGAGTTGGTAATGTTACAAGGATTTACAGTATTATTGATGCTATAAAACAAAAATATCCAGATCTAATCGTTAATTATCACCGACACATTACTGATGGCCTTGCAATACCTGCATTGCTTTCTGCTGCAAAGGCAGGTGCTAAGATATTTGATGTTCAGGAAGATTCACTTGTTCGGTTTTACGGCCATTCACCCATATTAAGTGTTCAGGCAATTTTTGAAGAATCAGGAATACCTGTTCATATAAATAGGCTTGAGGCAGAAAGGGCAGTTCAGAAGGTTAGGGAATGGATTAATTATTACGATTGGGCAGAATCACCTTTTAAAGGGCTTGACCATAATGTAACTCACCACAAGATGCCTGGCGGTGCCTTCCCAAGTTCTTTTGAGCAGGCACAAAAGGCAGAATTTCTTCATCTAATGCCGTATATTTTAAAGATGATGTCCCTTTATAACAAGATTATCAAGTATTTCGATGTAACACCAGGTTCGCAGATAACATGGGTCACTTGTAGTGGTATTATCAATAAATATGCAAAGGAAAAGGGTGATTTAGGGGTCAAACACATAATAGATTTGATGACTAAATTTATAGAGCAAAAGAATCAAGACTTTAACGCAATGACACCAGAAGAGCAGGCTGAACTTTTACAATTATTCCGTAACGCACCAGGAGATTTTAAGAGTCTTTTACTTGGCAATTATGGCAAGCTTCCTGTTGGTTGGCCTGAAGAATGGGTTTATAAAAGCACCTTTGGTGATGATTACAAAGAGAAACTAAAAGAAAGAAAAGAGACCTCACCTCTTGATTCAATTCCACCTGATGACCTTGATAAATTAAGAAATGATTTAACAAACAATCTTGGCAGAAAAGCAACTGAAGAGGAATTTATTCTTTATCTGATGCATCCAAAAGATGCCCTTGAATTTATTGAGTTTAGGGAAAAATATGGTGATGCTCCACTTGTACTGCCAACAAATGTATGGAGAGAGGGATTAAAGAAACCGGGTGATAAGGTTGATTTTGAACTCTTTGGAAAGCCTTATACAATAGAACTTGTCTCAATTGGTGCTGAACATGAAGGTGTAATCCATGCAGTAATGAAGGTAAATAACAAGACCCGTGTGTATAAAGTGGATACACCAAGGGCAAAGAAATCAGAGATAAGAATAGCAAAGGGCGCTAATGAGATTGGTGCACCAATAAATGGTAATGTATGGAGAATTGGTAACCCTCAAAGAGGTTTAATAAAAGCAAGTGATATAGTAAGAAAAGGTGAGGAAATAATCAACCTTGAGGCAATGAAGATGGAAAATGCCATTATTTCTCCTTCTGATGCCCAGATTGTGGAGGTATGTGTCAAGCTTAATGATACCGTTCAAGAGGGGCAACTACTCTTTGTAGTTGAACAGATTGCAAAATAGAGTTATAAAAAAAGTAATGTCAGAAATTTAATGAAAAAAAAGTATTTAAATAAAATCACAGAAGTCACAGAGAGAATTTCAGGGTTTTCAAAAAAAATTTCTTTGAGTTGAACCCGAAGGGTGAGTTTTGCGGTTGTAGCGAAAGGGGCATTTGAACTGTCAAAACATAGCTCCTTGAACTAAAGAGACTTATTCTTATCGCTGGATCTTAGAGAAAGTTAATTTTGTCCTCTGTGGTTAATTTTTGACAATACGAAAAATACAGGAGAGAATTTTTATATATATGATGCACAGATATGTGTAAGTGATGAATATAATTAAGACAAGTCCTTTCATACTCATCTGTGCATCAGGATTTTTTGCACTTTTCAGTTCAACTATTTCAAAGAGTCCAATCCTACCACTTTATTCAGCATATTTAGGGGCTAATCCTTCTGATGTTGGTTTGGTAGCCTCTGTATCTGCCTTTACTGGTATTATAGCAAGTATCCCAGCAGGTATTTTATCTGACAAGATTGGCCGGCGAAAGATGCTTATGTTTTCTCTATTTATCTTTGCCTCAGCACCTTTTTTATATTTATTAGTTGACAATATTATTGAACTTGCAATTGTTAGATTTTATCATGGTTTTGCAACTGCTATATTTGTGCCAATTGCTATGGCTGTTTTATCAGAACTTTATAGCAAAGAAAAGGGAGAAAAACTTGGTTGGTTCTCCACTTCAACCCTTGCAGGTAGGTTTTTGGCACCATTACTTGGTGGGGCTATAATTGGTTATTTTGCCTCTTATCCCTATGCGATTGGTTATAATTACAAACTTGTTTATTTACTTTGTGGTGTGACAGGTTTTTGTGCATTACTATTATTTTTGGCTACCAAAAAACTTGACAACATTACTGAACAGAAAGAAACGAGTTGGGCAACAAGGTGGATTTCTTTTAAAAAACTTATATCAAGTAATGTGATTGTATTAACAAGCTTTGTAGAGGCAGGTATACTCTTTACATATGGTGCCTTTGAGACCTTCTTGCCTCTTTTTTGTATTGAAAAGGGGCTAAATGCCTATGAAATTGGTTTTATCCTATCATCACAGGTCATCACGATTGCCCTGACAAAGCCTATCATGGGTAGATTTTCAGATAAACACGGGAGAAAACCTCAAATAACTTGGGGGGCAATGATTGGGGCAATTTGTATAGGAAGTATTACCTTTTTTAATAGCTTCATATCATTACTCTTGATTAGCATCCTTTTTGGATTAACTATCTCAACAGTAACATCTGCAACATCTGCCTTTATCTCAGACAACAGTAGTAAAGATGATCGTGGTTCGGCTATGGGTATCCTTGGCTCAATCATGGATATAGGACACACAACTGGACCAATAATAACGGGATTTATTATCTTTGGTTTTGGTTATAAAATTGCATTTATAAGTGCAGGGTTGATACTTTTTCTTTTACTAATATTTTTTAAGATAAAGGTAAGGGAAGTCAAACAGCTCTAACATCCTTTGTGTCAATCATATTAACAAATGAGGAGATAATATTTTTGTAGGGATCATTTTCATTGATAAATTGTGTCCCTATAAGGAAGACATTATTTTTATTTCTCACATTTCTTGCCACACAGTCAAGTTCAAGACTTTTGTCAAGTATTTTAAAATTCACAAAAAAAGTAAAACCCACATTAATATCATCAGGCATCTCTGCCTCTTCAATCTCAATAAGACAGCCTGAATCACTAATATCAACTATATTGACATTAAATTTTACAAATTGATTGTCTTTTTGTTTTAAAATTATAGCAGATATATTAGTCCTAACCCTCTTGGACTTTCTAAAAGTCATACTCTTAATATCTTCAGGATATTTAAAGAATATCATTGGAGCTGGTGAATATTGCATTGATATCATGTTTGTTTGAAAACCATAGGCAACGCCATTTCTCACAAATCTAATAACACAGTCATCTTTTGAACTTATGACAAGTCCTTTTAATAAGGAATTTTTTGTGACAATAAAATTTCGTTCTTCCCAGCCTATGAGTGTCAATACATGTTTCTCTTCATTATCATTTATTGACAACGATAACTTCATTCCAACTGATAATTGTGTGTTTTCTGTCATTTTTTAATAAACCGTATTGTTGAGTAAATTTCTCTCGTCTCTAAGTGTCAACAATAAAGACTTTCAAACCATGCAAATAGAGAGAGATATTTGCATGTGTTTACAAGTTTATAGACATATCTTGTAATGTCAATAAAGGATTGGCTGTCTTTAAATTTCTTTGAGATTACTAACTAATGTAAATGTTAAATTTTTTCTATATTATTATTTTCTATTATTTTCTATATTTAATCATACTTTGTCAATTCACAAAAATAGCGATAGGAAGGGCTGTTTCAGGCTTTTTATAATCGATGAATTCATTTTAATTTTGCTTTATTCTTTATAATACAATGCCTTTTGCTAAAGATTCTCAAGATTTTTTTTATAAGGGGTCGTATAAAAATTTCTCACCAACCCTTTCTACTCTGTCTTGTTGATTTTGTTAAGTTCTCAGTTCTATCCCTGATTTTGGGTCAATTGATTGTGTGTTATTTTGACACACCCCTTAATTTGCCATTGAAAGTGGGGTAAAGTTTAAACGATGAAGGCATAAATTATTAAGAGATAAGGTGTAATAGACAAGACTTTACTGAACAAAAGATGAGTTTCTTAACTCTTTGTGTTTGGGTTTTATATTAATTTTTGTTTAATCAAAAGAGTAGGTTGAGTTAAATCTTTGAACATTTTATCAACCATGAGTTATGTTATAATGTTTCATTAACACGGGGCATAGCGCAGTTTGGTAGCGCACACGGTTCAGGACCGTGGTGTCGGAGGTTCAAATCCTCTTGCCACGACTTGATATAAAAGCTTTTTTAAAGCTGAACAATTAATCTTAAAAAAGGAGGTATTTATGTCAACAGATTATCAATTTGATAATCAAACAGTTAATGGTTTTATTGTGTCCTCAATCTTTTGGGGTGTTGTAGGTATTGTTATTGGTTTATGGATTTCTATTCAGATGTGGGCTCCTTCATGGAATATTCCACCCTATTTCACATTTGGAAGATTGAGAGTAGTGCATACCAATGGACTTGCCTTTGGACTTGGTCTTGGAGCGATATTTGGTATTTTTTATTATATTACAATGCGTCTTACAAAGAGACCACTAATGTTTCCAAAGCTTGCCAGATTTCATCTTTATCTTTTTAATATTGCTATTGCTTTGGCGGCATTAAGTCTCTTTGCAGGCATGAATCAATCATTAGAGTATGCGGAACTTGAATGGCCTCTTGATATTGTAGTAGTTATAATGTGGGTTATCTTTGCTATTGTTATTTTTGGTACAATAATCAAGCGGAGGGAAGAACAAATGTATATTTCCCTTTGGTATATTATAGCCACAGTAGTAGCAGTAGCAATCCTCTATATTGTCAATAATCTTGCAATACCTGCCACCTTAACAAAATCCTATCATCTATTTGCAGGTGTAAATAGTGCAAATGTCCAGTGGTGGTATGGTCATAATGCTGTAGGTTTTGTATTTACAACACCTATACTTGCCATGTTTTATTACTTTTTGCCTAAATCAACCGGTATTCCTATATATAGTCACAGGCTTTCAATCATATCTTTTTGGTCACTTGTTTTTGCCTATTTATGGACAGGTGCCCATCACCTTGTTTATACACCACTGCCAGATTGGATACAGACCCTTGGTATTGTTTTTACAATGTTTCTTATAGCACCATCATGGGGTTCTGTCGTAAATGGATATTATACTGTTGCATCAGATTGGTCAAAGATGAGGACAAATTATCTGACAAAATTCTTCATACTTGGTATCACCTTTTATGGGCTTCAAACTATACAAGGGCCTACACAAGGCTTGAGGATTGTCAGTCAGTTGATTCACTATACTGATTGGATTCCAGGACATGTCCATATGGGGACTATGGGATGGGTAACTATGACTGCTGCAGCTGCTATTTATTACGTAGTTCCAAAGATTTATAACACAACAATTTACAGTGAAAAGATTGCCAATATTCACTTTTGGTTTGTCCTTGTAGGGCAACTTATCTTTTCAATTACTATGTGGATTACAGGGATACAACAAGGTGCACTCTGGAAGGCAACAAATCCAGATGGAAGCCTTGCTTATACCTTCATGGAAGGGCTTGTGAAAAATTATCCTTACTGGCAGTTAAGGACACTCGGTGGAATTATATTTACAGTGGGCATGCTCTTCTTTATTTACAACATATACATGACCATGAAAAAGGGAAAAACCCTTTCTCATGAAAAGGCATAGGAGGGATAAAAATGCAGATTAATTTATATAAGAAACCAGTTTTATTTGCTATTGTTTCTGCAGTTGTAATATTAATTGGGACTATAGCCACAATGTTTATCCCTATGCTTACGCCACAGATGCACCCAAAGCTTGAAAACCTCAAACCTTATACCCCACTTGAATTGATGGGCAGGGATGTTTATATGAAGGAGGGATGTCATTATTGTCATACGCAAACTGTTAGACCACTGAAGACAGAGGTGATGCGTTATGGTGAATATTCAAAGGCAGGCGAGTTTGCCTATGATCACCCATTTCTTTGGGGTTCAAAAAGGACTGGTCCTGATTTGGCAAGGCTTGGAGGGAAATACCCCGATGCATGGCATTATGGACATTTTGAAGATCCACAGAAATTTTTCCCCGAATCAAACATGCCAAAATATGGTTGGCTCAAGAATAATCCAATTAATCCATCTGAGGCTGAAGCAAGTGTCAAGGCTCTTGGTTTTCCATATACAAAGGCTGATATTGAAAAGTTAAAAGGCAAAAATGAGTTAGATGCAATTGTTGCTTATATGCAGATGCTTGGCGTAGCAGTGGCTAAAAAACCTTCAGATAAACCAAAGTCTGATATGACACAAAATCCTCTCATTGGCAATAAAGAAGCTATCGCCATTGGCAAAAAACTCTATGATACAAATTGTGCAGCCTGTCATGGTGCAGATGGAAGAGGTGGAATTGGTCCATCAGTAGTTGACAATGTCTGGTTGAATAAAGAAGGTGAAGTGGGTGATGGGTTTATTTATGCGATAATTGCAGAAGGGACAAGTACGGGCAAAGAAATTGAGGGACGGATTGCAAAAGGGGGTATGCCTCCTTATGCTTCACAATTTGATGAAAACAAGATTTGGGCTATTATGGCTTATATGAATTCATTAAAAAAATAAAAAGGAGGTTTACTATGCAAGAAGACCTTGATAGGATAGAAGACTTTGAAGCAAAGGAAACAAATAATAGTCTCCCAATCGGGTGGTTGGTACTATTCTGGGGGCTTATTATATGGGGCGTTTATTACTTATATGCATATACCCCTGCCTTTAGTGGTTGGAGTCAAGAGAAGGCTTATGAGGAGTCAATAAAAGTTGGCGATAAAAAATAGCAAAGATTATTTCAACCTGTTTATTTTATGGGCAAGACAGGCTGAACCAAAGCCATTGTCAATGTTCATTACTGCAAGACCTGGTACACATGAATTTAGCATGGCAAATAAAGCTGTAATTCCCTCAAAGCTTGTGCCATAACCAGTTGATGTGGGCACTGCTATAACAGGTTTGTCGGTTAATCCGCCAACTACCGATGGTAGTGCCCCTTCCATGCCAGCAATAACGATCAAAACCCTTGCCTTTCTTATTCTTTCAAGACAATCAAAGAGACGATGAATACCTGCAACGCCAATATCATTTATTGTCTCAACCTTATTACCAAGAAAAGTAGCCGTTATCTCCGCCTCTTGTGAAACAGATATATCAGATGTACCTGCAGAAAGAATGAGAATATCACCAACCCTTGATTTGCTCCCATTACATGTGATTACCTTAGCTTGTTCATAGAATCTAGCACCCTTAATTTTAAGTTTATCAAATACTTCTTCATTTGTCTTTGTGATGAGAAATCTCCCTGTCTGTTTATACATTGCCTCAGCAATTTTTACTACCTCGTCAGTCTTTTTGTTTAAACCAAAGATAACCTCTGGGATACCACTCCTTATGTGTCTGTGATGGTCAATACGGGCTAATTTTATGTTTTCATATGTAAAGGGCTTTAACTTGTTGAGTAAGTCATCAAGGGATATTCCTTTGTTTTGAAAATCTTTTAGGAGGGATTTAAGGTAATCTATATCCATTAAACTCTGATTTCAAAGATCTTGTCATCAACTCTCTGACTGCATCAATGGGTGAGACATTGTTATAAAGTGCGTTATAGACTTGTTCAGTTATGGGCATCTCAACTAAAAGTTTTTTTGAAAGTTCAAAGGCTGCCTTTGTGGTAGCTACTCCTTCTGCTATTGTCCTCGTTTGATTTAAAATATCCGATAATTTTTCACCCTTACCAAGTTTGTAGCCAACTGTAAAGTTTCTTGACATCATTGCTGTGCATGTAAGCATTAAATCTCCTATCCCACTTAATCCAGAAAAGGTATTTTCCTGGGCACCCATAGCCACACCAAGCCTTGTAATCTCATAAAGGCCTCTTGTAAGAAGCGCTGCCCTTGCATTATTCCCCAAACCAAGACCTTCACAAATACCAGAGGCTATGGCAATTACATTTTTTATAGCCCCGCCTATCTCTACACCTTTTACATCCTGATGGGTATAGACCCTAAAGAAGTCAGTATTAAAAAGTTCTTGAAGTAAGAGTAAGTCTTTTTTATTTTCTGAGGCAAGTGTAACAGCAGTAGGGAGCTTTTGAAGCACCTCTGTTGCAAAGCTTGGACCAGAAATTACCGAAACAGGTCTTTGTAATATTTCACTTATTATAGCTGATGGAAGACAGTAAGTATTGTTCTCAATTCCCTTTGAGGCACTCACTAAAACTGCATCATTTTTGATATAGGGTTTTAACTCTGTAAAAACAGATCTTATGTGTTGAGTAGGGACAACATTGACTATATAGCGGGTATTTCTTACTGCCTCTTCAAAGTCAGTTGTAGCATGTATCATATGAGGCAGAATAAATTCAGATAAATAAAGGTCATTTCTGCCCATGTTATTAATACACTGGGCTACCTCTTTTTCATAACACCAAAGAACTACATCATACTCTTTCTCTGCAAGCAGACAAGCTAAGGTAGTCCCCCAACTTCCTGCACCTATGATTGATATATATCCCATGTCTTAAATTATGAGGTTTTAATCATATCAAAAAAAGTATTTATTATCAATAGCAATTTACATCTTATCAGGTGCAGAGACACCAAGAAGTGTTAATCCCTCCTTAAAAATAATCTTTGCACAAATACATAAAGCTAATCTTGATAAGGTAATATCTCTATCTTCTGTGATGACCCTATATTTGTGATAATATGGATGAAATAAGCCTGCAAGTTCATAAAGATAAAAAGCAATCCTATGTGGCTCTCTTGTTTTAACTGTTGATTTAAATAACATTGGATAGGATAAAATTTTTTTAACAATCCTTAATTCATCTTCATTTAATCTGAAGTTTGAAGGCTTTATTTTCTGAATGTCTAACTTTACGCCTAAATTTTCTGCCTTTTCCATTATGCTACTTATTCTTGCATGGGCATACTGAACATAATAAACTGGATTGTCGGCAGACTGTTCCTTTGCCTTTTCTATATCAATTTCAAGTGGTGTGTCATGTCTTCTAAATAAAAAGAGAAATTTTGTAGTGTCAGGACCTATTTCATCAATAATTTCCCTTAAAGTTATAAACTCTCCTGCCCTTTTGGACATTTGTACAGGTTTGCCATCTCTTAGTAGGGTAACCATTTGAATTAAAAGGACATTAAAGTTTTCTGAGTGCAATCCAAGTGCCTGAAGGGCAGAACTTATGCGTGGTATATAGCCATGATGGTCTGCTCCCCATATATCAATAATCTCTTCAAATCCCCTGTCAAGTTTATACTTATGATAGGCAATATCAGAGGCAAAATAAGTATATTCTCCATTACTTTTGAGAACAACCCTATCTTTATCATCTCCATAAACAGTAGATTTAAACCAAAGGGCACTATCTTTTTCATAAATTAGACCTTTATCTCTTAAATGTTCAATCGCCTCTTGAACCATACCTTTGTCATAAAGCTCCTTCTCGCTCTTCCAAGTGTCAAAGTGAACATTCATGTCAGCAAGATCTTTCTTTATATCTTTCAACATTAATTGGCAGGAAAGGTTATTAACTAGTGAGGAGATTTCCTCAAAGGTATCTTTACAAAGGTTATATTCCTTTAACAAAGATGAAAGTTCATTATTTAAAACTATTTCTTCAATATAATCTCCCCTGTAGCCATCTTCAGGGAATGGATAATCTCTTTCGTCACACAATTTCTGCCTGTATCTTGCATATACAGAGTGTCCAAGTTTTTTTATTTGAACACCTGCATCGTTTATATAATATTCTTTAAATACTTTATATCCTCCTGCTTCCATAATGTTACAAAGTGCCATCCCTACTGCAGCACCTCTACCATGACCGAGGTGTAAGGGACCAGTTGGATTAGCACTGACGAATTCAAGGAGCACTTTTTTACCTTTGCCGATATCAAAGTTGAGGTAATCTCTGTGATTAGCAATAATTTTTATCAATTCTTCAAGGAGAAATTCCTCTTTAAACTTAAAATTTACAAAACCCTGTCCTGCTACTTCAATTTTCTCAAATATGTGAGGATAATTTTCATAAATATTCTTTTTAATTTCTTCTGCTATTATTTTTGGAGGCTTTTTAAGTGTCTTAGCAAGTCTCATTGCAATTGGTGTAGAGAGGTCGCCATAAGATTCATCTCTTGGGATTTCAATCTCAATAGGTATGTGGGTTAAATTGAATATGTGTAAGGTATTTTCTAATATTTTATTAAGTTCTTTTTCCATTAATTGGCAGATTAAATTAAAGAATTGCAGTTGTTAATGTCAAATCTCTATTTCAATGTCTCAAGACCTGATGCTAATTCTTCAAGTTTTTTTTGATTTTTTATAGTTATTACCTTGCCATTAACTTCAATCAATCCTTGTGAAGTCATCTTTGCAAAGATCCGAGAAAGTGTCTCAGGGACAGTGCCAAGAATACTTGCAAGGTGAGTTTTTGAGACATCAAGTCTAATTATATTGGTCATGTTTTTCTCATTACTAACATATAAAAGATAAGAAGAAAGCCTGCTTGGGACCTCTTTTAGGGAAAGGTTTTCAATGAGGTGTGTAAAATTTTTTAGTCTTAAAGATAAATTAGCAATCATATTTAAGGATACTTGAGGCTGTTCTTTGATTAGATATATAAAATCATCTTTCTCAATAAATAAAAATGTGCTGTCCTGCAATGTTACTGCATTTGCAGGATAAGAGCCGCCTATAAATACGGGGACCTCACCAAAGACCTCCCCAGGACCTAAAAGGTGAAAAATTTGTTCCTTACCATCAAAACCAATTTTAAATATCTTAACAAACCCCGAATTGATGCAATAAAAACCCTTTGCCTCATCTCCATCCATAAAGATGACTTCACCTTTATCAAACTTTTTAATATGACAAATTTTTACAAGTTTATTGATATTTTCTTCATCAAGACCTCTGAATAGAGAAATCTTAAATATTAAATTGTTTTTCATAATTGTTGGGAGTAATTTTAACATCAATACTTGTAAATAATAAAACAACCTACCCAAAATCAGCGATAGAACTAAAAAGCTTAGTAAAATCAGCAGGTAAGATAGGAAGGGCTGGTGAAGGATTTTTATACGACACCTTATAAAAAAAAGTTTGTAGGGCTTTGTCATAAGGCATTGTTTTAAATGTATAAATCAAAATTATAAATAAAATTGTCGATTATAAAAATCCTGAAACAGCCCTTCCTAAGCGCTATTTTTAGGTAATGGTTTAAAAAACTTGTGAAAACTCTTAACCATGATTACAGAAAATTTGCTACAATACTGAGTAATAAGATGCAAAAAGGGAGGGATATATTATGAGGGTGGTGATATTAGTATTTACACTAATACTACTGATGACAATAAATGCACAGGCTGAACTCACCAAAAAGGACATTGAGGAGATAAGGCAAATAATAAAAGAAGAACTATACCATGTGGACAAGAGATTTGAGCAGATCGACAAGAGGTTTGAGCAGATTGACAAGAGGTTTGAGCAGATTGATAAGAGATTTGATCAGTTTATGAATTTTATTTGGATATTGGCAACAATATTTATAGGTATAACAGGAGTAACTATAAGCCTTGCGATATGGGATAGGAGGACAATGATTAGGCCTTTTGAAGATAAGGTCATGGCAATAGAAAAGAGAATTGATAGCAATGAAAAGGCAATTAAGGAATTGGATGAGTCAAAACTCAGCAATCTTATAGCAGCCCTTAGAGAACTTGCTGCTGTAGATACAAGACTGGCAGGAGTACTCAAGCGCTTTAATTTAATGTAGTATGGATTTATTCAGTATACAACCCTCTAACCCCTTTTTCTAAAGGGGGAGTAAGAAAAGGTGTTTTTTTAAAAGCAAAGTTTTGTTCACCGCGATAGGAAGGGCTGGTGAAGGATTTTTATACGACACCTTATAAAAAAGTTCCTTGGGCTTTGTCATAAGGCATTGCATTATAATGAATAAAGCAAAATTATATATAAAATTTGTCGATTATAAAAATCCTGAAACAGCCCTTCCTAAGCGCTATTCCCAAAATCGGCGATAGAACTAAAAAGCTTAATAAAATCAGCAAGGAAGGGCTGGTGAAGGATTTTTATACGACACCTTATAAAAAAAGTTCCTAGGGTTTTGTCATAAGGCATTGTTTTATAATGAATAAAGCAAAATTAAATAAAATTTGTCAATTATAAAAAGCCTGAAACAGCCCTTCCTAAGCGCTATTTTAAGGTTTATCAAGCCATTTGCCAAAAAATAATTTATTCATTAAAATATGCCCCTATGAATCACTCCCTTGATGAATTTATAAATCTCTCAAAAGAGGGAAATCTTATACCCCTTTACGAAGAGATAATTGGTGACTTAACCACACCTGTGTCTGCTTTTATCTGCCTTAAGAAAAAGCCCTCTTTTTTGCTTGAAAGTGTAGTTGGTGGTGAGAAATGGGCTCGTTATTCTTTCATCGGACTTAACCCTTTAATAACAGTTTCTTATAAAAATGAGAGGACTATTATAAAAAATATCGAGGATAAGACTGAAAAGGTATTGGATATCAACCCTCTAACAATAGTAAAGGAAATACTTTCTATTTTTAAACCAGTAGGCTATAAGGATCTTCCGAGATTTTATGGCGGTTTTGTTGGTTACATTGGATACGATATAGTTAGGTTTTTTGAAAAGTTACCAAAAAGAAATAATAAGTCTCATATACCTATGCCTGATTTATTTATGTTGATGCCTAAAAACATACTTATCTTTGATAATCTAAGGCAAACTATAAAAGTAGTAAATAATGTCTATGTAAAGGGCAAAAATCTAAAGAGTCTTTATAACAAGGCAAAAAGGGAGATTGACTCTATAATTAGGCAACTCAAGAGAGGCTCACTTGAAGGTGTTATTAATGAGAAGATTACAAAGGATGAGATTATTGGCGAAGTAAAGTCAAATTTTACAAAAGAAGATTTCATAGATGCCGTTAATAGGGCAAAGGAATATATCTATGCAGGAGATATTGTCCAAGTGGTACTGTCTCAGAGATTTCATAAAGAAACTAATCATAGGGCCTTTGACATTTATAGGGCTTTAAGATTGATAAACCCCTCACCTTATATGTATTTCCTTGATATAGGAGATGAAAGCATTGTTGGTTCTTCACCTGAGATACTTGTTAGATGTGAAGATGGAGAAATCACAGTAAGGCCAATAGCAGGGACGAGAAAAAGAGGCAAGACAGAGAAAGAGGACTTGATGTTAGAAAAAGATTTGCTTCAAGACCCTAAGGAAAGGGCTGAACACATCATGCTTGTTGATTTAGGTAGAAATGATGTAGGAAAAGTAGCTGAAATTTCAACTGTAAGGGTAACAGATTTAATGACCATTGAAAGATATAGCCATGTAATGCATATCGTATCAAATGTGAAAGGCAGGATAAAAAAAGGGCTTGATGCCTTCGATGTCTTCTCTGCCACTTTTCCTGCAGGGACCGTGTCAGGTGCACCAAAAGTAAGGGCTATGGAGATAATAGAAGAACTTGAACCTACAAAGAGAGGTATTTACGCTGGGGCTATAGGTTACTTTGGTTATTCAGGGAATATGGATACTTGTATTACCATAAGGACATTGATTATTAAGGGTAAAGATGTTTACATCCAAGCTGGTGCTGGGATAGTTGCAGATTCTGATCCTCAATCTGAGTATGTTGAGACAATTAATAAGGCAAAGGCAATGTTAAAGGCAACAGAGTTTTTCAGGGAGAGATAGTATGCTTTTAATGATTGATAACTATGATTCATTTACTTATAACCTTGTCCAATATTTTGGGGAATTAGGTGCAGATGTAAAGGTTTTTAGAAATGACAAGATTACCCTTGATGATATAGAAAAACTAAATCCTCAATATATTGTCATATCTCCTGGGCCTTGCTCACCCAATGAAGCAGGCATATCAATGGAAGTTATAAAAAGGTTTGCCGGTGTAATTCCAATATTAGGGGTTTGCTTAGGACATCAGTCAATAGGGGCTGTATTTGGTGGAGATATTATAAGGGCACCAAAACTCATGCATGGTAAGACATCAAAAATATTTCATGACAATAAAACCATATTTAATGGACTTCCTAATCCCTTTGATGCAACGCGTTATCATTCTTTGATTATTAAACGGGAAACCCTTCCTGAATGCCTTGAAATTAGTGCATGGACTGAAGATGATTTGATAATGGCAGTCAGGCACAGGGAGTATATTGTTGAAGGTGTGCAGTTTCACCCAGAATCAATACTTACCCCTTCAGGAAAGGATCTATTACAAAATTTTCTGAATTTTAAAAAATCTTAAAAACAGCTCAAAGGTTATTATTTTACAACTCCAGCAGCTGAACCGTTTTGAATATTACCAGAAGTTGTCCCTGTAAAAGAACCAGCTGCAACTCCTGAAAAATTTATGAAACCAGTATAACTACCACCACTTAATTGCCCTATTCCTTGACTAATAGTCCCATACCATTTACCACCTGACCACTGTTGGAATTGAAAGTTTGCAGTAAGGGGGTTAGTAGGTGCACCATTACTTATAGTAAAAAAGTTCTGTGGATCTGTTACAGATATACCATTAATCTGTCCTGCCGTTGCCATAGAATAAGAACCAGTAACATTCTGTGTTGCCCATATTGTAGGTTTTTGTCCTGAGGCAGCAGCAAAAAACTTCACATTATTTAAAAGGACACTTACAAAATCGTTGCCTGATATAATCGATCCTGAAAGATTAGTTTGTCCAACCTCCACATGAGGAATTTTAAGGGCCTCAAGCTTATTCGGATTAGAAGATTGCATAGTAAGAAATTTATTTGTATCCATCCATACACCCATTCCTATTGCCCTGTAGGCATTTGGGGCTGTTGAATGCGTATATGGATTAAAGACCCCAACAGTCTCACCAGTTACTATACCTGTTGTTGGTGTGCCACTAATATCTGCCCAAAAGCCTGCTGACTTGCCACTAAAATAATTATAAGTATAATTAGGTGTTATCGAAGTTGTAATGTTGTAATGTTTATTAGAAGTAGTGAAATGCATTGTCCAGTCCCAATTACCACTTGATGGTATAGCTGAATATTTTGTCCCATTAAGTCTGCTAAACCAGATACCCCAATCATTAACTGAGGAAAATCTATTTCTCTCTTCGTAATAGTTATAAGTACTCTGTTGTTCATTATTAAAACGAAAAATATTTACTGTGCCAAGGGTTACATCTATGTTTGTAATTGAACTAGATAGATTAGATGGATTAAGGCCTGTAATCCCCATATCAACTATGTAGGCATTACCACTATGGGAAAAATTAGGTTGGTTCATGGAACCAGACCAATTACCAAAAACTACACCACCTTGTCCAGATGGATTACTATAAAGACCTACCAAATAAGTATATGCAGAAGTGGAACCACCTGCACCAGAAATAACACCACTTATAGCACCACCACTACAAACAGTTGGACTACACTCAAAAGGCCATTTTTCATAAATAATAGGAGAAGATGAGCTATTGTAAGTTCCAACAATATTTGAGACTACTGGACTTGTCATTGAAGAAGCCCAGATATTCCCTATAAGAGTCATATCACTTGTTAAACTACCATCGCTATTACTGTCTGGTTTGTAAGCATTCATTGTTAAAGGAATTGGTGTAGGAGTTGGAGTTGGTGTAGGAGTTGGAGTTGGGGTTGGAGTTGGAGTTGGAGTAGGAGTAGGTGTAGGTGTAGGTGTAGGAGTTGGAGTTGGAGTTGGGGTTGGAGTTGGTGTAGGTGTTGGGGTTGGAGTTGGTGTAGGTGTTGGGGTTGGAGTTGGAGTTGGAGTTGGAGTTGGTGTAGGAGTTGGGGTTGGGGTTGGAGTTGGTGGAGGTGTTGGTGGAGGTGGAGGAGGGGGAGGGGGTGGAACTGGAGCAGGTGGATTAGGATTTGTAATTGGGTTTTGATTTTCAGTCCCCTGCCCAATTAATCCAGCACCTTGATTCCCAGTGCCTACAGCAATTGGCAGTCCAAGATTAATAGGGATGGTCACAGGAGATTCACCTGCTTGTAATGGACTTCCTGTAGCTGTTGTCCCTTGTATTCCTTCACCTTGTCCCTGATTAACAGGCGCAGTTGTCTGCACTTGCCCTAAACCTTGAGGTGATTGTTGACCACCACCCTGTTCTACAACACCTTGTTCACCTTGAGATTGTCCTTGGTCCTTTGGTTTGTCCTTATCTTTCTGGATTGGTGTTACTTCAGTTATACTATTATTTATATCCAGTTGAGCTATAGGCTTTGGTTTTTCAGGTGGGGCTTTTGAGGTAACTGTAGTAGTTGTATTTTGAGTAAGAGTGACTACCACATTAGGTAATGCTGGATTATATGCAGCAACTACACCCTCAACTACTATAAAACCTGAAACATTACCAATGTGAAAAGAGAAAAAGTTTGTCCCTCTTACACCAGCCACTGCATTTGGTGTATGAACCTCAAACCTGTTTTTATCTGGATTTATATTAATTTTATTTACATTAACTGGTGCAATCACAGCCTGCATCTTACCTCTCGGAAGTTTTACAATACTCTTAGACTCCTCGCTTCTTGACTTGTATTCAACAATGTCAATCCTTGTCTTTTGAGCTAATCTTATTACATTACCATCGTTAAATGTTATTTCAACCTTTGAATTTGCCTTTGTCCTAACAATATCCTTTTCATACAAGATATCATCTTTTTTTATAGGCACTGCAGGGAGTTTTCCTGCCCTCATGACATCTATACTACCTTCTTCTGCAGTAACTTTTGCCACAGGTGTATTAGCACTTGTCTCTAAATAAGATACAAATAAGATTAATTGTATTAACAAAAGGTAAGATATGCCTTTTAATAAATTATCTTGAATTCTCATCCTCATAAAAACCCTCCTTAAAAAATTCTAAAAACGAGATTCAATGCCCATTGTAAATATAGTTTTCTTATAATCGTAGAGAGGTATGTTTGATTGTGCCAGAGTATACGCTATCTGGGTATTTACAAAAAGGCCTTTTATAACTTGTATTGATGCACCAGCGTTTATGTTATACGACTTGTCACTCCTTTTGACTTTAAATATGGTATTTTCGTTTTTGTAATCCTGCAAGTAAGCCTCAAGAGAGACAAGCATATCAATCCTTTCGCTAAGAGGACTGACAAGAGAAACATTAAATTTACTACCTTTATTTTTCCAATTAGCCCCTTTTGTATTATCAATTACATATTCATATCTTAAATTTAATATCCCTTTCCCTTCAGAGATAGAGTGCATGTAACCAATACCGCCACTTAATATCTTAGCATCTCTCTCTTCATCAGGATCGAAGGTCTCTTGTATCATATTTCTGTGTGAAAGACCTACATAGGAAGATAAAAAATTTTCTTGAGATAACATATAAACAAATGAAGGTTTGACAGTCAAAGTTGCCATGTATCCTTTACCACCAACGATGTTGTGACCATAAGTCATTGGCAGGGTAAAAGAACCCCTTTCAATATTGTAACCAGGTGATAACATAAAAGATTGGGCTATTGAATTAAAATCAGTCAATTTGTGATAAAAAGTCCCAGAAGCAGAATATTGGGCTGTGAATAAAAAATCAGTCTCTGAAAAAGGAGTGTAGTTCAGACTAAAATATCCCATAAATCCACTGTCTTTTTCATTAGATGGAGGTAATCCTATATCAGAAGAGGGCTTTGCAGTAACATTTGTATCGTAAATATAAGATAACGATGCTGATAGTCTTGTTGCCTTATATGCCTCAATTGATTTTAAGTAAGCCAATTCATAATCCCTTGCAAATTGCCCTAATTCTGAATTAGGGTTGATTGATATTACGGATCTCAGGCTTTTCAGTGCCTTACTTACCTTTCGTTCTTTTGCATAAGTAAGTGCTATTTGCAAATCAGCGGCTTGTGTAACATTGACATCTTCCTTTTTAGCAGATTCAAAAGCCCTTATGGCATCAAGATTTTTGTTTAATTTTAAAAAAACAAGCCCCTTTAAAAAGCTGATTTTTGCAGGTTCAATCCTCAAAGTCTCTGCCTTAGCTATGTATTCAAGGGCCTCTTGATTTTTATTCAAAGCATAATACATCTCAATTAACTCACCAAAAGCCTCTACTACTGGTGGTTTTAAATCAATAGCCTCTTTAAAATATAGGCTTGCCTTGTCATGATCGCCAGTCTGTTTGTAAACAAGTCCAAGATAAAAGGCAATCACAGAGGATTCTCTATTTTCGTGTCTTGCTTTGTAAAGCAAATCAAAGGCTTCTTCAAAGTTTTCTGCCCTGTATTCTTCGATGCCTTTTTTTAAATCTTCCTGCCAAGGGAAACTGAAAGATGGATATAGAGATATAGATATAAAGAGGATAAGGCATAATATTGATCTGTTCATCTCATAAAACCTCTTTTGTTCCAAAAATTTAATAGGCTCTTTCCTTTAAGAGCTGTGGTTTAAAGGTTTGAAACAGACTCAATACTCGCTCTTCTGGTCAAGAAAACTACAACTTTAATTTAAGTGTCACCGATAATAACCCCATAAGATAGCTCTTAACTTTAAAACCTAATTTTTCTATCGTTGGAATTATAAATTATCATATTTTTAATTGCAAGAGTAATTTTTATATTGTTATAATTTTGCCTCATGATAACAAACATTAGTATTGAAAAACTTAATTCACTTTTTCTCATATCAGGTCTAATAAATTCTACCCTTGATATTTCTGAGATTAGAAAAAGGGCTATTGAATCAGCATTAAAATTACTTAAGGCTGAGGCGGGAAGCATCATCTTTGTTGACCAAGATACAGGGGAACTTTATTTTGACACTGCTATTGGAGATAAAGGTGAAGATGTCAAGAGAATAAGATTTAAAAAAGGTCAGGGCATTGCAGGCTGGGTGGTTATTAATAAAATTGAAGGTGATTTCTTCGTAGAAGATATGGAAATGCTTATCGCCTTATCTAACCAAGTGGCTATAGCAGTTGAAAATGCTCAACTGTATGATGAACTTAGGGAGACCTTTTATTCCACCATCCACACCTTAGCTGATACCATCGAAAAGAGAGACCTTACAACGGCTGGACATACTAAAAGGGTGACAAAATATAGTGTAGCCATTGGAAAGCAAATGAACCTATCTTCCAAAGAATTGATCAATCTAAAATTATCAGCCCTACTTCATGATATTGGGAAAATAGCCCTTAGTGATGAGATATTAAACAAACAAAAAAATTTCAATTACCATGAAAAAAACATTGTCAAGATGCATCCTATCTATGGGGCAGAGATATTGTCTCATATAAATAATCTTAAAGACATTGTTCCATCTGTAAAATATCATCATGAAAGACATAATGGCACTGGCTATCCTGAAGGGCTTCAAGGTGATGAAATTCCGCTGTTTGCAAGGATAATAGCTGTGGCAGATTCCTTTGATTTGCTCTCTTGTAATAGAGAATTTACGAAGTTAGAGGCATTAAAACAGATTCAAAATAAAATCTGGATTGAATATGATGGTGAGGTAGTAAATGCTTTTGTAAGGGCTTTTAAAATAATGCAAAAATCAGAGGAGGAGATTTAATTTATGATTAAAGTAAAGGTTTTAGGATGTTCAGGTGCAGAAATGCCGGGTTTTAATCCTACAAGCTTACTTATAAACGATACAATTTGCATTGATGCAGGGAGCATAACTAACACCCTGTCTGGAAAGAAACAATGGTTGATAAAGGATATCTTTATTACCCATGCACACCTTGATCATATAAGAGGCATTCCCTTTCTTGCAGACAATTTGATTATAAAGAGACCTAATAAAAAGGTTAATGTGAGAAGCATTTATTCTGTAATAAAAACAATTAAAGACAATCTTCTTAATACCTCTGTATGGCCTGATTTTACTGTTATCCCCCATCCTAATAATGGGATAATCAAACTTGTCCAGATAAAAGAAGGAATTCCTGTTGAACTTGCAGACATATCAATTACCGCCTACAAGGTTCATCATTCTGTCCCTGCAGTAGGCTATCTCATTGAAGACAAAATGGCTAACAGAATATTCTTCACTGGTGATACTGGTCCTACAGATTCTACTTGGAGAAAACTTGATGGCATTCCTTTGAAAACACTAATTATTGAGGTGTCTTTCCCAAATAAAATGAAAGAGTTAGCCTTATTAACAGGTCATCTTACAAGTGAATTAATGAAACAAGAAATAGATAAAATAAATCCCAAACCAGAAAGGATATATATTACCCATCCAAAACCACAATTTATTAATCAGATAAAACAAGAACTATCTGCTCTAAAATTAAAGAACCTATCAATGCTAAAAGATGGTGCTATACTTAAGCTTTAGCATATATTTCAATCTCTTTTGTTAAGATGAATGATAAAAAAAGTCTGGCGCTTAATTGACTCAGGTGACTGTGATGCACCTTTTAATATGGCACTTGACGAAGCCATTGCGGAATCAGTTATTAATAACGATAAAGCAACAACACTTCGTCTTTATGGTTGGAATAAGGCTTCTCTCTCCCTTGGAGCCTTTCAAAGATTTACTGATATTGATAATGAATATTGTGCCAAACACGACATACCTATTGTAAGGAGACCTACTGGTGGAAGGGCAATCCTGCATGGAAAAGAGGTTACTTATAGTTTCTCTTCAAGAAATGAAGGCTTTTTCGAGAAGGGTTTGATGGATTCTTATCTAATTATTGCGAATGCCTTTATTAAAGCCTTTACTCATTTAGATATTGCTGTAGATATGAAAGACAAAAAAACTTTGGGAAAAGAACTTATCAAAAGCCCACTATGTTTTAATTCTGTATCAATTGGAGAGATAACTTATAAAGGCAAAAAAATTATTGGCTCTGCCCAAAGGCGATGGCAAAGGGGTTTTTTACAGCAAGGTTCTATTCCATTTATCATTGACTATCAAAAATCTGCAGGTGTCTTTAGACAAGATTTAATTGATGAATTTGGAGAAATATCTAAAATTAATAAATCTATAACCATAGACCATGCTAAGAATGCTATTGTGAAGGGTTTTGAGGAGGTTTTTGGGGTGTCTCTTCAGATCGAATCTCCAAGCCAACAGGAGCTGGATAGGTCTCAGCAACTTCTTCAGGAGAGACATCTTCAATCACTATGGGTTGTAAAGGCAGATAAAAAAATCTGTAAAAGAAGTGAAACATAGCAGAAATCATCAATAAACTTGTATAACTTTGTATAAGATAATTGATTATCTGTAGTGGAAATGTCAGTATAGAGCCAATAATTGGAATTAAAGTAAAAGGTGAACTTATTAGAATTACAATAAGCCCAGATAGAATATAGATAATCATTATAAAAATATAAAAACCCACAGAAGAAGGTTTTGCAAAGACAAACTTTATAGTGTCAATGAAGGATTTCCATGCCTTTGTCTTATAAAAAATAACCATTGCAATACCATAAAAAGTCACAGAAAGGGCTATAAAAATCAACATCAGACCCAAGGAAATCATTAAAAGGGCAAAGAATATGCTCAAAAAAACTGCAAGACTTTCCTCTTGCATCCTTGCAGATTCAATTATATTAGAAGACATATTACCTGTAAAACCAAGTAAAAAAGCAATAATTATAAACACAAAGCTTATTATTACTGAAAAACCCATAACTGGGAAAAAATTATCCTTACCTTCTTTAAAAAAGGTTCCAAAAGAAAACCTCTTATCAGTGTGAATTATACTTTCCTTTAATACACCTGCAACACCACCTATGGCATAAATCCAAACTACTGACACAGATAAAACATAGATAATCAGACTCAAGAGTATTACAAGTGCCATTAGAAAATATTTATTAAGCAGTTCAGCAGACCCCATAAAAAGGCTTTCAAAACTTTTAAGTCTTAAAATATCTGTAAAATCAAGTCCAAAGATTATAAATGCAATAGCAATAGGTATCCCTACAATTATAAAAAAGGCTGTAAAACTAAATATCATCGTTGACATCTGTATCAATACCAATTGCCAGTTTTTATTGATTGTCTTAAAACCATCTTTTAGCAAATCAAAATAAAACACCACTAATTCCCCTTATAGCCTACGACACTTATACCATGTGTATCTGCTAATTTAACAAATTCTTCCCTCTGAAAGATTATGCTCCTGCCTGCCTCTATTGCCAACACCTTTGCATTCACCTTTATCATGCTTTCAAGGGTATTAAGCCCAACTGCAGGGACATCAAGTCTCATATCTTGTTGAGGTTTGCTAATTTTTACAACTACTGCCCCGTCTCCAGCAAAGGTTCCCCCTCTTATAATAGCTTCATCTGTACCTTCTATTGCCTCTACTGCCATTACTGCCATTGATTTAATAACTACAGTTTGTCCTATATCAAGCCTTCCTATCTCTTTTGCTATTTGCCAACCAAAGGCAATATCTTTCATTTGTTCATCTTTAGCTGGAATGGAATTTATGAGCCCTTCTGGAGTTACTAACTCAGGACTAAAAGTGGTCGTGTCAATTATCTCAATTCCTTCGCTCATCAGTTCATCTGCAAGGGCTTTTAACATAACATTATCACCTCTGACTTTTATCTTAAAAAGGACTTTTATTGCCCTCAAATCAGGAGTAATAGCTGTTTTATATAGAAGAGACTTTGGAACTTTGCCTGCAAGTATAATCTTGCTTATGTTGTCTTTTTTGAGTATATTTATTAATTTTCCTAAACGACCAACATTTATCCAATAAGTCTTATGAGCAATCTCCTGAAGCGACTTATCTGCGAGATTTTCTATTGCAATTACGGTGACATGAAAACCCTTTTTCGTTGCATCTTTTGCTATTATTAAAGGCAGAATTCCTGAACCAGCTAATATACCAATTGTTTGCATAGATTCAAATAGTCAAATAATGATTATTCTTCATCAGGGTCTGGGGCTAATTTACGACAAATACCTCTTTTTGATGTCTCGATGAATGAAATAAGTCTCTTTACCTCTTCAATCTGGGGGACTTCATTTCTTACCTTATTTAAGGCATCTTTCAACAAATGATGCTCTTGAAAGATAATCATATAAGCCTTCTTAAGTGCTAAAATAGTTTCCTTTGAAAATCCCCTTCTCCTCAATCCAACTACATTTAACCCATATAGTTGTCCTCTAAACCCAGCTGCAATTACATAAGGTGGAACATCATTTGCTATAGAACTACCACCACCGAGCATCGCATGGGCTCCAATTCTACAAAATTGATGAACAGGAGTTAATCCACCAATCACCACATAATCCTCAACTAAAACATGCCCTCCTAAGGTAGCACCATTTACCAGAATTGTATTATTTCCAACCTTACAGTCATGAGCAATATGTGCATAAGCCATGAAGAAATTATTATTTCCTATTTCAGTAACTCTATCTCCACTTACAGATGCCCTATGAACAGTCATATTCTCTCTAAAAATATTATTATTGCCAATGCTCACATAACAGTCAGTTTCTCCTTTATACTTTGTATCTTGTGGTGGTAATCCAATGGATACAAAAGGATATATTTCATTGTCTTTACCAATAATAACCTTGCCATCTATGACAATATGCGAGATTAATCGAGTGTTTTCGCCAATTATAGTCTCATCACTAACAGTGCAAAAAGGACCTATAATAACTCCATCTGCAAGTTGTGCCTTTGAACTAACTACTGATGTAGGATGGATTGAAATAGACATATAATCAGGCTATTTTATCAGCAATCATAGCTGTGAATTCTGCCTCTGTTACAAGTTTGTCATTTACAAAGACCTGTCCACTTATCTTCCATACTGTATTGCGTCTGTGAGTTGTCTTTACTGAAATCCTCAACTGATCACCAGGTACCACTGGTTTTCTAAACTTTACCTTTTCAATGCTCATAAAGAATATCCCTTTGCCTTTTGCTCCTGATTTATAGGCAAGAAAAGCTGACACCTGTGCCATTGCTTCAACAATAAGCACACCAGGCATAATAGGATTACCTGGAAAGTGTCCTTGAAAAAATGGTTCATTTATTGTCACATTCTTTATCCCCACTGCACTGTCATTCTCATTAAGTTCTATGATCTTATCAATCAATAAAAAAGGATAACGATGAGGAATAACATTTTGTATTTCTATTATATCTATCATATGATTTTACCTCCTTAATACTATTACTGCATTATTTCCACCAAAACCAAAGGCATTACACAGGGCAAAGTTAATATCCTTTTGTCTTGCTTTGTTTGGTGTATAGTCTAAATCACATTCTGGGTCAGGCTCTGTATAATTGATAGTTGGTGGTATGACAGAGTGCTTTATTGCAAGACAAGTAGCTATCAAACCAATTGCCCCCGAGGCACCAAGTGTATGACCAATAAGTGGTTTTATGGCACTCATTGGTATCTTATATGCGTGTTCACCAAAAACATTCTTGATTGAATCAGTTTCAACCTTGTCATTTAAAAGAGTGCCTGTGCCATGACAATTTATATAATCAACCTCCGAGGGCTGAATGTTTGCAAATTTTAATGCCTTTTTGATGGCAATTGCCTGTCCCCTTACATCTGGCGCAGTAATGTGATTCGCATCATGAGATAAACCATAACCAACGATTTCACAATAGGTTTTTGCTGATCTTTCAATGACAGATTGTTCGCTTTCAAGTACTACAAAACCTGCACCCTCACCAAGAACCATACCATCTCTGTCCTTGCTGTAAGGCCTGCATGCACCCTGTGGATCATCATTTCGCCTTGATAAAATCCTCATAGCACACCAGGCACAAAAGATTGACTCGCTCAAGGTAGCATCAGTACCACCACATAATGCCTGTTGGGCGTACCCTTCTTTGATTAGCCTGAATCCCTCACCTATAGCATTTAAACCAGAGGCACAGGCAGTGCTAATAGTGTAACCTGCCCCCATTATGCCATACCTTTTTGAAATATGACATTCTGTGGCGTTATACATTCCCATTGGAATGGTTAGAGGACTTACAAATCGGTATCCTTTAGTATAATAAACCTTGTGTTGAATATTATCTGTACTAATACCACCTAATCCAGTTCCAACAACTAAGGCACAATCATCAGATAAGGAGATATTACTATCTTTTATAGCTTCATCAACAGCAGTTAAGGCAAGATGAGTTACCCTATCTGTATCTTTTATCTCTTTTTTATCGAGTATTTTTAATGGGTCAAAGTCTGTAATCTCACCAGCAATATGAGACCTTAAATGGGAGGTTTCAAAAAAAGTTATCTTCTTTATGCCAGATTTGCCTTCTACTGTACTATTCCAAAAGGCATCTTTTCCAATTCCAATTGCACTGACTACACCAAGCCCTGTAATAAATACCCTATTAGTCATCTTTTTTGAGGTTCTTCTTAACTATATTGATTACACTTTCAATTGTATTCATTGCCATTACATCTTCATCAGGGATAGTAATATCAAAGTTTGCTTCAAAGGCTGAAACGAGTGCAAGTGCCTTTAATGAATCCCCCCCTAAATCAGAAATTGAAGCTGAATCACTTATATCTGCTTCATCAACCTGTAATTCTTCTGCAATAATTTTCTTGACTTTTAATGCTATATCGTCCATTATATTCACTCCTTCTTTAGCTCATGTAAGCTCTTCTCTAACTGCTCAATCCTTTCTTTTAATTCAGGAAGGGTGTGTAACATTTCATAAGCTTTTATGGTCTTTTTGAAGGGTTTTGCTGGCATTCCAAGATAAATATTCTTTGAAAGCTTGCCAGTGACGCCTGAACGAGCACATATAACAGAGCCTGATTCTATCTCTGCATGGTCAGATATGCCTGTCTGTCCTGCAAGGACAACCCCATCTCCTATGATTGAACTCCCCCCAATACCTGTCTGTGCAACTATAATTACATTTTTACCAATTTTAACATTATGGCCTATCTGGACAAGGTTATCAATCTTTGTGCCCTTTCCAATTATTGTGCTCCCTAAGGCTGCCCTGTCTATGGTAGTATTTGCCCCTATTTCTACATCATCCTCAATGATAACATTTCCCACTTGGGGTATTTTTTTATGAACCCCATCATCAAAGACATAACCAAAACCATCGGCACCTATTACAGCACAAGGGTGTAGAATTACATTATTACCTATTAAACAATTATCCATTATGGCAACATTACTGTAAATGACACAATTATCACCAATTTTGACACCTTTGCCAATAAAAACACCAGGATAGATGATTACATTTTTACCTATAAAAGCATTTTCCGATACCACTACATAATCACTAATACAAATACCTTCTGACAAGTTGGCACTATTTGCAATTGATGCCCATTTACTTATGCCTGTAATACAATGACTCTTTTTATAAAAAAGATTTAATAATTCTGCAAAGGCAGATTTATGATTTTTACTAACTATTTGAGGTATTTTTGAAAAAACATCTCCAAGTCTTTTGTGAGTTAAAATTGCAGAACCTTTAAACTCAATTACATCAGGAACCTTATCAGAAGCAATATAAACTATATCTCCTGCACTTGCCTTATCAAATTCACTTATGCCGTTTATGAATATATTACCATCACCATAGAGCATTCCTTTAATATGAGTGGCTATATCCTTTAGTAGCATAGATATTGTAACTTAAAGAACTTTCGGGTATATTAGTTTATTTTTTCTTTGTCTCGTTGTATTTGCTAATAACCTTGTCCGTTATATCTACTGTTTTGTCAAAATAGAGGAGACCACCTTCTGAACTTTCAATAATAAGTGAATACTTATCTGTCTCACCTATTTTTGTTAAAATTTGTCTTATCTCCTTTATCATCTCTACTTCAACTTCTCTTTGCTTTTTTTGTAGTTCTGCAGTTGCATCAGTAACAAGTCTCTGAAACTCTCTAATAAGTCTTTCAATTTCCTCTTCCCTTGACTTTTTTGCCTCAGCAGATAGTAGAGAAGACTGTTTTTCTAAATCCGCCTTTAATTGTTCTATCTTTTTACCCTTTTCTTCAATGGTTGTTTGTTTATTTTTCTTTGAGGTCTCAATTTCTAAAATGGACTTTTTGCCTGCTTCAGAATCATTTAAGACCTTTAATAAGTCAACTACCCCAACCTTTAGAGTTTGGGCACCAACAGGGTTTACCAAACTAACTGATACAATAAAAGCAATAACCAAAAACAAAACTCTTTTCATCTCCTAAATCCTCCATGTTTGATTTTATTAAGAAAGTAAATCTTAGAAAAATGAACCAAAGGTAAACTCAAGCTTGCTTGTTGTCTCTCCATGCTTTCTATTAAGATTATAACCCCATTCCACTCTTATAGGTCCCATTGGTGATATCCATCTAATTCCAAAACCACTGGTATATTTCAAGCCCCTACCGAAACCATCACCTCTGTCAAAGGCTTTACCTGCATCAAAGAAAACAAGACCTTTGAATTTATATTCTGAAATAATGGGGAAGATATATTCCGCATTAAAGACTATCTCCCTTTCACCACCTATTACCTCATTGTTAATATCTTTCGGTCCTGCCTCACCATAGGCAATACCTCTTATAGTGTTAATCCCTCCAACATAATATCTCTCATAAATAGGAAGCTTCTTTCCAAAGAGACCTGTTGTAAGTCCTATCCTTCCTCTTAAATGAATAGTTGACAAGTCAAAGACAGGGAAATACCATCCAGAATCAAATAGTATTTTATAAAAGGCAGTGGTTCCACCAAGACCTGCAAGGGTAGTATAGATTGCATTCTTTGAGCCTCTTATTGGGTCAAGGTTATTGTCCCTTGTATCCCTTGCAACGGTTAAACTCACACTACTTGTTAGATTAGTGCCCTCTTGATCCTTTATCAAATCTGAGGCAGTAACATTTATATCATATATGGTAGCTCTTTCAATGTTATAGGCAATTGATGCCCCCCAATATTCACCAAAACTTCTTCCAAAGGAAATCTCAAAACCTGTTGACTTCCTTGAAAATTCTGCATATTCTCTCTTAATTCTATAGAGGCTTGTGCCAAAGGAGATTGGTTTATCCATAAAATAGGGGTTTCTAAAAGATATGTCATAGTAAGAACTAACTCCACCCAATTCAGCCCTTGCCTTAAGATAATAACCTTTACCAAGAAAATTACCCTGTGTTATGTCAACCATACCTATGAGTTTATCTACTGAGCTATATCCACCACCAAAACTAATAAAACCAGTGGGTTTCTCTTTCACCTTAATATCAATATCAACAATCTTTTCCTCTGTTTTAGGCTTAGGGATAATCTCAATGGGTTCAAAATATTGAAGATTATTTAACCTTTCATAGGTCCTCTTTAGGGCAGAACCGCTGAAATAATCACCCTCATCAAGTCTGACCTCTCGTCTAATGACCTTGTCTTCAGTCTTTGTATTCCCTGAGATTTCAATCCTTCCTATCCTGTATTTATCTCCCTCTTCAATCCTGTAAAGAACCTTAACAAGTCTAGTAGCATCATCGGTTGTTATTTCTGGATAGACTGACACAAGGGCATAACCCCCATTGTAGTAAATCCCATTAATTGAATTAATATCAGATTTGATTGTAGATTTATTAAAAATTTTCTTTGGCGTCAGCTTGATTAGTTTTGTTAAAACATCATTGCCAAAGGCCTTATTACCAGATATATTTACAGACTCTAATGTATATTGATCCCCTTCTGACAGAGGTATTACAACTATCATTGATTCCTTATCATCAGCAATCTTTATAGTGGGTTCGCCAACAGTGATTTTAAGATAACCATTATCAAGATAAAGGTCTTTTATCTTTTCTAAGTCTTCCATTACTACATGCTTTTTGTAGTAACCTTTGCCTGTAATAAATGAAAACAGACCCCTCTCAGTTGTCTTCATGGCACCCTTAATCTTTGAAGCGGATAATGCCTTGTTTCCCTCAATCCTGAGTTCCTTTATCTTGACCTTTTTACCTTCTTCAATATAGTAAGTGACCATTACCTCGTCATCATTAATCTTCTTGACTACAGGGATTACATTAGATAGATAATAACCTTCGTCTTCATAAAGGGTTTTGATTTTAATTGCATTATCGTGTATTAAAGTTACATCAGATATAGCACCAACAAGGAGTCCCATCTTTTCCTTTATCTTATCGTCTTCGATATTTTTGTTCCCTTGAAATTCAACTTTTACAATAGTAGGTTTTTCTTGAACAATATATAAAACCTTTACACCACCTTCAAAGGTCTCTATCTCAACCCTTACATCGTCAAAATAACCCATTTTGTAAATTGCCTTTATATCTTCAGTTGTCTTATCAATTGAAAGGGTCTCTTTAATCTTTTGGGTCAGCTTTGATTTTATAGCACTTGCATCAATTCTCTTAACTCCCTTGATGTCTATGGCTGTGACAATTGGTAATTCTTGAGAATATAAAATAGATGTGTAAAAGAAGGTTATCAATAGTGCTATTGATAATGAAACAAGGTATTTATTTAAAGTTTTTGTAATATTCATTTTGTCAAAAGGGATATTAGTATAGCAGAAAAATATTAAAATTTGTTATTTCTTTCCGAAGCCTTAAAATAGCGATAGAAAGGGCTGTTTCAGGCTTTTTATAATCGATAAATTTTATTTTTTTTCTTTATTCATTATAATGCAATGCCTTATGACAATGCCCTAGGAACTTTTTTATAAAGTGTTGTATAAAAATCCTTCACCAGCCCTTACTATCTTACTTGCTGATTTTATTAAGCTTTTTAGGTCTATCGCCGATTTTGGGTTTTTATTATCCCTCCACCAATTATCTTGTCTCCTTCATAAAATACGGCGCTCTGTCCCCCTGCTGGTGCCCATTGAGGCTCTTGAAATTTGATAATCAACTCATCTTGATTTATAAATTCTACCCATGCAGGCTGATCTTTCATGGTTGACCTAATCTTCACAGTTGCTTGAAAGTTTTGTTCTTTCTTATCAATCCAATTTATGTCAGAGACCTTTATTGTATCTGAAGTGGCTAATTCACGGTTTCCCACATAAATAATATTTTTTTCAGCATCTATATCTACTACATACAAAGGCACTTGGCTTGATGCCTCTATCCTCCTTCTCTGCCCAATGGTATATCTAAAAAAACCCTTGTGAATGCCTATCTTTTGATTTGTATGAATATTGATAATATTTCCTTCTTTATATTCTTTTATAAAAGTATGATAACCCCTGCCACCAAGAAAGCATACCTCCTGACTCTCTGACTGTTTTGCACATGGTAAACCTAGGTTAGATGCCATATCTTTTATCTCTGACTTATGATAATAACCAAGCGGTAAGATTACCTTCTTTAATTGACTTAAAGAAAGTCTGTAAAGGGAATAAGATTGGTCTTTTAAAGGGTCTTTTCCTCTATAAAGCATGCCATTGTTAATTATGGCGTAATGACCTGTGCTTATATAATCTGCACCAATCCTGTCTGCCTCTTTAAGGAGATTATGGAATTTCATAATCCTGTTGCAAAACACACAGGGATTAGGGGTAATCCCTGATTTGTAGGCATTATAAAAGGGATTTATAATCAACTCCTCAAAGGATTTTCTTAAATCAACAAAGTAGTGGCTTATCTTAATAATCTCTAAATTTTGTTTAATAGAATTTAGGTAATTATTAGAGACATCTTCATAAAAAATAAAAGAAACCCCAACAACATCATAACCTTGTTTCTTTAAAAGATAGGCAGTCATAGTAGAATCTACGCCACCACTCATTGCTACAATCACCTTTGACATTTCTTTAACCTTTCATTTTTGTTGAGCACTTATTATAGAATAAAATAAATATTTTGGAGGCAATATGAAAATAAACATGAAGGATGTTGATATAGTTAGTCATTCTCTTAATAGTAAGTTTAAATTTAAGTGCTATAAAGGCATATCTTGTTTCACCAAGTGTTGTTCAAATATTGATATTTTGCTAACTCCTTATGATATTGTAAGGCTTAAAAACAGGCTAAATATGTTATCAGGTCAATTTTTGCTTCAATATACTTACATTGACATTGATGAAAAGACATCACATCCCTTTGTATTTTTGAAGATGAAAGAAGGTGGCAATAGGGAATGTCCTTTTGTATATGAAGAAGGGTGTAATATTTATACTGACAGACCGGCAAGTTGTAGATATTATCCTGTTGGTCAAGGTTCATTAAAGAAGATGGATGAGAACCTCAAGCAACCTTACAATGAAGAGTTTTACTTTTTTGTTCGAGAGGATCACTGTAAGGGCTATCAAGAGGACAAGGAATGGACTATAAAAGAATGGCGACAGGACCAGGAGGCAGAACTTTATGACGATATTAACAGAGGTTGGAAGGAGATACTTTTTAGAAAAAACCTGCCAGGCTTGAGCCTTGACGAAAAAAAGCAAAAAGCCTTTTACATGGCTTCTTATGACATAGACAGATTCAGTGATTTTGTGTTTAAAAGTGGATTCCTTGACAAGTTTGATGTTGATCCAGAAAAGGTAGAAAGGATGAAAAAAGATGAAGTTGAGTTGCTTCAATTTGCTTTTTCTTACATCAAATATATCTTAATGATGGAGCAGACTTTAAAGTTAAAAGAGTAAATTATTGAAAGTTAGGCATTCCTTATCCTGTTTATGCAGAATCAATCAACTTAATCCCCTTTTAAAAGAGAAAATAACCTTTGTCAATTATTAAAAATTATTTCCACTATGGATTTTTCATAGCCTTTGCTGGCATGTTGAGCATAATGGCATGTCTTGGCTTTGCCCGATTTGTAATTGGAATGCTCTTACCATCAATGTCTGTTAATCTTCAACTTAATTATTCTGAAATGGGATTCCTGAGCACAGGTAATTTTTTGGGATATTTATTTGCAGTTTTAATTGCTGGAAGGTTTGTTGAATCCTATGGTCCAAGGGCAATAATATTTGTTGGATTAACAGTTTCATGGGTGTCAATGGTCGTGATAAGCCAAAGTAGTTATCTATATTTAATAATATTGATGTATTTGTTTACTGGGATTGGAAGTGGTTTTTCAAATGTTGCTATTATGAGCCTTGTTTCACGATGGTTTGCAAGAGAATACAGAGGTAGGGCATCAGGGTTTATTGTAATAGGTAGTGGCTTTGCCATAATACTGTCAGGATGGTTTGTCCCCTATGTCAACAGTCTTATGGGACAAGAGGGTTGGAGAATTAACTGGCTCATTTCTGCTATTGCTATTTGCTTAATATCATTAACTACTTTGCTGATTATCAAAAACAATCCTAAAGATATAGCAATTAACCCAATAGGATACAAAGAAGTTGCAGAGGAAAGTAAATTTGAAAAGTCAGATTTGCATCCCCATTTCTACTTTAGTAAAATTCTTCTACATATTGGGATCATTTATCTGCTCTTTGGCTTTAGTTATGTCATATTCATAACATTCATCGTTACTACAATGGTTCAAGAATATGGTTTTTCAGAAAATGTTGCAGGCAAGTTTTGGTCATGGGTAGGATTATCAAGCCTAATGTCTGGACCTCTTTTCGGCACTCTCAGTGATAGATTAGGCAGGAGCAAAGGGCTGATGATAGTGTTTTTTATTCAAATGATTGCCTACTTACTTGTGGCATCTAAATTAGGGATTAATTATCTCTACTTAGCCATTGTTTTTTTCGGAATAACTGCATGGAGCATTCCTTCAATTATGGCTGCAACTGTTGGTGATTACTTTGGGACTATTCGTTCTGCAAGTGCCTTTGGTTATATTACATTTATATTTGGGCTTGGACAAATTAGTGGTCCTATTGCAGCTGGTTTTTTGGCTCAAATTACTGGTAATTTTACCCTTAGCTTTGTCCTTTCAGCTATAACTGCTTTTTTTGCTATAATACTATCGTGCTTTTTAAAAAAACCTCAAAGATTAGAGTAAATTCAGTGGTTAATTTAATAAATCCCTTAGGATGGAGACAATTATGAAGAAGTTATTAATAATTTTCATTTTACTCTTTTCTGCAATCTCTTGCACACCTCAGATTAAACCTGATATTGAAAAACCAAAGGTAGCACTTGTGCTTGGTGCGGGTGCGTCAAAGGGATTTGCACATGTTGGTGTGATAAAGGTCCTTGAGGCAAATGGCATACCCATTGATATGGTAGTTGGAACGAGTGCAGGTAGTTTTGTAGGTAGTCTCTTTGCATATGGATATAGTGGATTTGATTTACAAAAGATTGCCCTATCGCTCAACAGGGCAGATATTGTTGATATTTCCATACCAGATAGCGGATTTATAAAAGGTGAAAAGATTGAAGCATTTATAAACAAATCAGTCAAAAACACCCCTATTGAAAGGTTTAAGATACCCTTCTATGCAGTTTCAACAGACATTATCACAGGCAAAGAAATTGCCTTTTCAAGAGGCAATGCAGGTATGGCAGTAAGGGCAAGTTGTTCTATTCCCGGCGTATTTAAACCTGTCAAAATAGGGCATAGTTACTATGTTGATGGTGGTGTAGTTAGTCCTGTGGCTGTAAATATTGCAAGACAGTATGGTGCAAATGTCATTATAGCAGTTGATATTTCTGGTGACACATCTACAAATCAGCCTGATGGCATAGTAGAAACAATCTTAAAGTCAATAGACATAATGTATTCAAGGATTGCAAAAAACGAATTATTATCCGCAGATATAATTATAAAACCAAAGGTATCACATATAGGCTCTGCAGATTTCACAAAGAGACATGAAGCTATACTTGAAGGAGAAAAGGCAACTCAAGAATCATTACAACAGATAAAAAAACATATAAAAAATAGTAATGTAACAAAGTAATTTGTTTGTCTATCTTAGTTTTTTATAATCCCAAAAATAGCGATAGAACTAAAAAGCCTAGTAAAATCAGCAAGTAAGATAGGAAGGGCTGGTGTGGAATTTTTATACGACACCTTATAAAAAAAAGTTCCTAGGGGGGCTTTGTCATAAGGCATTGTTTTAGATGTATAAATCAGTCGATTATAAAAATCCTGAAACAGCCTTTCCTAAGCGCTATTTTAAGGTATAATGATTGGATAAGACTATTTTGCTATAACAATGAAATCTCTTTACAATAATATTAAGAGCCCAAAGGCACTACATAAAAACCTTCTGATTTCTTGTATTTATTTAGTGCTATATCTAAGAACTGGTAGCCACTAACATCTTTAGTGGCAATTATCTCAATAGTCATATCTAATTTATTTTTTGAAACACTACCCTTTGCAAGTGCCTGAATGCCTTTACCATTAAAGGTCAGGGATTTTACATAGAGAACACCATTTTGAAAACCTCCAATCCCCCTGATATTATCAAATTTATCAAAGGGAACCATTACCCCTGCCCTTAAAATAGGCTTTATCTGCATTTGGTTTACTGTGATTTTATAATCTCCTCTCTTTGATTGACCTTTAATCTCTATATTTACTAATCCCTTACCTTCTATATTTATTTGATTTAATCCCTTATGCCCTGCAATCTGAAAGTTATTAACCAATATCTCATAGGCATTATTACCAGTGATTTCATAAAATCCCTTCAGCGTGGCCTCACCTGTTTTGGCTGCAAAATGGACTGTGGGGATTAATGAAAGGAGCGAAAAAAGATTTAAGTATACATTAACATCTTCAACAATCAATAATGGTTCTTTCAGTGAACCATAAAAAATATTAGCCTTCTTTGAGGTTATGTCAAAGAAGTAGCCTTTATTTAACTCTTCAAAGGTTATATGGTTGTAAGGTGTCTTTGAGTTTTCAGTTATTATATTTAAAAGCACCTCTTCTGGTATGGCTATGTTCCATAAAAGAAATAAGATTAATAAAAAGGTCCCGACAGCTAAAAAGATAATCTTTACTGTCTTGATCATTTTTTGGAAAAACGAGAAACGGTAAGTTGTAGATTAAGCCTCTCGGGATTTTCAAAGGATTTTCTGATTGATAGGGATTTGACTGAAAGCATCATTGGCGCCCTTTCTAATTTAAAGAGGAGATTGACTAGCTCATTCATTGTCATATTTTCTGCAGTAATATCTATTGGTTCTTCCACATAATAGTCTTTTATTTCCTTACTGCCAAGACTTTTGACGGACTTTATCTTTTTCTTAAGACCAAGTTCATCAAATTGATTATAGACAAATTCAAGGATGCTCTTTGGTTTTGTAAGCCCTTCTCTTTTTTCAATGGTTTCAATGTTAATCTTTAAGTTTTTGTATTGTTCAGAGACAGTCAAGAATTCATTATATCTATTTTTTTGAACTGAAAGTTCTTGGGTTACTCTGTTAATAAATAAAGAAAGAGTGATTGTTATAATTATAAAAGTTGCTAATGAGATTATGACTATCCTCTCTTTTGAAGATAGAATTGACCATAATAGTCTTGATTTGTCAATTATCACTTTAAGGTTCATTGCCAATCCTTCCAGAGGCACTAAAGGCATAATTGCCCTTATCGCTCTGATTGACATTAGAGATTGTCAGTCCCTTTATCCATGTTAGTTCTCTCTTAAATCTCTCAAGTTCTTCCATGTTAGGGGCATCACCTTTCATCTTTATGTTTTCTCTTTCTATAATTAACTCGCTGAGTGTAATCCCTTGTGTTTTAGAAAGTCTTTTTAAGACATCTAAAGCCTTTATGTCAATGATGGCTTCTTTCTTTTCTTTGAGAACCTTCAGCCTCGATTTTAATTGATAAAGCTCATCAGTTATCTTTTGGTCTTCAGGGAAAAGCAATTTATAGCCTATTAGAATGTCTTTTTTTATAAGGGACTGTTCTTTTAGGTTTATAATTAATTTAAAACCTAACCATACGCTCGTAATAACTAAGAGGGTTAAGATTAGGACTGATGTTTTTAAAGCAGGTCTCAAGAGTTCAACTTTTAATCCAGTTAAAGAGATATCTTTATCAAAAAGCCTGATTGTGGGATTTTTTAATTCTTCAATTATTTCGTTCATATTAGAATCTTTGTCGGTGGAATTTATTATTTTTTTTGCAAACTCCTCAATGTCCGAAGAAATATTATCCCTCAATTGAGAACAGATTAGTGCTGATGGCACGATACCTCTTCCTTTGAGATATGAAAGGAAATCAGATATAAGGTTTTTGTCAATGAAGGCTACCAATGCCTTGATACCGCCTCCATCAAGTTTTTCTGAAATAAAGTCAAAGATTAAATCTTGTTGTTTTGTAAGGATGCTCCCTTCAAGTTCAAAAGGAATTATCTCCCTGAGCCTTCTTTTTTCCAATTCAGGCAATTTTAGTATCCTAAAATTTAAAATACTAATAGGTATATTGATAAAAAAACCGTCAATCTTGTTAGTATCAAGTTCTAACAGGGTTGTTTTCTTTAAAAGTTCTATCTTCTTGTCTTCCTTAAAAATATAAACCTTACACCCTTTGATAAAATCATCGAGTTCTTCTTCATGGTGATATTTAAATTCTATGACTGCCTTAATGCTCAAATCTCTCTCCAATACCTGACAATCTGACTCTTGCCTTGAAGTTCAACAACCGTCTCTATTATCCTCTTTACACCCTCTTGTTCTGCAGTTGAAAATATCCTTATTTTACGCACAATAACAGCAATCTTGCCAATCAGAGACTGCCCTAAGGCACCTTCAAAACCAGATATTTTAGTTATATCAGAGACGCTTTTAAGTGGCTCAAGGGAACGATACTGAATAATCCTCTCTGCCAAATCCTTTGTTATCCTATCATCAATTGCCATAATTACCGCTGCAGGGGCAGAATTGATATTTATTATTGTAGAATCAATACGGTCATAGCCATAAACAGTAACATAATCATGTAGTCGCTCTGCAATCTCAAACTCTAAACCCTTTATCTGATAAATCTCATCAACAGCATCAAGATAACTATTCTTTGCTTTTTCTTCACTGCCTCTTACCCTTTCAATATTATCTTTGTCAATCCAATCAACAATTAAGTCGGCTATTTGTTCATTTATCTGAAGGTTTTTGAGGAGTCTCTTAAAAATTTGGTAACTAATTAAATTTATCTCACCATTTTGATAGACCAAAGAGTTGAGATTAAATCTGCTATTTTCATCATAGGCACTTATTAATAGATTGCCTTGAAAGGAATCTGTAACCTTCTCAATAGGCATTATAAGTGTCCCATTAGGCGATAGATAGTAAATATCTCCCGTCTCACTCATAACCTTTGCAGATAATGTTATTCCTGATTTGCATGCAAAGGAGAGAGACTGAGACTTGCTCCAGTAATCATAAGATATTGTTGATATATATACTCTATGGACAAATTCAACTAATAGGGTTACCATAAAGCCTGTTATTGCAAGGATTGCTATAAGGGCTGAACCTCTTTGACTTATAAGATAAGATAGCCTATTCATTTAGTAGGAATCTTTGTTGAAATTATTAAGACATACTTGAAGGCAAATATATGACAAAGGTTGTCCCAACTCCAACTACAGATGTAACATTTATAAAGCCACCATGTTTTTTTATAATCCCATAAGCAGTTGCAAGACCTAATCCATTACCTTTATCCTTTGTTGTAAAATAAGGCTCAAAGATTCTCTGTAGATTTTCCTTGGAAATCCCAATACCTTCATCAGAGACTGTAATTTCAACATATTTACCTTTTGGAAGGTTGTAAATGTTATTTTCAGACAGGTCAATATTTTTACCTGTTATCTTGATTGTTCCCCCTTTTGGCATTGCCTGTTCAGCATTTATAATCAAGTTTTGAAATACCTGCCCGATTTGCACTGAATCTGCATCAATATTTACTAAGTCTTCAGGTATGTCAATAATGCATTTAGTTGTCTTATTGTATAGGCACAAATCTACTGTTTCTCTAATAATCTTCTCAGTGGAGATTATCTTTTTGTTAGGTTCTATTCCCTTTGAAAACAACAGAAGTTTTTCAGTAAGGTCTTTTGCCATGTTGACAGCATTTGAAGCCTTTTGTAAATACTTATAAGCCTTATCCTCTCCATCTATTATCATGGAGGCAAGAGAGATATTGCCAATGATGACAGTTAGAATATTATTAAAATCATGGGCAATCCCTGCAGTTAAGAGACTTAAGGAGTCTAATTTTGATATCCTTTGTCTCTCATATTCAAGCTGTTTCCTATCTGAAATATCCATTATAAAGCCTCTAAGTCCTGTAACCTTACCATCTTTAATAACAGCTGAACTTTCAATAATTACAGGCATTAAAACACCATCACTTTTTTTAATCGTGTATTCTGTAGGTGTTACCATCTCACCATTTAATTTCCTTTGGATATTTATCTTTACCTTTTCATGTTCTTCAGGCACAATTAAATCAAAGGCATTAATCTTAACAAGGTCATTAAGATTATAACCAAGCTTTTGTAAACCGTATTTGTTTGTAAATTTTATCTTAAAATCTAAATCAATCTCAAAGAATATCATTGGCATAGATTCTACCAATTCTTTATACATTCTTTCGCTCTCTTGCAATGCCCTAATTGCCTTTACTCTCTGAGTGATGTTTCTTCCAATTAGTAGCAAATAGTTTACATCTACGAAGTTTACTGTCTTTAGATTAATCTCTAAGGAGAGAGTTTTGTCATCGGCATAATAATAGATAACCATACTATCACTTTGCAGGATCTTATTTAACAATGCGTTAATATTTTCATATAAAAATTTGAAAAAACCAGTTTGAGAGTACTCATATAAAGATTTACCAACAATATCTTCATATTTGATGGAAAACACCCTCTCTGTATATTTATTGATGTCTATAGTTACCAGATCTTCAACAGAAAAAATCATCAATACATCATTTATGGAGTCAGTGAGAGACTTAAATCTCTGCAAGTCAAGGAGTTTCCTTTGAAGTTCAGGATAATAGTTTTTCCTCATTGAGGTCTCGCCAAGACCAATTATCTTTTCCCCCAAGATTTCTGGATTATCCTGATGACTCATATAAGAAAATCACTTCTTCCTTATTTGGTATTTTCGGATTTGCAGCAATACAGGGGTCTTTCAGTGCCTTTTCTGCATGCTGATTGAGAATTTCTCTATTATGAATCTCTGGTAAAGCAAACCCTCTTTTGATCCCACATTTGTCAATTAAGCCAAATAGGGAATCTATAAGTTTTTCACAAAGTGCCTTATCACCTAAATCATCTCCCCGTATTGCAATCTGATTTGCAATCTGCCTATATCTATGAGGTATGGAATCAAAGTTATAAGAAACCACTACTGGCAACAAATGGGTATTACAAAATCCAGGAGGGAGATTTAAAAAACCACCAGCACTGTGTGCCATTGCATGAACAAGTCCGAGACTTGCATTTGAGGAGGCAAGCCCTGCATAGAGACTATCAAGCATCAAGGGAGACATCAGGTATGATAGTCTTACTGATTATTGCTTTTTTATTTGTGTCGTTGATAATGGCAAACTGCGACACATCAGCCGAACTCCCTGCAGTGGTTGGGATACAAATAAGCGGAGGCATTGGCATATTAACAGAATCAACCCCTTCATAATCCAAAATATGTCCACCATTGGCGGAGGCAATAGCTATCCCCTTTGCACAGTCAATTACACTACCACCACCAACAGCAATTATCACATTGCAATGTTTTTGCTCATAAAAATTAACTCCCTTCATAACCTCGTAATCTTTAGGATTCAGTTCATAGAAACAACAATAGGAGATATTTGAGTCTCTGAGAGATTTTTCAACCTTTTCAGCCCAACCATGATTTTTACACCTTCGTCGGTGACAATCAGTGCCTTCCTACAGGCAAAATTAGAGGCATATTTGCCTGATAATTCAATAGCACCCACACCAAATATAAATTCAGGTGATACAAACTTTCTTAAATTATGTCTTTGAGAGGGAGTCATGTTTAATCAATCTTTATTTTAATGATGGTAATATAGCATAATTTATTGAATAACAGAAAGGTGAGATTTCTAATTCATAAGGATATATTCGTTTAAATGAAAATACCCTATCGTGAAAAAAATGAAATTCTATATCATTAAATAAATTTAGATGTAATTAACCTCAACAACGATTAATATAAAGATAATGATCAAGAAAAATATAATACTTATTTCATTCTTATCCATACTATTGCTACCTCAAATAACTTTTTCACATCCTTTTGATTATTGGGTTTGGAGAAATCCATTACCACAGGTCAATACACTGAGGGCTATTTCTTATGGTAAGGGCATTTTTGTTGCCGTAGGTTATTATGGGACTATTATAGTCTCTGAAGATGCTATTAAATGGCAAAACATCTGGTCTGAAAGTTCAAAAAACCTTTATGGCATTACCTTTGGACAGGACAAGTTTGTGGCAGTTGGTGAAGAAGGAACCATTATAAGTTCAAAAGATGGTAGAAATTGGACTTTAGAAGATTCTAAGGTAAAGCATAGTTTATTTTCAATCACTTATGAAGCAGGCAAGTTTATTGCAGTCGGTCAGAGAGGATTAGTAATCTACTCTGAAGATGGTAAAACATGGAAATCCTCTTACCCAAAAACGAATTTTAACTTGACTAGTATATGTTACGATAGGAGTAATTTTTTTATTGCAGGAAATGATATATCTTTTTTTAAGGTTCGTTATGTGCTTTTGAAATCTTCTGATTTAACTTCTTGGGAAAAGGTATCAGAAGGTGATGAATTTTCAGTAAATTCAATTACATGTAAAAACAACAAAATTATCGCAGTTGGCATTACCATTGACAGGGAAGATTATGGGTTATTTCATCAAATGGTAGCCTATTCACACGATTCAGGATTGACATTTAGAATGAAAAATCTTCAAAGAGGAGTTCTTTATGGATCAAATTATTTTAGAAATCTATATGTTGCTGTTGGTCATGGAGGTGTAGTTTTGACCTCTGAAGATGGTGAAAACTGGGATTACAGAAATTCACCAATAGATGATTATCTTTTTTCTGTTATATCCTCTGATAACCTTGTAGTGGCAGTTGGTGACAAAGGCAAGATTATTAATTCAAAAGATGGAATAAATTGGCAAGAGGTCTCTACAGGAATCTATGACTCAATCTCTGACATAACTTATTGTGACAAAAAGTTGGTATCTGTTTCTGAAAAAGGCAATATTTTGATTTCAAAAAACGGGATAAACTGGACTGTATCAAGAAAAAGTTCAGGTGTTTCTCTAAATAGTGTAATCTGTGTAAAAGACACTTTTATAGCAATTGGTGATAAAGGATTAATTCTAACATCAAATAATGGCATCGATTGGATAAAGAGGGAATCAGGGACGGATGAGCATCTTTATAGTATAGTTTTTGATAATAATAAATACATAATTGTTGGGGGAGGCAAGATGATGCCTGAAATACCAACAAGTATTATACTCACGTCATACAATGGTATAGATTGGAGTAATATTTTATCAGAGATAGCATATCCAATTAAATCAGTTGCCTACGGTGATGGTTTATATATAGCTGCCAGCAAAGACAGAATTATTTATAAATCAACTGATGGCATTAAATGGTCAAAAATTTCCCTTAATGAACTTATCTTGACTGATGTTGTATTTACAGGACAGAATTTCATTGCTGTTGGCGGTGAATATGACTTCTTTAAAGGTTACTTCAAAAGTGTGATTCTGACTTCAATTGATGGATCTACATGGGATAAGGAATTAATAGATGAGGTTGGCATGTTGAATAAAATCAAGTGTCATATCAATGTGTGTGCCGTTGTTGGTGAATTAGGAATAGTCATGACTAAAGATTCACATAAGCAGTGGCAAAGGAGACTTTTTAAAAAAACTGGAGAGTTAAGGAGTTTGGAGTTTTATAATAACTCACTTTTGATAGTAGGTAATTCAGGCACCATAATTCATTCTAAAGTGCTATTGGATGATGTACAAGAGACTGACTGGTCTTATGATTATATAAACAAACTTTTTAAGCATTCTATAACTTATGGTTGTGATGAATATAAGTTTTGTCCTGATAGGATTATGACAAGGGGAGAGTCATCGGCATTTCTTATAAGGGCTTCTTTTGGTGAAGATTTTAATTATACAAAGTTGCCATATTTTGCTGATGTCCCTGTTGAAAATGTCTTTTTTAAGTATATTCAAAAAATGAAAGATGAGGCAGTAACAAAGGTTGATAATATTTTCTTTGTAGATAATCCAATTACAAGAGGGGAGTTTACAGCATTACTAATAAGATTGTTATATGGTGAGAATTTCTCCTATCCATCTACCCCTTATTTTGTTGATGTTCAGCCCCATCACCATTTTTTTAAATACATCCAAAAGAGCAAGTTTGAGGGATTAACAAAAATGACAAATTATTTCAACCTAGATGGTTACTTAACGAGAAAAGAGGCTGCTGCATTTACATCAAGAGGTTTTTCACTTTCAGAATGATGGAAAGATTTAAAATAGTTTAATTTGAAAATTAGGAGGGATAATGGAAAAGAACAAATTTGATTCAATTGAAGATGCTTTAACAGATATTAAAGAAGGCAAGATGATAATTCTTGTGGATGATGAAGATAGGGAAAACGAAGGAGACCTCTGCATGGCTGCTGAAAAGGTAACACCAGAGGCAATAAACTTTATGGCAAAGTATGGAAGGGGTTTGATCTGTCTTTCTTTGACACCTCAAAGGGTTGATGAGCTAAACCTTCCTATGATGACTGAACAAAATACATCCTCCTTTGGCACAGCCTTTACTGTCTCAATAGAGGCAAAAAGAGGTGTAACAACAGGCATTTCTGCAAAAGACAGGGCGGTGACAATACTGACTGCCATTGACCCAAAGACAAAGCCTGATGATATAGCAAGACCAGGGCATGTTTTCCCTCTCAGGGCAAGAGCAGGTGGTGTGCTTCAAAGGGCAGGACAGACTGAAGGTTCAGTTGACATGGCAAGGCTTGCAGGATTTTATCCTGCAGGTGTCATTTGTGAGATTATGAATGATGATGGGACAATGGCAAGGGTGCCTCAATTGATGGAGTTTTCAGCAATTCATGGGCTAAAGGTTGTCACCATTAAAGACCTCATTAAGTATAGGATGCAAAAGGAAAGCTTCGTAAAAAGAATAGCCACCATCCAATTACCCACCGATTTTGGTGAATTTACTGCCATTGCTTACAAAAATGACATTGATGGATTTACAAACCTTGCCCTTATAAAGGGTGAAATCAAGAAAGACGATGAGGTGTTGGTTCGTGTTCATTCTGAATGTCTTACTGGTGATGTCTTTGGTTCAAAAAGATGTGACTGCGGAGAACAACTACACAGGGCAATGGCTATGATTAATAAGGAAGGTAAAGGTGTAATTTTATACATGAGGCAAGAGGGCAGGGGAATTGGACTTGCAAACAAATTAAGGGCCTATGAACTTCAAGACAAGGGCTTAGATACCGTTGAAGCAAATATTAAACTTGGTTTCAAACCTGACCTAAGAGACTATGGAATTGGAGCACAAATACTTGTTGATTTAGGCGTCAGAAAGATGAAACTCCTTACTAACAATCCTAAAAAAATTGTTGGACTTGAAGGATACGGGCTTAAGATTGTAAAGCGGGTCCCTGTTGAATCAAATCCCAATGAAAAAAATTTAATATATCTCTCTACAAAGAAGAAAAAATTAGGGCATATGCTTGAAAATGTCCCATAAATATAAGCAATTACCTGAGCTCCTTGCCCCTGCAGGCGATCTTGAAAAACTCAAGACAGTAATCCATTATGGCGCAGATGCGGTTTATTTAGGTTCTTCCAAATTTAGTCTAAGGCACAAGGCAGATAACTTTGAGATTGATGAACTAAATTTAGCAATAGAGTATGCACATAAAAGGGGCAAAAAGGTCTATGTGACGGTCAACATTTTCCCTCACAATAAAGACCTGTCTCTCATTTCAGATTACATAGATTCGCTTAAAATGCTCCGCCCTGATGCAGTGATAGTGTCTGATTTGGGTGTTTTTGAAATTTTTAAATCTAAATTCCCTGAAATGCCTCTTCACATCAGCACACAGGCAAATATTACCAACAAGGCTTCAGCACTTTTTTGGCAAAAACTCGGCGCAAAAAGGCTCATTTTATCAAGAGAACTCACCTTAGATGAGATAAAGGAGATTAGACAAGCTACTGACATTGAACTTGAGGTATTTATTCATGGCTCTATCTGTATATCCTATTCAGGAAGGTGTTACATAAGTAGTTTTCTTGCTTATAGGTCTGCAAATCTTGGTTTGTGCACAAATTCTTGCAGGTGGAATTATACACTTATGGAAGAAAAGAGACCGGGTGAATATTTCCCTGTATTTGAAGACGACAAGGGGACTTATTTGATGAGTTCAAAGGACCTTTGTATGATTGAACATATTGATAAGTTGATTTATGCAGGGATAGATAGTTTCAAGATTGAAGGCAGGATAAAGGGTGTTAATTATGCAGGAGGCGTTGTAAAGGTCTATCGTGAGGCAATTGACTCACTTATTGATAATCCTAAGTTTATCTGTCAACAAAGATGGATAGACGAATTAAATATGTTCAGTAGCAGGGGTTACACCACTGGCATGTTCTTTGGCAAACAACCAATAGAAGACTACAATTTTGATGGAACAAGTTACAAGATGACAAGGGAGTTGGTAGGTATTGTAATGGAAGTTTTCCCCAATAGGGCAATCATCTCTATGAGAAACAAACTTGAAATGGGTGAAAGGGTTGAATTTCTCACACCAAGTCTTGAGGGAATGGAGTTTGAGATTACAGACATGGCAGACATGGACGGTAATAAAATAATTTCTGCAAAAAACGAAGATACAATTTTTATAAACATTCCTAAAGATGTAAGGGTAAATGACCTCATCAGAAAGAGGGGATTAAACAGCTCTATGATTTAAAGCCATGCAATCCCTTTATTACATAGCGTACAAACTTCACCGAAGCATTAAAAAAAAACAGACAAAGAGACTTCCATGTAAGGTCATAAGCGTAGGAAATCTAACAGTTGGAGGAACAGGTAAGACGCCAGCTACCATTACAATTGCAGAAGAGATAAGAAAACAAGGCTTATTTCCAATAATTTTAACAAGGGGCTACAAGGGCAAAGGGAAAGAACCTTGTTATGTTAGGGCAGGGTTTGTTTCAGATAACATTCAGACTTGTAACAATTTTATTGAATCTGGCGATGAACCTTATTTGATGGCTCAAAGATTAAAAGATGTGCCAGTTATAAAGTGTTCAAATAGATACAGAGGCGGCATCTTTGCCCTTACAAATATTGAGCATTTATACAGAATCAACTCCATTAACAATGACAAGATTATATTCATACTTGATGATGGATATCAACACTGGAGTCTCGAACGAGACATTGATATTGTTCTTATAGATGGCATAAAACCTTTTGGCAATGGTAAATTGTTACCCTTTGGCAGTTTAAGAGAACCACTGAGTGAATTAAAAAGGGCAGATATAGTTTTGATTACTAAAAAAAGAAATGAATATGCTGAGGAACAAATTAGAAAACACAACCACTTTGCCCCTATTTTTTTGGGCGAATATGTCCCCATTTCTTTGGTTGATTCACTAGGGCAGTCAAGAGTTGTTGATGAAATAAAAGACAAAAGGGTCTTTGCATTTTCAGGTCTTGGTAATAATGAAGGCTTTATCAATACTTTAAAGGGATTAAAGCCCTCTGATGTTATAAACTGTTTTTTTAAAGACCATTATCTATACCGATATCGTGATATAGAGACAGTTTGCAAAGAGGCACAAAGAGCCAAGTCTGATTTTATAATCACCACAGAAAAAGATATGGTCAAGATAAAAGAAATGCTAAGAGACAATTCCATTTATGCCTTAAAAATATCATTAAAGATAGACAGGGATTTCTTTAATAACATCTTTAAAAGGCTGAAACTTTAGTGTTTTCTGAAAGACATTCATAAAAAAAGAAGCTGCTATAATAATCTAAGCTAAACGGAGATTAAATTATGTGAATTAATAATTTTAAAATCTTTTAAAAATAAAATGCTTGACAAAGTCTGTTTAGTATTGTAAGAATTTTCGCTATCAATATTAATTTAAGGAGGTTAACTTAAAGATGAATCCTGAAAACATCAAATACCACAAAGAACACACCTGGGCAAAGATTTCTGGAAAGAAGGCTATTGTTGGCATCACTGATTATGCACAAGACGCGCTAGGTGATATAGTATATATTGACCTGCCTGACATCGATGCTACCGTAGAGGCAAATACTGAAATGGCGGAAATAGAATCGACAAAATCAACCTCAGCGGTTATTGCACCTGTAAGCGGTACAGTTATTGAGATTAACGATAAACTTGCTGATGCACCAGAGTTGATTAATGAAGAACCTTACGGTAAGGGTTGGATTGCTGTAATACAGATGGAAAATCTTATGGAAGTTAATGACCTTATGGATGTTGACGAATACGAGGTTTTCATTGAAGAGGAGAGCAAGTGAAAATAGCCATCATAGGCTCAGGCCCTGGTGGATATGTTTGTGCTTTAAAATCTGCCCATCTTGGGGCAGAGATATTTATCATTGAGGACAAGGAAGTAGGAGGAACATGTCTAAACTGGGGGTGTATTCCTACTAAGGCTCTTACAGCCTCTGCTGAGATGTTGCACAAAGCAAGACATCTTGAAGACTTTGGCATTGAGCTCAAAGGAGAGATAATAGCAAACCTGTCAAAGATAATGGAGCGAAAAGACAAGGTTGTTTCAACAATGGTAAAAGGTATTCGCTCCCTCTTTAAGTCCTATGGTGTAAATCTCATTGAAGGAAGGGGCTCAATTAAACCACCTAAGGAAGTAATAGTAACTAAAAGAGATGGCTCACAGGAGTCAATAATTGCTGACAAAATAGTCATTGCTACTGGTTCAAGACCAGCAGAAATACCACCTTTTCAGTTTGACAGTAAATTTATCCTATCAAGCACTGATGCACTTTCAATCAAAGAAATACCAAAAAAACTTATAATTATAGGTGCTGGTGTAATTGGTTGTGAGTTTGCTTGCATTTTTAGAGAACTTGGTTCAGAGGTTACAATGCTTGAATTAATGCCAAGACCTATTATGACCGAAGATGCAGAGATTGCTGAGATACTTGAGAGAGAGTTGAAAAAGAAAAAGATAAAACTCATGACCAATGTCAAGGTTACAAAGGCATCAGTAGATGGTGATGAGGTCATTGTCAAATTAGAGGATGGAAAGGAATTAAGAACAGATAAGGTGCTCGTTTCAATAGGAAGGTCTTATAATGTGGAGGGGTTAGGTCTTGAAGAACTTGGGATTGAACGAGGTCCAAAGGGCAATATAAAGGTCAATTCAAAGATGCAGACTAATGTTGAAGAGATTTATGCTATCGGTGATGTTACTGGTGGCATACTACTTGCTCATGTTGCATCAAAAGAAGGTATAATTGCCGCCTATAATTTATGTGGTATTGAACGGCAGATGGATTATACTGTTGTACCCTCTGCTATCTTTACCTCACCTGAAATAGGTTCAGTTGGACTTAGAGAGCATCAATGTATAGAAAAAGGCTTAAATATTAAAATAGGAAGGTTTCAGTTTAGGGCACTTGGTAAAGCTCATGCAATAGGTGAAATCTCAGGCATGGTAAAGATTATTGCTGATTCCTATACTGACAAAGTACTTGGGGTTCATATAATTGGTCCTAATGCTTCAGACCTTGTGCATGAAGGTGCACTTGCTATGGAAAAAAATCTTACATCAAAAGACTTAGCAAATATGATACATGCTCACCCAACATTATCAGAGGCAATTATGGAATCGGCAGAGGATGTCCACAGTGAGTCTATTCATTTGCCAAGAAAAACATTATAAGTGATTTAGTGATTAAATATTCCCCTTTGTCAAGGGGCACTATACTCAAGTTAAGGAGGGTATTATGAGTGAGATAGTTGATGTCTATGCAAGAGAGGTTATTGATTCAAGGGGGAATCCAACCGTTGAAGTAGAGGTAGTACTTGAATCAGGTGTCGTAGAGAGTGCAATTGTGCCTTCAGGTGCATCTACAGGGACAAGGGAGGCCCTTGAATTAAGAGACGGAGACAAAAAAAGATTTCATGGCAAAGGGGTCACAAAGGCTGTTGAAAATGTAATAGAAACCATTGCAGATAAAATTATAGGGTTGGAAGCCTCAGACCAGGTGTATATTGATAAATTTTTGTTAGAACTTGATGGCACAGAGAACAAATCAAAATTGGGTGCAAATGCCATACTTGGCGTCTCAATGGCAGTTTGCAAAGCCTCTGCAGCTGAATTAGGTATTCCACTGTATCGTTATATTGGTGGTAGCAATGCCAAGGTTTTGCCAAATCCAATGATGAATATCTTGAATGGTGGAGCTCATGCAGATAATAATCTGGACATACAAGAATTTATGATAATGCCTATTGGTTTTAATACCTTTGCCTCTTCATTAAGGGCAGGTGCAGAGATTTTCCACACATTAAAGTCTATCTTAAAGAAAAAGGGCTTAAACACAGCAGTAGGTGATGAAGGCGGTTTTGCGCCTAATTTAGGGACAAATGAAGAGGCAATCACCATAATCATTCAAGCAATCAAAGATAGTGGCTATAAAGCAGGTAAAGACGTCTACATTGCCTTAGATGCAGCGGCATCGGAATTTTATGAAAAAGGAAAGTATAAGTTTGAAGGCAAGTCTGTGTCTTCAGAATACATGGTTGACTATTATGAAAAACTTGTAGAAAATTATCCGATAATATCTATTGAGGATGGTATGTCTGAGGCTGATTGGGATGGATGGAAGGCATTGACTGATAGAATTGGCAAAAAGGTTCAAATCGTTGGCGATGACATCTTTGTTACCAATACAAAGATATTTGCCGAAGGGATAAAAAAAGGGATTGCTAATTCTATTTTGATTAAGCTAAATCAGATTGGCACTGTTACTGAGACCCTTGATGCCATAGAGATGGCAAAGACAGCCGGATATACTGCAATAATTTCACACCGTTCTGGAGAGACCGAAGATACAACCATCGCAGATTTAGCAGTTGGGACAAATGTTGGTTTTATAAAGACTGGTTCTATGTCAAGGAGTGAAAGGATAGCAAAGTATAATAGGCTATTAAGGGTTGAAGATGAACTTAATGGTTTAGGAATTTTTAAAGGGAAAGATGCCTTTTACAATATCAAATAAAAAAAAGCCCCCTTATTCTCTAAAAAGAGAGGTAGCAAGGATAAAAAAAAGAAACACAATCACCTTTTATCTAATAGCATTTGCCATTTTCATCTATTTGCTCGGGGCAATACTCTTTGGAGATATGGGTCTTTTTAAATATAAAAAACTTTATGATGTAAAAACCAAACTTGAGGCAGAGATAAAGACTTACGAAAATGAGAACAAAAAAATAAAAATGGAGGTAAAAGCCCTCAAAGAAGACCCATTTTATATTGAAAAACATGCGAGAGAAGAATTTGGTCTTGCTAGACAGGGTGAATATATCTTTCAGTTTCAACCATCTCAACAAGATTAAATGAGCAGTCATCCTCTTTACATTGCCTTTTATTGGCACATGCACCAACCATCATACAGGGACCCAATGACAGGGCATTTCTGTCTGCCATGGGTAAGGCTTCATGGAACCAAAGACTACCTTGATATGATGTTGATACTCAAAGATTATCCTAAGATACACCAAACCTTCAACATAGTCCCATCACTTTTTGAACAACTCATTTGCTATATTCAAAAAGGCGACAAAGACAAACACCTTGAGGTTACACTAAAAGAACCTTCAGGACTTACTGAAGAAGAGAGGATATTTATTGTTGAAAATTTTTTCTTAGCCAATTGGGATACAATGGTCAAACCATACCCAAGATATTTTGAACTCTTACTCAAACGTGGTTACAGATACAGTAAGGCAGACCTGAAAAGAATACACAGATACTTTAATGAATCAGACATAAGAGACCTTCAGGTATGGTTTAACCTTGTCTGGATTGACCCTATGTTCGTAAAAGATGACAGGGATTTACAAGCCCTTTACGAAAAGGGTGCAGACTTTACTGAAGAAGAAAAAATGCTTGTCATCAACAAACAATTTAATATACTAAAGAGAATTATCCCAACCTACAAAGAATTTTACAAAAATGGACAGGTAGAACTATCTGTTACACCCTTTTATCATCCCATATTGCCACTGCTTTGGGATACCAATAATGCACGGATTGCCATGCCATATGTAAAACTCCCTAAAAGGAGATTTTCCTATCCTCAAGATGCAATTAACCAAATAAAAATGGGCATTGATTTCTTTGAAAACCTTTTTGGGAAAAAACCCTTAGGCATGTGGCCATCAGAAGGCTCTGTCTGTGAAGATGTAGTCAAGGCAATTGCAAGGGAAGGTATTAATTGGATTGCTACTGATGAAGATGTCTTGGCTGCATCTCTTGGATATGGTTTTAGAGATAGCGACGGCAATGTAAACAACCCTTCTGCCCTATACAAACCCTATAATTTTGAAGGTGTTAATATCTTTTTTAGGGATCACAAATTATCTGATCAAATTGGCTTTGTCTATTCAGGTTGGGATGCAAGAGATGCAGTTAATGATTTTATGGGGAGGTTAGCAAACATATATAACATCGTTCCAAGAGACCAAAAATGCATTGTCCCTGTAATACTTGATGGCGAAAACGCTTGGGAATACTATAGAAATGATGGACAGGACTTTTTACGATTATTATATGAGACTTTAAGTAATGACAATAGGTTTAAAACTGTTACAATTTCAGAGTTTTTATCTCAACAAGTTAATACAACTAAGTTAGACAAACTTCATGCAGGTTCTTGGATTTACGCAAACTTTGCCATTTGGATAGGTCATGATGAGGATAATCTCTCATGGGAGTATCTATCACAAACGAGACAAGACCTTGAGACATTTGTATTGAAAAATCCAGATAAAGATGTCTCGGAGGCATGGAAATATCTTTATTCAGCAGAGGGTAGCGACTGGAACTGGTGGTATGGTGATGAGCATTCTACAGAAACTGCAGAGGTCTTTGATGAGCTCTATAGAAAACATTTAATGAAGGTCTATGAAATAATAGGGCTTGAGATACCAGCCTATCTATATGTGCCCATACTAATCGAAGATAGGGAGGTCTTGCCAAAGACAGAGATAAGAGGTTTTATCTATCCTTCCATAGATGGAATGGTAACAAGTTATTACGAATGGCTATCAGCTGGTTATTTAGACCACAAACAATCAGGTGGTAGTATGCACAGGTCTGAAGGCTTTATTACGGGCATCTACTATGGTTTCAATGAAAAGTCCTTTTTTATAAGGCTTGATCCCATTAATCCTTTTAGCACTATTAAAGACCATATAAAAATAGATGTGAAGATTATAAAACCCCCGGAATATAAACTTACTGTGGAAATTGAAAATAATTCTGTCAAAACAAGTTTGACCTTTCTAAAAGATGAAAAATTTATCCCAGTTAAGACGACTTTTTTAGCATCAGCGAAAGATATCTTTGAGTTACAAATTCCCTTTGACCAGATAGGGGTTAATATGAACGATGAGATTCAATTTTCTATTCACATCATGAAAAATGGTGATGAAATAGAGCGTTGCCCTTGGCGTGGTTACATCACCTTTACTTGCCCATCACCTGATTACGAAAAGATGATGTGGTATTGATTGACCATTTATCTGGAAATAACCTAAAAGGGGTGAATGACCTTGGATATTAACGCTATAACTTATCTGCTTTTTGACTTTTTGTTGATAGCTATATTTACGGGGGTTATAATACTTTATTTTTCTCAAAGGAGAAAAAAAGGGTTAAGAGCCAAAATATCGCATGCTTGATGAGGATTAAAGAGATTACATTTAACCCAAAATTGTCATTAGAGTTTTAATGGAAAATGTGCAGGCAAGGAAAAAGACTCTGCCTTACACCATAAAACATTGCATTTTTCTCATATCCATGCAAAGCTTCAAAATGTGTATATTCCCGTGATATACCCACCAACAGCAAATTTTTCATAGTCAGGCTGAACCTTCCTGCATACTACCACTTGTCTAAACAGGTTATAGGCTATCATTATCAAATTCATCACTGCTTCGGTAGCGATAAGGCTTTGCATATTAAAACTATTCAGTACCTTCAGTTCCTTAATCCTGTTTTCAGCATGGAAATAATTTATAGAGTGATACAATGGTTTTTGTCATCTTAGTTTATCAGACCCAAAATCGGCGATAGAACTAAAAAGCTTAGTAAAATCAGCAAGTAAGATAGGAAGGGCTGGTGAAGGATTTTTA